>Ga0075424_100004336_pt1 | contig 13361 bp, 13 predicted proteins | sample SoiMethybrSBSTD3_FD_75301 | JGI IMG/M metagenome (GOLD analysis project Ga0075424, IMG submission 75301) | Bulk soil microbial communities from a Populus tree surrounding site in Tennessee, USA - Soil MetaG P. TD hybrid SBSTD3 | ecosystem: Environmental > Terrestrial > Soil > Tree plantation... | reverse complement strand
GTTCGAGGAGGTAGTCGACGTAGAGCTTGGCCGCCTCCCGGTGCTCGGGCGTCACCCACTCCCGCTCCACGATCCCCACCGGATGATCGCTCCAGAAGGTCCCCTCCTTCGGGTAGATGGCCACCACCGGGAAGGGCAGGTGATATTGCGGCCCGTAGGACTCGATGACCATGTTTTCGTAGAGCACCGCCGCCGAGAGGTACCCGGGTCCGCCTTCGAACATACGTTTGCCGAAGAAACCGGTCGAGCTGCCGTAGTGGACGATGGCGCTCTCGATGCCCTTCAGATACTGCGCCGTCTGCGGCCGGCGGACGTCGTCGAGCGAGAGGCCCGCCACCTTTCCCGCCCCGGCGTAGGCCTCGGCCAGGAGGGAGATGAGACCGCTGTTGCTGTACTCGGGATGAGTGTGACCGAGCTTGAAGGCTCCCCACTCGGGGTGGCCGTGGACCGCCCAGCCGGCCGGGTCCCGGGTCAGCGCGAGGATGTCGCTCCATCCCACGGGCTTTTCCCCCCAGCCGAGGGCTTCGGCCATGGGCCGCCACATGGCGATCACCACCGGCGAGAGCACCAGGTTACGGCTCTCGCCGATCAGGTCCTTGCCGGTGCGGGCGCGGGATTGGGCGTTGCCCAGCTTGACGAAAGCCGCCGACGCCGGGCTGGTGAGGTGCGCCTTCTGCGTCCCGGACAGCAGGTCGTCGATCAACTCGCCCGACCCCTGGGCCACGGGGTGGACCCGGATGCGCTTGCCCGAGGCCGTGCGGTGCTCGCCGGTGTTGAACCGGAGGGTCACCTCCTTGATCCAGTCCTCTTTCTCCGAGCCGTAGGTGAAGAGGAGATTGATGGCTCCCGGACCGTCGGCCGGCGCGGCCTTCTCGCCGTCCCCGTTGCTGGAAGAGCTGGAAGAAGTGGAGCTTCCCCCGCCGCAAGAGGCCAGGACCGCCGCCAGGGCGAGCGACAGCAGGAGGCGGGCAGCTACACCACGGGCACGTCGTTCGTTTCGATCCTTCATCGTCTCCTCCCCAGGAACCGGAGCAGAGTCTAAGGATGGATACGGAGAAATCCGGGCGCTGTCCCTGGCTGTCTCTAAACTGTCACCGGATTGTAGAACGGACGTGACCTGAGCTGAGAGAACGCTGTTGCCGCAGCACTGCCACGCCGGCCGGCAGCGCCGACAGGTCCGATGCGCCGCCTTACCCGCGCCCGCCGCAGGACGTCACGCCCTGCGTGGCCACGAAGCGCACCGGGTCCGCGGTTCGGGGCACGGTGACGACGTGGATGGGCCGTTGCGAGACCATGCAGACGCAGTTGGGGGCCGGCGGCGCTTCGACCACGTTCACCACGAGGACTCCGGGCTGGTGGACGATCCCCCGGATGGTCACCTTGGAGACGCAGCTCTGGGTGGGCATGGCGGCGACGATCACCATGTTCTTCTCGAAATCGACCGCCGGCTGCTGGTGCGCCAGGACGCCGCTGTCCCTTTCCCGGAGACGGAACCAGAGGTCCTTCCAAGAGGCGATGTCGCGGATCGTCTCCCGGATCTGGTCTCCCTGCTGACCGGGGATGGCCCGCTGGACGAGGGTCACGAAGGCTACCTGATTGGATACCGGCTTCGGACGGCGGTTTCCGGCTGCCGACGAGGAGCCGAGGCAGGCCAGGATCAACAGGCCGGCCGCGGCGAAGGTGAGGGAGACGCGGGCTCTGTTTTTCATAAGGCTCCCGCCAGGACCGCTTCGTCCACCCGTTGGTGGCCCTGGATAAGAATGTGGTTCCTGGTATCCACGAAGACGAGCGACGGCTGGTGCGCGCGGCAGTCGGCGTCCTCGTAGTCGGCGTAGGAGGCGAGGATGACGACGTCGCCCGTCCCCGCCTTGTGGGCGGCGGCGCCGTTGATCACGATCTCGCCCTTCCCCGGTGTGCCGGGGATGGCGTAGGTCGCGAAGCGCTCGCCGTTGGTGCAGTTGTAGATTTCCACTTTTTCGTAGTGTACCAGGTCGGCCGCGGCCATCAGCACGGGATCGATGGTGACCGATCCCTGGTAGTCGAGGTTGGCGTCCGTCACCGTGGCGCGGTGGATCTTCGATTTCAAGAGTGTCCGTTTCATATCTTGTTCACCCTCCGGCGGCCTCGTCGACCGCCAGCCGAATGTTGTCGATCAGTCTCGTCCCCCCAAACCGCACGGCCAGGGGGAGCACCAGGTTGCCCTGCAAAGTTTCGACAGGAACGAAAGTCTCAGCGTCGACCACCTCGGCGTACTCGACCTTGGCGGCCGGCTCGGACGCCAGAACCTCCCGCAGCCGCCGCCGCACCTCGTCGCCCCGGCGCTCACCCGATGCGATGAGGTCCGCCGCCGCCGCCAGCGATTCGATGAGCACCGTTGCCGACTGGCGCTCCTGCGGCGAGAGGTAGGCGTTGCGCGAGGACATGGCGAGACCGTCCGCCTCCCGGATGGTCGGCGCCGGAACGATCTCGACCGGCAGATGGAAGTCGCGCGCCATCTGCCGGATCACCGCGAGTTGCTGCGCGTCCTTCTCACCGAACACCGCGAGGTCGGCCTGCACCAGGTTGAGCAGCGAGAGCACGACGGTGGCGACGCCGCGGAAGTGGCCGGGCCGGCAGGTCCCTTCGAGACCCAGCGCGGCCCCGGCGGGCTCCACGAACGTGGCATTGCCCGGCGGGTAGATGGTTTCCACGTCGGGGAGGAACAGGAGGTCGCAACCGGCGGCTTCCAACATCGTCGCGTCCTTCTCCGGCTGCCGGGGGTAGCGGTTGAAGTCCTCGGCCGGCCCGAACTGGGCCGGATTCACGAACACCGAGGCCACCACGCGCGTCCCCCGCTCGCGGGCGATCCGCACCAGGGACAGGTGCCCCTCGTGCAGCGCGCCCATGGTGGGCACGAAGCCGATTCTCGCCCCTTCCCGCCGCCAGGCTTCCACCTGGAGGCGCAGCTCGTCCTTCCTCCTCGCGGTCCGCATCAGCCGTAGAGCTTCGCCGGCTCGAGCTCCGCCACCGGTCGCGGACCGCCTCCGCCGTAGCTTTCCTCCGGCGCGGGGAAGCGCCCGGCACGGACGTCGTCGGCGAAACGGGCGATGCCCTCGCGGGAGAGCAGGCCGAGCTCGGCGTAGCGCCGCACGAAGCGGGGCGCGATCCGCTCCTCCAGTCCCAGGAGGTCGTGGTAGACCAGCACCTGCCCCGTGCACCCCGCGCCGGCGCCGATGCCGATGGTGGGGATGGAGAGGCGCTGGGTGACCTCGGCGGCGAGGTCGATGGGCACGCATTCGAGCACCAGGGAGAAGGCGCCCGCCGCCTCCACCTGCTCGGCGGCGTCGAGGATGAAGCGGCGCGCCGCCTCGTTCCGGCCCTGGACCTTGAAGCCGCCGAAGCGGTGGACGGACTGCGGAGTGAGGCCCAGGTGGGCCATCACCGGCACCTCGGCCGCCGTCATGGCGGCGACGATCTCGGGCCGGGCGCCCTCGATCTTCACCGCCTGCGCGCCGGCCTCCTTGACGAAGCGGATGGCGTTGCCCACCGCCTGCTCGGTCCCCAGGTGGAACGAGCCGTAGGGCATGTCCGCCACCAGCAGGGCGCGCTTGACGCCCCGGCGGACCGCCCGGGTGTGGTGGATCATCTCTTCCATGGTGACCGACAGCGTGTCCGGGTGGCCCAGCACCACCATGGCGAGCGAGTCGCCCACCAGGATGATCTCCACTCCGGCCGCGTCGGCTGTGCGCCCCTGTGGATAGTCGTAGGCGGTGACCATGACGAGGTGGTCGCCGCGCTCGGGTGCCCCTGCCACCCAGGGAACCGTGACGGTTTTCGGTTCTCCAGCCATTGCCAACTCTCCTTTCTGAGACCAGAAAAGACAAAACCCTTCCGCGCGCTTCAGACGGAAGGGCCGTTGGCAGGCCCGCGGGTTCGCGGCTTGTCGTGCGCTGATGCGAGGTGGCTGTCCCCGCTGGGGGATCAGGCCCTCGCGCGCCGGGCCGCGCCGCAGGGGGCGCTGAGCATCCGTCTCGGTCCCGCGTCAGCGGGATCCAAGCGGTTGGAAGTACTCGGTCCCCTTGATGGGCTTCGCCAGGCGGTGCATCAGCTCGTCGAAGTCCTCGGGCCGCTGGGGGAAGTTGAGATACCTCGTATCCACCACCAGCAGCGGAGACCGGCTGTAGTAATGATAGTAGTGATTGTACGCGTCAATCAACTCCCCCAGGTATTGGGGCGAAATCGCCTTCTCCACCGGCCTCGCGCGTTTGCGAATACGCTCCATGCAGGTATCGGTGTCGGCCACCAGGTGGATGACGAGGTCGGGCACCGGCACGTGGGGCTCCAGCAGGGCGTAGAGCTTGTCGAAGAGCATCAGCTCGTCGTCCGAGAGGTTCAGGTAGGCGAAGATGCGGTTCTTCCAGAAGGTGTAATCCGCCACCAGGATGCGGTCGAAAAGCCCGCGCTGGCCGATGTCCTGCTGCTGCTTGTAGCGCGAGAGGAGGAAGTAGAGCTCGGTCTGGAAGGCGGCGCCCGGCCGGTCCTTGTAGAAGTCCCCGAGGAAGGGGTTGTCGACGTCCTCGAGGATCTTGACGCCCTCGAAGCGGCGCGTCAGCAGCTCCACCAGGGTGGTCTTGCCGACGCCGATGGGGCCGTCGACCGCCAGATAGTGGAAACCGAGCGCCTCGGGCTTCAAGAGGCGGAAGCCGCGATCGGGTTGTACAGCGTGTCGCGCTCGACCGGCACGAAGCCCGCCTCACGCACGATCCGCTCCAGCTCCGGGCGGCTGAGCTGCTGCGAGGTGCCGGCGCCGGCCATGTGGTAGATCTTCTCCTCCACGATGGTGCCGTCCATGTCGTCGGCGCCAAAACGCAGCGCCACCTGGGCCAGCTTGGGGGTGATCATCACCCAGTAGGCCTTGATGTGGGGGATGTTGTCCAGCACCAGCCGCGAGGTGGCGATGTGCTGCAAGTCGCTGTCGCCCGCGGTGTGGTACTTGAGCCCCATGTAGTTGTTCTCGGGGTGGTAGGCGAGCGGGATGAAGGCGTTGAAGCCGCCCGTTTCGTCCTGGAGCTCGCGCAGCCGCAGCAGGTGATCCACCTTGTGCTCGGGCTGTTCGACGTGGCCGTAGAGCATGGTGCAGTTGCTCTTGATCCCCATCTTGTGGGCGATGCGGTGGACCTCGATCCACTCGTCGGCGTCGAGCTTGCCGTCGCAAATGATCTCCCGCACGTCCGGATGGAAGATCTCGGCGCCGCCGCCGGGCAGCGAGCCCAGGCCCGCGTCTCGCAACCGGCGCAGCACCTCCTCGATGGTGAGCTTCTCGTGCTTGGCGAACCAGCCGATCTCGATGGCGGTGAAGGCCTTGAGATGAGCGTTGGGGAACCGTTCCTTCAAACCGCGCAGCATCTCCTCGTACCAGGACATGGGCAGGTCCGGATGGAGGCCGCCGACGATGTGGAATTCGGTGACGCTGTTGCCTCCCTGGTCCGCGGCGTGGGCGTACACCTGCTCGTGGGTCATCTCCCAGGCGTGGGACTCGCCCGGCAGCGCCGCGAAGCTGCAGAACTTGCAGTTGTAGGTGTAGACGCAGACGTTGGTGGGGTTGATGTGCCGGTTGACGTTGAAGTACGTGACGTTGCCGTTGATCCGCCGGCGAACGGTGTCCGCCAGCTTGCCCAGGTGGAGGAGGTGCGGCGTCGACAGGCACGTCAGGGCGTCGGCGGCGTCCAGGCGGACGCCGTCGCGCACCTTGACGGCGATCTCGCGCAACTGCGCGGGAAAGATCTCGGGTCGGATGGGGGAAATCTCGGTGCTCACGAGAGGAGTATATCAAGCGCCGTCGCGGCGAAGAGCCAGACCGACAGCGCGCCGTTGGCGTTGAAGAAGGCGGCGTTCAGCCGCGAGAGGTCGCCCGGCCGCACCACCCAGTGCTGGTAGACCAGCAGCAGCAGGCAACCGGCCCACCCCACCCAGTACCAAGGTCCAAGGCCCGGCGGGTAGATCCGGGGGAGAAGGGCCAGAAGGACAAGGGTGCAGGCGTGGAGGACGGCCGAGATCTGGAGAGCGCCCACCACGCCGAAGCGAGCGGGAATGGAGAACAAGCCGGCGCCGCGATCGAACTCGACGTCCTGGAGGGCGTAGAGGACGTCGAAACCCGCCACCCAGGTCAATACCACGCCGGCGAGGATCAACGGCGTGGCCTTCAAATCGCCCCGCACGGCGATCCACGCCCCCAGCGGCGCGCCGGCGAGGGAGAGACCGAGGACCAGATGCGAGGCCCAGGTGAACCGCTTCGTGTAGGAGTAAAGGAAAAGGATGAAGAGGGCGACGGGAGACAGGGCCAGCGCGAGACGGTTGAGCTGCCAGGCGGCCAGAACCAAGAGAGCGGCGCTGGCGGCCACGAAGACCATGACGGCAGCAGGCGTCACCAAGCCGGCCGGCAGGGCGCGCTTGGCCGTGCGCGGATTGGCCCCGTCGATCTTCCGGTCCACCAGACGGTTGAAGCCCATGGCCGCGCTCCGCGCTCCCACCATGGCCACGACGATCCAGAGCACCGTTCGCCAGGACGGCCAGCCCTCGGCGGCGAGGAGCATGCCCAGGAAAGCGAACGGCAGGGCGAACAGCGTGTGCTCGATCTTGATCATTTCGAGCACGGTCGAGAGGGTCCTGAGGGGTCGCATGGAGCGGCCTATTGTACCGAGATCGCGCCCGGCCGGCTTACCGCGAATGGATGTCGAGGAGCTTGAACGGCTGGACGCCGAGGCTCTCGATCTCGACGGTGTTGCCGGTCAGGCTCACCTTGGCGGCGGCGATGAGCTTGCCGTCTCCCTTGCCGCTGGCGTCGAGGTGAATCTCGATGTAGCTGAAGGGGTAGTCCATCGAGCGGAGGTTGTTGGCCGCTTCGCGGAAGGAGATCGGCCGGTCGATCATGAGGCGGACCACGCGGCCACCGTCGGCCTCCGGCTTCGAGCGGGCCGCCGCGACGGGGTAGCCAAGGCCCCCTTGAACACGGATGTACCCCGCTTCGAGGTCCCAAAGGGCGTCCCGTAGGGCGTCCGGGCCTTTCTCGGCCAGAATTCCCTTCAGATTGGCGACTTCCTGGTCGGACGAGTAGTGGTCAATGTGGATCACCACCGGGGCTGTGCCTCCCCCTTCCATGTTGGCGATGGTGCCAACGAACTGGTCGCCGTGCGACTGCGCACCGAGGCCGCCCGAGACGAGCAACGCCACGGCGACGGCGAGCAACGCCGCCTTTGGGACTTTCTTGTGTCTTTGCATGATAGACCTCCCAGCGGTTGGACCTTGGAAAAAATGCAATTCCTGAGCCGAAGAGCCCCCGGGCGATGCCCCCGGGGGCGGAGGGAGGTCTGAGGGAAGTCTAGTATCGCGGCGGCCGGTAGCCGTTGTCGCGGTTGTAGTCGCGATTGTAATCGCGGTTGTAGCCATCGCGATCGTTCCGCCCGTAACGGCCCCAGCGGTCATAGCCGTTGCGGCCGTAGTAGCGGGACAGCTCGGTCATGCGGTAGTAAATCTGCTGCATGCCGCGGTCCACGTAGGGCCGCGGGCGGACGTTCTGCATCGTGGCTCCTAACTGATTGAAGGACTCCTCGAGCCGCGCGAAGTCGTTCGCGGTGTGCCGGGGATTCTGCCGGTTGTTCTCCACCTCGTCGTGGAAGTGAGCGGCATTCCAGGCGAGCTGCCGGAGATCGTCCAGCATCTGGGCCTCGTAGGGATCCGGCCGGCGGTTGTTGCGCGCGGCCAGCCGGTAGATGCCGCGGGCGGTCGCGTCGATCTCGTGCGCCAGGACGGACACTCGGTCCAGGTGGCCATAGTCGGGGTAGCGGCCAAAGTCACGGCTGGGGTAGCGATTGTCATAGCCCCCGTACTGGGCCTGTAGGGCAGGCGCCAGCAGGAGGGCGAGAAGGGCGGTGATGATCAGAGTCGTACGTTTCATGGTGAGTCTCCTCTCCTTGTTGACGCCTGATACCAAGGCAAACTCGATGCCAGGTAAGGGTAAGAACTGGCAACAAAGGAGTTAGGGAAACCTTCCCAGGAACGACGAGCCACCAAAGCGTCCTCTTGGGAGGACGCTCCATCCACCTGCGCGCCGCGTCAGGCTCCCCAGCGCAGCCCGGGTTCTCCGGTTTCGGGAATCCCGAAGCGGTCCAAAAGGCGCAAAGCATAGTGGTCGAGGAACCGGCCCAGGTCCTCGCCGCCGATGTAGAAGGCAGGGACGGGCGGCTGGATCACCGCCCCGGAGAGGATCAGGCGGCGCATGTTCTCGATGTGGACGAGACTGTAGGGAGTCTCTCGGAACCCGAGGACCAGGGGCCAGCGCTCCTTCAGGGCCACCGCGCCGGCGCGGTGGACGAGGGTGCGGGCCGAGCCGGTGGCGAGGGCCCCGAGGGTGCCGGAGCTGCACGGCAGGACGGCGGTGCCGGTGAGGCGGTAGGACCCTGAAGCAATGGGCGCTTCGAGCTCGCCGTCGCGATGGATGACGACCTTGCCTCGTGCTTCGGGGTCCGCGATCGCCGCCGCGACAAGGTCGGCCGCCCCTGTCTTCTCCTCGCCGAGCTCGTGGCGGAGGACCTGGCTGGCCCCGGCCGACACCACGAGATGAATGCGCTCGATCTCGGGATGAGCGGCCAGCCGGCCCAGCACGTGCCGGGGCAGCAGCATGCCGGAGGCGCCGGTGACGAGGAGGGCGAGGCGGTGGGGCATGGCGGCGATCCTACGTCAGATTGCTCAACCGAGCCGTCACCAGCGCCCCTTCGGGGCGGACCCTCACCCCCTGGCGGGGGCGGGAGAAGAGGGTCGGGGTGATGGGGGTGATGAGGGTCCCCTACAGCGGGAAATCCAAGTTGTAAACCCACCGCCCCCGCTGCACCGACAGCGGCAGGCTGCCGCGGTCGAGACCGCGGAGGACTTCCCGGCCCAGGGCCTCGGCGGATGAGGTCTGCTGGCCGTTGGCGCCGAGGATGACGTCCCCCGGACGCAGCCCGCGTTCAGCGGCCACGGAACCGTTCGCCACCTGCCGGATGGCGAGGCCGCCCTGGACGGCCTCGACCTTGAGTCCCACTGAACGCTCCAACACCTGGAGTCCCAGGCCCTGGGGCGGGTGCACCGGCTTGAGACTCACCTTCAACGTCCGGTCGCCCCGGCGCACCTCCAACTCCACCGATGCGCCAGCCGGGGCCGTGTAAAGGGCCGTTCCCACGTCCTCGCGGCTCGCCACCGGGTGGCCCCCGGCGGCGAGGATGACGTCCTTCTCCCTGAGCCCGGCGGTGGTGGCCGGCGAGTCCGGATAGACCTTGAACACCAACGCGCCCCGCTTCACCGCGATGCCCGAGCGCCGCGCCAGCTCGGGATCGAGGGTGAGCAGCCGGGCCCCCGACCACAGCGGCTGCAGCTCGCCGAAGCGCAGCAGGTCGTCCACCACCCGGCGGGCGCGGTCGGCGGGAATGGCGAAACCGATGCCGGTCGCTCCCGAGATGATGGCGGAGTTGATGCCGATGACGTCGCCGCCGACGTTGACCAGCGGGCCGCCCGAGTTGCCGGGATTGATCGAGGCGTCGGTTTGCAGGAAGTCCGTGAACAGCCGCTCGCCGCGCTCGGAGGGGATGGTCCGTCCCACCGCCGAGAGGACGCCGGTGGTCACCGTGTTGGAGAGGCCGAAGGGATTGCCGATGGCGATCACCGTCTCGCCGATCATCAGGTCCGAGCTCCGGCCCAGGGGGATGGCCGGCAGGTTGCTCGCCTTGACCTTGAGCACGGCGATGTCGGCGTCGCGGTCCGATCCCAGAAGGTCCGCCTCGAGCTCGCGGCCGTCGAGGAGGGTGACGGTGACGCGCGAGGCGCCCTCGACAACGTGGGCGTTGGTGACCACGATGCCGTTGCGGTCAACGATGAAGCCGGAGCCCAGCGACTGGGCCTGGCGCTCGGTGCCGAGGCCGAAGATGCCGAAGAAGGGGTCCGCCTCGCGGACCGTCGACTGCGCGGAGATGTTCACCACCGCCGGCGAGATCTTCTCCACCACCGACACCAGCGGCGTGCGGCGGGCCGACTGCGGCGTCTGGGCCGCGGCCAGATTCGTCAGGAACGCACTGAGAAGCAAGCAGGAAAAAGTCGTCAGTCGTCTCATGGCACCCTTAGGGTAATATGGGCATCCCCATATGGGGAATTGCACCACTTCGTGATTGCCCTTCCGTAGAAACGCCCTGGAATACGCAGGGTTCCAAACCGAAAGGAGGTTCTCCATCGTGTATACCCGAATCAGCCTGTTGCTCTGCGGCCTGCTGATGTTCGCCGGCGTGGTCACCGCGAGTATCGCGGCTACCGCGGCCACTCCGGCCAAGGCCGCCGCCAAGGCGGCGTCCGGTGACATCTTTCCTTTCCAGGTCGCCCAGACCACTCTCGCCAACGGTTTGAAAGTGATCGTCATTCCCTATGACAGCCCGGGGACCCTGGCCTATTACCTGGTGGTGCGCACCGGCTCCCGCGACGAGGTCGAGCCGGGCCACAGCGGTTTCGCCCACTTCTTCGAGCACATGATGTTTCGTGGCACCGACAAGTACCCCGCGGACAAGTACAACGATCTGCTCAAGAAGATGGGCGCCGACTCCAACGCCTCCACCGCGGACGACGCCACCGTCTTCCACATCGTGGGGCCGTCGAGCGAGCTGACCACCCTGATGGACATGGAGTCCGACCGCTTCAAAGGTCTGAAGTACAGCGAGGACGCCTTCCGCACCGAGTCGCTCGCCGTGCTCGGCGAATACAACAAGGGCGTTTCGAACCCCGTCCAGCCAATGTTCGAGAAGCTTCGCGACCTGGCGTTCGAGAAGCACACCTACAAGCACACCACGATCGGCTTCGAGGCTGACATCAAGGCGATGCCCGGCTACTACGAGTACAGCCGGCAGTTCTTCAAGCGCTTCTACCGCCCGGAGAACGTCGTCCTCCTGGTGGTCGGCGACGTCAAGCCGCCGCAGGTCTTCGACCTCGCCAAGCAGTATTACGGCGATTGGACGCCGGGATACCAGGCCCCGGCCATCGCACCCGAGCCGCCGCAGAAAGAGAGGAAGAAGGGGCATCTCGACTGGCCCAACCCCACTCATCCCTACCTGCTCGTCGGCTATCACATGCCCGCCTTCTCGACCAAGGCCGTGGACTCCGCGGCTCTGGACATGATCGGCGACCTGCTGTTCAGCGAATCGGCGCCCCTCTACCAGGAGCTGGTGGTCAACAAGCAGTGGGTCGACCTCGTTCAAGGGGGACCGAACGACAACCGCGATCCCGGCCTCTTCATCGTACTGGCGCGCGTCAAGTCCGACGATCTGCTGCCCAAAGTCAAGGAGACGATCGACCGCTACATGCAGGAGCTCGCCACCCGGCCGGTGGATCCCAAGCGGCTGGCGCGCAACCAGTCGCACGAGCGTTACGCCTTCGCCCTCGAGTTGGACACGCCGAGCAAGGTGGCCGAGCAGGTCGCCGACGTGATCAGCCAGACCGGCGACGTCCAGGACATCAACCGGCGCTTCGCGCAGTTCAAAAAGGTCACGCCCGCGGACGTCCAGCGGCTGGCCCGCGCTACGTTCCGGCCCCAGAACGAGACGGAAGTGACCCTCTCCCACCCGGCCGGCGCGCCGGAAAAGCCTGCCCAGGGAGGTGACAAACATGAGTGATTCCAGACGTCTCGCCGGCGTCGTGCTGCTTCTCGCGCTGTCCGCCGGCGTCGCCGGCTCCGGCACGGCGATCGCCCAGAAAACGTACCAGGCGCCGGCCGCCAACACCGCCGGCGCCGGCATCGAAGTGGTCGAGCTGCCCAGCGCCAGCTCGCCGCTGGTCTCCATCCGCCTGCAATTCCGCGCCGGCTCGATCGACGATCCCGCCGGCAAGGAGGGGCTCGCCTCACTGACCGCTGCGATGGTCTCTGACGCTGGTACCCAGAAGCGCTCCTATACCGACCTCGTCGAGGCGCTCTACCCCATGGCTGCCTCGATCGACGGCCGTACGGACCGCGAGGTGACGCTGATCGCCGGCACCGTCCACCGCGACAAGCTCGCTGACTACACGGCCCTCCTGGAAGAGGCCATCCTCCGCCCCGGCTTCGCCCAGGCCGACTTCGACCGCAACAAGGAACAGCTCCTGGCAAGGCTCACCAACAGCCTGCGCAGCAACGACGAGGCGCTGGGCCTCGAGCTGATCCAGGACGAGATCTATCAGGGGCATCCCTACGGTCACTCGCCGGTCGGTACGGTGGAGGGCCTGAAGAGCATCACTCTCGCCGACGTCAAAGCCTTCTACAAGCAGCACTACACTCAAAGCCGGCTGATGTTGGGAGTCGCCGGCGGCTATCCCAAAGACTACGTCGCCAGGCTCAAGCAGGACCTCGGGCCGCTACCTCAGGGTGAGAAGGAGTCCAAGCGCCTGCCGCCGCCGCCCGCGGTCACGGGCCGCAACATCACCCTGGTCGAGAAGCAGACGGGCTCGGTGGGCATCCACTTCGGTTTTCCGCTGCCCATCAACCGGGCCGACGCCGACTACTACCCGCTGATGGTGGCCAATAGCTTCCTCGGCGAGCACCGCACGATGAACGGCCGGCTGATGCAGCAGCTCCGCGGCAAGCGGGGTCTCAACTACGGCGACTACTCCTACATCGAGTACTGGGCCAGTCCTCCTTCTACCTCCAACCCGAGCCCCAACGTACCGCGGCGCCAGCAGTACTTCTCCGTCTGGATTCGTCCAGTGGTGCCGGTCGACGCCCAGTTCGCCCTCCGCGGCGGCCTCTACGAGGTACAGCGGCTGCGGGATCAAGGGATGACGAAGGAGGACTTCGAGCTCAGCCGGGACTTCGTCGTCAACTACTCGAAGCTCTGGGCGCAGAGCCTGTCGCGGCGTCTGGGCTTCATGATGGACAGCCGATACTATGGCATGCCGTACTACATCGACGAGATCGACAAGCGGCTGAAAAACCTGACCGTCGAGCAGGTCAACGCGGCGATCAAGAAGTACATCCAGACGGACAACTACCGGGCCGTCTTCGTCACCGCCAACGCCCAGAAGCTCAAGGAGACGTTGGAGAAGGACGAGCCCAGCCCGAAGACCTACAACGCCCAGCCCGAGGCCGACGTGGCCGAGGCCGACAAGACGATCCAGGCGTTGAAGGTGAAGCCGACGTCGATTCGGATTTTGCCGGTCGACCAGGTGTTTCAGAAGTAGGCCGGGAGAGTCTTGGAGGGTTCTTCGAATGTCGGGAGGTGTTCGACGCCGCTGCGTGAAGCCGACGTGAGCCGGACCGATCGCAGCAACGCCGTGGCCCTCATCACCCCGGCCCTCTTCTCCCAGCCTCCCCCCCGCCTGACGGGAGAAGAGGGAGAACA
>Ga0075424_100004335_pt1 | contig 13363 bp, 6 predicted proteins | sample SoiMethybrSBSTD3_FD_75301 | JGI IMG/M metagenome (GOLD analysis project Ga0075424, IMG submission 75301) | Bulk soil microbial communities from a Populus tree surrounding site in Tennessee, USA - Soil MetaG P. TD hybrid SBSTD3 | ecosystem: Environmental > Terrestrial > Soil > Tree plantation... | reverse complement strand
CAGGTCACCGTCGACACCGACGCTGCCTTGGCGATCGCGAAGGTCTGCGAGTCGCTCGAGCCGTCGTGGTTGGCGTCGCCAGCATAGCTCGCGCTGGCCGAAGCCGTCCCGGCGTTGGTGTTGTCGCTGTAGCTGACCGTCAGAGCCTGGCTCAGGCCGCCCGCGCCCGTCACATCCGCCGTGCATGGCGTCTGCGCCGAGCCACTGTAGATCACGCTCGCGGGGCAGGTCACCGTCGACACCGACGCTGCCTTGGCGATCGCGAAGGTCTGCGAGTCGCTCGAGCCGTCGTGGTTGGCGTCGCCCGTATAGCTCGCGCTGGCCGAAGCCGTCCCGGCGTTGGTGTTGTCGCTGTAGCTGACCGTCAGAGCCTGGCTCAGGCCGCCCGCGCCCGTCACGTCCGCCGTGCATGGCGTCTGGGCCGAGCCGCTGTAGATCACGCTCGCCGGGCAGGTCACCGTCGACACCGACGCTGCCTTGGCGATCGCGAAGTTCTTCGAGCTGCTCGAACCGTCGTGGTTGGCGTCACCCGCGTAGCTCGCGCTCGCGCTCGCCGACCCCGCGTTCGTGTTATCCGTGTAGCTGACGGTCAGGGTGGCGCTAAGCCCGCCTGCGCCCGTCACGCTCGCGGAGCAGGGTTCCTGCGCCGAGCCGGTGTAGATCACACTTGCCGGGCAGGTCAGCGCCGTCACGGACGCCGCCTTGGCGATCGTGAAGTTCTTCGAATCGCTGGAGCCGTTGTGGTTGGCATCGCCCGCATAGCTGGCGCTCGCGCTGGCCGTACCGGCCGCCGTGTTATCCGAGTAGCTGACGGTCAGGGTCTGGCTGAGCCCGCCCGTGCCCGTCACGCTCGCGGAGCAGGGTTCCTGCGCCGAGCCGGTGTAGATCACACTCGCCGGGCAGGTCACCGTCGACACCGACGCCGTCTTGGCGATCGCGAAGGTCTTGGCATCGTTCGAGCCGTCGTGGTTGGCGTCGCCCGCGTAGCTCGCGCTGGCCGAGGCCGTCCCGGCGTTGGTGTTGTCGCTGTAGCTGACCGTCAGAGCCTGGCTCAGGCCGCCCGTGCCCGTCACGCTCGCGGAGCAGGGTTCCTGCGCCGAGCCGGTGTAGATCACACTCGCCGGGCAGGTCAAGGTAGTGGTCGAAACCGCCTTGGCGATCGTGAACGACTGGCTCACGTTGGGGGCAGGACTGTAGTCGTCGTTGCCGCCCTGAGACGCCTGCAGCGAGCAGATCCCCGCTTGCAGGATCGTCACCATTGGGTCCGTCAGGCTGGTCGCCACGCTGCACGTCGCAGGCGTCAAGCTGGTGACGCTCACTACCAGCCCCGAAGTAGCCGGGGGACTCACATCGAACGGCGCTTCGCCATACGTCCTGTTTGCCAGCGCTCCGAACGTGATCGTCTGGCTCGCCTTGGCGATCGCGAAGCTCTGCGCCACGTTGGGTGCCGCGTTGTAGTTGGCATCGCCGGCTTGCGAAGCGGTGATGGTGCAGCTACCCGCCCCGGTGATGTGGACGGTGCTGCCCGTCATGGAGCAGTTGCCGCTAGGCGAGAAGCTCACCGCGAGCCCCGAGCTCGCCGTGGCGCTCACGCCGAAGTCCGCGTCGCCGTAGGTCTTGGCCGCGAGGGCCGCGAACGAGATCGTCTGGCTCGCCTTGGCGATCGTGAACGTCTTCGAGTCGCTCGAGCCGGTATGGTTGGCGTCCCCGGCAAACGTGTAGCTTGCCGTGGCCGTGCCGGCGTTCGTGTTGTTGCTGTAGCTCGCCGCCGGCGTCAGGCTTAGCCCACCCGCGCCCGTCACACTTACCGAGCACGGCGTCTGCGCCACCCCGGTATAGGTGTACGGGCCCGCCGGACAGGTCACCACCGTTGCCGAGCCCGCCTGGGCGATCGAGAACGTCTGAGCCACGTTGGGCGCCGCACTGTAGTTCGTGTTGCCGGCCTGATGGGCGGTGATCGTGCAGCTGCCCGCTCCCGTGAGGTGCACGGTAGTCCCCGAGACGGTGCAGTTGTCTGTCGCGCCGGCGGTGAAGCTCACGGCCAGCCCCGAGCTCGCGGTGGCGCTCACTGTGAAATCGGCATCGCCAAACGTTTTGCTGGCCAGGGCGCCGAACGTGATCGTTTGGCTGGCCTGGGCGATGGTGAACGACTGCGGCACATTGGCGGCCGCGTTGTAGTTGGCGTTCCCGGGCTGGGAGGCCGTGATCGTGCAACTCCCGGCACCCGTGATATGGACTGTGCTGCCCGAGACGGTGCAGGTCCCCGTTGCGGCGAAGCTTACCGCGAGGCCGGAGCTGGCCGACGCACTCACTGTGAAGTCAGCGTCACCGAACGTCTTATTGGCGAGCGCCCCGAACGTGATCGTCTGGTTGGCCTTGAGGACGTTGATTGAGACATCCTTCGAGGCCGTGTTGTAGTTGGCACCGTCGGTTGGAGTAAAGGCTGCGTGGAGCGTCTGGCCGTTGCCCGTACTCAACACCGTGCCGGCAGCCGGGGTGTAGACGAAAGTCCCGGCGACCGAAGCGGTGGCATTCAGTTGCGTTGCCCCGAGCGCGGTCCCGTACGTGATGTCAGCCGGATTCGACCAGGTGATAGTGGGCGTCGCCTTGCTAACCGTCAGGGCGGCACCACTCGACGTGGCTGAGCCGCAGCTGTTCGTCACGACGACATCGTAGGTGCCGGCATCGGCTGCGACCACCGAAGCGATCGAATAGGAACTGGTCGTAGCGCCCGAAATGGGACTGCTGTTCTTGCGCCACTGATAGCTCAAGGGCGCGGTGCCGGAGGCGGTCACCGAGAAGCTCACCGCATCGCCGACAACCTTGGAGGCTCCCGCCGGCTGGACACTGATCGCGGGCGCCGTACAAGCCAACGCGTACGTGGCTGTAACCGTGGTGGAGCTCCCACCCGCCCCTGTGGTGAATGGGCTTGCCGGGGACGCCGAGACAAGGTTATACGCGACGCCGCCCACGATGAGCGACGACGAGAAGGCGTAGCTGAACGAGGTCCCAGCCAGGGTTCCCAGCTGAGCATTACCAGTGGACGGTCCCGGCGTCGTGAACGTGACACTCTGGTTCGTGGTCACGTTCCCGTTGTTCTTCGTGTACGTAATCTGGCTGACCGTGATGGATTGGCCGCTGGGGAGCCCGCTCGTGGCAAATCTGACATCGGCCGCGGAACCATCCGTGAACGTCGTCTGCGCCCGCATCCCCGATGTCTCGCCCTCCGCCGTCAGCACGAAGCGAACGCCCATGTGGTGCGCCTCGGGCGAAAAGTCCCGATTGGTGAAATGGCCGGATCCGTCGGCGACGGCGGACAGCGTGCGGTCCTCGTGCACCAGCGGATCTTCGTGCAGGGCCATCGTCACGGTCTCGCCTGCAGCCCACCCGGTACCGGTCATGGTCACCGTATCACCGGGCGGGTAGTCGAGTCGGTCGGTCGAGATCCGCGCTGTGCTCGTATTCCCGGCTACCAGCGTGCTCAGCACTACTTGCCCCCCCGTCGCCGTGCCGGTCGCGCCCACGGCATCCAGCCGGAGACCCGGGGTCGGTGTGGGCGTCGCGAGGCCGAGCGCGGCCATGCTGGCATACGCGAGCTTGCCATTCCCGGACGCCAGGATCGAGGTCCCCGTCGGGGTGAGCGCGCGCACGCTGTCGTATGCTTCGAGGGCCACGTCCGAGGCGAGGTCCACCGGGGCGATGGCGCGGAGCCAGTCGTAGCGCGACGCTTCGTTCTGCGACAGGTCCAGCAAAGCTACAAGGCCCGGCCCCTTCGCGACCGCGTAGCTCCCGCCGGCCCACTGCGCCAGGTTGCGGATCAGCTGATCCTTCTCCGCCCGGTTCGCGCTCCCCTGGTCCGGCGTACCGGACCAGACCGCGATGCCGCCGATCAACGCCGCGTGCAGGTGCTCGGCGACCAGGCTGTCGCGCAGGAAACCGTAGGGCTGGTTCACTGGGTCGTCGGCCAGAGACGGCACGACAAACACGCTGTAGGTGAACAGATCGACCGCCCGGAGATCCACGGTCCCACCGCTCCCGTCGAAGCCCAGGTCTACCCCGCCCGGATAGGCGCTTCCCGCCGACAGCGCCGAGACGATCGCGTCGCAACCGGTGCGGTCGAGGGCGACCGGGCAGTACACCATCGCCTTCTGGGCGGCGGTGACGCCGGGGACGAGCGTGAGGCCGAGCGCGAGCCCGGCCGTGAGAAGGAACCTGTCGAGAACCGAGCGCATTCGAGACCTCTTGGTTATTTGCAAGCGTCGGTGACGAGGGCGCCGAAGGTCTTTGCCTTCTTCAGCGCGCTCGAATCGCCGGGCGCCGTGGTGAGCTGATGCTGAGCCGCCTGTCGGGTGCGAACCGAGGCGCGGCAGATGGACGAGGCGTTCGCGGTGTCCTGAAGCACTCCGGCAACCGCCGCGGCCGATGGACCGACGAGATCCTTCCTCACGGCGTCCTCGTTGCACGCGAAGAAGACGACCCCGACGAGAACCAGGACGAAAGGCCCCACCGCGATGCTGCACACTGCGGTGAGCAGCCGCCTGAACCGTGTCTGTTTCATGGCAGAGCGATTAACGACAGGCGTCGTCGCGAACGCTGCTGATCACGCTGACCCGGTGCTGGAGGGCGGCATCGCCGGACCACTGCGCCTGCTGTGCCTTGAGATCGGCGAGCTTCCGGGAGTAGGCGACACAGACCGTGGAGGTGCTGTTCGCCGACGAATCGGCCGTGAGGGACATCGATGGGGCGAGTGAGTCTTGCGACTCGCGATCGCACGAGACCATGACCAAAAGCACCGCTACCGGTGCGAGACGCAGCCAGCGCATACACACTCCGTGTTGTAATGAATCGGGACCATCCGCTGGAGGGCGCTCAAGCGGGGTTTACGATTGCGCGACATGGCCAACGCAACCGCCGTGCCGATCGACCGGCGTGCTGGAAACGATTTCTGAACTGGAGAGTTGCTGCTACACTGCGGTGCGGTTGCTACGAACGTGTGGCGTGACGGTCGTGAGCCATCTCACGGTGTCGGAGTGGGCTGTGATGCAGCCGTGAGGGGGACGCTGACGACCCCCCAACCCGTTGCAGGGGGCAACGCATACCGGGCATCGCGGAGCGTGACCGTGACGCCGGCCGATCCCGAGTCGACCTCCGCGGCGAGGAACCGCGCGAACGCGCCGAACGCACGCCCTTGCGACGATTCGGTCAACGCTCGGTGCACGCGCGAATCGTCCAGGCGGCGGGAGATCGCCCACCCGGGACCGGCGACACTTTCGGGCGACGCGAGAATCAGGGTCCATTGAAACGGCGTCCCGACGCGGGTCAAGGCGGCGCTCTGAGCGGCGGGACCGAAGCGGGCGATAGCGGCCCGCTGCGCGGCGGATTTTGCCGCCCGGCTGGCAACTGCCTGGGACGTCGCGTACACCGCGAGGACCAGAAGTCCGAATGCCGCGGCGCGGTGGCGAAGGGCCGGGCCGAACCAGTGCCGTACCCATCCGATGGCCCCGATCGCAATCAACAGGACGCTCAACACCTTGAGCCAGCCAATCGCGTCATCCGGTCGCAACACGAATTCCATGAACAGGACGAACACGACCACCAGCACGATCGGCGTCAGGTCACGCCAGTGCCGTTCGGCGCCCCAGGCGAGCGCCAGCAGAGGGACCAGCCAGAACAGGGGATCGACGATGGCGACCCAATCGGCGTAGTACCAGTGGCCGCTCCAGGGCAGGAACGGGCGCAGGCCATAGGATCCCTGCCAGTCCATGTAGAGATGGCTCAGGACGCAAACGCCCACGACGGCGCAGGTTCGCACCAGCGACGCCGATCCATCGCGCGAGCGGCGCAGCAGGACGAAAATGCTCCACACCACCGCGACGATTCCCACGATCTCGATCGCCGCTCCCAGGAATGAATGCGTAATGCCCCGGTGCGTCGTGTAATACGCGAAGTTGCCGCGGCTGGGACGGAACCCGATCAGGAGTTCCGTCCAATCGGGGGCGTTGGCGGCGATCGCCCCGATCCAGCCGGCCGCGGGCACCCGCCGGCCGGCCACGGCGCGACCGAGCGCGGCCCCCACGAGGGTATGCGCGAGGTTGTCCACGGGCCGGAAGATAAGGCCGGAGCCGGTCTAGCCACGGCCGGAGCCAGGTGTAGGTTTTTGAATCGTGACCACCTCGACCCCCCGGTATCGCGATCGACGGCGCCCCGACGAGCGACGCGATCTGATCGACCGGCGTTCGGGAGTGGATCGCCGCGGCCGCGGCGAGCGCCGTCGCGCGGACAAGGCGGTGCCGGTCGAGCGGCGCTCCGGCATCGATCGGCGCTCCGGCGTCAATCGGCGCGACGATGCGCGTCGCTATCCCGGCGATCGTCGCGAATCGCCAACCGAAGGGCTGCCGTCCTGACGCCGGCAATTCCGCGGCGATGCCGTCTCTCAAGCTCCAGCTGATCTCCTCCGGGCGACCCCTCGAGCTCCACGACCCCATCGTGCAGCTGGGGCGTGATCCGTCCGCCGCGGTCTCATTTTCCGGCGACGACGCGCGCGTCGTTTCAACCCGGCACGCGGAGCTCCGCTACACCGGCGACGCATGGCGGCTGGTCGATCTCGGCAGCCGCAACGGGTCGTATGTGAACGGCCAGCGCGTCCAGGGCGAGTCCCCGGTGAAAAAAGGCGACGAGATCCGGCTCGGCGAGACCGGCCCCCGCATCCTCGTCGTCGCCACCGACGACGCCATCGAATCGACCGTCACCGAGCTGCCCAAGTTCGACGTGGCGTCCGCGTCCGCGCCGCCCGCCGACCTGGGCGCCCGGGTCCCCGAGGTGCGCTCCTACGGCGTCACCCTGATCGCGACCGCGACCGGCAAGCGATTCGAGGCGCAGGGGACGCGTATCCGGATCGGCCGCGGCAAGGAATGCGAGGTCCGCCCCGTGGAGGAGGGGGAGGGGATCGTGTCCCGCGTGCATGCCGAGCTGACCGCTGGTGGGAGCGGTGGGCTCTCGGTGCGGGACGTCGGCAGCAAGAACGGGACGTTCCTGAACGGGGATCGCATCCAGGAAGCGACGCCAGTGCGCCTGGGGGATCGTATCACGCTGGGTCCTGGGGGGCCCGTGTTGGTCGTCGAGGGCATCGGGACGGGTCCGATGAGAGCCGCCCAGCGCCCCCTCCCGCCCCCCCCGTCGGCGGCAGTGCCCGCCGGCATGGGAAAAGACACCGTGATGGGGCTGATCCAGAACGCGCTGGCCCAGGCGAAGGAGGAGCGCAAGCGCGGCGGACGGGGTTCCACGGCCTTCTTCAAGGCGGTCGCGGACGAAGTGGGCAAGGATTCAAGTCGCAAGTTCCGGTGGCTCAGCGTCATCGTCATGGTGCTCGTGCTGGCCCTGGGCGGTGGCGTGTACGGTGTCTATAGCTTGCTGTCGCAGAAGGTGGCCGCCACCGAGGTCGAGCGGCGTTCGGCGGAAGATTCGGCGCGCGCGGACGCCGAGCGGCTGCGTCAGGAGCTGGATGCGGCCCGGGCGGCGGCGGCGCCCGCCGCCACGGTGGACAGCCTGCGTACCCAGCTCGAGTCCGCGCAGGCGCGCACCAACGAGCTGAGCCAGGCCCTGGACCGTGCCCAGGGGGCCCTGAGCCAGCAGCTCAACCAGGGAGAGGCTCAGCGGCTGGAATCGCAGCGTGACCTGGAGCGTTTGCGGGATCAGCTGACCCAGGCGCAGCGCACAGCCCCCTCCTCGGGGACGATCGACAGCCTGCGGCGTCAGCTCCAGGCGACCGAAGTCCAGGCGGCCAGCCTGGACGCCCGGATGCGGGCGGTACGCGGCACCGACTTCGCCAGCATCGCCCAGCAGAACCAGGGCGCCGTCGGACTCATCACGGCGAGTTTCGGCCGCAATGTGTACAACGGCACCGGATTCGTGATCTCATCCGACGGCTACATGCTCACCAACTGGCATGTCGTCACCGACAGCGGCTACACCAAACCGGACACGACCTGGGTCACGATGGCGGACCAGGCGACCTCGCGCTACGCGGACGTCATCGCCACGTCCCAGGAGCGCGACATCGCCGTCATCAAGATCCGCGGCTATCAGGGGCCATCCCTGTCCGCCGTCGACTGGGGCGGCACCAAGTCCCGGCAAGGTGAGCCGGCGGCCCTCATCGGGTTCCCGGCCGGAAGCGGATTTTCGCACCTCGGGTCGTCCGTGGTCCGGACGTCGATGACGGCAGGCATCATCTCGCGCGTGACGGAGAACGTGATTCAGTTCGACGGGATGACGGTCGGCGGTTCTTCGGGGAGTCCGGTGTTCAACGCCAACGGGGAAGTGATCTCGATTCATCGCGCCGGGTTGCCGCAGGCGCCCGGGTTTGCGTTGTCGGTGCCGATCCGGCATGCGGTGCCGCTGTTGCCCCCGGACCTCAAAGCGAGGCTCGGGCTTCCCTAGATTCCCTCGGTCGCGCGGGCGGCCCGCGCGGCGACATCCCGCACCAGCCGTTCCAGCGCATCGAAATCAAACGGCTTGACGAGCGACGGCGCCCCCGCGTCGGCGAGCAGGGCCGCCGTGTCGGAGTCGAACGTGTCACCGGTGGCGAAGATCAGCGTCGCCACGAGCTTGGGGGCCTGCTCGCGCAGCCGGATCAGGAAATCCCGGCCGTTCATCCCGGGCATGCGCACGTCGCAGAGAATCACGTCGAACGATTGCGTCCGGAGGGCGCGCAGCGCCTCCGCCCCGTCCGAGACGGCCCGCACCTGGATGCCGCTGCGATTCAGGAAGCGCGCGGTGGCCTGCCGGATACCGGGCTCGTCGTCCACCACCAGCACGCTGAGCGGTTCCGCGCCGGTGGGCACTTCCGGCACGGCCCCCGGCGTGGGGCGGGGCAGCGTGCGCAGGTCTAGCGGCAAGGCGACCACGAAGCAGGCACCGCTGCCGACGTCCGATTCCGCCCAGATGCGACCGCCATGGCCCTTCACGATGCCATAACAGATGGAGAGCCCCAGTCCCGTGCCGATGCCTTCCGGTTTCGTCGTAAAGAAGGGATCGAAGATGCGGGTGCGGATCTCGGCCGGAACTCCGGGCCCCGAGTCGCGGCACTCGATCCGCACCTCATGCTGATCGGCGCGGGTGCGCAGCGTGATGCTCCGGGCGCCGGCGTACGACTCGAGGGCCTGCTCGGCGTTGATGAGCATGTTGAGAAGCATCTGCTGCAGCTCGGACACGTTGGCCCAGACGCGCGGATCCTCCGGATCGAGATCGAGCGCCACGCTCACGTTCAAGGTATTGAGGTGGTACGCCCGTAAGGTGTGCGTCCGGCGGACCAGCTCGTTCACGTCTACCAGTGAGCGCTCCGGCCCGCTCATGCGGGCAAAGGCCAGCAGGTTGGTCGTGATCTGCCCGATGCGCATTGCCTCGTCGCGCACCATCTCCACGATCTCCCGTTGCTCGGGACGGAGGTCGTCCAGCATCAGCGTCTGGGCGAACCCCGAAATGATGGCGGCCGGGTTGTTAATTTCGTGGGCGACGCCGCTGACCAGCTGGCCCATCGCCGCGAGCTTGTCGGCCTGTTGCAGCTGGCTCTGCGCCCGCCGCAGCTCGGTGACGTCACGGGCGATGGCGAGCACCTTGGTGATGGCCCCGCGCTCGCGGATCGGAGCGTAGACCAGCGAGCTCACGCCGCGACTGCCGTCGCCGCGCTGCAGCGGGATCTCGAAGCGGCGGACTTCCCCGGCGAACGCCGCTTCGAGGTGCTGGCGTACCACCGGCACGGCGTCCGGCTCGAAGGCGTCGTACATGGACCGGCCCGGCTTGGGCACGGCGCCGGGGAGCGGTGGGGCATCGGGCGAGAACTCCAGGATCCGGCCTTCGCTGTTGAGCAGCACGATCGGGTCGGGAGACGCCTCGACGATCTGGCGCAGATTCCGTTCCGCCGACGCGGCCGCGGTCAACGATGCCAGCAGGCTTTCGGTCTGGCGCTCCACCTCGCGCTCGAGCGAGTTCTCGTACCGGCGATCGGCGAACAGAGAGTAGACGATGCGCGCGGCGATGACCGCCCCGCCCGTGATTGGGAGCAAGACGTCCTGAACGGTGACCTGGGTGGCCGTGAGACGGCGAACCAACAGCCCCACGATTCCCGCGAGACCCACGAGCACCGCGACGAGCCGCGGAGCGACATCGCCCTTGGTCTGGCTCGCGGCCGGCTGGGCCTCGGGTCGCGCCAGGGCCATGAACCCGGCGATGCCCAGCAGCGTGTTGGCGACGGACCACCCGAAGTCGAACGCCAGCGAAGCGGCCGTTCCCCGCGGCAGCACCACCGTGCCGAACAGCAGATCCGAGAGTCCATAGACCACGAGGCCGATCACCGCGATCCCGTCGCCACCCCCCGGAAGGCGGTTCGGTCGCAGCAGCAGCACTCCGATGAGCCAGATCAGGGCAAGACCACCGGTGGTGTAGGCGATGCTTCCCAGCAGCGCCGTGCCCGTGGTCGCGAGTGCCGCGGGTTGGATACCCAGCTCGTAGGCCCACGCGACGGCAGTCAGCGTGAGCAGGGTCGCGTCGAGGAAGATCTCGGCGGACAAATGGAAGTGCCGTTGCTCCGCCAGGAGGTTCCAAGCGGCCAGGAAGAATGTCGGGTAGACCGCGAGGAATCCCACGTCCGCCAGGGTCAGCGTCACTGGCGGTGAGCCATTGAGCTTCGCGATGTCCCAGTACAGCTGCGAGGCGAAATCGATCGCGCTGCCGATCGCGAGCCATCCCCAGGCCCGGCGCCGCCGGTCGCCCTGGCTGACGCGCCACGCGGCGAGGACACCCACCAGTCGCACCAGCGACGTCGCGGTCCACCCCACCCCCGACAGCAGCGCGGGCTGCCACGGGCGCAGGATATAGAGGAGGATGAGGGCCCCGAGCAGGCCCCCCGCGACCGCGATGGAAACGCGGGCGATGCGAGCGCTAATGGTCATACGGTAGGCGCAAAAGTAGTGAGAAGGCCCGAGCCGGGCGAGAGCACGTTACTTTTGCTGCGCGATGCACGACCGACTCGGCTGGACCGGGGCCGCACGAGACTCGTTGCAGCACTGGAAACAATGGTCCCGGTTCGCCGCCGATGCGCGGGCGGACGGGCTCGATCGAGCCCTGGTGTGCGGGATGGGCGGCTCGAGCCTCGCGCCGCGCGTCCTGGCCCAGAGCTTCCACGCCGACACCCTGAGCGTCCTCGACAGCACCGACCCGGCGGCCGTGCTCGATGCCGAGCGCAGCCACCCGCTGGCGCGCACGCTGTTTCTCATCGTGTCGAAATCCGGGTCGACCGTCGAAACCCTCGCCGCCTATCACTATTTCGCCGCGCGCGTGCCACGCAACCAATTCGTGGCCGTGACGGATCCGGGGAGCGCGCTCGAGCGTCTCGCCGCCGCCGAGGGGTTTCGAGCCACCTTCGAGCATCCGGCCGACGTCGGCGGCCGCTACGCGGCGCTCACCGTGGTGGGGATGCTGCCCGCGGCGCTGGCCGGCATCGACGGGGAGACGTTACTCGAGCGGGCCGGGCAGACGGACGTCGCGGACGCCCGGCGCCTGGGTCAGGCGATCGAAACGCAGGCGTCGGTGGGTCGCGACAAGCTCGCGCTGCAGCCGCCCGCAACGGTGGCGGGGCTCGCGAGCTGGATCGAGCAGCTCGTCGCCGAAAGCTCGGGCAAGGACGACAAAGGCGTGATCCCCCTGGTCGACGCGCGAGAGGTGGACGGCGCCGATGTTCAGTCCGTCCGCGAATTCTCAGCCGACCCGCTCGATCTGGGGCGTGAGTTCCTGCGCTGGGAGTACGCCACGTGGGAATTGTGCGAGCGGCTCGGTGTCAACGCCTTCGACCAGCCGAATGTGGAGGAAGCCAAGGTGCTGGCGCGCGCGGAGCTGGCGCGGTCTGCCGAACCATCCGCGAGCCCACCCCTGCCGCCGACGCTCTCGACCGCCGAGCTGCGGAGCCTGGCGCGGGCGGGTGACTACCTCGCCATCCTCGCCTATCTCCCGCCGCGTCCCGGGATCGAGTCCGCGTTGCAACGCGTGCGCACGGCCTGGGGGCGCGCCCTGAACGTGGTCACGACGGTCGGGTTCGGGCCGCGCTATTTGCATTCCACGGGTCAGCTGCACAAAGGTGGGCCCAACACGGGGCTGTTTCTCGTCCTCACGATGGACCCGACGCACGACCTGGAAATCCCCGAAATGGGGACGACCTTCGGACGCCTGGAGCGCGCCCAGGCCATTGGCGATATCCGGGCGCTGCTGGCCCGCGGACGACGCGTGAGTCACGTGCACTTGAGTGATGTGCGCGAGCTGGAGAAGCTCGCGATCCATCCCTGAGCGGCATGTCCACGCTGACGTTCCATCTCATTCCCCACACGCATTGGGATCGGGAGTGGTACCTGCCACGCGCCGCGTTTCACGCCCGGCTCGTGACGATGATGGACGACCTGCTGGAGCAGCTGGCCGCGGACGCCGGATTTCGCAGTTTCCTGCTGGACGGGCAGACAGTCCTGCTCGAGGATTACATCGCCGCCCGGCCCGATCGCGCGGAAGCGATTCGCAATCTGGGTCGGGCCGGTCGCCTGCAGGTGGGACCATGGTATGTCCTCGCCGACGAGCTGATCCCCTCCGCCGAATCTCTGGTGCGCAACCTCATCCTCGGCGCCGCTGATGCGGAACGCTGGGGTGGCCGGCTGGGTGTGCTCTACTCGCCCGACGCGTTCGGTCATCCCGCCTGCTGGCCGGAGCTGGCGCGGGGGGCGGGGTTGGTCTCCGGGGTGCTGTGGCGCGGACTCGGCGGGATCGCGGGGCAGGAAGGCGACCGGTACCGCTGGCGCGGCCCGAGCGGCGCCGAAGTCCGGTTGTGGCACCTGCCTCCGGCCGGTTATGAAGTCGGCTCGACGCTCAAGGCCGACGCCGAAGAGCTGCCGGAGGCCTGGGCCTGGGTCCGTGGCCAGCTATTGGAGCGCGCCGCCGGGCGGGCGGTGCCGGTGTTCATCGGCGCGGATCATCATGCGGCGCCGGCGGACGTGAGCCGGTTGCGCGACCAGCTGGGCGAGCTGGAGCGGCCCAACATCGTGCGGGTGTCGCGCCTCGATGAGTTCTTCGAGGCCGCGGCCGAAGAGTTTCGCCAGGCTCCGCTGGTGCAGGGTGGGCTGCGGGCGTCTCCGGGCTACGCGTGGGCTTTGCAGGGTGTCCACGGGACTCGGCTTCCACTGAAACGCCGGGCGGGAGAGGTCGAGCTGTGGCTCGAGCGGACGGCCGAGCCGCTCGCCGCGCTGGTGCGCTGGCGCGGCGGGCGCGACTACCGCGCGAACCTCGAGCTGGCGTGGCGCCGGCTGGTGCAGTGCCAGTTTCACGACACGAT
>Ga0075424_100004332_pt1 | contig 13369 bp, 10 predicted proteins | sample SoiMethybrSBSTD3_FD_75301 | JGI IMG/M metagenome (GOLD analysis project Ga0075424, IMG submission 75301) | Bulk soil microbial communities from a Populus tree surrounding site in Tennessee, USA - Soil MetaG P. TD hybrid SBSTD3 | ecosystem: Environmental > Terrestrial > Soil > Tree plantation... | reverse complement strand
CCCGTCTCCCGTCTCCCGTTTCCCGGCTAGTCTGGTCGTCGCAACTCGAGCGTAAAGACCGACCCCTCCCCCACCACCGACTCCACCGACAGCTCCGCGCCCATGCCGTGCGCCAGGTCCCGGCTGATCGCCAATCCGAGCCCCGTGCCCTCCGTGGAGCGCGTGAAGTGGCGGTGCACCTGCACGAACGGATCGAAGATCGCCTCCTGCTTCTCCATCGGGATGCCGATGCCGGTGTCCGTCACACGAAGCAGGACGGCGCTCGCGTCACCATTGGTCGCCACGTCCACCGTCACCTTGCCATTCGGCTCGGTGAACTTCACGGCGTTCATCAGGAGGTTGAGCAGGACCTGACGCAGCTTGTCCTCATCGGCCCACACGATCGTCCCGGGCTCCACGCGACGCTCGAACGCAATCCGCTTCGCCTCGAGCTGAGGCTCCACGATCGGCGCCGCTGCGGTGACCACGGCGCCCAGGTCCACCGCGCGCATGTCGTACTCGACCCGCCCGGCCTCGATCTTCACGAAGTTGAGAACGTCGTTGATCAGCGACAGCAGATGGTGCTCGCTTCGCTGGACGCGGCGAAGGACCTCGCGCTGCGAGTCGCTCACCGGTCCGTGCACCCCCATTTCGAGCAGCTGCACGTATCCCGCAATGGCGTTGAGCGGCGTGCGCAGCTCGTGCGACATCGCGGCGAGGAAATCGCTCTTCGCGCGATTGGCGTGCTCAGCCTCCTCGCGCGCTAGCTCGGCGTCCTGGCGCGCACGCTCGGCGGCATCCGAAGCGGCCGACCGAGCGCGCGCGAGCGACAGATGCGACCGGACGCGTGCGACGAGCTCCTGCGCCGAAAACGGCTTCACCAGGTAGTCGTCGGCACCGGAGTCCAGGCCTTCCACGCGGGCTTCTTCCCCCGCACGCGCCGAGAGCAGGATGATCGGGGTCGTGCTCGTGGCCGGGTCGGCTCGTAACGCGCGCAGCAGGCCGGATCCGTCGAGTCCCGGCATCATCACATCGCTCAGCACGAGGTCGGGCGGGGTGCGCCGCACCGCGGCGAGCGCCGCCGCGCCGTCGCCGGCCGTGTCGACCACCCAACCTTGCGCGCGCAGCAGCCGGGCGGCGTAATCGCGCATGTCCGCGTTGTCGTCCGCGAGCAGCACACGCGCCCCCTCGAGCGCAGGCGATCTCTCGTCGTCCGAGCGCACGCCGGCGATCGACGCGTCGCTGTCATCCGGCAGCCAGCGCTCGGCCTCGGCCATGAAGGCCCGCGCTCCGGACACCGGTGTCGTCACCCGGACGGCACCGTCGCCCGACCACACACGGTCGGCCGGGAGGTGCGCCCTGCCTAACGGGATCCGGACCGTGAACGTCGTGCCCTCGTCCTGGACGCTCTCGACCACGATCGAGCCGCCGTGCAGCCTGACCAGCTCCTGGACCAGCGAGAGCCCGATGCCGGTGCCTTCGTGGGTCCGGCTGCGGACGTTAGGCACCCGGTAGAATCGATCGAAGAGGCGCGGAACCTGGTCCGGGCTGATGCCGATGCCGGTGTCGCGTACGACGAGCTCCGCGGCGCCCTCGTGTTCCCGAAGCGCGACGGAGACGCTGCCGTCGAACGTATGCTTGAACGCGTTGGACACGAGGTTCAGCACGATCTTCTCCCACATGTCCCGATCCACGTACACGTTCTTGCCGACCGGCACGCAGTCGATCTCGAGCGTGAGCCCCGCTTTTTCCACGACCGACCGGAACGAGCTCGCGAGCTCCGCCGTCAGTTTCGCGAGATCCGTCCGCTCGTATCGCGCGTCGACCCGCCCCGCCTCGATGCGTGAGAAGTCGAGCAGGGTGTTCACGAGCTTGAGGAGGCGCAGCGCGTTGCGATGGACCACCTCGAGGCTTGCGCGGCTCCGGGCGCCGGTGTCCGGGTTCGCGAGCACGTCCTCGGTAGGGCCGAGGATGAGTGTGAGCGGCGTGCGGAACTCGTGGCTGACGTTGGAGAAGAACTGCGTCTTCGCGCGGTCGAGCTCCGCCAGCGCCTCCGCACGTTGCCGCTCGCGTTCGCGGGCGCGTGCGTTCTCCAGACTCGCCGCGATCTGCCCGGCAACGAGGTCGATGAACCCGAGGTATCCCTCGTCGAGCTGGCGGTAGGGGTTGATCGCCGCGACCAGAAAGCCGGCGGCGCGCTGCTGCCCGGCCTGTGCGATCGGCACGACGACTGCCTGACGAGGCGCAATATCCCAGGCACCAGTCGGAATGTCATCGAACCGCTCGGGCAGGTCGTCGACGATGACGCGCTCGGAGCGAGCACGGGTGGCGGCGGCCGACCACGGCTGGTCTTCCTCATCCTCGGCGATTTCCTTCACGACGGCCGGATGGCCGGGCTGAATACCAGTGGCTCCGGCCAGGTGCGCCCTCGTGCGGGCGTCGTCGTCGCCCTCGTAGAGGTACAGCATCGAGAACGGGATGTCGCGCTGATTCTCGCCGATCCCGCCGCGCAACCCTTCGATGACGTCGGCTTCGGTGGTGACCGTCGCGAGCGACGCCGCCAGCTCGCGCAGCGATGCGAGTCGCCGAGCGCCGATGACGCGGTCCGTTTCCTCCGTGACCACGCAGAGCATCCCGGCCACGGCCGTGGTGTCATCGGTGAGCGGGCTATACGAGAACGTGTGGTACGTCTCCTCGACGTAGCCGCTTCGCTCGAGAAAGAGGAGGAGGCCTTCGTCCCACGTGGCCGTCCCGGTCTCCATCACCTGCTCGATGCGAGGCCCGATGTCGCTCCATATCTCCTCCCAGACTTCGCGAGCGGCGCGGCCAAGGGCCCACGGATGTTTTTTCCCGAGGGTCATGCGTGCGTACGCGTCGTTGTAGAAGAACGTGAGCTCCGGCCCCCATCCCATCCACATCGCGAAGCGCGACGTCAGCAGGATACGCACGGAGGTCCGGAGGCTCTGAGGCCACGTGTGTACGGGGCCGAGCGGTGTGGCCGCCCAGTCGAACGCACGCATGCGCATGGCCATCTCGGACCCCGACGGGAGGACTTCTTCGGGGCCTGGAACAATCCCTGGTTGGGGCAAAAGCTGCGGTGGCACAGTGGTCAACGTCGAATTACCCGCTCGGAGCGGAGAGTCGGAGCGGAGGGCGCCAGCATTTCACGAGGTCATGCGGCGACCCCACCATTGACCGTTGCAAGTTGCAGGCGCGGCCGGAGGAGGACCCGCGTTCGGCGGGTCGGATGTTCTCTGGAGCCTACAGGCGTTTACCGGACCGGCCCTAGTCGCCGTCGGCGACCCTCGCCGCCACGACGCGCCCACGCCGCCCCGCTACGGCGTAGATCCCGGCGCCGAGGAAGTTGGCGCCCACCACCACCCCACCCACCTTCAGCGCAAACATCTGCCAGCTCGGCACGTCGATGATGGGAAAGATCGACAGGACCGAATACAGAATCGTGACCGCGAGACCCGACGCGGACGCCACAAGTAGCCAGGCGGGGGGATTCCAGCCCAGACGCCGGGCACCAAACAGTGGAATCGCGAACAGCGCGACATACGCCATCGCGTAGAAGATGCCGCCCGCGTTCTCCAGCAGCTGAAAGGCTTCCTGCGTCCCGGTGCCGACCATGCTGCCTAACGTTAGCACGAGCGTCACCGCGCCGACGAAGACGATCGAATTCACCGGGGTGCGCGACCGCGGGTGCAGTCGCGTGAACCACCTCGGGAGGAGGCCATCCCAGCCGGCAACCATGGGGAGGCGGGTGTTCCCGGCGAACATCATGTTGATTGCGCCCAATTGCCGCATGAGCAGCAGCACGATCAGCACCGGCGCGACGAACGCGGCGACACCGAGTCCCTGGACGCCGACCCGCAGCGTCTGCGGAATGGGGCTCACCAGGTCGATCTGATCGCGTGGCACGAACGCCAGCACCGTCGCGGTGCCGAGGATGAACATGAGCGCGATGAGTGGAGTCGCGATCACGACCGATCGCGGAATACTGCGCTCCGGATCCCGCGTTTCGCCCGCCATGAGCGCGACGAACTCGAAACCCGACATCGCGCCTAACGCCATCTTGCCGAAGATGTTGAGGGAGAGGAGCGAGATCTCCGGCATCTCCGTAGCGAACGGGCGATACGCGGGCAGCCGCCCCCGCGCGAGCGCCACGAGGGGTAGCGCGATGAGCGCGGCGTACGTGAGGATCTGCGCGACGCCGCCAAAACCGCTGAACCATTTGCCAACCGCGAGCCCGCGAATCCCCACGATCACCAAGAGCGAGGCGAGCACGGCACTCACGACCGCCAGGTATCCCGTCGCGCTCCCGACGGACGCTGGATCTCGCCCAACGAGATACCAGAGGTTCTGCCCGATTTGCACGTAGAACCCCGACAGTATCAGGATTGCGAAGAGCCAGAGATTCCACGCGACGAGAAAACCGCCGAACTCGCCGAACGCAGCCTTCGCCCACTGATACAGCCCGCCCTCGAGCGGCATGCGTCGATTGAGCGCGATGACGACTGCCGCCTGGGGGAGATAGTAGGTGAGCGTCGCCAGCAGCCAGAAAACGAGTTGCGATGGGCCGAGCTTCGCGGCGGTCCCGACCCAGCCGGACCCCACGACGAACACGACCTGCATCATGACGAGATCCACGAGCCCCAGCTCGCGGCGAAGCTCGGTTTGCGAATTCATGGGGCGCGAACGTACAGCGGGAACCGGGAACTGGGAACAGGGAACCGAGCCTCTCGATCGGGACGATCGCGATTCCTCGCTGCGCTCGGAATGACACCAGCTTGTCATCCCGAGCGTAGCGAGGGATCCTCAGGGTCCCGATAGAGCGCCTCTGTTCCCGGTTCCCAGTTCCCGGTTCCCGTTACTCCCGACCGCTACAACGTTACTTGCTGAGTCGTCTGCAACGTCATCTTGGACCCGGCGGGAAGCACGGCGTCCACTTCACCAGTGCCGAGCGAGATGACAGTTCCTGCTGCCGCGCCAATCGCGGCGCCGCCGAGGATCTTCGAGACATCTCCGCCGCCGAGGACCGCGCCAAGCACCGCCCCCGCGGCCGCACCGATGCCCGCCTTCTTGAGCGTCTCGTCTCGAGTATCCTGACCCTGCTTCTGCAGCTGGGTCGCGGTAATGTTGGCTTCGAACGGGCGCTCAACACCGTTGATGTTGATCCGCTCGAAGTCCAGGCGGATGGCCGCCTTCTGACCCGCATTGTTCGAGTCCTGCAGGCCAGTCACCTTGCCGTACACCTTCGTGCCAGCGGGCACGACGGTCTGGCCGTTCGATGCCGTGACCGCGTCCACCACGGTCGCGCTGAAGGTATCGCCGACCTTGCTCGTCTTCGTGCCAACTTGCTGGTCGAGCGACACGGTTAGCACCGAGCCCGTGGGCAGGCTGTTGGCGCTGACGGGCGTTGGGGTCGCTACTTCCCCGCCTGACGATTCGACGGTCGCGGCGCGCGAGCACGCGCCGAGCGACGCGCCGAGGGCGAGTACGAGTGCAGCTGTCCTTCGCATGAGAGCCTCCTGGATGTTTCCCTACACGAGAGGCTTCATGAAGGCAAACCGCACGCCGAACAGCATGCCCGAGGCTGCTTAGTCTACGGCTTCACAGGTTCCATCTTCCAGAACGCGATCCCGCTCGCCTGCTGCCCGACGTCGACGGTCGCGACCTTCGTGAGCGCGCTGAGGTCGAACACCTCCACTTTCCCTGGCTGCGCTCCCTTCCCTTCCACACTCACGAACGCATAACGAGAGTCAGGGCTCACGGTCACGCCGTGCGCGAGCGTGATGCTCGTCTTCTCGGTCATGACCGACTTGCCGGAGGCGAGGTCGAACACCTGGACCGCACTTCCCGCCTTGAGCGTCGAGACTAGCAGCCTCCCGTCAGGCGTCACGGCGAGATTGTACGGCGCGCGGCCGGTCGGAAATCGGCGTGTCACCGCCCACGTGCCTCCATCGATCTCGAGTATCTCGTCGCTCTTGTTGCACGCGACGTAGACCTTGTTCCCCGACGCCGACGGCTGCGCCCACGTCGGCGAGCAGGTGGCGGGGGCCATGGTGTGGTGTGACGGAGCACCACCGGTCGAATCGGCGGGCAGCATCTCTTTCATCATAGCCTCGTACTCACCGGGCGGAATGGCATGCTCCGACCCTTTCGCGACGCTGAACCGCCGCGACACCCGGAACGATCGCGTATCCACCTCGACGAGCTGGTCATCCATCATGCACGTCGAGTACTGGTGCTTGCCGTCGGCGCTGATACGGCTACCGTGCGGCATCGTGCATGTCGTCGGCCGAGCGACCTCGGTATTCGTGGGCGTGTAGATCACGCTCACGCTCGACGGCACCATCTCGCCGTGCAGGTTGAAGTTCACGGCGAACGCGTAGAGACCGTCCGGCGTGACGTCGATCGACGCGGGGAAGTTGCCGAGGAAGATCGGCGTGCCCACGAGCGTGTCGGGGCCGAGCGCGTACTTCCAGTATTTGCCGTCGGGCGACCCATGCCCGGTGGTCATGTGGAGGAATTTTCCGTCGCGCGAGATCTGGAGCCCATGTGGCCCTTCGGCCTCGGTCGCCATCTCGCCAGCACCGATGGTGCGCTCCACCACGGCACATCCGCCGGTCTGAGCGCCCGAGGGGCACGCGGGGCCAAACCTGATGCGATGGATGAGGTCCGCGGACTCGGCGCCGACGTAGACCCAGTAGTTCGCGTTAGGCGCTGCCGGCGCGCGCGCTACACCCTTTGCGGCACCCTGAGCATGGGTCGCGCTCGGCGAGTTGAGACCAATTGCAATCGTTAGGGCGAGTGCTCGAATCGCCGGCCGGCCGGGCGCTCCGCGCTCGTGTTCACGGTGTTCACGTCGCATCGCAATGGCGGGAGAGAATCCTTGAATTCCGGGGAACCAGCCATGAACGTATCGCCCGGCGTGGCCTGCGTCACGCCGGCGATACGTTCAGTCCGTTCAGTGGGTCGGACCCGGCGAACGAATCCGACCCCGGTTTCGGGTTACGGCTTCGGCTTGGTCGTATCGGACGTCGCCTTCTTTACGTCCTTCTTCAGATGACTGACGTTCGTCTTCGTCGCCTTGGCGGCATTGTGTGCGTTCGTCTTGGTCGCCGACGCGGCGTGACTGGCGTTGGTCTTCGTCGCGCTCGCCGCATGGCTGGCGTTGGTCTTCGTGGCACTCGCTGCGTGGGCGGTGTTGGTCTTCGTCGCGTGTCCGGCCACCTTCGCGTTGTGCTCCGTCGTCTTGGCGGCCTTGTCGACCGACTTCCCGGTCTGCCGACCCACCTTCTCCGCCGTGCTCTCCTTTTTGACGGTATCCCGCTTCACCGTATCACGCTGCTGCGCATGGCCAACGCTCGGCGCAGCGACAAGGGCGATTGCCAGTGCAATCAGCTTCATCCGATTCATACCACGTCCTCACTGTTGAGTTGATGCATGCCCAGCACAGTGCAAGACGCGGACACAACTCGCGCCGTTCGTCGAACGTTGCGACTCAACGGATCTTGGCTGACTCCAACGTTCAAACCTTTCGAACCTTAACGTTTGATAAACGCGTCGAGCGGTTTGACCTTCTAACGCCATGACCGCCAGGTTGCCAACGTCCCGCACGCACTCGACCTCGCCACTGTGACGATTCGTTTCGCAGCGCTTCTTCGCTTTCATCTATCCGGCGGTGCTCGCGTCGCAGCTCGAAACGCGATAGCAACGATCGGTCTCATCATCATCGTTCTCGGCTCGGCGCCGGATCCGTGGCTGTGGCTTCGATTCCTCGCCCTCGGGGTGGCGGCGAAAAGCGCGGGGAGCGGGCCACTCATCGGACTCACGGTGATCGCGCTCGGCCTCGCCCGCGACGCCGTCCCGCGCCTAACGCTTGGCCTGGGTGGCTGGACGCGCTCGCTGCCGGTCACCGGCGTACAGCACCGCCGGGGCGTTGCGTACGCGCTGCCTATCGTCCAGCTCCCGCTCGCGGCGGCCGTCGTCGTCGCGGCCATTCTCACCATCACCCCCTATCGCCTTCCGCTCTCCGGGGCGAAGCTGCTCGGTGCACCGATTGCGCTCGTCGCCGCGGGCGCCGCGGTGGTGCCGTCGCGTCGGTGGATCCTTGGCCCGCCGTGCTTCATTGCGTCGGCGCTCCTGGCGGCCCTCGGCCGCTGGACGCCGCTCGCCGCGGCAATCGTCTTGTTCGTCGCCGCGGAGCTCGCGGCGGGTGCGCTCCGATTCCCGGCCCGACGGTCGGCGGTAGCCGCGCCGGCGATGCCCGGCACCCTGCCGATGTTCAGATTCACGTGGCGTGCGGTCGGGTGGCGACTGCTTGCGCCACTTCCCATGTCGGCGCTCGCGCTCGCGGCGGCGTGGTTCTACACGCGCAACAATGAGCTGGTTGGGCCGGAGATCGGCTTCGTGGCGCGGCTCTGGAGTGTGATCGCGCTCGCGCTCTACGTCGGGGCCATCGGCGACATCGCCGTGACGAGGCGACCCGCGTGGCCGTGGATGCGATCGCTCCCCTGGTCGAGCACCGCGCGGGCCGTCGACGACGCGGTTGCGATCGGCCTACCGGGTGTGATCATCGCGCTCGCGACAGGCATTGTGGACGCACGCACCGTGATCGTATCGCTCGCGATGCTGCCTCCGATTGCGACGCTCGGAGTGCTGCTCTCGCACGGGGCGCGGCGGCGCCTAACGCGCGTGAGTGGTGCGCTGATCCTGATCGGCATCGCGCTCGGCACCGCCGTCGCCTTCTACCCGTTACTGTCGGTGGCCGTGCTGGCGACGACGCCGCTCCTTATCCGCGCTGCCGCCCGACGCGACCGGCGCCAGATCGTGACCGGGTGGCAGGAGTTGCATCACGATGCCACGGGCGACTCCCTCGCGTGGAGCGTGCGATGATCTCGCTCCGCGATGTCCGGTTCGCCTACTCCAAGGGGACGACCGCGTTCGCATGCGAGACGCTGGACGTCGGTCCGGGTGTCACGCTGTTGCTCGGACCGAACGGCGCCGGGAAAAGCACGATGCTCAAGCTCATTTCGGGCGTCGAGCAACCGATGACCGGCTCCGTATTCGTCGACGGGCACGACCTGTGGCGTGACGAAGTGGCCGCGCGCGCTGCACTGGCGTACGTGCCTGAGCATCCGGATCTCACGCCGTACGCGACGGTCGGCGAAGTGCTCGGGCTCGTATGTCGCTTACGAGGCCGTCCCACGGACGAGGGTGCCCGTGCGCTACAGAAAGTCGGCCTCCAGGACCTCGGGGACCGATCGGTGCGCGAGCTATCCATGGGACAACGACGGCGCGCGGTGCTCGCCGCAGCGTTCATCGGCGAACCGACGACTCTTCTGCTCGACGAGCCGCTCGAGGCGATGGATCGAGCCATGCGGCTCTGGCTCACGTCGTGGATCAGCGACGCGAGCGCGCGGGACGCGACGATCGTCGTCGCAACGCACGACGTCGAGCCGTTCGCGAGCCTGGCACGGCGCGCGATCGTCGTCGCAGGCGGCGTCCCTCGAGTCATCCATCCCCTGCCTGACGAGCACGATGAGAGGATGACGCTGCTGGATCGGTCGGCGCGCGGCACACTAGCTTAACAGGCATGATCCCGCATCGGTTTCGCGTCCACGCCACGTCGATCGTCGCCGTGCTGGCTGCTGCCGGCACTGCCTCCTGCGCGCACAACCCGGCTCCGACCACGTCCAACGTCCCCGGGAAGGTCGCATCGGTCCCGCGTCCGGCACCCACACCGCTCCCGGTACCGCAGCCCGGACCGTTTGACCCGCACACGCCTCTAACGCCTGCGCAGGCAAAGTGGGTCGACAGTACGCTCGCCACGCTCTCGCTCCGCGAGCGCGTTGGCCAGATGGTGATGGTCTGGGTGCTGGGCGACTACACGAGCAACGGCGACTCCTCGTACGCCGAGGTGCGCCGGTGGATCGAGCGCGATCACATCGGCGGGGTGAGCATGTCGTTAGGTACCCCGATCGAGGTCGCGGCCAAGATCAACAACATGCAGCGCCTGTCGCGGGTCCCGCTGCTCAGTTCCGCGGACCTCGAGCCCGGCCTGGGGCGCCTCGAGGGCGGAACGTTCACGCACTATCTGCTCGATGCCGGAAGCGCCACGGTGTTTCCGAGCGCGATGGCGATCGCGGCAACGGGTCGCGATCAGGACGCGTACGACGTCGCGAAGATCATCGCGCAGGAAGCGCGCGCCATCGGGATCCAGATCAATTTTGCGCCGGTCGTGGACGTGAACAACAATCCATCCAACCCGGTCATCAACACGCGATCGTTCGGCGAGGACCCGCAACGCGTCGCACGCTTGTCGGCCGAGTTCGTGCGCGGTACGCAGGACGGTGGCGCGGTGTCGACGGCGAAACACTTTCCGGGGCACGGTGACACCGACGTCGATTCGCACGTCGGCCTTCCGATCGTGGGTGCGACCTGGGCCCGGTTGGATACGCTGGAGCTGGTTCCCTTCCGCGCGGCAATCGACGCCGGCGCCGGCATGGTGATGACCGCACACATCGCGTTGCCCGCCGTCGAGGGTGACTCGACCACACCGGCGACGCTCGCGCCGAAAATCATCACCGGCGTCCTGCGCGACTCGCTTCGATTCGGTGGCGTCGCCATCACCGACGCGATGACGATGGAAGGCGTCGGCAAGGGATACACCGTGGAGGAGAGCTCGGTGCTCGCGGTGAAGGCCGGCGCCGACATCATCCTCAAGCCCAGTGACCCGACCAAAGCGATCGACGCCGTGGTCGCCGCGGTGGATCGGGGGGAAATCCCGCGGTCACGCATCGATTCGGCCGCGCGACGCGTGCTCGAGCTCAAGGCCCGCACCGGCGTCGCGGTCACTCCGCTGGGAGATCTCGACGCGTTGCGCGAGGCCGTCGGCTCGCCGGAGCATCGCGCCGTCGCCGCCGACATCGCGCAACGTGCGGTGACGCTGCTCCGTGACAACGGCCCGCTGCTCCCCGTATCGGGTCGGCGCGTGGCGGTCGTGCAGTACATGCCGGAGACGGAGCTTCGCGCCGGCAAGATCTTCGGTGGCGACATACGAGCAGCGATCCCCGACGCACGCGTCATCAAGATCTCGCCGGCGACGTCGCTCAGCGATCTCGACTCGGTGACCCGGCAGGTGAGCGGTGCCGATCGCGTGATCGTCGCTGCCTATGTCCGCAGGATCGAGGGCGAGGGACGTCCGGCGGTACCACCCCACATCGCGAAGTGGATCGACGGTCTTGCGCGGAAGGACAAGGTCGTTGCGGTGGCGCTCGGGAACCCGTACCTGATCCGGCAGTTCCCGAGCGTGCAGACGTATCTCGTAACGTATGGCGTCAGTGACGCACTCGAGCGCGCCGCGGCTGCAGCGGTGCTGGGCCGAGCCTCCATAACCGGCACGACGCCGGTTTCCCTGCCAGGATTCTTTAAGCGCGGGGACGGGATAAGGCGTTAGGCTGCTTGCAGCTGCTCGCTGGTAGCCGACGGCCGACGGCTGCGCGCTACTGCCGCGTGCTGCGAGCTGCTGCTATTACCCAACGAGCCAGGTGTCATCCCGAGCGAAGCCCGGCTGTCATCCCGAGCCGCCAGGCGAGGGATCGCGATCATCCCGATAGAGAGGCACGGTTCCCGGTTCCCCGTTCCCGGTTCCCGCTGGCCCGCCTCCGGCGCGCCTTCGATTCCCGATTCCCTATTCCCGATTCTCGACTGGCGAGCCGGTACGTCGACAACACACACCCACCGTCGATCACGCGCGACTCGGCCAGCTCGAGGGAAATGCGACGACCCGCGTCGCGGAAGAACGGCACGCCCGCGCCCAGCAGGATCGGGTGCACGTTGAGACCGACTTCGTCGATCACACCGGCCGCGAACAGTGATTGCGCCAGCTCGCCGCCTCCCATCACGCAGATGCCCTTGCCCGGCTGCTCCTTGAGATGGCGGACGAACTCGCCGGCGTCCTCCCTAACGAGCTTCGCGCCGTGGCCCACGCGATCGAGCGTGCGGGAGAAGACGTAGGTCGTAATTCCCTTTGTTCCGCCGCCGCCACCACCACCGCCCTGGCCCACCGCGACCTCCCAGGTCTTTCGGCCCATGAGCATTGTGTCGATCGAGGCCCAATAGGTGCTCATGTACTCCTGGACTTCGGGGCTGAAGTGCAGCCAGTCCATGGACCCATCGGTGGGAGCGATGAAGCCGTCGAGACTGCAGGCGGCGCCGTAGGTGACGGTACGCATCGGGTTCCTCCTCGTGGACGTGTCGTGGTGCAGGAGGCGCCAGCGTTCTATACTACGTTGGCGTTTAGTTTCAAACTATATGACCATTTAGAAACGTCAAGCCCCGTGAGCCCCCGCCCTCGAAAAGTCAGTGACGAGCAAGTCTTCGCCGCCGCGCATCGCGCGACCAACCGCCTTGCGCCGAGCGAGCTCACGCTGGCCGAGATTGCCGCCGAAGCCGGCGTGACGGCCGGCGCGTTGGCGCAGCGGTTCGGGTCGAAGCGCGAGCTTCTCCTCGCGCTCGCGCGCGCAGCCGCGGGTTCGACCGGCGACTTCATCGCGCAGCTCAAGGCGGCCCATCGCTCACCCCTGGCGGCCGTTCGGGCCTACGCCGAATGCATGGCACAGCTGGCGCAGTCGCCGGCGGCGCTGGCGAGAAACCTTGCCTACCTCCAGATCGATCTCGCCGACCCCGATTTCCGCGAGCAGCTTGCGGTGCAGGCAAAGGCCACGCGCGCCGGCCTCGTCGATCTCTTGACCGCCGCCGTCGCCGCGGGCGAGGTCAAACGCGGCACGGACGTCGCTTCGCTCGCTCGCACGGTCGAGGCGATGGTGAGCGGCTCACTCATGACGTGGGCGTTCTACAGCGAAGGCCCAGCCGAGCGGTGGATCCGCGACGACCTCAATGCGGTTCTGGCGCCCTACGTGCGCAGCGGTTCGCGAGAGTCGAGGAAGCACCGTACAAGACGCTAGGCAGGCATCGGTGTTCGCCAAGCCCTTCCCGGGCACAACGATAGTGGCGGAAGAAACAGGAAACGGCCGGATCCGGCTTTGGATCGACACTGGCGCTCGCCACGAGACAGTGTTGTCATCCCGAGCCGTCAGGCGAGGGATCTTCATCGTCCGATAGAAGGCCCGTTATCAGGAACCTGAGGATCCCTCGCTTCGCTCGGGATGACAGCAGTTCGTCGGGTGAGGCGTCATGCCGTTAGGCGCATCCGGTCGTTTCAGGCCTTTGCCGCCAAATCGCTATTGGACAGGATGCTGCTCACCGCGCGAGCCGCCTCGTCGACTTCGGCCTCGGTGTTGTAGTAGTGCGGCGACAGCCTGACGGCCGTCTCGATGCCCTTCGCGTCGAAGTCGTAGATCCCGAACTCCCTGAGCGA
>Ga0075424_100004329_pt1 | contig 13377 bp, 9 predicted proteins | sample SoiMethybrSBSTD3_FD_75301 | JGI IMG/M metagenome (GOLD analysis project Ga0075424, IMG submission 75301) | Bulk soil microbial communities from a Populus tree surrounding site in Tennessee, USA - Soil MetaG P. TD hybrid SBSTD3 | ecosystem: Environmental > Terrestrial > Soil > Tree plantation... | reverse complement strand
ATGGTCGAGGCGAGCAAAGGATACGACATTCCGTCTTTCGCAAATCTGACCACGCTCAAAATCTGGGCCGAGATCGGACCGCCCAAGGGCACGCTCTATCACTATCCAAACCCACACAATCATCAGATTCTCTCGGTGGCGGCCGCGCCGACACCTCACAAGATTGCGGTACAGATCTATACGCAGGGGCTTATGACGAAGATGATTGTGCGTCATCTCCAGGGAGAGGCTATGGAAAAAACGCTCGCCTGGGCAGAAGGTGAACTCGAAGGGTACTTGCGATCATAGTCTTGGCTCCCCCTTCCACTTGTAGAGAGGGGGATTTGAAACCAGGTTTCCAACCAAATCTAGAAACGGTGACTAGGAAAGTCTCTGCACCGCAATTACTTGGGCGGCTATCCTGGGGTGAAGGAGACGTGCCAGCCGCGCGGCACTCAAGCCCGGGTTTGACCCTGGGTGTGTAAAAACTCCGAAAGGGCGCCCACGGTGGGGATTTGTGTTCTACCGGCGCCGCGATTTCCGAGTTGCCTTGCGATCGCCTGTGAGCACATTGGGAATAGAGAAGAAGCACATTCTACGTGCTCTTCGCGCTTCAACATTTTGACACGGCCAAGACCCATAGGAGACCTCGAAAGTCTTCGAGCGTTGCGATGCAGCATTCCCTCACCGCAGTGTGCAAGAACTGATAGTCTTATTCGCGCCGGAAGCTACGAGGGCAATTGAGTGAGGCGACGGAAGTTCATTGGATTGCTTGGTGGCACGGCTCCAGTTTTCTGCCCGCTCGCGGCGCATGCGCAGCAGCCGGAATGGCTGCGACGCATCGGCATATTGGCGAGGGGTGCTGAAAGTGACCCTCAGATGCGAGTGTTCCACTATAGCCATCAAGGTTTACCCTGTGAACCGGACCAACCTGAGCCTCCCTCCGACTTGTTGTCGTTTACAAAGAAGAGCATGCTATGAGCGATAGCGAAGCTAGGCTGCAAATTAGACAGCTGGCTGGCTTGCCCGCATATCTGCGGGACCTGCGAAGAACTATTGTTACTTGCGACAATTCAAAAAGCTTCGGTGCGACTTGCATTGGGATTGAGAATGGTGTGCTCATGATCATCTCCCGAAGGACTTTTGTCGCCAGGGTCGCTTGCAGCGGGTTTCTCTGTGGTTTGGCCAACCACGCCGTCGCAAGTGGGCCACCCGAGGGGCGGCGGATCGCACTGAATGGCTACGACCCGGTGGCCTATTTCGAAGACGGGGGGCCGGCGAAAGGCACGAGCGAGTTCTGGTTCAGCTTTGATGACGTGATTTATCTCTTCCGCTCTGCGGAGCATCGCGCCAAGTTTGCCGCCGACCCGGAACGGTATGCGCCGCAATACGAGGGTTATTGCGCAGGCGGAGTGTCCAAGGGTTATAGGACGGAACCGGACCCCGAGGCCTGGATAATCGCTAACGGCAAACTGTTCGTGTTTGAATTCAAGGAGCGCGTCCCGGATTTCAGGAAGGACATTGACGGGGTTGCTGCCAGGGCAAACGCCAACTGGCCAACGCTAAGGAGATAGTAGCGCCTCGGAATTAGAGGCCGCTCTTCTTCAGGGCCCTGGCGAGCATGTCGCGATGGCTGGGGTTGTTGAACAAAGAACCGAAGCCTTCGACATGAAAAAATGGATTGCGCTTGCGGACCTCAGCCGCCGCAGATTTTGCTTCTTGCTCGCGCCCGGCCTCGGCATAGGCGGCGGCCAGCATGGCGTAAATGAACGGATTTCCTTCGTTGCGGGTTGTGACACGCTCTAGAATGCGCACAGCGTCCGGTAGGCGCCCACCGAGAAAATACGCTGCTCCTAAACTGAATAAGTCTTCGCCCGAAAGTGCGGGATCGATCGAGACAGCCGTCTCGAGAGCCTTGATTGCGCTGGCGACCTCTCCGCTCCACAACAGTGCATCCCCGAGACCTGAATGACTGTCGGGATCGCTCGGATTCAATGTTATCGCACGCCTCAAGGCGTCGACGGCGCGTTCGTATTCACCCATCCTCGCATAGGTCCGTCCGAGCAAGACGTGTGCTGCCGGATTGAACTCATCGAGCGAAATCGCCTGCCGAGCTAGGCCTTCAGCGCGTCTCAGCGCTTCCCCTGCATCGGGCGTCCAGCCAAGTGCTACCGCGCTCAGGTCGACCCGACCAAGCCCGACATAGGCGGCCGGCGTGCGCGGCTCCAACGCAATCGCCCGCTCAAACATCGCGCGCGCCTGCGAATGCGATGTCCGGTTCAAACGTGTCATGAGTTCGCGGGCACGCAGCACGAGCTCGTACGCATCCATGCTGCTTACCGACTTGTTCGCCGCTCGCCGCTGTTCAAGGTTTGTCAGCCTCACAGCAAGGGCGCCCGCAATTCGCGCGGTTATTTCCTCTTCGATGGCAAGAATGGTCGCCGCAGGCGCGTCGAAGGCATCCGACCAGATCAGGACGCCGCGCGGCAGGTCCGTCAGCCGAACGGCGATCCTGATTCTCTGAGGCGAGCGGCCAACGCTGCCCTCGACCAAATAGCGAACCTTCAGTTGCCGCGCGATATCCTCGGCGCTCGCGCCCACACTGCGAAAGCGCGAGGCACCCTTCGGGGAGGCAACGGTAAGATCTGAAAAGCGGCCAAGCGCCGATGAGATGTCTTCACTGATCCCCGTGGAGAAGTATGCGTCGTCTGAGGCCGAGCTGTTGGACGTGCTGAAGGGCAGGACGGCAACGCTCAAGTCTCGCGCCCGATCGGATTGCAGCGGGCTTGTGGCGCTGGCCAGTTGCCATGTATCTGATCGGCTCGACATCCACCACAACCCTGCCCCGATGGCGAGCGCAGCCGTGGCGGCAAAAGTTATCGCCATCGGGCTTTGCGGTCGAACCTGGTTCTGAACGATGTGTGGTGCCACCTTGCTCGCAAGCGAGCCAACGCTTGATGGAGATCCCGTTGAGACCGAGGGCTTGTCTTCCGGAGCGTCGATTTCAACGACAGTAGGCGCAAAGACATAGCCGCGCTTGGCAACCGTCTTGATTATCTTCTGCAGATCGTCTCCAAGCGCCTCGCGGACTTCCTTGACGCACTGAACGAGCGAATTGTCGGTAACGGTGACGTTCGACCAAACGTTGTCGATCAGCTCATTCTTTTGAACAAGCCGACCGGGATTTTGCACGAGATAAAGGAGGACAGCGAATGATTTCGGCCGCAGCGGCACCGGGTTCTCATTGCGTCGCAGGCAGGCCGACTGGACATCGACTATGAACCCATCGAAACGATAGAACTTGGTCGCCGACGACTCCACAGCTGCGTCGTCCTTTAATTTCTTAGTCAGGGCAGCATAATAAAGGATTTCATCGATAATTTCACCAGACCTCGCGACACCTACCCCGATCTGCATCACAGGGTTCAGCAGCCCATCCCAGACCTTGTGCGCGCGGTGTTCAGCTGGAGTTCAGCTCGGTGTCGGGTGATCATGGGACCAACGAAACTTTCAGCACAATTTCATTGGGCCTTCACGACTCTCGGCCGCACGAGCCACATTTTATCTGCGTTAGGAGGAAGCCATGAGTGAAAGGACCACGATCATGAAGAAGGTGCTAGCGTTATCGGTTTTCGTGTTGATGGTCTTTGCTTGGGTCTCGGCGTCTGCTATCGCGCAGCCTTACGATGATCCTTGGGGTTTTTGTTTACCAGAGCCTAATCCTACTGGCGCAGGGTGTTGGGATTATTGACCGGCACCGGAGCGCGGCCGGCACCTCCAACAAACGCCGGCCGCTGCCACAAGCGGGCCGCCAGCCGTCCAGCAAGCCGGCCGTGCTATGCTGGGACCGCCTGACGCGGCTCGAGATCAAAGCCGATCGAACAGGTGGCACATGAGGAGCAGCGTGCTCGCGCACAAGAGCGGGTCCGGACCTCTCGCGCAGTCCGGCACCGACGGGAATAGGGAGGAGATCGGTCTTCTCGCGCGGGTGGCCGCGGGCGAGGGGGAGGCCTTTCGCGGGCTCGTCGACCGGCATTTGCCGACCGTGTTGGCGATTGCGCGGCGCATGCTGCGTGACGATGCGGAGGTTGAGGACGTGGCCCAGGAAACGAAGCTGAGGCTGTGGCGCAATGCGGTGAGGCTCGAGCTCGGGCCCAACGGCCTGCGACCCTGGCTCAGGCGCGTGGCTTCCAACCTGTGCATCGACCGCGTGCGCTCCCGTCGCAATGTCCAGGTGGTGCAGGAGGTACCGGAGGAGAGCGCGCCGCCGGCACAGGTACGATATCTCTCTGAGCGCGAGCTTGGCGCCCGCGTGGACGCGGCGTTGCAGGCGCTGCCCAAGCGGCAACGTCTGGCGATCACCCTTTTCCACTACGAGGGCATGAGCCAGATTGAGGTGGGCGACGTGTTGGGCATATCGCACGAGGCGGTAGAGTCGCTGCTGGCGCGGGCGCGCCGCGCGCTCAAGGCGGCGCTGATGGAGGAATGGCGGGCGTTGATCCCCGAGAGCGAGGCATGAGATCTGTGGGGGGACTGGGGGAGCCACCCGTGAGAACCCGATGCCATTCGCTGTCCTTCTCTATCTCGTTCAAAATCCCGCCTGGTGGCGTTTCCGGGAAGTCCGCCCCCGATCAGCCCGGCGGCAGCCCAATCTGCCTCCCGGACGACCCAAGGGTGCGAGCAGAGCTAGCAGCGCCCCGATGGACACTTGAGCCCCGCGGCGTCGTGGTCGAGAGCAAGGACGAACATCAGAACGCGGCTCGGCAGATCACCCGCTGTCGGTGATGCGATCGCGATGTGCTGGAGCACAGGCCAAAGCGCCAACGTCGGGTACTTGCACATGAAACGCCATCGCCCTGGTTATGGGCGAGATCGGGATAGGAATCCGAACAACACGGAAGGCGTTTGGGCGCAAAATGACAAGCGGAAATAGCCAGAATAACCGACGAGGACAACGTCGTCCCCCATCCGTGATCCAAAACCGGCAAGAGAACGGCTGCGGAAATACGACGAGGATCTACGGGATTTTCGCTGTGACCTCGATGAGATCATTCACAGGGCCATAGCGGTATGGGTTGCAGGCAATAGACATCGTCTATGAATGCCTGGGCCAAGCCAGTTGCGTAGTCTTCAATCTGCTGGACCCGTCAACCGAAATAATGACCCGCTTTCGCGCGGCCGTCAGCACTGCCTGCGCCGAAATCTCCAAGGCCGAGGCAGATTTCTACGGGCTGCGTCCCATCGCGTCGCAGGCAGGCCGACTGGACATCGACTATGAACCCATCGAAACGATATAACTTGGTCGCCGACGCGTCCACAGCTGCGACGCCCATGAATTCTTAGTCAGGACAGCATGATAAAGGATTTCAGGACCCTGTGCGCGGTCTTCAGCCGGAGTTCAGCTCGGTGTCGGGTGATCATGCGACCAACGAAACTTTCAGCACAATTTCATTAGGCCTTCACGACTCTCGGCCGCACGAGCCACATTTTCTATCCACCGCCAGTCCGGTCATCCGCGCTGGTTTCGCGATAGGAGGGAAGCCATGAGTGGGATGGAAGTCAGGTCAGGGGCGGCGCTGTGCCTTGGAGGATCGATGATTCTCTTGGCATCATTTGGTGCGCGCGCCGACGCTGTGACCGATTGGAACCAAACGGCGATCCGCGCCACCGAAATCGCAGGCGCACCAGTCCCGGTTCAGACCCGGGTGATGAGCATCGTTCACGCAGCCATCTTCGATGCGGTCAATGCCGTTGAGCGCAAATACGCCGCCTATGCCATCGAAGTTCGCGCCGCCCAAGGGTCTTCCGCGGAGGCCGCCGCGGCTGCTGCGGCTCACGGGATTTTGGAGAGACTGTATCCCCCTCAGAAGGCCATCACCGAAGCCGCGCTCGCCAGTTCCATGACACGAATTCCGGACGGGCCCGCAAAGGACTCCGGCCTCCGATTGGGGCAGGAGGTCGCCGAAAAGCTGTTCGCAATGCGCAAGGATGACGGTGCGAGCGCTGAGGTGCCTTACAGCTTCGGCACGGGACCGGGCGTCTATCAGCCGACGCCGCCGATGAACGCAAACCCGATCCTTCCGCAATGGCGCAATGTGAAGCCTTTCACGATCATGAGCGCCAAGCAATTCGCATTCTCCGGCCCACCTGCCGCGACTGGCGCCGCATTCGCGAAGGACTTCGACGAGGTCAAGCGCCTGGGATCGCTAGCGAGCGCCGAGCGCACGAACGAGCAGACGGCGATCGCCATCCACTGGGCCGGATCAGAGGTACCTCCGTTTAACGCGGTTGCTCGGGCAGCGGCTTCCGCCAAGGCTCTCAGTCTCGTCGACAATGCCCGTCTGTTTGCGCTCCTGAATATGACCATGGCCGACGCGCTGATCGCGGGCTTCGAAGCGAAATATCACTTCAACTATTGGCGCCCGGTCACGGCGATCCGCAATGCCGGATTGGCCAATAACGCTGCGATTTCGGCCGACCCTGGCTGGGAACCCCTGCTGGTTACGCCGCCCCACCCGGAATACCCCTCGGCACATTGCCTGGGGGCCGGCGCCGCGGTGGCAGTACTGCAGGACATCTTCGGCGGTGACAAGCTGGCCGCCAGCTACATCTATCCGCCGCTCGGCGTCGTGCGCCGTTGGGAAAGCTTCTCGCAGATTGCCAAGGAGGTGGAGGACGCCCGCGTATGGGGCGGGATCCACTACCGCACAGCGGCCGAGCACGGCACCCACATGGGGCGCCAAATCGCGGAATTCGCGCTGAAGAGCAAGATGCGGCTGGCAACGAATTGAGCACCGGTCACAGGGCGCTTCCCTGATCAAGGAGCAGGAGGAACGAACGCGCGTTTGCCGGACAGAGCCAATTCACCGTCACTGAACCCATGAGCGATTGACCCTCTAAACAAAAGGATTGAATTAGATGAGCTACGCCACTGGCCGAGTCGGCGAGTACGATCGTTCGGAGGAGTTTGGGACACCGCTTGCCGATGGACCTCCCACCGTATGCGTGGTCCCTGGCCTCGGCGTGAACGACATCGCCTACTGCGACACATCCGGACGCCTGCACGAACTGTGGCGGGACACACAATGGTTTACCGTACGACGAACCTCATGACTGCCGCCAACGCTGCGCCACCCCTGTGCTGACTTTGTTGCGATACATGAGTCCGGACCTGGCACCTTTGCCCTTTTCAAGATGAGGCACCGGCGTGTCGGCTTATGTAGGGTACAGGAGACCAACGGCTGGGTACCTGATCGCGCCTAAAAGATGCCCGCATGTGACCCCAAACAGACCTTGAGCAGGTTACACCATTGCAACGCAGCATTCGTCGGAGCCACACGCTGATATCCTAACTTCTAGCTTTGGATGATGTTCTTGAGCGACGCTGTGGGTCAGCGTCACCGGATTGCCAATGAGCCTGACCACTTAGGAAAAGCTGTCGCGGGTTCTCCGAGCGATGAACCGCTGCCTGGTCCATGTGCTTCGTCTTGACCCACTACCCTTTGAGTCTGATATCTTCCCATGGATAAGCGTAGCCGGTGGTGATGGTCTGAAACACATCCTGCCATTTCTTGGCGTCAATGCGCGGCCCAATTGCGTTCATGAAGGCGTGGCGAAATACGGGTACCAGAAAATAGTTCTCGAGAATGGAGCGCTGCACCTGCTCCGCCAGCTGTTTGCGATCCGCAGGATCGATTGACGTGTTGTAGCGGTCGAACTTGGCATCCAACTCCGGGACGCAAATGCGGTCAACAGCGTTGAAGCCGGCGCATTTGAAGAACGTGTCATACCAGTTGGACCATGTCCCACCGATGCGAGCCCCGTGCATGATCATCTGAATGCCCGGCCATTGCTGCTTGCCGGCCCGGATGCGCTGCAAGAAAACGCCGCGTTCCATGATCTGTAGTTTGGCGCGGATGCCGATTGCCTGCAGCTGCGCCACTACGGCCTCGCCGCGCGAATAAAACGGCGCCAGCGGGGTCAGCCAGTCGACGGTAAGGCCGTTGCCATGGCCGGCCTCGCGCATGAGGGCCCGTGCCTTCTCCAGATTGAACTCAAGATCGGGCCACTGAAGGCCGTACTGGACATCGTTGTTGATCCAGTTGCCGCTGACCTTGCCGAGGCCGGCCGATTCCGCCTCGTTGATCGCCTTGCGGTCGATGGCTAGGCTCACCGCCTCCCGCACTCGCTTGTCATGGAAGGGATTGTTAGGGTCCTGGAAGCCCACGAACTCGAGCCAGAAGCTGCCCGACAACACCGGCGCCAGCATGAGCTTGGAGTTCTTCTTGACGCGGTCAGCGAGCTCGCCGGACAGGCCATAGATGATGTCCGCCTCGCCGCGCTCCAGCATGGCAAGCCGGGTCACGTCCTCCGGCACCGCCAGCATTGTCAGGTTTTTGATGTGGACGGGCCGGTAGTAGTGTTCGAAGGCCTCGAACTGCATTTTCAAGCCAGTCTCCATCGAGGTAAGTTTGTAGGGCCCCGCGCCGATCGGCTTGCGCATGAAGCCGTCGGGACCCACCTGCTGGTAGTACTTGGCCGGCACCACCCAACCGGCGCCGGTGACATTGCTTGAACCAAACAGCAGCAGGAAATCGAGGAACGGCTCCTTGAAGCGGAAGCGGACAGTGCGCTTGTCGACAATGTCCACAGCGTCGGTCTTGGCTTTGAAGGTGGCAGCGTGCGCGCCGCGATAGTTCTGATAACTGAACTTGACGTCCTCAGAGGTGACCGGCTCGCTGTTGTGGAAAAGGACGCCGTCGCGAAGCCAGAAGGTGGCGCTGGTCCCATCCTTGGCAAACTCATAGCCTTCGGCGAGAGCGGGATGATCGAAGAGGGTGGTGCCGGAGTTCTTGATCAAGGCATCGTGCAGCGCCATTAGGAAATTGTCGGTCGTTGCAGAGCCATCATGGTCCTGTGGGTCCAGCCAGCGGGGCGTCATTGCCGTGTGCCAGGCTAGCGTCATCGCCCCCGTTGGGGTCGCCGCGGCTTCTCCGAGCCCAGGGAGTTGCGCCAACATAGCCGCGCTGCCCCCCAGCATCTCCCTTCGCGTCAGCGCCATCGCGGCCACCGATTTCTGGCTGTCAATTTCCATGGCGTTCTCCTTTGCGGTCAACCAGGTTCGCAGGGACGTTTGCAGTAACTGATTGGCCTCCCCTTGGCTGAGCGTTCCACGCGACCACATGGTCCGCCGCGTAGGCGAGCAGATCGAGTGCCATACCGCCAGAAGAGCAAACGACGGGTGGGCCCCTTTGGGCCAGAGCACCGATTGCCCTCGGAAGAACCGATTGATCGTTAGTCATCAGGGCCTCCGCTCAACCGCAGATCGCGAGAGCGTCCGCTGCGAACATACCACGAGGGCTCACTACTAGGTCGACTCGCCGGCAGGTTCTGACCGACCCCGAAGGTCTCGCACGTGCAGCAAATTACGGCAGGAATCTGGGAGGTCAACAGACGTTGCCCTGAACGCTGCTGATCGACCGTAGATGGACCCATTTCTGCCGAAGTTGACGCGCCTCATCTCGGGGATCACTGTTGATCACGCCAACCGCTCTGATGACGCATCAGAACGCGGGTAGGTGTTGCGTCGGGTTGCAGGATGCGCTTCCGTTCGTCCACGTTCTCAGCCGCCATTCTATTTAGTCTCCTTCACGGGCAATTCGCGATGGGCTCCGATCGATTTCCGACCACGGACTGAAAGCGTGTAGACCCCGAGGGCGCTGGATAGTCCAGGCAGAAGCTGGAGAAGGCGGAGAGCTGGTCACGGCAGGTCGGCTCTATCGCTGTGATGGTTGTGCACAATGGGGCAGTCGTCGCGGAGTGGGGTGACATAGCTGCGGAGACGGAACTCGCCTCAGTGCGCAAAAGTCTGCTGAGCGCGCTCATCGGCATAGCTGTGGAGCGCAAGGAGCTCGAGCTTTCGCGGACGATCGGGTCCCTCGGGATTGACGACAATGAGCCATCGCTCACCCCGGAGGAAAAGACCGCGACCGTGCGTGACCTTCTGCAGTCCCGATCTGGTGTTTATCACGCCGCCCTGACGAAGCTCGTGCAGCGGCAGACGCGCGCCCAGCGCGCCACAGCCACAAGGTTGGCACGTTCTGGTACCAATTGGGATTTCAACACGCTCGGCACGATCTATGAGCGGGCTGCGCGATCGTCGATTTTCGACGCTTTTGAGCGCGAGATTGCCAGACCAATCGGCATGCAGGACTATCAGCGCACCGACGGCAGCTACTTTACGGGCGAAGCGTCGGTCTATCCGGCTTATCCATTCAAGATGAGTGCGCGATCTTGCGCGCTTTGCCCTGCTCTACCTTAACAAGGGTCGGTGGCAGGGCCGGCAGATCATTCCCGCGACTTGGGTGGAGGAGAGTACGAGAGCGTACTCGCATTCGGAATTTGGGCCCGGCTACGGCTATCTATGGTGGACCGGACCAATCAGCAACGGTGTGGCACCCGCGGTCAATCTCGGGATGGCACCTTCTACGCCGCAGGCATCGGTGGCCAGCTTGCCTTTGTCATTCCTGCCCACGATTTGATTGTGGTCCACCGTGGTCCGCACGTCGAAGGTGGATTGGCTAACCTCAGAACTGTCGGCCGACTTCTTTGGCTCATCCTCGACGCTGGCAAGTTTCCGGACATTGGACCCGATGCGTCGCTCGATGCAGCACAGGGCATGCGAGCTTATGGAGATACGCTCTCGCGAATGCTGGCAGGAAAGACGCTTCTCTATGGTGATGCCGCACCGGGACGGCCGTATCGGGTGCGCCTTAATGCCAATGGCAGGGCGGCCGCCCTGCGAGGTAGCGAGCCAACCGAGTTCGAGCACATCGTTCGAAGTGCCGAGAAGGAAAAGAACGCCGGACGCAAGTCTGTCCTGCTGCGCATCCTGGACCGCAAGGGAGACGTTAGGTCCGCGGCTAAGCCGGTGTACTAAGGCGATAGGGCGTCTGTGCGTAACGACCGGCCCAAGCCTTTGTGTCAAGTAGTGGCCAGAAGGTCTCCGTGCTCCGCGTGGCTTGCGCTCGCAGCGGCTCGATTCCGTCAGCTGCCGACTGCAGCTCCAACGCAACGATTCGTCTGCATCGTGGCCAGCACGGGAGCCCGGCGGCGTCCGCGCTGATCGCGACAAACAAGGCGCCCATCTGTGCGGGGCAGGTGCCTGTAACCGCGAACCGGTGAAATGGTTCCGGCGGAACGCAATCCTCCCGTCTCTGATAAGCCAGCTTTGGAGCCGTAACAGGGAAAACCCGTCTTGCGGCATCTTAGGGAGGGGGATGGAAACGTTGGCATCATTCGACGCCCGGCCCGCGCCATCGCTCTACCCGACCATCGCACTGTCGGGTCAGGCAAAGCGCGGACGCGCTTCCGTTCGGCAATCGGATCTTGTTCAATGGGGTCGGTGGGACACATCGTTGTCTCTCGAGCAGGGCGGCCTTCAAAGTAAAGCTCGGGCTATGACCAAATCCCTAGTCCTGCGGCGGCTACACAACGCTGGCCTTGAGGTATGATGGCCGACATCCGCAAGGGGCATAGGCTGGCTGTGCCCGTCGCCGGGGCGGCTCGCGGTCGGCGCGAATGTCATGAACGGGCAACAAAGGTGGACCGGAAAATGGGCGAAGCGCGTTATGAGGCCAATCTGCCGAGTGTTGGATTGTCGACGTTCTTCAGGTCGTCGGTGTGCGAGGATTTCTCAAAGATCGAAGCGGATATCGCCTTCCTCGGCATCCCTTACGACTGCGGCATCGGCTTCCGGCCGGGCACCCGCTTCGGTCCCCGTGAGATCCGCAACTATTCCGTCCGCTACTCTGCTTGGGGTGGACACCGTCCGAGTGGCTATTGGGACGTGAACCAGCGCAAGCGGTTCCTTAAAGGATTGCGCATGGTCGACTGCGGCGACGTCGACATCACCTACTACGATTTTGAGATCAACCGGCGCAAGATCACCTCCAGCATCGAGGCCATACTTGATCGAAAGGCTTTTCCAGTGCTGATCGGCGGGGATCACTCGGTCACTTTCCCCAACGTGTGCGCGTTCGCGAGGTTCAGTCCGCTCGACATCGTTCATTTCGACGCGCACATGGACTGGCGCGACGAAATCGGCGGTGTGAAGTTCGCCAACGCGAGCCCGCTGCGGCGCTCCAAGGAGCTGCCGTTCGTGCGCCACATGGTGCAGCTCGGAATACGTGACGTGCGCACGAGCGACGATCAGATCGCCGACGCGGAAGCCGCCGGCGCTCTTGTCGTCACGCGCGAGCAGATCCGCGAGGAGGGCGTCAACGGGGTGCTCGACCGCTTGCCGCCGCTCGGCAACACCTTCGTCACCATCGATATCGACGGGCTCGACCCGTCAATCGCGCCCGGCACCGGCTCGCCGACGGTGGATGGCCTGCTCTATCATGAGGTGCGGGCGCTGCTTCAGGGCGTGGCGAAACGCGGAAAGGTGGTCGGCTTCGACCTGGTCGAGGTGAACCCGATGGTCGATCCGCATGGGCGTACGTGTCTGCTCGCCAGCACCCTGATTCTCGAATTCCTCGGCGCAATATTCGCGTCACGCGGTGTCGTGGAGTGACGTCACAGAGCAGTGCGATGGGAGCTCGAAAATGCATCGATTGCTTGTAGCATTGGCCGCCGCGACCTTCGCGGTTGTGGCGGGAGGGGCCGCGCTGGCGCAAGGCATCCTCAGGGTCGCGGTGCCGAGCAACGCCAACACCCTCGATCCCGCCAAGACTAAGATCGGCGAGGAGTACATCATCAACTTCCTGGTTTTCTCGGGCCTCACCGAGATCGATGCCAGCGGGAAGGTGAAGCCGGACCTTGCCGAGAGCTGGAGCGCGAGCGAGGACCAAAAGACCTGGACCTTCAAGCTGCGACCTGGCGTCAAATTCCATAACGGCCGGGAGGTCGAGGCCGACGATGTCAAGGTCACCATCGAGCGCGTGATGGACAAGGCGACCGGCTCGACGGCGCGGGTCAACTTCGACATCGTCGAGGGCATCCAAATAGTCGACAAGCACACCATCCGCTTCAACCTGAAGCAGCCCTATTCCGGGTTTGCGGATATCTTCGGCGATCGGCAGGTGCGCATCGTTCCGCGCGACCACCTCGACACGCTCGCTTCCCAGCCAATCGGCTCGGGTGCCTTCAAGCTCATCACCTTTAAGCCGGGCGACCGTTTCGAGCTCGCCAAGAATGCCGACTACTACAAGCCAGACGAACCCAAGCTCGACAACGTCCTGATCCGCATCATTCCGGAGCGCGCGGCCCAGTTCGCCGCACTCGAGGCTGGCGAAATCGATCTCATCTGGGACGTGCCGCCGGAGGTGCTCGATCAGTACAAGAACAGCAAGAACGTCCAGCTCGACTCGGTACCGAGCTCGACCTGGGACGGCCTCA
>Ga0075424_100004328_pt1 | contig 13379 bp, 12 predicted proteins | sample SoiMethybrSBSTD3_FD_75301 | JGI IMG/M metagenome (GOLD analysis project Ga0075424, IMG submission 75301) | Bulk soil microbial communities from a Populus tree surrounding site in Tennessee, USA - Soil MetaG P. TD hybrid SBSTD3 | ecosystem: Environmental > Terrestrial > Soil > Tree plantation... | reverse complement strand
ACGGTGACGGGAGAGTACCGCGAGGTTTTCGACGTCACCTATGACAATCAGGGCCGCCACCTGGAGAACGTCACCTACGCGCCCCAGTCATCACTGACAGAAATCATGATGTCGCCGGAAGACCTGCAGGATATCCGCCACCTGCTTCCATTCGTGCTCACGTCAGATGAAATTCCGGAATACGACATCCTCTACATTGGCCAGCAGCAGGAAGATGAGCTGCACTGCTATGTGTTCGATATCGCTCCCAAGAAGATCGAAGGTAAGAAGCGTTATTTTCAAGGACGCATCTGGGTTGACGACCACGACCTGCAGATCGTGAAGACGTCAGGCAAGACCGTCCCCGACATTCGCAAGAAGAACAACGAAAACCTCTTCCCCAAGTTCAGCACCTGGCGCGAGCAGGTGGACGGCCGGTATTGGTTCCCTGCCTACACAAAGGCCGATGACACGCTCCACTTCCGCAGCGGCGCATACCAGGACGTCCACATACGCGAGATCATCAAATACACCGACTACAAGCGCTTCGGCTCGAATGTGACCATCACCTATCAGGGTCAGGAGATCGAGAAGGCGCCGAAGAAGCCGGAACAGAAGGATCCGGACGAGCAAAAGCCGCAGTAGGTCACTCAGCATCCAGCCAGCATGGAGCGGTGAGCTGCGAGCAATAATTCCGCTAAAAGAAAACCGGCCGCGGATTTTCGCGGATCAACACGAATAACCCTTTTTGGGAGAAATCCATGAAAATCCGCGTGAATCCGTGGCGAAGGTTTTGAATTTGTTGAGTGCTGACTGCTAGTAGAACAAATACTTCCGCCACCGGTCGTCCGACCGGCCCATCAGCCGCATGATGTGGCGGCTGGTGTGGAGATTGAAGGCGTGCGGCTCCCGCATCAGCTTCATGCTGGCTTCAAGCGGCAGTTGATTACCCTTACGGCGATTGCAGGGATGGCAGCAAGCCACCAGATTTTCCCAGGTTGAAGCGCCTCCGCGCGAGCGTGGCACAACGTGATCGAGGGTCAATTCGCCTGCAGGCAGCACTTCACCACAGTACTGGCAGGTGTTGCGATCGCGAAGCAGCAGGTTCTTGCGCGACAAAGCCCGCGTCTGGTGCGGAATTCGGCGATACTCAAGCAACCGAATAACTGAAGGCACACGCAACGCAAGCCGGGCCGCATGCAGGAAGTGGCCATTCTCCTCTTCGGCCATAGCGACGCCCTTCAGGACCAGTACGATCGCGCGACGGGCAGCACACACATTAATCGGCTCGTACGAAGCATTCAGGACGAGCACGGGCGCGTGCAGAGCATGCGCGTCGCTCTCCTGATGAAAACCGAAGACGGTAGCCGTCAGATTGTGACGGCTCGGGTCGATTGCCGAATTGTGCCTGTGAGCCATTGCTATGCCCGTGCTGCCTTTGCCAGTACCGAATCCGGAAGTGCTTCCGAGTGCTGCTTCAGCATGCGCGCGATCGTTGCCACCAGAACTCTTCGAGCGCCGGCTTTCAACAGGACTCGGGCACATTCCGAAGCCTTGGTGCCGGTGGTGAGAACTTCAACCCTGAAGGCGCCACGTATGTTCTCGGCGCGTTGCGGGCGAGTCAGGCCAATCTGCGAAGCAGTCGGGCGCGTGCGCTCCAGAATGCCGGCACCCAACTCTAAGTTGTTGAAGTGCGCGCACCTTAGCGCTTTTCGCGCGATCATTTCCGCCTGATTGAAGCCGCGCTCATGGCGTTTGGAAACCTGCAGAGGGACCGGAACCACCAGAAAAGGGTCAGTCCCCAGATTTAACTTGGCGATGGCTTCGCAGAGCATGACTCCAAGCTTGCCGGCGGCTGGTTCGACTCGGTCGTACTTCAGCAGGTGGACAAGGTCGCGCAGGCCGCCGTCATAGGGCCCATAGGCCGTAGCTTTGGAACAGTGTGGCTTCTGGTCCTGACAGGCTGGACACTCGTTCGCAACCTCGGGTTGGGGCACTGCTTCTTCTTGAGAGGCCGCCCTAAAGGAAGAAACGCCGAGGCTGTCGCCGCAGATCTCGCAGGTTTCGACGGAGATCGGCTTCATCGCCAGCAAACACGAGCGGCATACGGGAAGCCGGGAGATATTTTCTAAGGGGACGCCGCAAAGGCGGCAATCAGACGGGATAAGCGCAGCAAACAGGCCTTGGGCGACGACGACCGCTCCCGAAACCACGGAATTCCATCGGGCTTGCCCAGCGGGAACGGCCTGGCGAGATGTGTCTCCGGTACTGCTGAAGACCTAGCCTCCCTCGTACGGCGCCTGGTTAGGCTCCAGCCGTACGAATTACATCCAGTATAGCTAGGACTTTCGGTGCAAGGCAATTGATCAGGCAGCAGCCTGGGGATGCGGCCGGTGCTCGCGGTCTCGGGCGGGGATGAAGGCAGAGGCATTGACGCGCAGGTAACAGTTAGCACATCGTACCGGTTTCAACAGAAAGAACGGCTGGATGTACTTTTCAAGAAAGGTGCGACGCCGGGATCGATACGCTGCCGAACCGCCGCAGTCCGGGCAGTGAAAACGGCTTCGGAACATAAACCGATACCCTCAAAAACCTGGCAAGAAGGCAAATCAGCGAGGTGGCGTTAACCGATTATAGGCACATTCTGAACTAATTCCTTGCGGGAATTGGTACAGGCACCGTACTTGTAAATCGGCCATGTGCCGTGCTAAGTTGCGGCGCGGCATGCTTAGGTTGTATGAACCCGGTGCTGCGAAAAAGGATGCGTGGAAAAGCACTCAGCATTCAGCACTCAGCATTCAGCCAAGCGGTGAGCTTATGAGCTGCAAGCAATGAGAAATCACTTCGTAATGTTATGTTGGTTCGCTGGTCGTCGCTAACAGCTCGGCGCTCATCTGGCTGAATGCTGAGTGCTGGCTACTGATTTCGAAAGGACCTTCATGAGCACACCCGAAACCCCGACAACTTCCCCCAAGCACCAGCCCTTCGTCCCGGACACGATGCAGATGAAGGAGTTTACCTTCCGGGCTGTCTTCCTGGGCCTGCTCATGACGATCGTTCTGGGAGCGGCGAACGCCTACCTGGGCTTACGCGCCGGGATCACTATCGCGGCGACCTATCCCGCGGCGGTGATTGGCATGGCGGTGCTTCGAATCTGGAAAGGGTCGGTGCTCGAAGAAAATATCGCTCGAACTTCGGGAACCATCGGCGAAGGCATCGCGGCGGGCGCGATCTTCACGATTCCTGCATTCCTGATGTCCAAAGCCTGGCCTTCGTTCGGCTTCGCTGAAGCCTACTGGAAGACGACGGCGTTGATTATGGTGGGAAGCATTCTCGGCGTGCTGTTCATTTCTCTTGTACGCAGAGGAATGGTGGAAGACCCGGAGCTTCCATTCCCGGAATCGGTCGCGGCGGGAGAGATCCACAAAGCCGGGCAACGAGGAGCACAAGCGGCGAAGTATCTGTTCTGGAATATCGGCGTCGGAGGTCTCGTCTACATTCTCGGGAGGTTTGGTTTGTATGCAGTCGATCAGGACGTTCACTACTCGATCGGCAGCCTTGGACACAGCCAAGTCAGACTGGGCACAACCGCAGATGCGAAAGTAATTGCTGCCGGGGGTGCGAGCACATTCGCGGCACCGAGCGTGAGCCCTGCCTATCTTGGCGTTGGCTACATCATTGGAGTGCGTCTCGCTTCCATTCAGTTTGCCGGCAGCGTGCTCGCTTGGGGACTGATTGTTCCTCTGCTGATTTTCCTGATGGGGCCGGAGATCCGCTCCTATTTGCCGAGCGATACGCCTGATGACTGGGCGGGAATCGCAGTCGCCATTTGGAGATTCATCGTGCGGCCGATCGCAGTTGGAGGAATGCTTGTAGGTGCCGCGTACACACTTATTAAAATGCGCACCAGCCTCATGATCGGTCTGGGACGCGCCTTTGCCGACCTTCGCAAGACCGCAGCCGATCAGGCCAAGCTCGCCCGTACCGAACGCTACATGAGCTCGAAAGTGGTGTTTGGGCTCATCGCGGTGATGTTTGTTCTGATGTGCTTTCTCTATATCTACATCTCTGGGCTCAAGCTGCCGGCAGTTCTCGCAGCCGTCGTGATGATTATTGTCGGATTCTTCTTTGCCACAATTTCCGGTAGTCTGTGCGGATTTATCGGTTCGTCTAACAACCCCGTTTCCGGCCTTACGCTTTCCACGTTGCTGATAGCCGCTCTGCTGATGGTCTCATTGGGAGCTAGAGGAGCGCATGGAGTAGCGGTGGTGCTCGGAGTTGCGGCTGTGGTCTGCGTTTCGTCTTCGGTTGCCGGAGAGCTTCTGCAGGATTTCAAAGTGGGATACATACTTGGAGGAACTCCGGCCAAGATTCAGAAAGCCGAGCTGATCGCCGTCGTCGTCGCCAGCCTGGTGATGTATTTCCCCTTGGCCCTGTTGAATACTGCCTTTGGCTTCGGGTCGCGACAGCTAGCTGCGCCACAGGCCGGACTCATGGCTGCGCTGGCGCAAGGAATCGTAGGCGGAGATATGCCGTGGCCGCTTGTAGGCGTTGGGATTTTCTTTGGTATCGCAATGATCATGATGCAGGTGCGCAGCCCCATGCTGGTTGCTGTCGGGATGTATTTGCCATTCGAGACCACTTTCGCGATCTTCGTCGGTGGTCTATTCCGTTCATTAGGCGATTGGGTTGCAAAACGCCGCGGCTTCAACGAGGCGCAGCATGCACGAGTGGAGAACGCAGGTGTTCTGACCGCGTCAGGGCTGATCGCCGGAGAATCGCTGCTCGGGCTCCTCTGGGCCGCGTTGGTCGCACTGGCGCTAGCGCAGCAATCGTCATTGCAGTGGGCAGCAGGGATTGCAAAGAGCATCACGTCATGGCAATTCTTTCAGCATCCGTCGTATGTTGCGGGCGTAGTGGTAATGGCCTTGTTAGCGCTGCTGATGGTTGCTTTACCCGTGACGGCTGCAGGTGATCCCAAGGAACCGGCACCGCCGAAGTCGATCATGTAGAACGGCAGTCGTCGGTCGTTCGTCGTTGGGCGTTGGCAAAACCTGGCTCAAGTTCTATGAAATACGTTGACTACGGCTGCGCATGGATCATGCTTCTCACGGCTGCGATATTTCTGGTTGTGATTGAGATGTGGCATCCACGCGGCATCGGATTCGACACGCCTTTATTTTGGATCCCGGTCGCGATGATTAATTTCCTCCGACTGCGGAACGGGTACCGCGGCTTCGACGGACTCCGCACGTTCGCGATTGCCGCGAATCTATTGCTCCTTGTGCTTGAAACTATTCGGTTAGGCGAATGGGGCGCTTGGATGATCCGGAACTGGGGCGTGTACTATGCCCTGGCGGCTTTTTGGCTATGGATCCCGTATCTCGTAATGTTCTTTGTCGCTGCAGCGGAACTGGGATTTTCCATATTGCAGAAAGAAGCAACCAGCACGCCTGTCGGCACCTAGTCGCTTGCCCTCCTCTGTGCAACTCTGTGGCCTCTGTGGTTTATTGTTCTTGAGTGTCTATCGCCACCAATGTTGCCGCGTTGCGCGAGCGAATCAACACCGCTGCGCATCGCGCCGGCCGCAATCCGCGGGAAATCACTCTCATGGCGGTCACCAAGACCGTGTCACCAGATCGCATTCGCGAAGCCTACGCCGCGGGCATACGGGTATTTGGCGAAAACCGCGTGCAGGAATTCGAGGCCAAGGTTCAGGCGTTGCGTGACTTGGCTGGATCCGAGTGGCACATGATCGGGCACCTGCAATCCAACAAGAGCGGCAAAGCTGCAGAACTCTTCGGACACATAGATTCGGTGGACTCGTTAAAGCTGGCGCAGCGGATCAACTCCGCGGCTTCAGAACTTCGAAAAAAATTCCCTGTACTGATCGAGGTCAATATCGGAGGCGAGACGGCAAAGAGCGGCGTCGCTCCCGGATCCGACGAACTGAACAACCTGCTCGCAGCCGGGCCAGAGCTTTGGTCTCTTGAATTTCGCGGACTGATGACCGTACCGCCGTACCATGACGATCCTGAACGGTCTCGGCCGTATTTCAAAAAAATGCGAGATTTGTTCCATCAGATCGCTGCGCGTAATCTTCCCGGCGTACGAATGGAGGTTCTTTCCATGGGCATGTCGCACGACTTCGAAGTGGCCATCGAAGAAGGCTCGACCTGTGTGCGGATTGGAACTGCGATTCTCGGAGAGAGGCCGATACGCACTAGCCGAGAAGTAGAACTCGACTCTTCAGCGTGCAGAAGCAAGTTGCGGCGTTGACGAATATTGCTCCCAATCTTGCGGACTTGGCGCCATACACCACCAGTTTGCGGGCTGGTCGAGACTGATTCCGATCAGAAAATACTTACTTGAAGACTGGAGTGGCACGTTGCTGGCTACATGCGCCGTGGCGCTGATGCCGCCGGGAAGATCGTCGATACGCACCTGCATGCCGGGCTCCAGTGCATAACGAAAGCGAATACCGCAACCGGATGGGTTCACGACGACTGTATGACAAGTTTCGGAGAATTTGGTCGCCGGATCGAGGCTGGTTATGCGAAGAGGAATTTGCGCCCGCACTCGCGTCCCTCTCCGGCGTTGCGGGCCGTCAAAACAACTCCTCATACGCGACATTGTAAGCGCGAGCCGGTGGGCGCCTGTGCCGGGACTTGCCGGCAAACAAACCGAAGTAACTTTCAATAGAACGCTAGCCGCCCGTATTGGCGGGCTCGCCGGAGAGTCCACGCGAAGAAGCCGATGCCGGCCGGAAATAGGGCGCAGGAAAAGAAGGCAAGAAATTTAATTTCATGAAGCAGGGCCGCCTGGTTGCCGGCATCAAAAATGGCAAGCCGCATTCCCGTCAGAGAATGCGTAAACGGCAGCCAATTTGAAAGTAATTGCAAGGGGCGAGGTAGAGCGTTTACTGGAAACAGGGTCCCGGCCATCAACCAGGCGCACGAGCCAAGAAGCCATAGGACCGCTGAACCTTTGTGGATCGACAGTTGGAGGCCGGCGGCGAATAGCCCAATAGCAGCTGCGATAACCAGAGACAAGGCGATCACCAGGAGTGCGCCGAAGAGACTCACCTTGACAGCCGTGGCAAAGAGCAGAATCCCACTGGCCACATAGAGAACAAACTGCACGAAGCCGCCAGCAAACGAAGAAAGCGTGCTCAAGAATAAGAGCACTGGCGCTGGCGTTGAGGTCGTCATGAGGAACTCAAGCGTTCCGGTCTGCTGTGCCTCCTGGATCGCGTGAAGAAAGCTGTGAATACCCGCAATCAGGAATGTGTAAAAGCCCGTCCCCACAATGAGAAACATTAAGTACGACATTCCGTCTGGGCGAAATTGCGGACCTACCGCCCGTGCAAGATAGTAAAACGTCGCTAGCTGCAGAGCAGGGGAAATCAAGTTGAAGACAAATCCGTTGCGATAGCGAACGGCCGTGAGCAGGTCTTTCCTTAGAACCGCGGTGATTTTCGTGAGGATCACGCGGGAACTTCCTCATTCCACGGAACCAGACTCGGCTCTTGCGTGATGTGCAAGTAGGAATCTCGAAGCTGACGTTCGTTCTGATTGGCGCATGGTGATAGCGCCAGCAGCGAGCCTTTCTGCAGGATTGCGACACGATCACAGACCTCGGCAGCTTCGGCAAAATTGTGTGTCGCGAGCAGAATGGCTATTCCGCTTTGCGAAAGCTCCTGCATGAGGTCCCAAAGCCGCGTTGCCGCCGCAACGTCGAGGCTGCGTGAAGGCTCGTCCAGCAGCAAGACTTGCGGACGCTTGAGCAGAGCGCGCGCGATCGCGAGGCGCTGGTGCATGCCAGAAGAGAATTTCATGACCTGCTTCCCGGCGGCATCAGCGAGGCCTACTTCGAGTAGAGCGTGTTCCGTGCGCGTCCGGCACTCGTTTCCGGGTATATCTTCCAGTGCGGCGAAAAATTCCAGGTTTTCTCGCGCGGTCAGGCGGGGAAAAAACGACCTTTCTGATGCAAGCGCAAACCCTACGCGCCTGCGCACGGCTTGTCCGGCGGAGCGTGTCTCAAATCCGGCAACGGTTACGCGGCCTGAATCCGGCAGCAGCAGAGGCGAAACCAACTTCAGCGTGGTGCTTTTCCCGCTGCCATTCGGTCCCAGCAGGCCAAGAATTTCTCCCGCTCCCAGCTCGAAAGAAACATTGCTCAAAGCATGGACTTGTTCCCTGACGCAGCGCGTTAACAACGCCCGCTGGCAAAAGATCTTAGTGACGGATTCAAGTGCAACCGCGTTCATTGGTGCAATGGGAGTTACTTCTGTAAATAGCATTCGCTGTATGAAGATTCTAAGTACGTACTGCGGAAGAGATACGAGAAGAATTACCGGCGGACATAGTTAGTTCATAGCCCGAATGGCAGATTCTGCGCACCTCACGATGACAGCCCACCCACAAAGCGAGGCTGACTTCTCGCGCGAGTTTGACCTGCTATTCGCTTGCTGCCGGCCCACTCTCGACCGCGAGAAAATTTCAGAGGCGCTGGCTGCTTCTTTTTCGTGGGAAGCCGTGTTGCGCCTCGCTGACCATCATCGGGTTATGCCCGCGCTATATCAGGCACTGCACAGGTGCGAGCACGTCCCTGGCAGCATTCAAACGGCGCTGCAGACTCGTTTTCAGGCCAACTCGGTCAAGGCATTACGGTTCTCGGCGGAACTGGCAAGAATCTCGGATGCGTTTCGGAAGAGCGGTTTGGAGGTGCTGGCACACAAGGGCCCGGCGCTCGCGCAGTTCTTGTACGGTGACGTCGCACTTCGGCAATATGGTGATTTGGACCTGCTGGTCCAGCCAAACGACGTGCCTGGAGCAATTGCCAGGTTGCGCCAAGTTGGCTACGAACCGCAGTTGCAGCTTTCGCCGCGTCAGGCACGCGCGTACCTGGCTTCGGGATACGAGTACGTGTTCGGACTCCGAGGTCAGAAAAACCTGGTGGAGTTACAGTGGCAAATAGTGCCGTACTTCTACTCGGTAAACTTCAATCTCGAGGCGATGTTTAAACGATCGATCGGGCTCGCGGTTGAAGGAGTCCGCATGCAAGTGTTATGGCGGGAAGATTTGATGCTGGCTCTGTGCGTTCACGCGGCGAAGCATGGTTGGGCGCAACTGGGTATGCTGCGGGACATCGCAGCGCTGGCGGCCTCCGGAACTTATTGGCACCAGGTTTTGGCCGCGGCCCGGTCAGTTGGAGCGCACAGGATGGTTTGCATTTCGATGCTGCTGGCTGAACGGCTTGGCTGCGTGCTTGCACCGGACATGGGCTCTGCGGACGAGATTCGGCCCGCTAAAGCCATCGCCGATCGGTTGATCTCCAGACTGGTTGCGGGCGAGCAAGTCAATCCGGACTCATTTCGCTATTTTTACGATTGGTGGCGATACCGCGAGCGCTGGCGGGATCGCGAGCGCTTCATTTCCCGGCTGGCCCTGACTCCGAGTGTGGGAGAGTGGCAGAGCGTCGGACTGCCTGATGCGCTGTTTCCGCTGTATCACGCAGTCAGAATCGGCCGGCTCAGCTGGCGTGGACTGAGCAAAACGATCTTCCGAAGCACACCTGTGGAGACGTAGCTTCGCCCAGACGTTTACCTTTGCACCGTGCTTCGGAACGCTTCCTGAAGAACCTCTGCCAAGTGCAGTGCACGGCGTCCGGTGCACTGCTCGATCTGCTCACGGCAACTGAAGCCATCGGCGATGATGACAGTATCTTGGGTTGCACGGCGAACTGCCGGCAGCAACTCAAGCTCTCCAATTGCAATCGAGACGTCATACTTTTCTTTCTCGAAGCCGAATGCCCCAGCCATGCCGCAGCAACCCGGTGCGGGCATCTCGTAAGCAATGCCTATTCGTTTCAGAACGGATTCTTCGTCGTTCATCTTCATGATGGACTTGTGGTGGCAATGGCCGTGCACAAGGGCTCGGCGTGCGAGCGACGGCAGTTGAAAACCCTGTGCCTTCTGCTCCAGGAATTCACTCAACAGGAAGACCTGCTGAGAAAGCTTTCGCGCACGCTCATCGTCGGGAAAGAAATTGAGCATTTCATCTCGAAAAACTGACGCGCAGCTGGGTTCGAGCACTATGACCGGAGTTTCTTGCGCAATTTCGGGCGCCAGAAGATCGATCGAATTCCTCAGCAGCCGCTCCGCGCGGTCGAGCATGCCGAAGTCGTAAAGTGGGCGGCCGCAACACACGCTGGCTTTGGGAACTCGCACCTGCCATCCCGCAGCTTCGAGACCTTCAACCGCCGCGATCGCGGTCTCGGGATGGAAATAGTTGTTGAAGGTGTCAGGCCAGAGGAGAACTGTGCGCGCTCCGATGTTCTCTGCTCGTGTGGGTCGGACACTCTTGTCCGACCGGTTCGAGAACCAGTTGCGAAAGTTTCGTTTCGCTATTGCGGGAATCCTCCGATTCCCATGGACGCCAAGGAGGAACTTAGTCAAATCGCTCAATAACGGGGCTCGCGCAAAAAGATTCGACATCCAAGGCGCAACTGACGCAAGCCGCGCCCAGCGGTCGATTTGGCCGAAAGCATGGTGGCGCAGCGGACGTGTTCGGCCTTGGAAATGATGCGCCAGAAATTCAGCCTTGTAGGTTGCGACGTCGACGTTCACCGGGCAGTCGCTCTTGCATCCTTTGCACGAGAGGCATAAATCGAGTGCCGATTTCATGTGCTCATCTCGCCAGCCGTCGCGAATGACCTCGCCGCGGGTCATCTCCCAGAGCAGATGGGCTCGGCCGCGCGTCGAGTGCTCCTCGTCGCGAGTCACGCGGAAGCTCGGACACATCACACCGCCTTCGTATTGCCGGCACTTGCCTACGCCTACGCAGCGCAAAGACGCTTCGGCGAGGCTGCCGTGATCATGCGGGAACTTGAAGTGGGTTTCAGGCTGCCAAGGCGCGTGATTCACTCCCAGACGTAAGTCGTCTACCATCCGATTCGGGCGGACGACTTTGCCCGGATTCATCTTCCATTGCGGGTCCCATAGCGATTTGAACTTTTGAAATGCTTCCACCAATTCCGGCCCAAACATCTTCGGCAGAAGTTCGGCGCGGGCCTGCCCGTCGCCGTGTTCGCCAGACAACGAACCGCCATACGAGACGACCAGGTCGGCGGCTTCATCCATGAATCTGCGGAATTTCTCAATGCCCGCGTGCGATTCGAAATCAAAACTCATGCGATTGTGGGCGCAGCCGTCGCCGAAGTGGCCGTAAACGACACAGCTGTAGCCGTATGCATTCGTAAGCTTGCGAAACTCACGGAGATATCCGCCAAGTTTTTCGGGAGCAACGGCTGCATCTTCCCAGCCTTCCCAGGTGGGCGGTTCTCCCGGCACGCGAGAAACCGCGCCCAGAGCCGATTCCCGAATGTCCCAAACTTTGCGCGCCTGAGTCTGATCAGAAAGCAGGCGAAAGGACGCTCCGCTGCCTAAGCTCTTAATCAGTCGGCGAGCCTGCGAGTCCGCGGCAGGAAGGCTATCGCCGCCAAACTCGGCGAGCAGCCATCCGCCGCCCTTGGGAAGCAGTGCCAGTCCTTCGGGGTTCATCTTCTTGCGTCGGGTGAAGTCAATCAGAAGGCCGTCCATGCCTTCAAGACCGATGGGACCATGCGACAAAACTTCGGGAACCAGGTCTGCTGCTTCGAAGACGTCGCTGCAGCCGACGGCGAGCAACACGCGCGCTTGCGGACTTTCCACCAGGCGGCAAGTCACTTCCAGGACCGTGACGCACGTCCCTTCTGAGCCGACCAGGGCGCGCGCTAGGTGAAAGCAATTTTCAGGTAACAGAAAATTCAGGTTGTAGCCGGAGACGCGGCGAGGAATGTTGGGGAATTTTTGGCGAATCAGATCACCATATTGATCCCGAATTGCTTTCAATCCGTCGTAGATCTCAGCGCGCCGGCCACCTTCGTGAATTACGGCTTCCAGTTGTCGTTCATCCGTAGCTCCCACGCGAAGAAGAACGCCGTCATAGGTGAGAACTCCGAGTTCCTCAATGTTGGATTCGGTTTTCCCAGCCATGATCGAGTGCACGCCGCAGGAGTTGTTACCCACCATGCCGCCGATCGTGCAGCGGCTGTGGCTTGCGGGATCCGGGCCGAAGGTGAGCTTGTGCTGTTCCGCGGCGGCACGCAGGTGATCGAGGATGACTCCTGGTTGTACGCGTGCGATGCGCCTCTCGGGGTCGAGTTCCAAGATTTGCGCCATGTATTTCGAGAAGTCGAGGACGACGGCAACATTGCAGCATTGGCCGGCAAGCGAAGTTCCGCCGCCGCGGCAAAGCAAAGGCGCGCCGCGTTCGCGGCAAGTTGACACTGCGGCGATGACGTCATCGTTATCTCGCGGAATTACGACGCCGATGGGAATCTGCCGGTAGTTTGAGCCGTCGGTTGCGTAGAGAGCGCGGCTGCCGTTATCGAAACGGACTTCGCCACGAATGTGGCGGCGGAGAGATGCTTCAAGCGCGGCGGAGTCAATGCCCGGAGGCATGAGTAAAGATAGCACTCAGCTGTAGACACGAAACATGTGGCACAGGCGGCCCGCCTGTAGGGAAGAAGCAAAAGCGGCTGATTCGTACCACCTGGACAGGCGAGCCGCCTGTCCCACACAAGCCGAAGCTCAGACCATACGAACAAGATCCGAAGAGGAAGGAACCAGCAACCCCTGCGGCCGCGAAGAATAATCAGTCAGGCTCAACACCAGCAGCAACAGCAGCCAGAACACTGCAGCCAGCAGGATGGCCTTGGTCATCTTCTCGCTGGTGTATTTGACGTGCATGAAGATGAGGACAACGACGGAGGCCTTAAAGGTCGCGATCCCCAATGCCACAACTGTGTTGAACTTACCGAGGTCAACGGTTGCCACCCACGCCGTGAGTACCGTGCAAACGATCAGGATTGCCCAGATCAAGATGTAAAGTCGGGCGGGAACGATATGTTCGGAGTGTTCGGACATAGCTTAGGCTCCTGGCCTCCGATCAATCAGGTAGAGCAACGGGAACAGGTAGATCCATACGATATCTACGAAGTGCCAATACAATCCTGCAATCTCTAGAGGGGTGTGATACTCGGGCGTAAATCGACCTTTGTGCGCCATCCATAAAATCACAATGAAAATGCCAACGCCGACGATCATGTGGATCGCGTGCATTCCGGTCAGGGCAAAATATAATGAATAGAAAATTTTCGTGTGCTGCTGGATTTCCTCCTGCCTCTGACGCAGCTTTACCGGATCGTTTTGGACCTCATCTATTCCAAGCAGGGCTTCGTTGCCTTTAACTATGTTCCCTTCGCCGCTGATCACGTTGTAGTCAAACGTTGGTATGTGGTGTTCCTTGTACTTATTGCCCCATTCGTAGGTCTTGATACCCAAAAATGACAAGCCG
>Ga0075424_100004327_pt1 | contig 13379 bp, 13 predicted proteins | sample SoiMethybrSBSTD3_FD_75301 | JGI IMG/M metagenome (GOLD analysis project Ga0075424, IMG submission 75301) | Bulk soil microbial communities from a Populus tree surrounding site in Tennessee, USA - Soil MetaG P. TD hybrid SBSTD3 | ecosystem: Environmental > Terrestrial > Soil > Tree plantation... | reverse complement strand
GCGGATTCGAGCGTCGACGCGGCCAGAATCACAACCTTCCCCTTGGCCGCGTAACTCTTGCGCGTCACGCTGTCGAGGAACGCCACGCCGCGCGCCCGCCCAGTGTTCTTGTCCACCAGGACTTCGTGCACGGTGGAGTTGGGCCGCACCGTGAGGTGGCCCGTGTCCATCGCCGGATAGATCAGCCCGGTGGGCGAATCGAACACCGCGTGAATGTCGCAGCCGCCGGGCCGGCGATCGCACGCGCCCCGGCCGTAGCACTTGCTGCGATACTTGTTGTGCTTCAGCCCATCGGTGGTGACGCCGGCGCGATACGGGGTCAGGACCTGTCCAGACTTCTTCAGGCTCTCGCGCAGCTTCACCTCACCCCAGTTGAGCTTCGAGGGACGCTGGAACTGGCTGTCCGGCAGGTGCGGCAGGTTCTCCTTGACGCCGGAGATCCCGAGGTAGAGGTCGACCTTGTCGTAATACGGCTCCAGGTCCGCGTAGGAGATGGGCCAGTCTTCGCCGTAGCCGTCGTGGGTCTTGGCCTTGAAGTCATAGTCGGACAGGCGGAGGGCCAGGCGGCCCCAGATGTTGGTCTTGCCCCCCAGGCAGCGGGCGCGCACCCAGGCGTAGTTGGTTCCGGTGTAGGGGTGATCCTTCTCGTCCACCAGGATGTTCTTGACGTAGTCTGAGCCGCCCCATCCCCCGACGTACGAATACACGTGTTTGAACGCGCTGCCCTTGGCGTAGGGCGGCTTGCGGATGGTGTACTCGTTGAACGAGATGTGGTGCGATCCCGGCGGGGCGTCGCCGCGGCGCGGGTGATCGTACGGCCACTGCATCGAGCGCAGCTCCTGCTCGATGGGCAGTTTCTTCCCGGCCTCGAGCAGGAGGACCTCCAGGCCGTGGGTGGTGAGCACGTGCGCGGCCATGCCGCCCGCCGCGCCCGAGCCCACGATCACGGCATCGTATGTCTTCGAGAGGTCGACGTCCTGCTCGATCGGCGGGGCGACCTTGACGAGCGTCATCGGTGCACTCCTCCCTACTTCGGCTGTTGCACGGTACGCAAATAGGGCTTGTGTGTCTTGAAGCCCTGCGGGTACTTCTTACGCGCGTCGTCGTCCGAGACGGACGTCGGGATGATCACGTCCTGACCCGGCTTCCAGTTGACCGGCGTCGCCACCGTGTGCTTCGCGGTGAGCTGCACCGAATCGAGCAGCCGCAGCACCTCGTCGAAGTTGCGGCCCGTGCTCATGGGATAGGCGATCATGGCCTTGACCTTCTTGTCCGGGCCGATCACAAACACGGAACGGACCGTCGCGTTCTCCACTGCCGTGCGCTTGCCGCCAGTCGCATTCGGGTGGATCATGTCGTACAGCTTCGCGACGGTCAGATCGGCGTCGCCGATCAGCGGGTAGTTCACGGCGTGGCCCTGGGTCTCTTTGATATCGTTGAGCCAACGCGCGTGGTCGCTCACCGGGTCGACGCTCAAGCCGACGACCTTGGCGTTGCGCCGGTCGAACTCCGGCTTGAGTCCCGCCATATAACCCAACTCCGTCGTGCACACGGGCGTGAAGTCCTTCGGGTGCGAGAACAGGATCGCCCATTTGTCGCCGATCCACTCGTGAAAATGGATCGTGCCCTCGGTCGTCTCGGCGGTGAAATCGGGGGCTTCGTCACCTATGCGGATCGCCATACGCGGACCTCCTTCCCTGCATGAGCGGGTGCCAACCGACGGGGCCTAAACTACGCGCGCGCCACCGGGTCGGCGAGGGTCTTCACGGCCGGCGCTGCTGCGGGTCCCAGACCGCTACGCCGACCCGCGAGTCCGCCGTACCGTAGTACAGGTACCAGCGGCCGCGGAACGGCACCAACCCCTCTACGAACGTCGTGCCCTGCGGGTACTGTCCCGTCCGCTCGTAGTCCTCCGTGGGCCGGATGAATGGCGCGTCCGAGCGGGCCACCAGCTTGAGGGGATTGCGGCGATCGAACAGGGCCTGCCCGCCCGTGTACACGCGCGGGGGGAGGTCTGGAGCACCGTCGCGATCACTGTTCCCTGCGTTATACAGTACCAGAATGCCGTGCTCCGTGATGAGGGCCGGCGGGCCCGCCTCGACCAGCCACGAGTCGAAATGCCCCGGCCGGGGTGAGAGGACCTTCAGGAGCGCGCCGTTCATGTCTTCGAGCGGCCTCCAAACGATGAGATTGTCGGATGTCGCGATGAGAATGTCGGGGACATTGAAGTACATCCAGTACACCCCGCCCACTTTAGTCGCGATGACGCGACTCCCCTCGACGCGAGCGAGGATCGCGCCGGACTTCGATTCCAGATCGAGGTACTTGCCTCCGTACGCCTGTGCGAAGGCCGGACCCTGCTTCGTCCAATGCACGAGGTCCCGGGAGGTCGCGACGGCGAGCCGGGGAATGCGGCGGTTCCACTGCGTGTACGTGAGGACGTAGGACCCGTCCTCTGCCTCGACGAGGCGTGGGTCCTCCACTCCGCCCGGCCATTCGAACGACCGCTGCGCGTCCGTGTCGGGATAGAGCACGGGCGCGCTGCTGCGGGTGAAGTGTAGTCCGTCCTGGCTCTCCGCCAGCCCGATCCGCGATGTGTGACCGCCGATCGTGCGCTCACCACTCGCGTCTTCGGCGCGGTATAGTAGAACCACGCGCCCGTCCTTCACCACCGCCGCCGGATTGAAGGTGGCGTGCTCTTCCCACTGCACGATGGTGTCCCCCATTGCGGAGCGGAACCGGGACGCGGGACTGGGAGTGACGGCCGGGTTCGCGTCCTTGGGCTTCTCAAACGGACCGAACATCCAGGTGCGCTCCTGCCCACACACCGGCTGGCCCGCGACGGAGCCGGGTGCGAGCAGGAGCATCATCAGGGCGAGAGCCTTCAGTGGGCGGCGCCTACCAGATCTGTAACCGTTGCGCCGAGCGTCCGGACCTTGGCCTGGTCCGCGGCTCCTGGCGCGTCGCGCTGCAGGTCCGCCGCCAGCTGCTGCAGCACCCCGCGCCGGGCGTCGCCGTTCAGCTGTTCGGCCCGGCGGAGCATGCTGGTGATCGCGCCGCACCGCTCGCGCGACAGCCCGTTGTCGCGCGCCAGCTGGTCGACGAACGCCCGGGCCACCACGAAGCTCGCGGGCCACACCAGCTGCTGCTGATCCTGGGCGTTCAGGTAATCGACGTGGATCAGTTTCGCGGCGTCGAGCTCGTTCTGGGAAATGAACGCGCTGGGCTGGAGCTCGAAGATGTCGAGCCCGCGCGAAATCTCCGAGCTCACGATGTACCCGTTGTACCAATAGGCGGACCACGAGCCGGCGCCGACCAGCTTGGTCGAGTCCATCGGGCCACGGTCGAAAAAAGCGATCTCCTGCGGATGTGCCGGATCGGTCCAATCGAATACCGAGATGCCGCCCTGATACCACGCCTGGGCCATGATGTCGCGACCCGGGATCGGAATCAGCGTTCCGTTGTGGGCGACGCAGTTCTCGTACGCCGTCTGCGGCGCCGGCAGCTTGTAATAGCTCTGGAACGTCATCGTATTACCCGATCGGGTGAAAATCGCGTCCGCTCCCCACTCGCGCTTGTCCGTCACGCGGCAACGCGGCTGCAAGCCGCCGCCCCATTCGTCGGTGAACAGGATCTTCGTGCCATCATTGTTGAACGTCGCCGAATGCCAGAACGAGAAGTTCGAATCGGCCACCGCGCCGATCCGCTTCGGATTGGCGACGTCGCGAATGTCGAGCAAGAGCCCATAGCCCCCGCAGGCGCCACCCGCGAGGCCGATCGCCGGATAGACGGTGATGTCGTGGCACTGGGTCGGGCCGGTCGGCGCAGGCGCGGGCTTCGCACTCGCCGCCGGCGGTTGAGGCGGCCTTGCGGCGAGGGCTGCGAGGGAATCGGCGACGAGTTCGCCGTGTCGTGCCGGCGCGGCGAGATCGTTGAAGATCCGCGGCGAGGTGACGATCCGCGCCTGCTCGGGATGCGCCAACGGCACCTGGATCACCTCGATCCGGAACAGCGCGGAGCTCGGATTCGAATCGGGAGGCGCGCCGGAGCATCCCGCGAGCTCGTTGGGAGACCGGACGGGCGCCGACCCGGACACGTAGATGTAGACGTTCGCGGTGTCGGTCGGAGACGTCACCAGGGTGTGCGTGTGCGAGCCCCGACAGGTCTGCACGTCGGTGATGTGCCGGGGATTCGCGATATCGGTCACGTCGAAGATCCGGATCCCGCGCAGCCGATCGTGACTCACCGTGTCGCGCACGCCCTGCGTGCCGCAATCGGTGCGCCCGTTCAGAGCCTCCCCGGAGACGAACAGCAGCTGGCGATACACCGAGACGTCGCTCTGCGACCCTGGGCAGACGAAGGCCTTGTGCAAGCGAGGGCTCTTCGGGTTCGTGATGTCCCACACCTGCACGCCGGAGAAATTGCCCTGAATGACGTAGGGTCCGGTGAACGATAGGTCGGAGTTGATAAACTGGAAGTCGCCTGGGTTGCTCCGGTTGATGAAGTCCGGGGAGGGCGGCGTGGTCGAGACCAGCTGGATGTTCCAGGCGGCCTCGCCGGCATCCATCCATCCGGCGCGGAGGCCCACCCGCGGGTCGGGACTGGGCACCGCCGTGGACAGACTGCGGGACGGGGCACACGCCGCAACGGACAGCGCTACGATTGCGAACAATGATTCTGATTTCACTGAGGGCTCCCTGTGAGGGCATCGAGCATCCGGCTCATGCGGTCGATCTCGGTGGTCTGGTCGGCGTTCACGTCGGCGGCGAACCGGAACACCGGGCCGTCCTGGGCCGCGCCAGGCGCGCTCAAAAGCTCGTTCACCATCGTGATCGCGCCCCGGTGGTGTTGAATCATGAACCCGAGGAAGAGTCGGTCGAACTGGGGGCCGCGCGCCGCATCCAACTGGGTCATCTGCTCGGGGGTCAGCATGCCGGGCATGAGCATCGGGTGATCCATACCGGGCATCACGTGGCCGCGTGGGTCGGCCGGCGGTACGAGCTCGTTGTGCTCGCGCAGCCAGCGCTGCGCGAACACGATTTCGTCGTTCTGAGCGACCACGATTCGCTCGCACAGGACCCGCAGCGCCGGACTGGCGCCATGCGAGGGCGCCCACCCGGCCATCTGGATAGCCTGAGCGTGATGGCCGATCATCCCGGAAACGAAGTGCACGTCCGCCGCCGTATAAGCCGCCCGCCCGCTGTCGGCCCGTCCGGGAACGGGGGCGGGGGCGGGGGCGGGGGGTGAGACGGTGGTCTGGTGGGTCGAGGCGCCGGCGCACGCTGCCGTGGCGATGACCAGTAAGAGTGGCGTTTTCATGCGGGCGTAAGCTGCGGGGCCCATGCCTGGGGGCGCAAGGCGGATGATGCGCAATGAATCACGGGCGGGGCGTGCGGCTCTCGCACGCCTGACAATTCCCAGACATTTGCTACCGGAAGATGAGACGCGCCACGGCGGATTCGAGATTCCAGTAGATGAGCACGAGCGCTGTCAGATCGAACGCGGCATGCGCGAACATCGGGATCCAGATCCGCCCCGTGACCGCGAACATGGATCCGAGCGCGAGCCCGGTGATCGCGGCTTGTTCCACGCCGGGGAGCCCTTGGTCAGGGTAGTGGGCCAGCGCAAACAACCCGGCGGTGAGCAGCACGATCCCCGCCTTGGCGTTTGCACTCGATCCGAGCAGCTTCCCGAATCGCTCGAACAGAAATCCCCGGAACACGACCTCTTCTCCGAAGCCCCCGCCGGCGATCAGGAGATACACGGCTCCGGGGAGCGCGGCCGGGTTGCCGGTCAGGTAGTGGTACGCCGGGTTGATCGGAGGGGCACCGAACAGCGGCATCACGATCGCTTTCATCAGGAACTTGAAGGCGATGCCGAACGCGATACCGACCGCCAGATCGCGGGTCCAGCTCCGGGGCCGGACGAACCCGATCTCCTGCCAGGGCGTGCGTGACCATCGGACCCACAGGAGCGCGAGAATGCCGCCGAGCGGCGCAACCGGATAATTGCCGACCAGCGTAACGACGACCATCGCGAGGATTCCGAGCGGTCCGAATCCCCGCAGTTGCGTCGCAACCCGGCTCTCCGCCGGGCCTTCTATTGTTGTTCCTGCATCGGCGTGCCCGGCCAGGTGCTGGGCACCATGCGCGCGGCGGCGATCCCCGTCCGGGCCTCGGCCGGATCCATCCGCTCCAAGGCACCACCCGCACGATACACATAGATCCAGGCCATCCCGGGCGAGGGCTTGGAGGTGAGGGCGACCGCCTGCAACTCGGGTGGTGCGGTCGGGACGGATACGCACGCTGCGGGGACAAGGAGCGTGACCACGAGAACGGCGCCACGACGCATGCGAGCCTCGTTCCTTACCGGGGCGCCGGTCGCACCTCGGTTGGATCGATGACGACCGGAGTCCGATCCGGTCCGAGCGCCCATTCTGCCAGGGTACCGGTCACGACCACGCGGCCGCCCGAAAGTCGCCGCACCTCACGCCACGTGGATTCTGCCCGGCGCACCTGGATGGTGTCCTGACCCTGAAACGCGTCGGTGTTGGGACTGTCCTTGTAATCGGGGACAGTGCAGATCGGGGTCTCGAGGATCAGCAGGTCCACGACCTGGGGACGATCGCCGCGAGCGATACTCTGGTAATTGGGTGGGCCTGGCAGCGTCCGCTGAATCAACCGTCCGGTGAGGGAGGCCGGAGCGGGCCGATAGTGGTAACAGGAATCAACGACAGCCGGTCGCGCGAGGGGTGGCGCGCCGACGGCGACGAGGACGAGGAATGACGAGGACAGGAACATCGTCAGAAAGGTATCGCCTCAATCAAGCAGCCGCCCCGCGATGCGGTGCCCGGCGTACATGCCGACACCCGTGCCGACCATGCTGGCGATAAACGCCGTCATGATCCCGACGGGCGCACCGAGCCACCAGCCGACCGCGCCCCCGAGGCTCGCTCCAAGAAACGTGAGCACCTTGGACACGGCTCCATATCTACTTACTCGCTCCGCGGCCCGCCACGCGGCAGTATCGGTGAATCTGCCCGATGGCGAAGATCGGCCAGCATTTCGTCGGGATGCTATGGACTGAGCACGAGCACATATCCGGCGCTGGTCGGCACGTACAACACGCGCGACCAGGCGGTCACATAGAGGAGCGCCCGTTCGCCGTTGCGCAAGCGGAACCAACCGGCGGCGTAGCCCGGCAGCCCGGTACCCCACCGGCGCGAGCGAGGCCGGAGCTCCGCCTCGCGCGACAAATCGACGATTCGCGCCTCCTGCACCCGCAGCGCGGCCCAGGGTACGCGGCCTCCGTAGATGTCGCCCCGAAAATCGAGACCCGCGTCGGAGAGAACGAAGCGCGCTCGCTGAGAGCCGTAAGCGGTCAGGCTGAGGAATCCCATGACGGCGACAAGCAGCAGGAAAATGGGGAGCAGGAGATAAAGAGGCCGCATGCCGGCAGGTACCACCTGGTACACCGTCTCCATGATGCTCACCTCGGGGAATTTTGGATGAATCGGGTGGCGACGCGCGCACTGGCGGCCGCCGCCACCTAAGCCGGCCGGTACACCCCCCACACCCCGCGCAACACGTCCGAAATCTCCCCCACCGTCGCCCGCGCCCGCACGGCCTCGATGATCGGCTCCATCAGCGGGGCACGCGTGTCACGCGCTCCACGAGCGAGATCATCGAGTGCCTTAGTTACGCATCCCGCATCCCGCATCCCGCGCCGCTCCGCGACTCTCCCCCGCTGCGCCGCCGCCAGGGCCGTGTAATCAGGCGCCGGCACCGACGGGACGTCCTGCTCGTCCGTGTACTCGTTCACGCCGACGACGACGCTCTCCCCCGATTCGATCGCCCGTTGCGCCTCGTACGCGCTGCGCGCGATCGCGTCCTGAAAGTGCCCCCGCTCAACCGCCCGCGCCGCGCCACCCGTCTTCTCGATTTCCTCGAGCAAGGCCCGCGCCTCACGCTCCACCCGATCCGTCAATGCCTCCACATACCAGCTCCCACCGGCCGGATCGACGGTCTCGGGAATCCCGGTCTCGTGCGCCAGAATCTGCTGCGTGCGGAGCGCCAGCGTGGCGCTTTGCTCCGTCGGCAAGGCCAATGCCTCGTCGTAGGCGTTGGTATGCAAGGACTGCGTTCCCCCCAGCACGGCCGCCAGCGCCTGGATCGCCACGCGCACCACGTTGTTTTCGGGCTGCTGCGCCGTGAGCGTCGAGCCTCCGGTCTGCGTGTGGAATCGCAACCGACAGGCAGCGTCATTGGCCTGAAACTGCTCCTTCATGAGACGGGCCCACAGGCGTCGCGCCGCGCGGAACTTGGCGACTTCCTCGAACAAGTCGGTGAACGCCGCGAAGAAAAACGACAGCCGCGGCGCGAACTGATTGAGGTCCAGTCCCACCGCCAGCGCCCGCCGCACGTATTCGAGGCCGTTCGCGAACGTGAACGCCACTTCCTGCGCCGCCGTCGCGCCCGCCTCGCGCATGTGATAGCCCGATACGGAGATCGGATTGAAGCTCATCCCCTCCATCGTAACGAACCGGCACACATCGATCGCGAGGCGCAGCGACGGCTCGATCGGATAGATGTACGTGCCGCGCGCGATGAACTCCTTGAGGATGTCGTTCTGCACGGTGCCCTGCAGCTTGCCGCGCGGCACCCCCTGCTCCTCCCCGATGACCACGTACATCGCGAGCAGCACGGGCGCCGTCGCGTTGATGGTCATGGACGTGGACACACGGTCCAGCGGAATGCCGTCGAACAGGCGCGCCAGATCGTCGACCGTGTCGATCGCCACTCCGGCCCGGCCCACCTCCCCCTCAGCCATGGGATGGTCCGAGTCATACCCCATCTGTGTCGGCAGATCGAACGCGACCGACAACCCCGTCTGACCCGCCGCGAGCAAATGCCGGAACCGCGCGTTCGTCTCCTCCGCGGTCCCGAACCCGGCGTACTGCCGCATCGTCCACAGCTTGCCACGATACATCGAGGGATGGACGCCGCGGGTGAAGGGAAACGCGCCCGGAGCGCCGAGCTCGCGCGCCGGCTCGGCGTGCCAGTCGTCGGGACCGTAGACGGACTTGCGGTCGCTCACTTGGCGCCCACGGCGGCCTCGGCCGAGAGAATCCGCGCGGCGAACGAGACATCGTCCTTGCTGCCGATCACGAACGGCGTGTGCTGATGCAGGCTCTCCGGCACGATGTCGAGTATCGGCCGGCAGCCGTCGGTGGCCCGGCCCCCGGCCTGCTCCACCACGAACGCGAGCGGCGCCGCTTCGTACAGCAAGCGCAGCTTGCCCTGGGGATAGTTGGTCGCGGCCGGATAGAGGAAGATGCCGCCGGAGATGAGATTGCGATGGAAATCGGCAACGAGGGACCCGATGTAGCGCGCGTTTTTCGGTTGGATCTTGCCCTCGCCGTTCTTGAACGCCGCGACCACGCGTTGCACCGGCGGCGTCCAGCGGTTCCAGTTGCTCTCGTTCACGCTATAGTACCGGCCCACCGGCGGAGTCCGGATGTCGGGGTGCGACAGGAGAAACTCGCCGATCGTGGGATCGAGGGTGAAGCCGTGCACGCCCTTCCCGGTGGTGTAGACCAACATCGTGCTCGAACCGTACAGGATGTAACCCGCGGCGATCTGTCTCTTTCCGAGCTGCAGGCAGTCCGCCAGCCCCGCCGTGGTGTTCTTCTTGGTGACGCGCTTATGGATGGAGAAGATGGTGCCGATCGAGACGTTGACATCGATGTTCATGGACCCGTCGAGCGGGTCGTACAGCACGACGTACTTGCCTGCGGCCTTCCCCGGCGGCACCGGCACGGGCTCCGGATCTTCTTCCGATGCGGTCACGCACACGCGCCCGGTGTGTTGCACGCTGTTGCGCACGGTCTCGTTCGCGAACAGATCGAGCTTCTGCTGCAGATCGCCCGAGACGTTGACCGCGCCAGCGGCCCCGAGGATATCCGAGAGCCCGGCGCGGCGCACGTGGCGCGAGATGATCTTGGCGGCGAGGCACAGGTCGTACAGCAGGTTCGACAACTCCCCCGTCGCCTCGGGGTAGAGCCGCTCCTGCTCCATGATGAAGCGCTCAATCGTGATGACTTCGGACCCGTTCGCCATGCCCGTCCGTGGAAAAGGTGATGGTGCCGCTGCGGTCGGTCCTGAAAACCGTGATGCCGTGTCGCGCCAACCGCTCGAGGACCTCGGGTGCGGGGTGGCCGTAATGGTTGTTCCGGCCCACGCTGATCACGGCCTCGCGCGGCGCCAGCTCGTCGAGCCACTCGTCCGACGTGGCCGTGCGCGAGCCGTGATGCCCGACCTTCAATAGGTCTACCCGGCCCACCGTGCCTGCTAACCGGCCTTCTACCGGCAGTCCGGCATCGGCCTGAAACAGCAGGTGCACCGCTCCATACGTTACCCGGAGTACCACGCCGTGGTCGTTCACATCGAGCGGCAGCCGCAGCCAGAGCGAGTCGGGGCTCAGGACCTCGAGTACCACGCTGTCCACCTCGACCCGGTCTCCCGCCCGCGCCCCGTGCCACTGCGCGCCCGATGCCTCGACACCCGCGAGAAACTCGAGATACAGGGGCCGTCCCAACGGCTCCCCCGGTTCGAGCACGAGCTCCGGAGGGAACGCCTCGACGACCGCCGGCAGCCCGCCCAGATGGTCGGCGTCGCCATGGGTGGCCACCACTACGGCGACCCGCCCAACGCGCTGGTCACGCAAGAAGGGGACCACCACCCGCCGCCCCGCATCACGCTCTGGCGTCCGTGGGCCACCGTCGATCACGATCCAGCGGCCGTTGGGCGTCCGGAGGGCCGCGGCGTCCCCTTGCCCTACATCGAGAAAATGTACCGTTAAACAACGACAAGCGTCGAGGGAGACGACGTCACGAAACGACGTCGCGACGACCAGTGTGGCACAAAACGCCAGGCGAGCGGCCATCAGCCACGGGCGGCGCGGGGAAGTCCACAGCCACCACGCGGCGGCCGCCACCGCGGCCCACAGCAGCCCCGCTTGCCACCCCGCGACCATTACGACGTGACCACCCGGCACGAGGGCGGCGCCGTGGGCGACGAGGTCGAGCAGCGCCAGGCCCAACCCCGCGCCGGCGGCGATCAGGTGCGCAAACCCCGAGCCGAGCCACGAGAGTGCCAGGGCCATCACGAGACCTGGCACCGCGACGCCGGCGAGCGGGATCGCGATGAGATTGGCAAGGACACCGATCGGCGCCACGGTACCGAAGGCGAACGCGCTGATCGGCGCGGTGACGAGCGTGGCGGCGAGCGCCGGTGCGGCGAGCCGTGCGAGGCGCGGCGCTCGGGCAAACGCGCGGCCCGCCCAGACGACCGCGCCCACGCCCGCCACCGACAGCCACGCGCCCACCGACTGCAGGGCCCATGGGTCCTGCACCAGCACGCCGAGCGCCGCGAGCGCCACCACGCCGCGCGGCGCGACCACGCGCTCGCGCAGGCGCGCGACGTCCGCCAATACCAGCATCGCGCCGGCCCGGACGGCGGGCGCCGGGAAGCCGAGCAACCAGAGATAGCCGAGCAGCAGGACGGCCGTCGCGCCGAAGCGAGTGCGCGCCGCGAGCTGCAGTTTGCCGAGAATGAGGGCGAGCCACGCGGCCATGAACCCGACGTGCAGCCCGGAGATGGAAAGGAGGTGCGCGAGACCCGATCGCACGTAGCGCTCGCGGATATCGGAATCGAGTCTCGCGTTGGGGGCGAACACCAGCGCGTTCACGATCGGTGCTCGTGTGCCGAAGAGCTCCGTGCTGCGCGCGGCGAGCGCATCCCGCAGGGCGCCGCGCCCATGCGGCACCAGATCGAGCGCGCGCGTCCGCCTCACAACCAGCACGCCCCCGGTCCACCTCCCGGCCACCACCCACGTCGTCCCGCCCCGGGCTCGTGTCCCCTCAGGCCAGCGCAGTCGCACCGAGCCGAGGCACGCGCCCTCCACCACCTCGGCGTCCACAATCCCGCCCTGCACCGGCGCGGGATCCGCGAGTCGCACGATTGCGGCGCGCGTGTACCCTTCCCGGGCCGTTACCCCGGCAGTCCACCGGCCTGTACACGTCGCTTCTTTCTCGCGAACCGCCGCCGCGCCCCAGAGCATTCCCGCCACGCCCATGATCCCGACCGCTGCGCCGAGCGGTGCGCGTCGCGCGAGCCACGCCGCCAATGCGACAACCGGCAACGCCACGACCCACAACGCCCCACCCGGCAGCGCCCGACCCGGAAACGCGAAGGGGCCCAGCCCCGCCCCCAGGCCGACCCCGAACGCCACTGTGAGATACAGGATGGGCGGCCGCACTCGGGCCGCCTAGCGGATCAGATCAGCTGGACCGGCTTGGCCCCACAGCGCGGCGCGAGCCCCACCTTGCGGAACCCCTCGAGGAGTGCCACATCGAGCTTGGCCTTTTCCTGATCGCTGTCGAGTCGCAGCTCGACCAACACTTCGCCCTGGGGCGTGGACACGTAGTTCGGCGAGAGGCGATTGAGCGCGAATACGAGGACGTCGCCGCGGCACGTGTCGCAGCCGCAGAACCGGGGTAGCTGAGGTCGCAGCTTCGCGTACTCCCGCTGGACCACCTCGAACGTCACGTTCGTCACCCCACGACGGCGAGCTCCTCCCCCTGGACCCGCCCGAGGGGTACGGCCGTGAAGGTCGAGCCGGTCGTGCCCGTGAAGCGGACGTCGCGGTATCCGCCGATCCACGCGTCGGGGCCCGCGATGAGCGCCACCTTGTTGGTGCGGGTGCGGCCCTGCAGCAGCTCACCCCGCTTGGCGCGCCCCTCGACCAGCACTTCGTGCGTGCTGCCAACCAGGGCGACGTTGCGGCGGCGCGCGAGGGCCCGCACAGCGCCGACCAGGCGCTCGAGACGTTCTCCCGCCACCAGATCCGGCACGACCTCTGTGAGCCGCGTCGCCGGCGTGCCCTCGCGCGGCGAGTACTTGAACGTGTACGCGTCGTCGAACCCCACCTGCTCGACGAGGGACAGGGTCTCCTGGAAATCTGCTTCGGTCTCGCCCGGGAACCCAACGATGATGTCGGTCGTGAGGGCCATGCCGGGGACGGCGCCGCGCAGCGCGGCGACCACCTCGAGATAGCGGTCCCGATCGTAGCGCCGGAGCATCCGCTTGAGGACGCGCGACGAGCCGCTCTGCACCGGGAGGTGCACGTGCTCGCACACGGCTGGCGTCTGCGCCATGGCCGCCACTGCGCGCTCGGTGAAGTCCGTGGGATAGGGCGATGTGAACCGCAGCCGCCGCACGCCTGGAATTCTCCCCACCGCGCGCAACAGGTCGGCGAAATCGTGCGTGCCGTCGTCGTAGCTGTTGACCGTCTGGCCAAGGAGCGTCACCTCGGTGGTG
>Ga0075424_100004326_pt1 | contig 13380 bp, 10 predicted proteins | sample SoiMethybrSBSTD3_FD_75301 | JGI IMG/M metagenome (GOLD analysis project Ga0075424, IMG submission 75301) | Bulk soil microbial communities from a Populus tree surrounding site in Tennessee, USA - Soil MetaG P. TD hybrid SBSTD3 | ecosystem: Environmental > Terrestrial > Soil > Tree plantation... | reverse complement strand
CGGCCTAATCGATCAGCGTCCGGTCGGGCGACGGGTTCTTGAGCGCGTTCGCGAGATTGTTCAGCGCGACCTCGAGCGTCTTGCGCGAAGTGGCGATGTTCATCCGCATGTGGTTCTCGCCGCCGAGGCCGTACGAGTTCCCCGCGTTCATCGCCACCTTGGCGTGCCTGACGAAGTAGCGCTCGACGATCTGCGAGTTCGACACCGGTTTGGCGCCGTCCTTGAGCTTCTTGGTCGCTTCCTCGGCGAGCTGCCGCGCGTTGATGCGCTCGGCCACTTCGGTGACGTCGAGCCACGCGAGGTAGGTGCCCTGCGCCTTCGCCAGCTTGATCGAAGGGATGTTCGTCTTGATGTACGAAACCGCGTAGTCCTGGTTGCCGTCGATGTACTCGACGCACTGGTTCAGCCAGTCCTCGCCGCCGCTATACGCGCCATGGCTCGAGACGATCCCGAGCGTCGTCAGATCCGCGCGGTTGTACGGCTTGATGCGCTCGATGAACGAGGCGTTCGTCGAGAAGAACCACGCGCACTTCATCGCGGCGAGGCCGAACGACTTGCTCGCGGCCTTGAACGTGATGCTGTTGTTGACGATCGCCTTGTCGGGCAGGCTTGCGAACGGCGTGTACTTCTGCCCCTTCTGGACGAAGTCGCAGTGGATCTCGTCGGCGAGCACGACGACGCGGTGCTTCAGGCAGATTTCGCCGAGCTTCAGCAGATCTTCCTGTGACCAGGTGTTGCCGGTCGGGTTCTGCGGGTTGCAGAGGATGTACGCGTTCGTGTCGCCGCTGATGTGGCGCTCGAACTCGTCGAAGTCGATCGAATAGCGGCCGTTCGCGAGCCGCATCGGGACCTCTTCCGCCACCGTCTTGGTCGCCGTCAGATCGCCGTAGAAGCCGTTGTAGGTCGGTGTGTTCAGCAGCACCTTGCTGCCGATCGGGCAGAACGCGCGCAGCGTCGCAACGATCCCCGGGTGGACGCCGGTCGTGAGCACGAGCGACTCCGGACTCACGGTGATCCCGTAGCGCTTCTTGTTCCACGAGACGATGTGGTCGTTCATCGACTTGACGAGCGTGCCGCCCATGTCGAGATAGCCCCAGTTCTCGTGCTCGATGCGCTTCTTGAGCGCCTCGGTGATCGACGGCGCGCACTTGAAGTCCATGTCGGCGATCCCCATGCCGACCTGGACGGAGTCCTTGCCGAACGTGCGGATCTGCTGGTCGTACTTGACGCTGTCGGTCCCGAACCGGTTGTATGGCGTGTCGAAATCGAATTTGCCGTCCGCCGCCAGAAGTCCCGCGCCGGCGGCCGCGAGCGGGCCGGCGAAGGAACTGCCTGATCCAACAGCGCCCGCGAGCGCGGTCATCCCGGCGTTCCTCAGGAACGCTCTCCGATTCAGGCCGTCGTGCGACATGCGTACCTCCCTCGAGCAGTAAACGTCGAGATCGCGAACGCCGAAATACTACACCTGCGGGCCCCGCCGGCGCGACATTTCCTTACGCGTCTGCCGGCGGCCTTCGCAGCGATGCACGAAAGGGCGCAGCGCGCCCTGCCCCGCCTGCGGGCCCTATTCAGGGCGATCGGCGAGCTGATAGATCCGGCGCACGCCCGCCGGATCGACGCCCACGCCGCGGATCGACGCGAACTCGTTCTTGTACGCCGTGACGTCGATCTTCTGCGCCGCCTCGTCCGCCGACAGTCCCTGCTTCTTCATCGCCGTCGCCTGCGTGATGACGTCCCGCAGGTACTTCTGGAACGCGTCGATCTTGCCCTTCCCGTGAAACACGACGCCGTGCCCGGGCATCACGGTGTCGAAGTCGAGCGCCTTGAGCCGCTCGAGGGTCGCGATCCAGTCCTCCGGGAACGAGTCGCCCATGTAGGAGACGACCGATTCCATCAGGTCGCCGGTGCAGACGATCCGCTCCCTCGGCAGATAGACGACGACGTCGGTGTCGGTGTGGCCGCGGCCGAGAAAGAGGAGCCGCATCTCGCGCCCGCCCTTCACGATCGTCATCGTCTTGTCGAAGGTGACGGCGGGCGGCGTCACCGTGGTCTCCTTCACCTGCTCGAGGTAGGCGAGCGAGTTGGCGACCTGCTGCTCGAGCGCCTTCTTCTGCTGCGGATCCGGTTCCTGCGCGATTCGCTGGCGCAGCGCGGCGACGCGGTCGGGGATCGGCTTGACGCTGTTCAGATACGTGTACTGCTCGAGCACGTTGCCGAGCATGCGCGTGCGCGTGTTGTCGTGGCCGATCACCTGCGCCTCGCGCATGAACACCTGGTTGCCGTGCGAGTGATCGTAGTGGTAGTGCGAGTCGACGACGTAGCGCACCGGCTTGTCGGTGATCGCCTTGAGATCGGCGACGAGCGCGCGCGCCGCGGCGGGCGTGATCTCCGAGTCGATCACGAGCGTCTCGTCGCCGCTCACGATGACCGGCGAGTTCGCGCCGACGTTCATCGTGCCCGACGCCGTCGCGTAGTAGACGCCGTCGACGACCTTCTCGAACCTGTGCGCACCGCTGACCGTCGGCCCGCCGCTCTGCGCGCGCGCATCCACCCACACCCAGGCTGCCAGGAGAGCTACGAGCGCCGCCACGACGCGAACCCGCATAGCGTCCCTCCTCTCGGCGATCGGCGAACCCTACACTCCGTGCCGTTCTTTGGTCTGATTGCTGATCTGCAGATCCCACCCATCGGGATCGAGCACGTGGAAGCTCTTGAAGTCGCTGCCCACCATGTCCGGACGCGGGTTCAGGCCGCGGCGCTCGAGCTCCGCCTTCACCTTGTCGGTGTCCCACGGCGAGATGCCCCACGAGACGTGGTTGATCACGCCGGTAATCGGCGGCCGCGGCTGGTCACCGCGCCCGCGCCGGCCGTCCGACGCCGCGCCGTTCGAGCCGCCGCCGCCGCTCGACGACGGTGTGCTCTCCGCCGCCTGACGGGTGTTGCGGATGATGATCTCGCCGATGTCGCCGATCTTCAACGTCGCCTGCCGCTGCCCTTCGTCGTTCCTGACCTCCCAACCCATCAGATCGCGATAGAACGCGGCGCTGCGGCGATAGTCGGACACTGCGTAGGAGATGTGATCGAGCCACACCGTCTTCCACGGCGCGGGATCGTTCGGCGCCGGAATCGTCGAGGCCTTCTGCGCGCCCTGCGCGAGCAGGGCGCCGCCCGGCGCGGCGGCCGCGGCGGCGAGCGCGAGGCTTTGAATCAGCTGGCGGCGCGTCAGCTTGCCGTTCTCGAAGTCCTGCAGCAGTCCTGCGATGACGCTTTCCATGACGATCTCCTATTGACGGGTCATCCTGATGCCGCCGCCGAACGGATCGGTCCCGATTTTGTGGCGCGCCGCCACGGCCATCGTCTTGAGGTCGACGATCGCGACGTCGCCCATCCCGGAGTTCAGCACGTACAGCCGCGCGTTGTCGGGCGAGAACAGCGGGAAGCCCGGCCCCTTGCCGATCTTCACCGTCGCGAGCACGGTCTTCGCCGCGGCGTCGATGATCGCGACGTCCTCGGAGTCGCTGTGCGTCGACGCGGCATAGCGGCCGTCGGCCGATACGGCCATGCGCCCCGCGCCCTTGCCGCCGGTCTGAATCACCTTGATGACGTCGTCGGTCTTCGAGTCGGCGACGGTGACCGATCCGTCGCCGTCCTCGTGAAACCAGACCTCGCCGTTCGGCGCGAACGCGACGCCGACCGGCCCGCCCGCGACCGGGATGATCTTCACGATCCGATCGGTCTTCGTGTCGATCACGACGACGCGGTTGTCGTTGCGGTGCGGATAATACAGCTTGTCGGTGCGCGGCTGAATCTGAAGATAGTGCCCGCCCTGGAGCAGCAGATCGATCTTCCTGAGCACGCGCCGCGCCTTGACGTCGTACACGACGATGCCGGGGACGTCCGCGTTTTCGACGCCGATGTACAGCTTGCCGTTGTCGGTTGTGAGCGCCATGCCGTGCGGCGATGCGGACGAGTCGGGCGGACCCGACGCGGCGCGTCCGGTGCGCGCGCGCGGCGTGCGCTTGAAGTACTCGCTCTCGATGCGCCCTTTCTCCGCCAGCGTCGCGCCGTCGAGGATCTCGACGATCGACGCCGCCGGCACCGACGCGAAGACCGTCGAACCATCGGATGTGATCGCGGCCTCGTGCGGCTGATCGGGCGCGACGAACTGATGCAGGACCTTGCCGGACTCGGGATCGAGATCGTAGACGGTGTGGTTCGAGTGGCTGAGGACGACGACGGTGTGCGTCTGCGCCGACAGCGCGACGACGGCGCAGATCACCAATGCGCAGGGAACGGCCTTCACGCCGTTCCGCACCAACCCGCTGGGGACGGCCTTCAGGCCGTCCCGCGACGGCTTCAGCAGGACACGCACTTGTGGCTGTTCTTCGATCCGAGCTTCTCGAGCAGGGCGACCGTCGCGGGGAACGGCGAGATGCGCTGCACCGGTCCGTTCGCCATATCGGCCGTCGTCTGGCCGCTGCGCGCGACGGCGGTGACGTCGGCGCCCTTCGAGACGAGATACTGAATCATCTCGTTGTCGCCGCGCGCCGCCGCGTGGTGAAGCGGCGTGTAGCCGTCGTTGTCGCGTGCGTTGACGTCGGCGTGCAGCTCCTCGACGAGGTACTTCATCACCGCCATCCACGCATCGGGCGCGTGGCGATGCGCGTTGCCCGCGAACCCCTCGCCGTACTCGAGGCCGGCGGCGGCGTGAATCGCGGGCGCGCCGGGACCGCCGGGCGGCACGGCCGGCGCCTCGAAGCGTGCCTGACCGGCCTCGGGCGTCGGCATGATCGCGCCGCCCGCGCCGGGCACCGGCGCGTTCTGGCCCGGCGCGCCGCCGCGCGCGGCCGCCGGCGGCGGACCGCCGCCGCGGCGTACCGGCGTCGGCGGCGCCACGGTTGGAATGTTCGGATCGGCGCCGTAGGCGGCGAGCAGCTTCATCGCCGCGAGATCGGTGCCGTACGCCGCGCGCCAGAATGGCGTGGAGCCCGCGGTGTCGGCCAGGCCGCAGTTGCGATTGCCGCAGCCGCTGTAGACGAGATACCAGGGGTGCGTCTTCAGCCGCGCGTCGGGATCGGCGCCCGCGTCGAGCAGCGCCTTCATCACGTCGAGATACGTCGCCTTCTGCCGCTCCATCTCCTGCGGCTGCGGGTAGCGCGTGCGCGGCTGCCACTGCGTGTTGACGGCGGCCCACAGCGGCGGCACGCCGTTGCTCGCCTCGGCGATGTTCGGATCGGCGCCCTTGCCGAGGAGGAACATCGCCATGTCGAACTCGCCGTTGATGATCGCGATGAGCAGCGGCGTCGCGCCCTCGCCCTCGCTCGCCTCGTCGATCGGCGCGCCGCCGTCGAGGAGCGCCTGCGCCGCGTCGCTGTTGCCCTGACGCGCGGCGTGCAGCAGCGCCGTCATGCCGCCTTTCGTGGCGACGGGCGGATTGATCTCCTCGGGGTTGAAGCTGTTCGCCGCGGTCGCGTCGGGATCGTCGCCCCGGCCGCCGCGCCCGCCGCGGCCGGCGCCAGGCTCGGGCGGCGGAACCTTGCCGGTCGCGTAGAGTCTGCGCGCCGCTTCGATCGCCGCCTGCACCTGGCTTGCGGTCGGCTGCTGCCCTTTCGGCACCGACGCCTCGAGGATCTTCCGCTGCAGCGCGGCGGCCGCGCGGTCCATCTGCGATTCGTGCGCGACGTCGATCGTCTTCGACTTGATGGAGGCGTCGGCGCCGGCGGCAAGAAGCGCGCGGATGGCGTCGGCGCGATTCAGCGCAGCGGCGAACATCAGCGCCGTCTGGCCCCACTCGGCTTCTTTCGCGTTGACGTCCGCGCCGCCTTCGACGAGCCGCGTGATGACGGGAACGCTGCCGGACGCGGCGGCCAGATGCAGCGGCGAGACGCCGCTCGGGCGCGCGACGGCGGCGACGTTCGCGCCCGCCTTCAGCAGCACGTCGACGACCGGCGCGCTGGCGGCCTTGCTCGCGAGATGGAGCGGCGTGTACTGGCCGATGCGCGTGACGGCGCCGACGTTCGCGCCGGCGTAGACGAGCATCTCCGCGAGCTCGGCGTCGCCGCGCTCGGCGGCCCAGTGCAGCGCGGTCATGCCGTCGCCCTGCGCGGCGCCGGCGTCGGCGCCCTGTTTCAGGAGCGCACGCACGCCGTCGCGATCGCCGCGCCTCGCGGCGTCGGCGACGGGCGTCGCCGCCGGCGCGGCGGCGAGCCAGGCCGTCGTCAGCAGCGCGGCGGACACTGTCACACCGAACCAGCGTTTCATCTTCATCCTCGAAACGCGTCGTCGCGCGAAGGCCTCAGCCGAGCGGCCGACTGATCGCCTGGAGGCTTCGCGCGGCGACGATATCGAAACGACTACTACGCGACCGTCGCCGCCGGCGGCGCCGTGAACGAGAACTCGCCCGTGCTGTCGCCGAACGATTTCATGTCGTCGAGGCCGAGCTCGTGCAAAAGCGCCAGCATCACGTTCGCCATCGGCGTCCCGTCGGCCGCCTTCAGGTGCACGTTCCCCTTCAGGACGCCGTTGGCGCGGCCGAGGAGCATGAGCGGGCAGCGGCGATGGTTGTGGATGTTGGGATCGGCCATCGGCGATCCCCAGACGACCAGCGTCTTGTCGAGCAGCGAGCCGTCCTCGACGCGCGTCTGCTTCATCTTGTCGAGGAAGTACGCGAGCTGGCTCATGCGGTACTTGCAGATCTTGTTGAACTCCATGATCCGCTCTTCCCGGTTGCCGTGGTGCGAGGCCGGGTGGAACGGCTGGTTCGAGCCGCTCTCGGGGAAGACGCGGTTCTGCGCGTCGCGCCCCGTCTTGAACGAGATGATCCGCGTCATGTCGGTCTCGAGCGCGAGCACCTGCAGATCGAACAGCAGGTGCATGTGCTCGGAGAACGAATCGGGGACGCCGGCCGGCGCGTCGGGCAGCTGGCGCGGCTCGCCGCTCCGGTTCTGCGCCTCGACGGCCTGGATGCGGCGCTCGATCTCGCGGACGTTGTCGAGATACCGATCGAGCCGGCTGCGATCGGCGGCGCCGAGCTGCCGCCGCGTGCGCTCGACCTCGCCCGTGATCCAGTCGAGGACGCTCTTGCGCGTCTCGCGCCGCTCCGCGCGCTCGGCGGCCGTCGCGCCCGCGCCGAACAGCATGTCGAAGGCGACGCGCGGATCGCGAATCATCGGGAGCGGCTCGTTCGGCGACGCCCAGCTGATCGAGTCAGTGTAGGCGCACGAGTAGTTGTAGGTGCAGCCGCCGGCCTGATCGAGGTTCTCGATGCAGAACTGCATCGACGGCATCGGCGTCGCCTGCCCGAACCGCTTCGCGTAGATCTGATCGAGCGACGTGCCGGCGAAGATGTCCGAGCCCTGCGTCTGCTTCGGGTGCGACTGCGTCAGGAAGACCGCGCTCGAGCGGAAGTGATCGCCGCCGATCTCGGGCAGCGTCATCGCCTCCGCGTTGCGGCAGTCGGTGTTGCTGACGATCGTCATGTAGTCGCGGTAGCTCTCGATCGTGCTCAGCGGGTTGTCGGGCACGAGCTTGAAGCCGGCGCCTGTCGTCTCCGGCGCGTAGAGGAATTTCGTGGCGCCCCAGTTGTTGCAGCCGGCGAGGCCGTGCACCTCCTCGATGCACACGAGCCGGGTGTGCTCGGGCGCCGCCGCCTTCGCGCGGAAGGCGGGCACCATCGACTCCAGGAACGGCAGCGCAACGGTCGCGCCGGCGGCCTTCAGGAAGGTCCGCCGCGGCAGGTGCTTTCCAGTGACGACATTCACGGTGCGTCTCCCTCGGCGACGCTGAACGCGTCGCCCTACACGTAACGGCTGGCCCCTGGACCCTACTGAGTCCCGACCGCCTCAGCCTGCTTCATCAGGAACGCGTCGCTCTTGATCACGCCCAGGACGAACGACGACATCCTGTAGTCGTTCGCCGCCGCCGTCTTCGCGATCGCGCGGATCGCCGGTTGATCGAAGTACTCCGCCCGCCGTCCGAGCGCGTACGCGAACAGGTTCTCCGTGAACGTCCGCACGAGCGGCACCGGCCGCTTCATCAGCGCGCGCGTCAGCTCGCCGGGGCTCGTGACCGGCGTGCCGTCGTAGAAGTCGCCGCGCGTGTCGAGCGGCTGGCCGTTCTCGCGCACGCGCCACTTCCCCGTCACGTCGAAGTTGTCGAGCGCGAGCCCGATCGGATCCATGAAGCGGTGGCACGAGTTGCACGTCGGATTCTTGCGGTGAATCTCCATGCGCTCGCGCGTGGTGAGCATCCGCCCGTCCTTCGCCTCGCCGGTGTCGTCGAGCGGCGGGACGTCGGGCGGCGGCGGCGGCGGCGGCGTGCCCATCAGCACTTCCATCACCCACTTGCCGCGCAGCACCGGCGACGTGCGGTTGGCGAGCGAGGTCTGCACGAGGATGCTGCCCTGGCCGAGCAGCCCGCGCCGCGCGTCGTCGGGATACTGCACGCGCCGGAAGCGATCGCCGGCGACGCCGGGAATCCCGTAGTGGCGCGCGAGCCGCTCGTTGACGAACGTGTAGTCGGCCTGGAACAGATCGAGGACGCTGCGGTCGTCGCGCACCAGCGCGTTGAAGAACAGCGTCGTCTCGCGGCGCATCATGTCCGCGAGGTTGTCGTCGAAGTTCGGATAGAAATTGGGATCGGGATGAACCTTGTCGACGTCCTGCAGCCGCAGCCACTGCGCGGCGAAGCGCGTCCCGAGCGCGTCGGCGCGCCGATCGGCGAGCATGCGGCGCGCCTGCTTCTCGAGCGCGCCCGGCGCCGAGAGCTTGTTCTGCGCCGCCAGCGTCTGCAGCTCCTGATCGGGCGGCGTGCCCCAGACGAAATACGACAGGCGCGACGCGAGATCGACGTCGGCGATGCGGTACGCGGCGCCGGCGCGCGCGGAGTCGGGTTCCTTCTCGAGGCGGAAGATGAAGTGCGGGCTCGCGAGAATCGCCTCGAGCGCCTCTCGCACGCCGTCTTCGAACCCGCCTCCGCCCGCCCGTGCCGTGCCGGGCTTCGGCGGGGCGAGCCCGCCCTCGCCGGACCGCGCCGCGCCCTTCTCGTAGAACGGCATCAGCCGATCGATCTCGCCCGCGGTGAGCGGCCGGCGGTACGCGTCGGCGCCGATGCGGCCGATGATCTGCCGCGCGCACGGACGCTCTTCCGACGGAACCGTCGGCCGGCAGCTGAAGATCTTCTGCCGCGCCGGCGTCTCGGCGACGCCCGTCGGACGATACGGCCCCTTGATCACGAAGTCCTTCACGTGCGGCAGCGTCGTGATGCCGGGACCGCCCGAGCCGCCGCCGGCGAACGACCAGTCGTGCGGCCGGATCAGATCTTCGTACGGCCCTTCCTGCCGCCGCACGAACGTCGCGGCGACGCGGTGCTGCCCCGCCTTCACCAGGATCGGCTCGGTGCGCATCGGCACCGCGCCGCGTCCGTCGGCGCCGCCGGCCGGACCGGTCTCGTACTCGATCAGCGCGGCGCGCTCGCCGTTGATCGAGATGTCGACGTCCTCGTATCGCGCGCCGCTGCCCGACACGATGTCGACCTCGAACACGTACTCGGCGTCGGCCGGGAACACGTGATCGACGACGAGGCCGCCGCGCGTGCCGTAGGGCGCGCCCTCCACGTGATCCCACGGATGCTGCGAGGCGTAAATCGGCGCCGTGTAGGTCGCGTCGATCGGCGTCGCGGTGCGATCGCCGATCGCCATGCGGCTGATCGCGCTCGCCGCGTTGAGGTACGCCTCGAGCAGCGTCGGCGACAGCGCCTGCGCGTCGGCGATGTTGTCGAAGTTCGCGCTCTTGGTGTCGAGGGGCAGCCAGTGGCCGGCGTCGACGTCGAGGCCGAGCAGCTCGCGAATCGATCGCGCGTATTCGGGACGGTTGAGCCGCTGGAAGGTGCGCGTGCCGGGATTCGGCTTCACCGCGGCCGCCGCGTCGACGCGCCGCTCGATCGCCGCGACGAGCGCGGCGCAGGTTTCGGGATCGGGACGTGGCGCGGCCGGCGGCGGCATCAGCCCCGCCTGCAGCTTGCGAATGACGCGCTCGGCAACCTCGGCGTTCTGCGCGGCGGCGGCGACGTCGAACGCCGCGAGCGAGAGACCGCCGGTCTTCCGCGCGTCGCTGTGGCAGGTCGCGCAGTACCGTTTCACGATCGCGTTCTCGTCCGCAGTGGACGCCAATTGCGTGTGCGAAGGCGCCGGTGCCGGCTTCGCCGCGGCGGGTCTGGCCGCCGCGCGCGTTGGTGCGGGCGCCGACGCCGGCGCGCGCTGCGCCGCGCCGACCGCTCCGAGCGCAATCGTCCACACAACAAGACCGCATGCGACCGGCCAGGTCACATAAGTACCGCGGCGATTCACACGCAGATAGTACACGGATTCGCGCGGTTTCGAGCCGGCCGAGTTGTCGCTAATTGTCTGTGTGAAGCCGCTTTAGGCCGAGACCGGCGGCCGTGCTAGATTCCTCGTCTTGCGCATTGCCGTCCTCGGCGCCGGCGCCATCGGCAGCGTCTACGGCGCGAAGCTGTCCACCGCCCACGACGTGGTCCTCGTCGCCCGTCGGGAGCACGCCGACGAGATCAATACGCACGGGCTGACGGTCACCGGCACTGAGGAGCGGACCTACCGCGTTCGCGCCGTGACGGCGCTCGAGGCGCTCGCGCCGGACGCGTTAGTCGTGCTGACGACCAAGGTTTCGGACAGCGCGGCGGCGGTCGCGTCGATCGCCGATCTCGTCAGCGGCGAGACGACGATCCTGTGCGTGCAGAACGGCCTCTACAGCGAAGACGTGGCGAAAACGGCCCTCGCAGGACGATGCCTCGTGCTCCGCGCGATCACGCACTTCGGGGCGATCTACCGAACGCCCGGCGTCGTCGAGCTGAAGGTGAGCGCGTCGACGCGGATCGAGCAGAGCCCGCGCAGCGCGGCCATCGCTGAGGCGTTCACGCGCTGCGGCCTGAACGGCGAAGTGACCGATCGCATCAAGGACGAGATGTGGCAGAAGGTCGTCGTCAACTGCGTGATCAATCCGATCAACGCGATGACGCGCACGGAGGTCGGCGCGATCGCGGATGAGCGGCTGCGTCCGCTGAAGCAATTGATCGTGGACGAGTGCCGTCGCGTCGCCGCGAAGGACGGCGTCGATCTCGCGGCCGACTTCGTCGATCAGATCGATCGGCAGTACGCGCCGTCGCGGAACCTGTCGTCGATGCAGCAGGATCTGCTGAAGGCACGCCGCACGGAAATCGATTTCCTGAACGGCGCGGTGGTTCGCCTCGGCGCGAGGTTCGGGATCGACTGCCCGGTGAACCAGGCGCTCACGATGATCATCAAAGCGATGGAGCGAGCTTCTCCACCATGATGCGGAACGCGCGACGGCCGGCGCGCGGGTCGTAGACGATCACCGGCATCAGCTGCCCGCGAATCCGATCCGGATTCGCGCGCGCGTACTCCATCAGCGTCCGCGCGAGCCGCTCGCGCAGCGCGCCGGCCTCAGGGCCGCCGAGGCCGCTGAGCATCTCGTCCAACGCCACGTCCCACGGCTCGCCGCGCAGCGCGGCATCGACGACCGTCCCCTTCAGCACGTTGTGCGAGAAGTTGAAGAAGAACGACAGCGGCGAGTACGCGCCCTCGCGCGGCCGGTGGCGCTCGAACTCGGCCACGAGATCGCCGCGGTGCGCAAAGAACCGATCCCGGAACGCGGCGCGGTCGGCCTGCGCCGCGGACAGCGACGCGGGCGCGTCGCCGACGAACGCGCGCGCATCGGGCGACAGGCCGTTGACGATCGCTTCGACGATCGGCGCGCGCGCCTCGGCGTCGGCACCTGATTCACGCAGCCGCACGTACTCGCGCATCGCCTCGGCGAGCGCGAAGCAGAGCCACGGATAGTCGGCGACGTTGTCGCCGCGCATCTGCAGCGTGTCGCGGGCGTAAGTCGCCTCGAAGCCGAAGCGCAGGTGGCAGCCCATGCTCGACGCGTGGCCGACGGCGACCTGCGTGCGGTGGGCATCGTTCAGCGACTTCACGCGACGCAGCAGCCGGTCGTACCCGCGCTCGACCTCCTCGAAATGCGACGTCGCGACGAGCAGCAGCGTCGCGGCGTTGGCGACGAACCGCTGCCCGCTGCCGCCGGACCCCTGCAGCGCCGCGAGCAGCGAATCGAGCCGGCCGAGGTTCGCATCCGCGTCGCCTTCGTCCCAGACGCGGACTGCGAGCAGCTGCAGAACGTGGAAATAGTAGTAGTCGAGGAGCAGCGCGAGCGCGCGCGCGTCGGTTGGCTCGCCGCCGCGCCGGGCAGCGACGTAGTCGAGCACGTTGACGGGAATCGTATCGTCCGCGACGCGATCGGCTACGCCGTCCCAGTCGTGCAGGACGTGAAACCCTTCCTGGCGCGTCCGGTGATCGCAGCGATTGAGAAACGCGTCGAACGCGTTCGCGCGCATCTCGTCGCGCAGCCGCCCGAGCGCGCGGTCGAACGGCTGCGAGCGCGCGAGATCGCGTACGAGATGCTCGCGCGCCGATCCGTTCAGCGCGCGCTCGACGAGCGAACACGCGTCGGAGAAATCAGTGTGGTGAGGCATCGGAGAACGCGAGCGCCGCCGGCGGACGCCCGCCGCGCGGCGGCCGCCCGGTTCTCCGGATTCTACTTCTTCGTCCGGCGCGTCTTGCCGCCGCACGCGTCGGCGATCGACGCGACGGTGTCGACTTTCACCTGCGCGAGATCGCCGTCGTCGATCTTCGTCCGATCGCGATCCTTCACCGTGCCGTCGGCGTTGTGATCGGTCAGATCGGATCGCTTCTCGACGGTGCCGCTCACGCGGACCTGCTTGCCGACCAGCTTGTCGAGCTCGTCGCGATCGCCGTCGAGACGGTATGAGTGCTCGGCCGCGCGCATCTGCTCCTTGCCGACGACGTCGGATTTCGGGTTCGCGGCGGCGCCGCTCGTGCCGACCGGCGTGCGCGCCGTGTTGGCCTCGGTGAGAACGTAGTCGCTTCGCAGGGTGCCGCTGCCCTTCTGCAGACAGCCGGTCAGCGAGATCGGCTCGGCCTTCGCCGCGGTGTCAGCGCCGACGCCGGACGTGCCCGCCGGCCGTGCTGTGCCGTTCGCGTCCGCCGCTCCCGCCGTCGCAGGCGTGCCGGCGCGATCGGCGCCGGCCGCCGCGGGTTGACCCGTCGGGTTCGACGCCGCTGTGTCGTTCGCGTTCCCACTGTTGCCGCCGCACGCCCAGGCCGACAACGCGAGCCCGAGCGCGCAAGCCGCGACCATCGTCGATGTTCCGTGTTTCATCCAGTCCTCCTTTGTTGTGCTCACGGAGAACAGTGCACGTTGAATGCCGCGGATTGCCGATGGGGTGTGAATGGCCGCGGTCGAGCGCGTCAGAACGCGGGGAAGGAGG
>Ga0075424_100004324_pt1 | contig 13384 bp, 9 predicted proteins | sample SoiMethybrSBSTD3_FD_75301 | JGI IMG/M metagenome (GOLD analysis project Ga0075424, IMG submission 75301) | Bulk soil microbial communities from a Populus tree surrounding site in Tennessee, USA - Soil MetaG P. TD hybrid SBSTD3 | ecosystem: Environmental > Terrestrial > Soil > Tree plantation... | reverse complement strand
GCGGCCTCGATGATTTCGGGCTCGCGCCGACGCGGGCTCGGTCGCGAACGCCGAGAGGACGGAAGGGTGACGACCGTCATGGCCCCCACATGGTTTCTCGCACCAGCCGAACAGCGGCGGCCGGGGATTGTGTTGTGCCACGGTGGCGACCTAAATTCTACCTATTGAGCTATAGACAGCGCCGCAAGACTCGGAGCGACGAAGCATGAGCATGTCCCCGAACGGCCGCCCGCCGTTTCGCGCCGATCACATCGGAAGCCTTTTGCGTCCGCCCGCGCTGCGCCAAGCCTTCCGCCGCCGCGCCGGCCACGAGATCGGCGAGGAGGAATTCGTCCGCATCCAGGATGACTGCGTGCGCGCCGCCGTGCGCATGCAGGAGGGGACCGGGCTCGAGGTCGTCACCGACGGCGAATTCCGCCGCGGCTCCTATTGGGGGCGGTTCGTGGAGCGCACCGAGGGCCTCGAGGTCCGTGCCGCGCTGCTGAAGTTTCGCGACGACCATGGCCACGAGGTCGATTTCACCGCGCCCTACGCGACCGCGCCCCTACGACGCACGCATGCGCTCGCGCTCGACGAATTCATGTTCCTGCGCGACGCCACCACGGTCACCGCCAAGATCACACTGCCGGCCCCGTCGACCATGCATTTTCTGCGTTTCGCCGACTTTGCCGATCGCAGCGCCTATGCCGATGTCGATCTCTTTTTTGCCGACCTGGTTGCGGTGTTCGCGCAGGAGATCGCGGAGCTGGTGCGCGCCGGATGCGGGTACGTGCAACTCGACGAGATCGCCATCGCGCTCCTGTGCGATCCCGCGATCCGCGAACGGGTGGCGGGCGCGGGCGGCGATCCCGTGGCGCTGGTCGACCGCTATATCGATGCCATCAACGGTGCGGTTGCGGGATGTCCGGACGAGGTCGTGGTCGGGGTGCACATGTGCCGGGGGAATTTTCGCGGCCACTATCTCGCCGACGGCGGCTATGACGCGGTGGCCGAGCGTTTTTTCGCCCGCACCGACGCCAATCACTTCCTGCTCGAATACGACACGCCGCGGGCCGGCGACTTTGCCCCGCTGCGCTTCGTGCCGAACGGCAAGGGCGTGGTGCTGGGCCTCGTCAGCAGCAAAACTCCCGCGCTCGAAAGCCTGGACGGCTTGCGACGCCGCGCGGAAGAAGCCGCCGCCTATATCGATCTCGATCGGCTTGCGATCAGCCCGCAATGTGGTTTCGCCAGCAGCGCCGCCGGCAATCCGCTGAGCGAAGCGGATGAGCGCGCGAAGCTGCGGCGGGTGGTGGAGGCCGCGCGCGCGATCTGGGGCTGAGATCCGCCATCGTGATTCCTGTCGCGCCATGTTAATTGTCGAACGGGCGAGCGCTGCGTGTGAGATTCCGACAACTTTGTGACGTCACCGGGTTCCTGCGGTGAATAGCGGATGAACACGTCGTCCACGCGCCGTTCCGAATCGACCCGCTAATGTCCATGCCGTCAGTCGGATACTGGTGGATGCCAAAGGGCACGCCGACGATCCGCGTACTGATGAATGGAAACACCCGCCGACTTGCGCGCGGAAAATGCTCGTGCGCAAGCCAAGGGAACAACAGAGGACCTACCCAAATGCTGACTCGACGCGTTCTCGTCACCTCGGCGATGCTGGCACTTCTGTCCGCTCCTGCCTTCGCGCAGGGGATGCAGCCGACCGCGCCCGCTCATCCCGCACCGTCCGCGGCCGCGCCGGCAAAGCCCACGACCACCGGCGCCGCAACGAATCCCGTCGCTGCCAAGGTCAACCTCAACACCGCAACCGTGGCCGAGCTGGACAAGGTTCCGCAGATCGGGCCGGCGCGCTCCAAGGCGATCGTGGAGGCCCGCGCCAAGGCGAAGTTCAAGAATTGGGATGACTTCGTGGCGCGCAAGGTCGTTCCCGCCGACGCGGCCACGGCGATGAAGGACGTCGTCAGCTTCTGAGCATGATAACGAAGATCAGGCGGCCGGTTGCGGCCTGATCATGGGATGGAGCTCGAGGCGCCATGGCGCGCCTCGAGCTCCCCGACGCTGCGCGCCTCAAGACCCGTCAAGGTCGGATGTCTCCCGCGGATGCTCGGGGACGCCCGCTACGGTCTCGCGATATGCGGCTTCCTGGTAACGTTTGCCCGGCCGCAGGCGCAGTCCCTTCGGGAAGCTTTCGAACAGCGCCAACTGCCGTCCGTTGCGGCGGCGCTGCCGAATGTCATCGTCGCTGCGCGGCTGCAGCGCCGAAGGGCCGACGGTGTTGCCGACGAGTTGTCCGATGCGCAGCGCCAGCGAATTGCCGTGATCGGACGGCGCCGCGAAGGTGACGACACGACCGCCATGCCGGCGCTCGACGAAAGGATAATCGTCCAGGGTGTAGAATACCCGCCCGCACCATGCGCTGCTGATATCGCGCTCGCCGAGGGCAGCGAGCGCCGGAAACACCCGTTTGCCTTCGGCCAGCGTGCGACGGGCGACTTCGCGCGTGATCTCCGGCGATGTGTCCGGCGTTTCCTCGTAGCCCATATAGAGGCGCCTGCCGTGGCGGCGCGCGTAAAAACACGGCTCGCGCGTATCTGAGAGCACGGTACCGGACGTGAGGATCTTCGCCCCTTCGGGAAGCTCGACCGCTACGACGTAATCGTATTCGAAGATCGCGCGCTCCAGCACGTCGCCGTTGATGTGACGGGCATAGGCATTGGCCATGAACAGCGTGTTGGCGCGGATGTTGGCCCCGTTGCCGCAGAACACGCTGACTTGGTTGTCGGAGAATTCGAGCGCTTGGGCCTCCGTGGCTTGAAAGAAGCGCACCCCGCGCTTCTGCAGCGCGCGCGCCAATCCGATGAGGAACTTGCGCGGACGAAAGCTGCCGCCGAAGCGATCGATCACACCGCCCGCGTAGAATCCCTCCGCCGTGCCGTATCGCCGCTGGATCTGGGCGGCGGACAGGATTTCGAAAAAACGTGCGCGGCGTTTGTCGGTCATGGGCATGAGCGCGCGCAAATTGCTCTCATCCATGAACCGATAGGCCGCGCGCAGGCCCGCCATATCGGCCTCGTCCACCGCCGCCATGACCGCGCCGTGCTGCACGGATGCGCGCAGGTTGTAATGATGGTCGAGGGCGGCGAGCCGCTGGCATCCCTCGACCGTGCGACGCAGGAACGCCCGCACCCGGCGCTGCGCGTGCAATTGCGCCTGGTCGAAGGCAAGCCCGCGTCGTAGCTCCTGCTGCGCCAGCTCCGCCAGCATGACGTCCACCGGTTTTGCCCACCCGGTCAGGAATTGTCCCGCATTGAGTCCGGACGCCGCGTCTTTGCCGAAGGCGCCTTTTTCGATCACGATGACGTCAACACCGCGCCGCAGGGCTGCTTCCGCCGCGCTCAAGCCGGACAGGCCGCCGCCGGCGACCAGGAGATCGCAGGTCAGGCGTTCATTGGTGGCGGACGGCGGCGAGAATTCTCCGCCCTCCTGGTCGTAAGCCGAACTTTGCCGCATGTGTCCACACGTAATTCAGCGGGCTGCGCATTCAATGTGTGTCGGCGGCGATGCGCCATACGAATTCGCCTGGACCAGCGGGGGCAAGGCGCTCAAAAGCGCGGCCCGCGCCCGTCGTCGTGCTCCGGAGCCGTTTGATTCATATAAGGGCGTTGCCGGCCTTCGGAGAGAGGCCAACGGGCGGCGCTCGCTCAGCCGGCGAAGCCGCCGGCGTCGAGAAAGGCCTGCTCCTCCGGCGTCGTGACGCGCCCCAGTATCGGGTTACGATGGGGAAAGCGGCCGAAGCGGCGAACGATGTCGGCATGCTGCTCGGCGTATGTCATGAATTCGTCGTCGCCGTAAGCGCGCGCCAGGTCCAAGCATCGGCCCTGATCGGCCAGCATTTCCGAGTGCATGAACGGCAGATAGAAGAAGCGGCGCTCGTCCTGCGGCACCTGCCGGTCGAAGCCGCGCTCGAGCGCACGATCGGCGACGGCGCGCGCAACCGCATCCGCCTCGTAGGTACGCGCTTGCCCACGGAACATGTTGCGCGGGAACTGATCGAGCACGATGAGGAGCGCGAGCGCGCCCTCCGGCGTCGCCTCCCAGCGTGCGAGCTGGCCATCGGCGGCGGCGCGCCAGATCGCACCAAAGCGTGTCGCGATCTCGCGGTCGAAAGCAGGGTCGCTGGTGAACCATTTGTCCGGCCCGGCCGCGCGCCAGAACGCAAGCACGTCGGACGGCGGCGCAGCGGCACCGGCGGCCGGATCAGCGCTCACAGCCGCAGCCCTCCCGCCTTGATGTCTTCGTAAAGCGCGGGGTCGACGCGCACGAAGGCTTTCTTGCGGGGGTCGTTGAAGTAAATCGGATCCTGGGTGAGGCTTGGGTCGAAGCCTTGCTTTACCAAGTTGATTTTCTTCGACTTGAAGGTCGAGGTGACATCATTGGCCCCACGCAGGCGCAGGAACATCGGCCGGGCATATTCCGGCAGGTGCCGCGCCAGATGATCGCGAAGCCCGGCCAAGTTGAGGTAGTCGTTGGCCACCACCGCGGCCATGCCGGCCCGACCGTCATAGCCGGGCACTTCGACGCCGTAGACATTGGCCTCCTTCACGTCGTCGAATCGTCCGATCGCTTCCTCGACCTCGGTGGTCGAGACGTTCTCGCCCTTCCATCGGAAGGTGTCGCCGACGCGGTCGATGAAATAGAAATAGCCCTGCTTATCCTTGCGCATCAGGTCGCCGGTGCGAAACCAGATGTCACCCTGCTTGAACACGTCGCGCAGGATCTTGCGGTCGCTCTCGGCCTTGCTGGCATAGCCCTCGAACCGCTGCCCCGGCTTTGAGGGATCTTTCAATATCTTGCCGATGACCTCGCCCGGCTCGTCGACACCGCATTCGATGCAAAAACCTCGCTCGTTGCGGACCGGCTGCTGGCGCTCCACATCGAAGCGGACGATCTTGGTGGGGAAGCGGCCGGCAACCCACCACGGCAACCGGCCGACGGCGCCTTCCTTGCCCTCGAAATTGAACAGCGAAACATTGCCCTCGGTCGCGGCGTAGAACTCGATGATCTGCGGGATTTGGAAGCGCCGCTTGAATTCCGGCCAGACATCGGGGCGCAGCCCGTTGCCGCAGGCGAGGCGAAGATGATGCGCGCGCTCGTTCGGACTCGGCGGCGAATTGATGAGATAGCGGCACAGCTCGCCGATGTATTGAAAGCAGGTGCACTCCCATCGCACGATGTCGTCCCAGAACTCGCGCGCGGAAAACTTGTCCCGAATCACCACCGAGCCACCGCGGACCAGCAGCGCGCCGGTCGCCACCACGCCGCCGGCGGTGTGATACAGCGGCAGACAATCGTACATGCGATCGCTGGCGCGCGTGTCCATGACGCCAGCGAAGGCATTGCTCGCCAGCATCACCCGGTAATGGTTCAGGTTGGCCGCTTTCGGCAGCCCGGTGGTGCCGGACGTGTAGATGTAAAGCGCGCCGTCCTCGATGGTCAGGGCCGGGCGCTCGGACGCCGGGAGATTGGCGTCGGACAGGCCCTCGATCTCGCGATCGATGCGCGCGAAATTGGCATCGGCATTGCCATGCAGCCAGATCTGCGCGTCGCCGGCGATGTGTGCGCGCGCGGTCTCCAGCGATCCGAATAATTCCGCGGCCACGATGATATGCTTGGGACTGACGGCATTGATGCAATACGCCAATGCCGACCCGGTCAGATGGGTGTTGATGAGGGCAACCACCCCGCCGACGCGGGTGATGCCGACCCAGATCGCGAGGAATTCCGGCCGGCCCGGCATCATCAGGCAGACGGTATCGCCCTTGCGCAGGTCCTGCGCCAACGCCCAGCGCGCGTAACGGTTGGAGCGCGCGGCAAGCTCGCGGTAGCTGAAGCACTCACTATCGGACAGCAGCGCGGGCGCGTCACCGTACCGGTCCGCCAACTCCAGGATGACTTGCGGGAACACGCGCGTCGGATGCCTGGCGATCGGCGTGGTCATCCTGAGGGTGCGCAACGCGCCCCGGAGGGAGACCGCGTCCGCCGTCAGCCGCTCGATCACTCCCATGACTGATCCTGGCGGCCCTCACCCCACCCCTCTCCCTATGGGAGGAAGCGGACCGAGCCCGCGGCAGCAATTTCCGATCCAACGCGTGGCGCCGCGACTCGGCGCGGCTCCAGCATCGGGCACCGGCCGAAGAGTGGCAAGGCGTCAAAAGCGCCCGCGAATTCGCGGTTATTATCGATATCAACGATCGGGACCGCCGAACGGGACCAGTGGATTGCCCAGCAGCGCAGCGCGATCGGGCTGATCGGGAGCGCTGGCGCCAAGGAAGGCGTCGAACAGGCGCTTGACCGCGTCCGGGTCGAGATCGCGGGTGATCAACACGATGCGGGTGCGCTCGTCACCGTCGGGCCAGCGCGTTAATCGCACCACCGGATGGAAGATGTGCTGCACACCGTGAATGACGACGGGGCTCGCCGGCGTCTCCGCCAGCTTCACGATGCCCTTGAGGCGCAACAGGTTGGGGCCGTGCACCGAGCGCACGAGCTCGAGGAACATGTCGAACATCGCGGCAGGAATCGCGGAATCGGTGGCGAAGGAAAAGGCGCGGATGCGATCGTCGTGTCGGTTCACATCGTGGTGGTGTTGGTGGTGACCGTGATCCCCGACGCCCTCAGCGTAGGCATCGGCTGCGAGCCAGCGCTTGACGTCGGGAATTTTGCGGGCGGGGTCGAACAGGCCGCAGGTCAGGAGGCGCTCGGGCGAGGCCTCGTTTGCTGCGGCATCGAGGATGGGAGCGGCGGGATTGAGACCGTGCAGGCGTGCGACGAGGGCTTCGCGGCCGCGCCGGCCATCCGGTGCGGTGAGGAGGTCGGTTTTGGTGAGCACGATCCGATCCGCGACCGCGACCTGTTTCACCGCTTCCATGTGGGCGTCGAGCGTGGCCGCGCCGTTCATCGCGTCGACCACGGCGATCACCCCGTCGAGCCGGTAGCGCATGACCAGATAGGGATGCGCCATCGTGGTCTGCAGCACCGGCACGGGGTCGGCGAGGCCGGTGGTCTCCAGCACCACGCGGCGAAACACCGCACGGCCATTATCCAGATCGCGAAGCAGCTGCTCCAGTGCGTCGACCAGATCGCCGCGCAATGTGCAGCAAAGGCAGCCGCTTTGCAGCAACACCACGCCTTCTCTGATCGGCTTCACCAGCAGGTGGTCGAGCCCGATCTCGCCGAACTCGTTGATGATCACCGCGGTCTCGGCGAGCGCCGGATCGGTGATCAGCCGATTGAGCAACGAGGTCTTGCCGGCGCCGAGAAAGCCGGTCAGCACGGTCAGCGGAATGGGCTCGGACGGGCCCAGGGCATTTTCACGGGGAGCGGGCACCGGTTTTTTCCCTGGAAGATGCCGCGTGCTCGCAGGACCAGGGCGCGCCGCAGCAGCGCGCGGTCATCTCGCCGGCAGGGTTTGCGACGTTTGCTGGGCCGGCGGGCTGAGATCCGTCGCCGCGGGCTTCGGCGCGGGTTTCTTGGGCTTTGGCTTCGGCGCCGGGGCATCGCCGACGGCTCCTGCGGCGGCGGTGGGCGACGCGCCATCTTTTGCGGAGACCTTCGGCGCCGGCGGCCTAGGCTTCGGCTTTGCGCCGTCACCGGTTGCCGGGGAAGCGCCGTCCTTGGACGTGTCCGTGGCCGCCGGGACCTTCGGCTTGGGTTTCGGCTTCGGCTTAGGAGCGGTCGCGTCGCCAGACGGCGCGGCGGCGGTCGCGGTGCCGTTCTTGGCGGTATCCTTTGCCGGATCCTTGGCGCTATCCTTGTTCGCGTCCTTGCTGGCCGAGGGCTTGGCGGCAACGGCCTTCTTCTTTGCGTCGCCCGCGGCCAGCGACCCCGGTGCCGGCGGCTTGGTGCCGGTATAGACCAAGACCGGCTCGCCCAGCTTGATGTCCGGCATCAACGCGGCGGCGCCCTTGGCCTTGGGCGGGCGCAGGCTGGAGAGGAAGACCCCGTAGGGGGAATCGGGATTGTTGTCGACCCCGATCACCTCGTCCTCGTCCTCGGTGGCGGGGCGCTTGCGGTGCGGTCCGCACATTTCATCACGCAGGTTCGGCGGAGTGGCATCGACCGGCTGCACTGTTTCGACCGTACCCAGCGACGGCATCAACCATGACAGGCCGCTATTGCTGTTGAAGCCCCGCTCTAGCAACTGCGCGGCCTTCAATGCGCGCGCCGCCGACGAGGGAGCGCCCAGCACCACCGCGATCAGCCGTCGATCGCCACGCGTGGCTGTGGCGACGAGATTGAAACCGGAGGCGCAGATGAAGCCGGTCTTCATGCCGTCAGCGCCGGGATAGCGGCCGAGCAAGGTATTGTAGTTTCGCTGCACCATCTTCCCCAGGCGGATGCCCGGCAGGTGCCAGAAATAATCGTATTCCGGCATTTCGCGGATGAGCGCGCGCGCCAGGATGGCCATGTCGCGTGCGGAGACGATCTGATCGTCGGCGGGCAGGCCGTTGGGATTGACGAAGCTCGACTGGATCATGCCGAGGCGACGCGCATTGCTGTTCATCTCATCGGCGAAATTTTCGACCGAGCCGGCGACGCCCTCGGCCAGCACCACGGCCATGTCGTTGGCCGACTTCACCATCAGCATCTTGAGCGCATTGTCGACGGTGATCACGGTTCCGGGCGGGAACCCCATCTTCACCGGCGACTGCGCCGCTGCATTCGCTGAGACCACGAGCGGCTTGTCCAGCGTGATCCGCCCTTCCTTGACTGCGCGCAGGGTCACATAGGTGGTCATCAGCTTTGTGGTCGAGGCGGGATACCAGGGTTGGCCCGCATTCTGCGCGAAGATCACCTTGCCGCTGTCGGCTTCGATCACGAGCAGAGCCTCGGCCGCTGCCGGCGCGGCGCTGAGCCCCGTTGCGGCACAGGCGACGCCCGCCCACATCAGGGTGCGCGCTACGAATGATCGCGTCGAAGACATCACGGCTCCGGGTCCGATCGTTTGGCGGGCCTCGGGAAACGCTCTACTGGAAGAGAGAGAGGCTATCTAGGCCGAGGATGGTCGAAAGGCAAAAGCGACAAGCCCCCATCTGCCCCGCTCACGCCCACAGCGCACTGTTCATGGTCGAAGAAAGCGTCCAAAATTCGGCAGGTTAGCGTCGGCCAGACTTAAGTGTTGCGTTTTCACCACAGGCACGGGAAGCCGCAAAATGGGCGCAAATGACAGGAGAGCGTCGTGACTGCTTGCATCGTTGGCTGGGCCCACACCCCCTTCGGCCGACTTGAGGGCGAGACGGTCGAGAGCCTGATCGTACGGGTCGCCCAGCAGGCGCTCGCGGACGCCGGGGTTGCCGCCGCCGACGTCGACGAGATCGTGCTCGGCCATTTCAACGCCGGGTTCTCGGCGCAGGATTTCACCGCATCGCTGGTGCTTCAGGCCTCGCCCGATTTGCGCTTCAAGCGCGCGAGCCGGGTCGAGAACGCCTGCGCCACGGGTTCGGCCGCGGTGCATCAGGGCCTCAAAGCGATCGCGGCGAGAGCCGCGCGTATCGTGCTCGTGGTCGGCGCCGAGCAGATGACCACGACGCCGGCGGAGGACATCGGGCGCAACCTGCTCAAGGCCTCCTATGTGCGCGAGGAGGCCGATATCGACGGCGGCTTTGCCGGCATCTTTGGACAGATCGCGGCACGCTATTTCCAGCGCTGGGGCGATCAATCCGACGCGCTCGCGCGCATTGCCGCCAAGAACCATCGCAATGGCGTGAGCAATCCCTATGCCCAGATCCGCAAGGACCTCGGCTACGAGTTCTGCCGCACCGAGAGCGAAAAGAATCCCCGCGTCGCCGGCCCGCTCAAGCGCACGGACTGCTCGCTGGTCTCGGATGGCGCCGCCGCCGTGGTGCTCGCCGACGTTGCGACCGCCCTCAAGCTTGGCAAGGCCGTCGCTTTCCGCGCGGCCGAGCACGTCCAGGATTTCCTGCCGATGTCGAGGCGCGACGTGCTCAAGCTCGAAGGCTGCGGCGAGGCCTGGAAACGGGCACTGGCGAGCGCGGGCTTGGCACTCTCCGATCTGTCCTTCGTCGAGACCCACGACTGCTTTACCATCGCCGAACTGATGGAATACGAAGCGATGGGACTCGTTCCGGAAGGGCAGGGCGCGCGCGCCGTGGCGGAGGGCCTGACCGAGAAGACCGGCCGCCTGCCGGTCAATCCTTCGGGTGGGCTCAAGGCCAAGGGCCACCCGATCGGTGCCACCGGCGTGTCCATGCATGCACTCACCGCCATGCAGCTCACCGGCAACGCCGGCGATATGCAAGTCGGCAATGCCAGGCTCGGCGGCATCTTCAACATGGGCGGCACCGCGGTCGCGAACTATGTGAGCATCCTCGAGCGCATCAAGTAGCCGGCGCGCGCGGCCGGCGTCGTTCCGTCATCCGCGCGAGCGGGATCGCGGCCAGCACGAGCAGCACCGGCTCCATGGGCAGCCGATATTTCGGCGTTGCCACCGGCCCATTGAGCAGGAGGAAATAGGCGAGCACGCCGCCGGCGAAGGCGGCGCCCCACGGCGACGCCCGCGCCAGCATGACAAACCCGACGGTCTCGAGGATCAGGATCGGCAGCATGGCGACCAGCCCGACGACCAGCAGGGCCTGATAGGCGCCGGGATCGTCGAACAGATAGGCGTGCGTCTTCTCCCACAGGCTCACGCCCGGCGTGTTGTAGAAGCTCGGCTTGGGCAGCGCGCGGACGCGCGGATCGATCAGCAGCGCCGGCGCTCCCAGGTTCACCGCCATGCCTTCGAGCCATGCCTTGGCATAAGCCGCGAGCGGCAAGCGCGCCATCGCCTCACGCGCCAGGTCGGACTTCACGGCCGCGCGCGCGAAGGGATTGGTCTGCGCGTTCAAATCGCCTTCGGCCGCACAGTCGAGCTTGCGTGGGGCGCACAGCAGCGTCTGCGCGCGCTGCCGGTAGAGGGTTTCCATCCGGTCCACCGTGGTTTGATACGGCGTCCCGTCGGCGCGCTGAGTCACCAATGGGACAATCCAATACGCAAGGTGATGGCCGGCCTGCGCCGTCAGGCTGAAGCTGCCGTAGTGGATGACGTTGCGCAGCCACACCGGCGCGACCGGCGCCGCGCTGCCGACCGCGAACAATAACGTTGCAACAGAAGCCGCCGCAAACCCCCGGCGCTGGACCAGCGCGGCGACGAAGACCAGCGGTATCCCTGCCGCCAGCAGCGGTGCGAGGGCAGGCCGCGTGGCGAGAGCGAGACCGCCGGCGAGGCCGGCGAGCGCGGCGAGGCCATTGGACGGGTGACGCAGGAAACACCCGCCTGCCAGCAACATGAGGGTGAAGAAGAAGAGAAAGACGGTCTCCGTGAGGATCTGAGTGCTGAAGACAATGAGCGTCGCCGAGAACGCAGCCAGAATTCCGGCGATCAACCCGACCCGCGGCGAGACCAGGGCGCCGAGCGCGGCAATGAGCGCGCAGGTCCCGGCATCGACGACCGCCTGCAGGATTGCCGCCATCCGGGGAGCATCGCCGAACACGCGCTCGATGCCGCCGAGCAGCAGCGGATAAAGCGGCATGCGGTCGGTTTCCGCCACGAGAGTCGGCCAGAAGCTCTCAGGTCTCGCGAGCCCGGCGCCGAGCGCCCAATAGGCGAACGCGTCCTGCTCCGCGAAGAAGGAATCGTTGCCGGCAAGGAACGCGAGATTGATCAGGCGAACCAGCAGCGCCAGCACGAATACCGCCTTGAGCGGATGAACGGCGAGACGACAGGCGATTGTGGAGACATGCATCGGTGCAGCCGTAACAGCCCCGGTGATCACCGGTCAGCGAAGCGATCAAGGTCGGTAGTCGGCATGCCGTCGAAAAGACAAGCCACCGGCGCTCCCGATGCCACGGGCCGTCACGTCTGACCGACCGCGGACATCGGCTCGGATCGCGGTTTCGCCGTCTCGACGGCCAGGAACTGGCTCCTGGCGAGCTCGGCGAAATGGCCGCCCAGACGCATCAATTCGTCGAAAGTGCCGCTCTCGATGATGCGGCCGGCCTCGAACACCAGGATCCGGCTGGCGTTGCGGATGGTGGCCAGCCTGTGGGCGATCACGAAGGTGGTGCGACCCTTCATGACCTCGGTCAGCGCGGCCTGAACCTTGGCCTCGGTCAGCGCGTCGAGCGCGCTGGTGGCTTCGTCGAGGATGAGGATCGGCGGATCCTTGAGCAGCGCGCGTGCGATCGACAGGCGCTGGCGCTCCCCGCCGGAGAACAACCGGCCCCGTTCGCCGGCATTGGTTTCGAACCCCTGCGGTTGGCGCTCGATCACCTCGAGCACCTGCGCCCGCTCGCACGCTGCGCGCAGCTCCTCCTCGGTCGCGTCCGGCCTGCCGACGCGCAGGTTCTCAGCGATCGAGCGATTGAACAGCAGGACCTCCTGGAACACGACGCCGATGTTGCGCCGCAGCCCGGTGAGCGTGAGGGCGCGGATGTCCATTCCGTCGATTCTCACCACGCCCGACTGCGGGTCGAAGGCGCGATGGAGCAAAGCCAGCGCCGTCGACTTGCCGGCCCCGGTTGCGCCCACCAGCGCGACGGTCTCTCCCGGCAGGGCGGTAAAAGTGAGATCGGCAACGGCGGCGCGCTTGCCGTCGTAGGAAAACGAAACGTCCTTGAATTCGACGAGGCCGTGCAGGCGGCCTGGATCCAGCGCGTCGGGACGGTCGCGCACCGCCGGCTCGGTGTCGAGCACCTCGAAGAATTCCTTGATCCGCGGCGCGTCCATCACCATGCGGTTGGCAAACTGCACGACGTGTTCGAGCCGGCCGATCAGCAGCGTGGCATAACTCATGAACATGACGATTTCGCCGACCGTGGTGAGACCGTGCAGATAGAACCAGACGCCCAGCACCAGGATCGACAACATGGTCAACGTGGTCGCCGTGCGCGTGATCACGGTCGTCACCGCCCACCACGACAGCACCGGGATCTGGGCGCTGAGCACGTCGTCGCCCATCTTCTTCATGCCGGAAACTTCGCTCTCGATGCGGGCGAAGCTCTGCACTAGGGCGATGTTCCCGAGCGTGTCGGTGGTGCGCTCGGCGACGTCGGAGTAATAGCGCTCGACCGTGCTCTGCAGCTGTTCGCTCTTGCTGACGACCAGCGCGATCAGGGCGGCGAACACGCAGCACAGCACGATCAGCAGCAGGCCGTATCGCCAGTTGATGAAGAGCGTCAGCGGCATCAGAACGATGAGCGACACGAAACTGGCGAAGTGCTCGCGGAAAAAGGCGAGCCACAATGCCCACAACGTGTTCGTGCCGGTCATCATCACCTTCACCAGGCGCCCGGAATGCGAGCCGGTGTAGTAGCTGAGCGGAAGCTGCAGCAC
>Ga0075424_100004323_pt1 | contig 13385 bp, 8 predicted proteins | sample SoiMethybrSBSTD3_FD_75301 | JGI IMG/M metagenome (GOLD analysis project Ga0075424, IMG submission 75301) | Bulk soil microbial communities from a Populus tree surrounding site in Tennessee, USA - Soil MetaG P. TD hybrid SBSTD3 | ecosystem: Environmental > Terrestrial > Soil > Tree plantation... | reverse complement strand
AGCAGACGTTCAGCGCTAGGGCTCGTGATCTTCCTCGGGAAGCACAGACGCTGTTGCTTTTTGCTGCGCTTAACGACAGGAAGGACGTCGCTGAGATCGTCGCCGCCGCACGGTTGATCTCAGCCGGGATCGCGGAGGAGCATTTGGCGCCGGCTGCCGCGGCCGGTCTTGTCAGCCTCCGTGGAAACACGCTCGAGTTCCGCCATCCGCTCGTGCGCTCGGCCGTCTACGAGACGGCGACTATCGGGGAGCGGCGAGAAGCGAGTGCTGCTCTGGCCGAAACTCTCGCCTCGGATCCCGGTCGGAGCGTCTGGCATCGGGCGGCTGCGGCCGCCGGTCCGGACGGAGACGTGGTTGACATGTTGGAGACGGCCGCTGTGCAGGCGGGGCAGCGCGGCGATGCCGCCACGGCGATGGCGGCGTTCGAGCGCGCGGCTCGGCTGACGGCGAACGAGGCTGTCCGAGGCGCCTACCTGATCCGCGCCGCGGAAATGGCGTTTTCGCTGGCGGCAGACGAGGGGGCACTTCGGCTCCTTCGCCAGGCCGAGGGGCTCGACCTCACGGCGACCGACCGCACCGTGCTGCTCTGGAGCCTCGAGCGGTTCGAGCCACGCTGGACGGGCGTGGCGAGGATCCCGGCGCTCGTCGAGCTGGCCAACAACCTGGCGGCCAGCGGCGACGACCTTCGCGCCCTGCAAGTGCTCGAGGACATCGCGCTCCGCTGCTGGTGGGGAAACCCGCCGCTCGGGACGCGAACGCTCGTTGTCGAAGCCGCAGAATCGCTCGAGCTGCCACCGTCGACACCGGAACTTCTCTATGTCCTCGGGGTTGCGGATCCGGTGGGGCAGGGCCCACGTGTCATTGAGCAGCTTCTCTCCGCGCCCGACCACGAGCCCTTGGAGGCACAAAAGCTCGGTGCTGCGGGCACTGCCGTCTGGGCCGATGACATCGCGGCACGGTTTCTCGCTGCTGCAGTGAGCGGCGCGAGAGCGCAAGGAAGACTGGTCTTGCTCACGGAGGCACTGGTTTTTCAGGCATGGGCTGCATTCCACCTGGGGCAATGGGACACGACCTCGACAAGTGCGGCGGAGGCCGCTGTGCTTGCGGGCGAAACGTCTCTGCCGCGCTGGATGCTGGTCGCACGACTGGCGGAGGCAGCGGTTTCCGCCTCGAGAGGAGACGCCCACGGGGCGGAGCAGATCGCCGACGCGTGCGAACAGGCTCTGCTGGCCCACGGAGCAACTCCGCTCCTCGCACTCGTTCAATTCGTTCGCGGTCGCTCACTCCTGGCGGCCGGGCGCCACAAAGACGCGTACGACGAGCTACGACGGGTCTTGGATCCAACCGAGCCTGCTTACCAGCCTCTCGCCAGTGTCTGGACGGTTGTCGACCTGGCCGAGGCCGCCGCACACGCTGGACTCAAGGCGGAGGCGCGACATCTGCTCGGGCCGCTCGAGTCGATCGCCGCCCACTCCGGTGGCGAGCTTCTCCACTCGAGCCTTCGCTTCGCCCGCGGCATCCTGGCGGATGAAGAAGAGATCGAGAGCGAACTGGAACACGCGTTGAGCACCGATCTCAACGCCTGGCCCTTCACGCGCGCGCGGTTGCTGCTCGCCCAGGGGGCGTGGCTTCGACGTCAGAGGCAGGTCGCCGCCGCTCGGACGCCGCTGCGGGCGGCCCGCGCCAGCTTCGACGCCCTCGGTGCGCGCCCCTGGGCCGAACGCGCCGCTCAGGAGCTTCGCGCAGCCGGTGAGGCTCCGCGACCGCGCAGCGTCGACCTTCGATTGGAGCTGACGGCACAGGAACTACAGATCGCCCGGATGGCCGCCGACGGGCTGACGAACCGCGAGATCGGGGAGAAGCTCTTTCTCTCCCATCGCACGATCGGCACTCATCTGCACCGCGTCTACCCCAAGCTGGGCGTGACATCGCGTGGACAGCTGCGACGAGCCCTGCAGGCCGCCGTGGATTCGTAAGAGACACGTCAGATGACGTATGCGGAGCTCCCTGGCCCGAGCTAGCGTCGATAGCCAGCGATGCACCCTATGAGCAGCACCGATACCCGGGCGGAGCTCGATGTTCGGGCCGTCCCTTCGACAGAGTGGCGCAGGCGGGCGACCGGCGAGGTCGAGCGATATTTCGCGCTCACTCGCGAGATGGTCATCCTCGCGGGCTTCGACGGTTACTGGAAGCGCGTGAACCCGACTGTCGAGGCGGTTCTCGGTTACACGGAGGCGGAGGCGCTTTCGCGACCGTTCATGGAGTTCGTCCACCCCGGCGACCGCGAGCGGACCGAAGAAGCGGCACGCCGCGTCATCGGAGGTGCAACGGCGTTCTCGTTCGTGAACCGGATTCTCTGCAAAGACGGCTCATACAAGTGGATCGAGTGGACGGCGACGCCGGTCCCCGAGGAGGCCGTGATGTGGGGCGTCGGGCGGGACGTCACCGCGGAACACCGCAGCGAGAGCGAACAGGCCGCGCTTCACCGCGTGGCAACACTCGCCGCGGGAGCGGAGCAACCGCAGAATCTCTTCGCTGTGGTGGCCGAGGAAGTCGCTCGGGTTTTTGAGGTCCCGGTCGTGAGTGTTGTGCGCTACGAGAAGGATGAACTGGCAACCGAGCTCGCTACCTTCTCGACCGATCGGCTGGTTTCGCCCGCGCTTCGGCGGTGGTCGCTTGACGGCACGAGCGTGCTCCAGCTCGTGCGTTCAAACGGCGAGATCGCGCGAATCGACGACTACTCGGAGCTGGAGGGTGAGGTCGCGGCCGCCGCTCGTCAGGCCGGTCTTCGGTCGACGATTGGAGCGCCGATCGTGGTCGCGGCTGAAACCTGGGGAGCGATGGTCGTTTCCAGCAAGGACGAGCCGTTGCCGGAAAGCGCCGCCGCTCGTCTTGCTGCCTTCACCAACCTCCTGGCTACTGCAATCGGAAGCGCGGAATCGCGCGAGGCCCTTGCACGGCTCGCCGAGGAGCAGGCGGCGCTGCGACGCGTCGCGACGCTCGTCGCCCGTGACGCCCCGTCCACGGAAGTCTTCGAGGCCGTGGCAACCGAAGTTGGCAAGCTGCTCGACACCGACATCACGGTTGTCGGCCGCTACGACGGCGACGGATCTGCGACGGCAATCGGGAGCTGGAGCGCGTCTCCCGGAGGGGTGCCGGTCGGGACTCGCTCGACGATCGGCGGCCGTAACGTTTTGAGCATCGTGGCCGAGACGGGCAAACCGGCTCGTGTCGACGGGTACGACGACGCCTCGGGTGAAGCCGCCGAGATCGCTCGCCGCTACGGCTGGCGCTCGTCGATCGCGGCGCCGATCGTCGTCGAGGGTCGAGTGTGGGGCGTCATGCTCGTCGCCACCGTGCGGACGGAGCCGTTTCCCGCCGGCGCCGAGGTACGGCTGGCGGCTTTTACGGACCTGATCGCGACCGCCGTCGCGAACACGCAGGCACACGATGAGCTCCGCCGCTTCGGCGAGGAGCAGGCCGCGCTCGGACGGGTCGCCACTCTCGTCGCCGCCGGCGCCGCGCCCGAGCAGGTCTTCGCGGCCGTGGTCGAAGAGGTCTCGAGCCTCCTCGGGTTGGAGCGGATCGAACTCGTTCGGTACGACGGAGACGACACCGGGACCGTGATCGCCGCCTCGGGCGAGCACCCGTTCCCCGCCGGGAGCTCGTGGTCGCTCGACGACCCTAGCGTGATGGCGATGGTCGCCCGGACGAGGCGCACGGCGCGCATCGACGACTACGGCGCCTTGCAAGGCGAGATCGCCCGTGTTGCGCGAAGCGCGGGCTTCGAGTCGGCGATCGGCGCACCGATCACGGTCGAAGGCCGCCTCTGGGGCGTGATCATCGCGATCTCGACCGAGCCGGAGCCGATTCCCGAACGGTCAGAGGCCCGTCTCGGCCAGTTCACCGAGCTCGTCGGGACGGCAGTCGCGAACGCGGAGGCGCGACACGCGCTGGAGCGCGTTGGTTCCGAGCAGGCGACGTTGCGGCGAATCGCGACGCTGGTGGCCGAGGGGCTGCAGCCCGAAGAGATATTCGCGGCCGTCATCGAGGAGGTCGGCCGCGTGTTCGGTACGGATCTGACAACCGTCGGCAGGTTCGATAACGATGATCCGGCATTCGTCGCAGTCGCGCTTGGGAAGGGGATGCAGGGAGTCGAGGTCGGAACGCGCTGGGCGCTAGACGATCCTCTGGCGGCGGTGCGCGTCTTTCAATCCGGACGTTCTGTGCGTGTCAATGAGAGGCTTCGAGAGAAGTCTGCCGCCCTGGCCGACATGCTTGCTCGCCTGGATGTCGCCTCGACTGTCGCGAGCTCGATCATCGTGGAGGGTCGTCTGTGGGGAGCCGTGATGGTCTCGCGCAAAGACGAGCTCCCCGTCGACGCCGAGGAGCGACTGGACAAGTTCACCGAGCTCGTCGCCACCGCCGTCGCGAATGCCGAAAGCAGGTCCGAGCTCGCTGCTTCGCGCCGACGAATCGTCGCCGCATCGGATGAGACGCGCCGGCAGATCGAACGCGACCTGCACGACGGCACGCAGCAACGGCTCGTCTCGCTTGGCCTGGCGGTCCGTGCCGCGCAGGCGAACCTTCCTCCCGAGCAGGAGGACCTCCGCGACGAGCTTTCCGATGTGGCGATGGGACTGGCGGCTGCGGTCGAGGATCTGCAGGAGATCTCGCGTGGGATCCACCCGGCGATCCTTTCCAAAGGCGGGCTCGGCCCTGCGCTGCAGGCGCTTGCTCACCGTTCCCCGATTCCTGTCGACCTCGACATCACGACCGACGTGCGGCTCGCGGAGCCGAGCGAGGTGGCGGCATATTTCGTTGCCTCCGAGGCTCTCGCCAATGCCGCGAAGCACTCTGGCGCGTCCCGCATCGACGTTTCGCTCGAGCGGCGCGACGGCAGCCTGGTGCTGTCGGTTCGCGACGACGGAGTGGGCGGAGTTGACCCCTCCCGCGGCTCGGGAATCGTCGGCCTGACCGATCGCGTCGAGGCGCTCGGGGGGTCGCTCGGGGTCGACAGCCGGCCGGGCAAGGGGACGAGGATCACCGCCGAGTTGCCGCTCCAGCTCAAATAGTCGAGAGGGACTATCATCGTGGAGCCATGCCGTCGCAGTGGCTGGCAGTCGGAGCGGAGACGGATCCGCTGAGCCGCGCTCGCGAGCTCCGGAGAAGCTGGGAGCGCCTGCTCGCCGACGGCGCGCTCGGCCTCGAACTGCCACCCCGAGCCACAGCAGGATTGCGACCGACGATCATCGAGTCGTGGCGGCGCTCGCTCGCCACGGGCCTCGATCCAACGGACGTGCTGGCTCCGATCGAGGCCGACGAGTCGGAGGTGCTCGACCGCTGGTTCGAGCATCCGCTCGGGTCGCTGGCCCAGGACCTGATGGAGCAGCTCCGGAAGGTGGCCGAGGAGTCGGGAAGCATGGTCGTCGTGACCGATGCCTCGGGGCTGATCCTGCACAGAGCGGGTGACGTGTGGCTCCAGGAGCGTGCCGCCGAGATGAATCTCGTCGAGGGCGCGCGGTACAGCGAAGCAGCCGACGGCACGAACGGGATCGGGACTGCGCTGGCCGCAGACCGGGCCTTCCAGGTGTTCGCCTTCGAGCATTTCAACGAACGGCATCACGAGTGGGTCTGCTCCGGCGCTCCGGTTCACGACCCGGTGTCCGGTCGAGTCGTCGGGCTGATCGACCTCTCGAGCCTCTGGAGGACTGCGCACCCACGGAGCCTGGAGCTAGTGACGACCGCCGCCAGGACGATGGAGCGTCGCCTCTCCGAGGTTCGGCGCGATCACGACGCTCGGCTTAGGCGGCGCTACGGCGATCTGATAGTGAGGAGCACGGATCTGCTCGTGAGCCGCGACGGCTACGTGCTCGCAGGCGGCGAGCCGGCGACTTCGAAGCCGCTCGACCTCCCCGAGGGCGGCGGCGAGGTCGTGCTGGGCGACGGATCGGTTGCCGCGGCGGCATCACTCGGTCAAGGCGAGGCGTACCTCCTTCGCCGGGTCGCGACCCGACGCGACAGGTCCGCCCCGGCCGAGGTGCTCGAGGGTGCGGAAAGGCACGTTCGCGAGCTCGTCAACGAACAGGCCGCCTTGCGGCACGTCGCGACTCTCGTCGCGCGCGAGTCCGCGCCTGATCAGCTCTTTGCGGCAGTCGCGGAGCAGGTCGCCCGCGTCTTCGCCGTCCAGCACGTGAGGCTGGTCCGCTACGAGCCGGAAGCCTCCGAGGTGGTCGGCGGCTTCAGCGAGGGGGATCGCGAGCCGTTCCCGATCGGATCGCGTTGGGCGCTGGACACCCCGGGTGTAATGGCAATCGTTCGGGAGACCGGTCGCCCGGCCCGCGTCGAGGACTATGCGCACGTGGCCGGGGAGGCCGCTGCTGCCGCTCGTGCCGCGGGCTTGCGCTCGGCGGTCGCGAGCCCGATCGTGGTCGAGAGACGTTTGTGGGGGGCGATGGTGGCTTTGTCGTTGCAGGACGAGCCGTTCCCCGAAGACACCGAGGCCCGGCTCACAGACTTCACCGAGCTCGTGGCGACGGCGATCGCCAACGCCGAGTCGCGTGCCGCGCTCGCGCGGCTCGCTGACGAGCAGGCGGCGCTGCGGCGCGTAGCGGTACTCGTCGCGCAGCAGCCGTCCCCCAGCGAGGTCTTTACGGCCGTCACTCAGGCGGTCGGGCTGCTCCTCGATGCCGACCTTGCGGTGTTGCACGTCTTCCCCGGCGACGGCTTGGCGACGACGATCGCCAGCTGGAGTGGCGACGGCCCCATTTTGCCGATCGGGACGCGGTTTCCACTGGATGGCGACAACCTCGCCGCCCGCATCTTCAAGACCGGCGCGCCGGCGCGACTGTATAGCTACGACGAGGCGTGGAAGCGTGCGGAAACGGATCTCGCGCGGAACTTGGGCATGCGCTCTGCCGTCGGGGCGCCGATCCTCGTCGAGGGGAAGCTCTGGGGCGCGTTGATGGCCGCGACTCGCGGGGTCGACCCATGGGCCGAGAACGCCGAGACCCGTCTCGCCGCCTTCACAGAGCTGGTCGCGACCGCGATCGCCAACGCCGAGTCACGCGAGGCCCTTGCCGAGCTGGCCGAAGAGCAGGCGGCACTCCGGCGCGTGGCAACGCTGGTCGCACGTGGCGCGCCACCTATGGATCTGTTCAGGGCAGTGGCGGAGGAGGTTGGCCGGCTCCATTCGGTCGACCGCGCTTACGTGACTCGGTTCGACTCAGAAGACACCGTGACGCTGATGGCCCGCTGGACCGAGACGGGCGAGGCCTTCCCGGTCGAGTTGCCGCGGCGCTTCGCCGCAGGCCCCATGAGCGCGGCGGTGCGCGAGACCGGTGGGCCCGTTCGGCTCACCTCCAGCAACGCGATCGAGGCTGGAGTCCGGTCGTCCGTCGCGGCGCCCATCACCGTTGAGGGAAATCTGTGGGGCTGCATCTGTGCCGCTTCGACAAACCCCGAACGGCCGCCCACACCGGGAACGGAGACGCGCCTCTCCAACTTCAGCGATCTTGTCGCAACCGCGATCGCGAACGTCGAGAGCAGATCGGAACTCGCCGCTTCGCGACGACGCATCGTCGCCGCGTCGGACGACGCCCGCCGCCGGATCGAGCGCGACCTGCACGACGGCACCCAGCAGAGGCTCGTCTCGCTTGGCCTGGCGGTGCGCGCCGCAGAGGCGAATCTTCCCTCTGAGCGGGACGACCTCCGCGACGAACTTTCCGGCGTCGCGCAGGGGCTGGCAGACGCGGTCGAGGATCTACAGGAGATCTCGCGCGGGATCCACCCTGCGATCCTTTCCAAGGGCGGACTCGGTCCGGCGTTGCAGGCGCTCACTCACCGTTCCCCGATTCCTGTCGACCTGGAGCTCACGACGGACGCGCGGCTCGCGGAGCCGATCGAAGTGGCGGCGTACTTCGTTGCGTCCGAGGCTCTCGCCAACGCCGCCAAGTATTCGCAGGCATCGCGCATCGACGTGTCGCTCGAGCGGCGCGATGGTGCGCTGGTGCTGTCGGTTCGCGACGACGGCGTCGGCGGAGTGGATACCGCCCGCGGCTCAGGACTCGTCGGCCTCGGTGACCGCGTCGAGGCGCTCGGCGGCTCGATTCGGGTCTTCAGCCCGACGGGCGAGGGGACGCAGATCACGGCCGAGTTGCCGCTCGAGCTCGAGTTGCCGCTACGCACGACCTAGACCCCTTGCAGCGCCCTCACCCGACCTGCAGCGACGGCCTGAGCAAGCGCTTCGTGATCTTCCTCGTTGAGATCCGCGTACGCGGCCGCGAAGTCCGCAACGGCGCGGTCGAAGCGGTCGCTCGAGCCCAGGTAAGCCGCGATTGCGATTCGGTCCGCTGAGCGAGCGTGCGCACGGGCAAGCGTCCAACCGCATGTCTCGGCGTAGGCGACAAGGCCGTCCGCCAGGATCGTCTGGACGTTCAGCGAGCTCTTCCAGTCCCAGAGCTGGCGGACGTAGAAGTCCTGCGCGCCGCCGTCTAGTTCGTAGTCGGAGTGAATCCAGCCGAGAAAGATGTCGCCGGCGGTTTGCATGATCCGCTGACCGTCGACGACACGTTGGCCATGAGTTGCAAACGGGCTTCGGCCGAGCAGGGGCTCGAGCACGGACGGCTGAGCCTCCTTGATCTGGAGAAAGAGCGGGTCCTCGTCGTCGCGACCGAGCAGCAGCATCACCCAACAACGCGTTCCGACGCTGCCGATCCCGACCACCTTCCGGGCGAGGTCGACGTAACGGAAGCGCTCGATCAATGTACGCCGGTCGGCTGGAAGCGTCCGGCGGTAGCGGCGAAAGAGCTCGCGCAGGAGCGACTCGAGACTCTTCTCGCCGCCGGCTCCGTCGAGCTCGGAAAGGGGGACGATCAGCGGTGGGTCCGAGACGAACCTCGGTTCTCCGTCGACGGTTTGGGTCAATCGCTCGAACGCGAGCATCCGGTCGTGCTCGTACGCCTTCGCCTCGAATCGTTGAAGGCCTCGCTCGAGCCTTTGGTCTCGCGCCCGCCTCAGCCTCTTGTCGATCGCCTTCGCGTCGAGCCGCGCGTACCAGACGTCCAGGTCGCCCATCGCGGCGAAATACCTCATCGCCTTCCGGTACGAGCGCACCGCGGCGAACACGGCGTTCTTCCGCTTCTTCCGCGGGAAGTCGCGATCTCGCCCGGCGATCTCAAAGCTCGTCGCCAGCCGTTTGACGTCCCACTCGAATGGGCCGACAAGAGTCTCGTCGAAGTCGTTGAGGTCGAACACGAGATCGCGTTCAGGCGATGCGAAGCCGCCGAAGTTCTGAAGATGCGCATCACCGGAGAGCTGAGCTGACAAACCGGCGGTGGGCGTGGGGGCGAGATCGTGCGCCATCACCAGGGCGTTGCCGCGGAAGAACGCCAGTGGCGAGGCGAGCATTCGGCCGTATCGAATCGGAACGAGCTCAGCGAGGCGCGAGTGAGCCTGGGACTCGAGCAACGCCACGGGATCACGACCGCGCGCAACGTCCAGCGCCGATTGGCTCGACCGGGGCGTCTTCGCCCGTGCAGCTTTGCCGCGGGCAGCACGTTCGGCCGGCGTGAGGTGGAGCTCGGGCGCGGCTTTAGCGCCAGTCATGCCTAGGAGTGCGCCCTTCGCGCAGCCGATCCCAAGCAAGGCGGACGCCTGGCATTGGCGGAGCGCACATCATCCCGACGAAGTGAAGCGTAATCCCAAGCGAAGTGCGGTCGGTCGAGAGGCGCCGATCGTGACCACCCCGCGGGACCTCATGCGTCTGCTCGAGCAAGTGCTCAAGCCTTTCAGGCGTCACCGTTAACGACGACGCCGGGCTCTTGCCCGGCCGCCGCTTGACCTCGAGTTGGAGCAGACCGTCTAGACCGACAGTTCCCGTGCCCAAAGATTGCCGGTAGCGGGGATGCGGTCCGGCAAGTAATGGTTGATCCTTCGGAGGTGTCGCTGAGGTGCCTGATCGTCGACGACAACGCCCTCTTCCTGGAGGGCGCAGCTGCCCTGCTCAGACGCGAAGGGTTGGATGTGATCGGTGTCGCATCGAACAGCGCTCAGGCGATTCAGCTCGCGTCCGAGCTTCGGCCGGACGTCACGCTCGTCGACGTCGACCTTGGCGACGAGGACGGCCTCGAGCTCGCGCGGCGGCTGAGTGGCACGTCGAGGGTCATCCTGATCTCGACACACTTGGAAGACGACCTCGCGCACCTGATCGCGATGAGCCCCGCGCTGGGTTTCGTCCCCAAGACACGGTTGTCCGCGCAGGCGATTCGCGACCTGCTCGAACCTGCCGCTTAAGCTGTTTCCTTGCCGCTTTTTAGGAACGTTACGACCGCAAGGACGCGCCGGTGGTCGTCCTTGGTCTCGGGCAGTCGGAGCTTGGCCAGGATGTGCCGGACGTGCTTTTCGACCGTTCCTTCGGCAAGCCAGAGCTGGCCGGCGATGCCCGCATTCGAGCGACCCTCGGCCATCAGCGCCAGCACCTCGCGCTCGCGCGCCGTGAGGTCTTCGAGCGGATCGTCGCTCCGCCGAGCCTTGACCAGGGTCTGCACGAGACCCGGATCGACGACGGATCCGCCCGCCGCGATCCGCTGGAGCGACTCCATGAACTCCTCGACGTCCAGCACGCGACCCTTGAGCAGGTAGCCGACTCGATCGCCGGTCGAGAGGAGCTCCGCCGCTTCCTCGATCTCCACGTGCGCCGAGAGGACGAGGATGCCGGTTTCCGGAAACTCCTCGCGGATGGTGTGTGCTGCTGCGAGCCCCTCCGTTGAGTGCGTGGGCGGCATGCGAATGTCGACGATGACGAGCTCCGGCTCGTGCTCGCGAACGAGCTCGAGGAGCTCGTTCGCATCGCTGGCCTGACCGACGACCTGGAAGTCGGACCGCTCGAGTAGGCTCGCGAGACCTTCGCGTAGAAGGACGTCGTCGTCGGCGACGACTACGCGTCTGTGGGCGGTCGCCTGCGCAGCCACGGTCTCCCAACCTTACGCCGGTTGCCCGGTAGCGGGTACGAAGAGATCCCGGCCCGCCGGATGGAGAAAGGCGCACTGGTCGGCTGTCGGCGGAAGGCCGCTTGAATCAACCTTCATCAGGTGACGACAGCTCCCACTACGAAGGGACTAGCGATGGTCGAAGTCACTGACGAAAGCTGGCGCACGGAACTCGCGTCCCGCGAGAACAACGGCATCACGGTGAGGCTGCTGTGGAGTCGCGCCACCGGCCTGGTGACCGTCACGGTGGCCGACGCCGCGAACGACGCGTACTTCGAGCTCGTCCTCGACGACGACGAGCAGGCGCTGGATGTATTCCATCATCCGTTTGCACACGCAGCGGCTCGGGGCCTAGACCTGAGCACACGCCGCCCGGACCTGGAGGTGATGCTCGATGCCGCCTAGCGCCACCGGCTCCCTCGCCGTGGTCGAGCTCCCGTTTGAGCGCGCCTACGACGGCCTGTTCGACCAGCTGGTGCGACGAACCGAAGCCCTCGAGGACTTCGCGGCGCTCGTCGCCCACGAACTGAAGACCCCTTTGCAGGCGGCGCTCCTCGCGGACGACCCGTCGAAGCCCGTCGAGGAGGCGCTCGACCTCGTCGATGAGCTGCTCGAGGCCGCGCAGGACGCGCCCCGCGAAGGGCTATTCACCTCTGTTGCGCAGTGCCTCGACCAGGTCACCGAGGATCTCGGCACACCGGTCGAGCTCACGTCCGACCTCACCGCGACGTTGCCGCTTCCGCCGGGACCGCTCCGCGTGATCCTGCGGAACCTTCTCTCGAACGCCGCCGCCGCGAGAGCCCGGCACGTTCACGTGTCGGCCGCGCGGTCGGCGCGCTCGTGGCGCCTGGTCGTCGATGACGACGGCGTTGGGCTCGCAGCGGCCGATCGCTACGGCGCGGGCAGTGGCCTCGGCCTGGCGCTCTGTCGGCGCATCGCCGGCCGGTTCGGCGGCGTGCTGGCGTTGGCCGCCCGTCCCTCCGGGGGCACGCGCGCGACGGTCGAGTTCGCCGAGGCGTCCAGATGATCAGAGTCCTGATCGTCGACGATCACGAGCTCCTGAGGGCGGGCCTGCGCAGCCGGCTCGAGCGCGAGCCCGGGATCGCCGTTGTCGGCGAGGCCGACACCGCTGAACGGGCGGTCCTGATGGCACGCAAGCTCCAACCTGACCTGATCCTCCTGGACCTGCTCCTGCCGCGGAAGAGCGGCTCCGACGTGATTCCGGAGCTCGCGGACGTTGCCCCAGAGGCAAGAGTCCTCGTCGTGTCGTCGCAGGCGGCACCGAGCTCGGTGCGGCGGGCGCTCTCCGCCGGTGCCGCGGGATACCTTCCGAAGCGCTCGTCAGACCGTGATCTCGTCGGGGCGATCCGGCTCGTGGCGGACGGCGCCGGCTACGTGGACCCCGAGCTCGGCGCGAAACTCGTCAGTCCCAGCGGCTCAGCGGCACTCGAGCCGTTGTCCGAACGAGAGCGCGACATTCTCCATTTGCTGGCGCTCGGCTACACGAACCAGGAGATCGGCAAGAAGCTCTTCATCTCGGTCCGGACGGTCGACACTCACCGCGCCCACATCATGCGCAAGCTGCGGCTCGAAACGCGTGCCGAGCTCGTGATGTTCGCGCTCGCGAACGGCGTCATCGGCCCGGACGCCGGCTGAGTTCGACTCCTCGAGCTCGCCGAGCGAGCTATCAGCCCAAGAACCGGACCTTATTTCCTCGGGCCTTTGCCGACGATCAGCTTGACCCTTGCACCGTTTCCGAGCCTACTGCCGGGCTTCGGCTTCTCGCCCAGCACCTTGCCCCTCTTCTTCGAGGGCGAGAAGGCTCTCGTGATCTTGCCGACCCGGCAGTGGGCCTTGCTGATCCGCACCCTCGCCTTCGCCGGTGTCCGCCTATAGACGTTCGGAACCACGCACGCCTGCCGTGGCGGCGGTGCCGGAGGCGGCGGTGGTGGTGGCGGCGGCGGTCCAGCGTCGGGAATGATCGGTGCTGCCGGTGCCGACGCCTCGGCAAGCTAGGTCGTACGGCGCTCCCACTGTTCGCGCGTCATCTCGTACTCGACCCTCCCCTGCTCGACGCCCTCCACGGGCGTGGTCATGGAGGTGGGAAACGTCCGCACGTAGTTCAGGCCAATCTGCTCCATTACGCCCCGCGAGCCGGCATTGACGGTCAAGGTCTGGGCGATGATTCGGTCGAGCCCGACCTCGTCGAAGCCGTAGCGGACCAGTTCCCGCGCCCCCTCGGAGGCAAGGCCCTTACCCCAATGGCGCGGTCGCAGCCGGTAGCCCAGGTCGGCCACGCCCGGGTCGTCGGGTTGGTCGGGTCCGTGGGCGGGCTGAAGGATCCACCAGCCCACGAACTCGTCCTCGACCAGGCCGACCCAGAAGCCGAGTCCGTCC
>Ga0075424_100004318_pt1 | contig 13391 bp, 11 predicted proteins | sample SoiMethybrSBSTD3_FD_75301 | JGI IMG/M metagenome (GOLD analysis project Ga0075424, IMG submission 75301) | Bulk soil microbial communities from a Populus tree surrounding site in Tennessee, USA - Soil MetaG P. TD hybrid SBSTD3 | ecosystem: Environmental > Terrestrial > Soil > Tree plantation... | reverse complement strand
AATCACAACATTGATGCCTGCCTCTCGCAACGGGCGAGCAATATCAACGGCGCGTGGAAATTCGTTCGATTGGACGCCGACGAGACCGACAAACCCGAAATACTTATTGCGCCGGAATCGCCTGATGATCGCAGGGATCCGAACGCGTGTGTTGGTCTCATCCACCGCCCGCACGGAGATTCCGATACCGGTGCCGAGTACCAGTCGCTTCGCCGCGCCAAGAGCAAGCCCGTTGAGCACCGCGAGCGAGTTCGACGGCATCGTCGATCGCAGCCAACGAATGACGTAACCTTGCTCGTCGTAGTGAGATGGTTTGATGAGTAGGATGTCAAACCGGCGGGTCGTCTCGGCGACCGCGTGTTGCGTTTCCATTAATCCTCACAATCAAGCGAGTCCTTCCACCCGCGTGAATGACAAGCGCCGCTCGAGCTGCCAGCTCGCTACGCACGATGCCACTTCTTCTGTGAAGTCCGCGCGGCCCCATCTCGCGGTTGACGCGGTAGTCTTGACGAGCGACCGGGAGATACCGCCCGGACCTCGAGACTCACTACCCCAGGAGAATCGAGTGCTGCTTGATCGTGGGCCGGTCGCAGTACGTGCAATAACGCGGTAATTAGCGCCATCGAACGGCTACTAACCAGATAGGTCCTGATCGCTAACCTGTTTTCGGAGCGCGGCTGTCGCCGCGCCCTGCACTCTCGCGTCGCGCGCCATTCCCTCCAAAAAATCCATGAACTTAGCTTAACGCGCCTTGAATGGGCCGGGTTTGCGCTTCTCGGCAAAGGCGCGAGCAGCCTCGTTAAAATCCTCACTCAGATAGAGCTTTAGCGGCTGCGTCTGCATGTTGATCTCGCGGGTGATCTGCTCCAAGTACCAGCGCCGGGTGCGGACCGTAGCACGCACGCTCAGTGGCGGGTTCTGGTTGACCTCGTCAGCCAGCGCACGCGCGACGTCAAGATAGGTGCCCTTCGGCGCCACTCGGTTGATGAGCCGCGCCTCCAGCGCTTCCTCGGCAGTGAAGAACCGTCCGGTCAACGCCATCTCCGTGCCGAATGCGGCACCACCCCGAAACTGCATCAGCCCCCAGTAGCGCGAGGCGCCGAGTCCGCGCGATGTCTCCGTCACTTGGAGTTTGGTGCCGGCCTCTGCGACGATCAGGTCGCACTCGATCATGATCCCGAAAGCAAGGCCCATGACATAGCCGTGCGTAGCCGCGATCACAGGCTTCCAGTTGACCGAGTGCACGAAGAGGTCGGAGGCGTGAGCGCCATGACCCTGCGGCCCGCCGAGCCGCTCGAACTCCTCGCGTTTCCTAAGTTGGCGCTGATGCACGTCTGCACCGGTCGAGAACGCTCGTCCGGCTCCGTGGATGATGGCTGTGAACGCCTCCGGATCGGCATCGAACCGGCGCAACATGGTATTCAAGGCGACGACCAGTTCGTCGCTGAACGCATTGAGCTTCTCGGGTCGGTTGAGCGTGATCGTTGCGACCTTGTTCTCGACGGTATAGTGGACCAGCTCATTCGCCTCAATTTCTGACATGGGCATGCGGAACTCCTTTGGCCCTCGGCTGCGACCGACAATCTGATGCTGATTTGTAACTACGTCCTATTCTACTCCTTGAACGGATCTGGAACCCCCTCGGCCTGCAGGGCGAAGGTCTTCATGCTCATGGCGATAAGGCTGTAGTACCCGAGAACTGCAACGAGATCGAGAATTGCGCGCTCACCGAGCACCGCCTTGACGCGAGCGTACGTGGCATCGGAGACATCGCGCGTGTTCAGGAGCTCCTGCGCAAGCTCGTAGGCGGCTATCTCGTCGCTGTTCTTGAACTCCGCGGGTAAGCCTTGGCGCAGGGCTTCGAGCGCGTGGCTGTCGACGCCCAACTCCCTTGCGATTGGCGCGTGGTCGATCCATTCGCCCGCCGCCTTCCAATGCGCGGCGATCATCAATATGCAGAGCTCGGATAACCGTTGCGGCAGGCTCGATTGAAACCTCGCGTAGAGACCAAGTTTTTCGCCTCGGCTCAGGAGTTCAGCGCTGTGCAACCAGATGAAAAATGGTCCATGCATCTTCTTGCGCGGCCCTGCGACAACCGCGTCCCACGCAGTTTTCTGCTGAGGAGACAATTCGTCATACGACAGCTTCGCTAAGCGCATGGGACCCTCCAGTACTCGATGCCAGGAAACCGATTCTGCATCTCGACGCTCATCCCTGGCAACCGGTCCCTATCGAGGCCCAGAAGACGATCAGCGGCGGGAGGCCGATGTTGGAGGCGAGGAACGTCCTCATGTCCTCCATGACGCGGAGGGCCGTCTCAGGCCGTGCGGTGCTCACGCCTTGATCCCCGGTCAAAGGCAATCGAGCGCCGACTTATCAATTCGGAGGGTATAGCGGGTGCAAGCCTCAGGATGATGTAGAGGGAGAGGCGTATAGCTGATCATCATTTTTTGCCACGACCAAAGGTGCCCGAAGTTGCACCCTGACCGGGAGCGTTTGATGGGGGGTGCACGATCGCAGCCTCTCAGACCACCAAAGCTCGTCGGCTTCAATCAGCACACCAATGTGCTCTTGTTTCCAATGTCGACAACAACCCCTGTTTCGCGCAAGTGCAGCCCGTTCCCATGTCATGTCAGCGGCCTCCGTGCGTAGACGCGCACGTTTGCCGCGGGGGCGAAGAGCATAAATTGATCCAACTAAGGTAGCCGCTCCGATGATTGCACTCGGTACCTCTAGGGTGGAAATGGTCCGCTGATGACTCGCAGATATGCAATAACGGCATCAATATCTGCGTCGGTCAGTGTCGCGGGATCAGCTCCCGGCATCTGCTGCTGCGGCCACGTGCGCACGGCTGCTGGATTGCGGATGAGTTTCTTGAGACCTGCATCCGTAAAATATGCGACCGCAGGCATCGGCTGGCCGAGATCGGGGCCAAGGGTACCCTCGCCGGCCCCATTCAAGCGATGGCATGGTAAGCACTGCGACATGTAGATTGCCTGACCACGCCAAGCCGGGTGGTCCTTCGGTACACTGGCTCCGATCGAGAGTTGCGGCCAGCGATTGAGCGGATCGGGGACACTCGTGAGGCTCATTAGCGCAAAGGGCCACTGCTCTGAAGTGACCCCCGAAAGTTCCGGATTTTGCCAAACGAGATAGAAGGGGCCTGCCGAGTAAGGCCTGCCTTGAAGATGTGGCCAGGGATGATCTGGATCCTCTATCGCAATCCATGCGACGGCACGGCCGCTTTCTCCGCGCGCAACCAGGTTCCATGGGATCTCCGAGACAAATCCATCTTTGGCGCGAGCCTCCAGTGTGCTGATGTTAGCGGTCGGAAGACCATGCAAGAGATCGAGGAGTGGGACAGCTTGGTATTGCATCGGCCAACGGTAGGAAACGTCCTGAGTGATCTTGATTGCGCGCATTGCTGGGCTTGTTAAAAGGTCACCCACTGAAAATTGGCGCTTCTCAGCACCAATTTGGATCTGCAAGATCGGCGTATCGACTTGGGCAGACGACGCGCGGCTGACCACCACCAACAACAAGACAACTAAGAATTTGAGGCCCACCGCTTGGCAGCCGGTGCGGAAGTAGTATTCCATCGACCTAGCTCCACTCCATCGACACCAAAGTTCGGTCGGACCGCAAGCACCAATCCCGATCAGTGTGCCGAACTCACGAATGACTAAAAGGCACGACCTGGTGCATCGGCGGCACGCCGCACCTTCCCACCGGACTGCTCAAGATTAGCGCCGACATCGAGCTGATGCACGTTCCCTACACGGGCGCGGAACGACCTGCTCGGCGGCCATGCGCCGATGATGTTCGCCGAACCCCTGCGCTGCTCAGCGCCGTGCAGTCTATTGCTGGGCTTGCGCGGGAGGGGATGACTGTGGGCGGATGTGCTCTAGTGGCGTAATCGACAAACATCCGCTCGCCAGCAACATGTGTCTGGCGCATCGTCGGCGAGACGCGCTTCTCCCAGGTCCACGGTAGCTGTCGCGTTGATGCCAAGGCTTGCCGCGATCCGGCGCTTGGCGAAGCCCCCGGCTTTGAGACGCAGCACCTCTCGGATCTTTCGCATGGGTAATCTCACTTGAGGCATCCCTCGCACCCCCCTGTTGAAAGGGGGGAGGCCGGGTCGATTCGAGGATCACCCAACGGGCCGCTCGCTCCTGTCCACGCTCTCCACAGCCCGGCGGCTGGTGGACGCCATCGCTCGGAATAGGTGGACGCCATCCCTCGGAATGGTGGTGGACGCCATCAATCGGTACGGCTGGACGTCATCAATCGGGATAGGTGGTCGCCATCACGCGGTGCGCCCACCGCTACCCCCGTGCGCCCTGCCCAAGACGATGCTGAGCAAGCATTTTTAGTGCGTTCTGATGAGGATTGCGAGGTGAGGACGCCACCGGTTAATACGCCGGATGCACCCCAACATTCGGCGCCGGACGCAGCGGTGATCGCCGACGGCCTAAACATCAACATCCTTGCCGTGGTGCAAGTGTTACAGAGGAAACAGCCATCGGGCGGGGCCGGCCGCCATGTGCACGGCATCAGGAGGCACTCAATGGAGCGCTTATGCCATGTGGAACGAAGTTGCTCGGTCATTTGCAGAGAAGTCGCTTGTCTCTCTTAGGATTTTCCGCTCTGCCAGCTTTGGTGCGATGACACTTCTCTCCCAGGCTACTTGGGCTGTGGCGCAATCGAGCACAAAGCCGATCTCGGATGGTCGGCGCATCGAGCGCCTTGCCGACCTTGGCCGTTTGTGGGGCTTTGTCAAATTCGCGCACCCCGCTCTTGCTTACCAGGACATCGACTGGGACCAGGCGCTGGTGCGTGTACTCCCCGCGATCCGCGTCGCGCGCTCAGCTGAGGATTATGCCGCGGCGATCAATGACATGCTCTCCGCACTCAACGATCCCCAGACCCGTGCCGCCGTGGCCCTACCCCCGGCTACGAGCGCAGGACAGGGCCGAGGTCCAAGACCGCCGACCTCGCCCGCGCCTTCTGTCCGCACAATCGATGGCACCATCGTCATCGATGTCGCCGCACTCGCGTGGCTCGAACTCGCCGGAAATGCGGCCGACACCAAGGCCGCGGACAGCAAGTTGACTGCGGACATCGCCATGGCCAAGGGCGTCGTATTTGATCTGCGCCTCCCATGGGATGACGACGGCATGCTGGTATTCGTCGCCAATCAGACACTGCGCTCCCTAATCGGGAGACTCCTAAACCGTTCCATCGTGCTCGGTGCGTCGCGTAGCCGCCAGCACTACGGGTATCCGGCCCAGAATGGTCTGCAGTCCGGAGGCTATTCCGCGCGACTGGTCACCGATGCACCTGGCATCATCATGGGGCGCAGCAATGCGGCGCTTCCCTTGCCGATCGTGCTCCTCGCCGATGCGCCGGTCGCATCGGCTTTCGCGGAGGTGCTTGCTGGACTGAAGGCGGCCGGTCTCGCCCGCGTCGTCGAGGAGACCGGCAACGAGAACACGCGCCTGCTCGCCAATGTGAAGCTCGTCGACGGCGTACAAGTCCACGTCGCGACGAGCGAGATTGTCCGGCCGGACGGCCAGGTGGGAGTTACCCCCGACTTGCGCGTGCAGCGCGATGCCACGCTCGATCGAGCTCTTGATGCGGCTATGGGCCTTGTTCAGTCCCCGCCAGCGTCGACGGTTGGGGCTACGCCACCGCCTTTCGCACTGCAACCTGTTCGGGACAAGAGCTATGCGGAGATGGCTCTGCCGGACGTGGACCATCGTTTGCTTGCCCTGTTCCGGCTGTGGAGCGTCACCCGCTACTTCTTCCCCTATACCGACCTGATGGACCGGGCCTGGTTTGACGCCCTTGTCGAGTTTCTGCCGCGATTCGAGGCCGCCGACACGGCACTCGCTTATCAGACCGTCGTAATGGAAATGGCGGCTCGGCTCCAGGACACGCATGTCAGAGTGAGCAACGCCATTGCGGTCGAGGAGCAGCTCGGTCTTTTCGCGCCCCCGTTGTTGGTGAGCCAAGTCGACGGTCAAGCCGTCGTTCGGTATGTCCATGATCCAGACGCCGTAAAGGATATCCGTGTCGGCGACGTCATTCTTGCTGTCGACGGCGTTGCCATGGCGGATCGGCGCAAATTGCTCGAACCACTCGTAGCCGCATCGACACCTCAAGCCATGAGCCTGATTCTCGACCGCATGCAGCTACGCGGACCCAAGGACAGCACGGCGCGGTTGCAGGTGGGCGATGGGGCCGGCATCAAACGAGACGTGACGATTGTCCGCACGCGGCCCTACGCAAGCGACGCCTGGCTACCGGCTTTCCGGAAAACGCCGCAGACGTACGGGGTCCTGCCATCGGGATTTGGCTACATTGATCTCGAACGGCTGCCATACGCAGAGGCCGATGCTGCACTCGATGCCGTAATGGGCGCGCCTGCGGTCATTTTTGATATGCGCGGCTACCCCCATGGCACGGCCTGGACGATAGCACCCCGCCTGATGAAAGCCGCGCCGATGCGGCCAGTGGTAGGCGCACTGTTTCGACCCCCATTGCGGGATGCAGCGACGCTACCGTTCGAACCCAATGATCCATTCGCTGGTCAGTTCACATTTGAGCAGACGCTGTCAGACACGACCAAGTCCCGCTACCAGGGCAAGGTGGTGATGTTAATCGACGCGTCGGCGATAAGCCAGGCCGAGCACACCTGCCTGCTTTTCGCTGCTGCCACCGATGTGACGTTCATCGGCTCACCGACCAATGGGGCGAACGGCGACATCACCAATATGGTTCTTCCCGGCAACCTCTTCGTGAGTTTCACGGGTCAGGAAGTACGCTTTGCCGATGGCCGCCAGCTCCAGCGCGTCGGCGTGCACCCCAATATCGTCGTGCAACCCACCATCCCCGGCATCAGGGCCGGGCGCGACGAGGTCTTCGAAGCTGCAATCGAGTATCTCCGCAACCGAAGGCCGTAGCCGGGTTGGTGCGCCCACCCGTGTCCAGCTGACAGGGTCTGCAAACGCGCTCGGGTCGTTGGGCAGAGCAGGATCTCCCATCGGATCATGAAACTCGTACCCGACGCTGACTTCAGGTTTCGATCGCCATCAATTCCTCGATAGCCCGATGTGCCTGGTCGATCGCGCAATCAGTGTAGGCCGCTGCCCCTGAATCGGAGTTGGCGATGGTGATCCGCCCGAAAGGAGCACGTCCGATTACGTGTGGTTGCTCAGACTCGTTCCACTCGGGGTCGAAGAGCGGATTGTACTCGTAGGTGTACCCGTGAGGCCAACGATTGACGGTAATGGCGATTATGTCGGTTGCCGGATCGAAGCCGCCCGCACTCAATGTGCGCCCGAGTTGATTGCGGATGTTCCGCTCGAACTCCTCGAAGTTTGTGTCCATGAGCTCGGCTCGCCCGGCGCGATGCTGTTCCCTCTGGTCGAGACCGGGTCTGCAGGGCGTGCGCAGCATGTGCACGAGGATGGGATCGTCTGGCGACCGCACGCTCAGGTAATCGCCGATATCGACCGTCTGGTTGAGTCGGACACTCGAATGATAGGACCCGGGTGCGTAGACCTCATGCACTCCCAACTTCCTGAAGGCGTTCCAGTTTCGAACCGCCACATTGCTATACACCAGCGGTGTTTTGACCGAGTACTTGAGCGCGTCCTTCTGCGCATCGGGCAGCTCCGGACAAAGGTAGGGGATGATCATGTTCCAGCAGGCGAGCACCACGCCCTTGCAGCGCGCCGCGGCCAACCTACCGCCCCGTGAATAGATGACCTCTGCCTCGCGCGCCGAAGCGGGGTTTCCGAGATTGCGCACCGAGACCGCAAGGCTGTTCACTCGGATGCGCACTGGCGCCCCGGGACGATCAAGCTGGCGGTAATCGGTCGCCGCGGTGACGACGTCCTCCGCTGACCGGCCCATAATCGCCGATGGCACGAGGCTGCGCACCAGCAACCGTGCGATCGTAGCGTTGCCGTCCGGAAAGTGGAATCGATACGAGCCGCCAGTGGCGGCATAGCCCGAGGCGGTGAACCCCATATGAGGAGAAGCGCCCCTGTGAGGTGCCGCCCAAGGCTCGTTGAGGTCGAGCCCTTGGAAACCCGGAAACTGTAACGGCCACACTTCGAGCGCTCCCACCGCATCGATCCCAACACCCCACTCGCCGTGCGTCCTGGCCTGTAAGACGGGAACCACACCCGGATCGACCTGTGCGACACTCAACAGGAAATCCCGGTAGCTCATCCGGGCGAGGCGCTCCTTCTTTTGCTCCCGGGAAAGGTCAGGCATGTAGTCGATCTTATCCTCGTATAACCGCGCGATATCGGCACGCACCGTCGGTGTGAGCGGTGCGTCGGCCAGCAGTTCGGCCCACGGCCTCGCGCCGACACCAACAACCAGCCTGTCGGAGCCGAAGGTCTCGCGGTCGAAGAAAATGCCCCGGTGGAGTCCTATCGAGCCATAGAAATTCCTCTTGGTACAGACGGCGTCGAGCCTTACCGGATCGATGCCGAGTTTACTTAGTAGCCCAGCCGCAACCACGCTGTAGGGTCGCGGGCTGTCAATCCCCAGCGTTCCCCCATTAATTAGCTCCATTCGGCCACCAAGCTCGAACTCGTTACGCTTTGCGTGCCCGCCAAAGTCATCGTGATTGTCAAGGATGAGAATGCGCGCTGACGCCTTGCGTTGCCGATAAAAATAGGCTGCCGATAGACCACTGATGCCGCCGCCAACAATCACTAGGTCATAAGTCTCGGCCTGCCGCGGTGCCGGGAGCGGCAGATTGCCGTGACGGAGATTATGTGCCAGCTCAAATGACCCGAGATGGCTACCCCGGAGCCCGGTTAAACTTGGGGGATAGTAGACGGGGTGAGCGTGCGTTGTCCCGCGAGCTAAGACTTCCGACACACTGCCGGCCAGCATTCCACTGGCGATCGAGCCGATCCCAATTGCAAAGCCATTGAGGAAATCGCGACGCGTGATCTTCCGGTCCATTCCCAGTGCGCGATCGTTAGCCCGCATTGACTGACCTACTCGTGAACGTGTTCTTAGCGACATGCACAGGACCAAGTAGATTCTGCATCTCGTCAGCCAGGCGGGATATGTATCCAGAAACGACTGAGCCTGTTCGCATCGCCGCAATGACCAGCTGGTAGGCGGCGATTCAGTCTGGAGGAACTATAGCCATGCCGAAAAGCAATTAGCAGTTTCAGGGTTTCAGGATGGTCAAGTGCTAAATCTCCCACTGCCGCATGCGGGTTAGGTTAGCACAGTGGTGGCGATAAATCCTATCGTCCCGATCTCAAAGCACTGCCGTCTTCTGCTCCGCTTGCCGCCTGTCACGTCGGAGCACCTCACCAACCACTCTTCTTCGCTTTCGGTTCCTTCAGCTTCCGCAACATGCAACCTATCTCCCGGCAACTCCGCTTAAGCTGCGCCCCGCCGATAGTCGACCCCGGCAACCAGCTTGCGAATAAGCGGGATCAATTGGCTTCCATATTGCTCCGCGTCCTCAAGCGGCTCGTAACCGCGGATGAGGAGGCTGGTAGCACCGAGCTTGTAGTAGGCGAGGAGTGCCTCCGCCACGGTTTGTGGTGCGCCGACAAGTGCGGTCGAATTGCCACGCGCACCTGTCGCTTCGGCGAGCTTCATCCACAAGCAGGTATCGTGGACCTCAGCCGCCGCCGCAGCCGCGAGCAAACGCTGCGATCCGAGATTTTCGGGTTTCGGTGGGGTCACTCCGCCACGCCGTGCCTTAAGGCGCTCTAGGATGGTGTGCGCTCGGTCCCAAGCTTTGTCATCGGTCTCTGCCAGAATGGGGCGTGTCGATAGGCTGAAGCGGGGTGGAGTTTTCCCAGCAGCCTTAGCCACTCGACGGACCTGTTCCATAAACTCGGATGTTTGGCGCAACGGTTCGCCCCACAGCATGTAGTGGTCGACGTATGGCGCGAGCGCTTGGATCGCATTATTGGATCCGCCACCCCCGTATATGGGGATATGCGGGTTCTGCTTGCAGCGGATGTCGGAATAGGCTCCCAAGACACGGTAAAACTCGCCGGCATGGTCAAAGGGAGCCGTTGATGTCCAGGTGCGCTGCAGAAGGTCTATGTACTCGCTCACGCGACGATAGCGGCCCGCATGGTCGATAAAGTCGCCGTCCTTTGCCTGGTCAGCATCACTACCCCCAGCAATGATGTGGACAGCGAGGCGGCCGCCACTCAACTGGTCGAGTGTAGCAAGCTTGCGCGCCGCGAGCGTCGGCGAGACAAAGCCGGGTCGATGCGCCAGCAGCAATCCCAGCCGTTTTGTTGTCGCAGCGGCATGGGCACCAACGAGGAAGCCGTCGGGCGCATCGGTGAAGTAACCAATCAGAACGCGATCGAAACCCGCCTTCTCGTGAACGCGAGCTGTCGTCGCAATGACATCAGGATTGAACGATGGCCCCTGGGGTGCCAACACCTCAGAGGATATACGCGGGGCGATCCAGCCGATCATTTCTACTGGCATGATGGACCCGTCTCAGCGGATTGTTTGTCAGTGACTAGATGACGGTGATTGCCGTTTGCCATGATCACTCCCTCCAATGCGCAGGGTACATCGCGGGACAGGCCAAGGTGTTGTCCGATAGCGCGATTGAGCGGCACGAAGCCGCGGCAGTCGCACGACCGCCTTTCCGCGGTTGCGCGTGGACGACAGGCGCGCGCCAGCTTTTCATTGTGTCGCTGGCGATTTGCCGACGAGCTCGATCGTAGACAGCGCAAGGGCTACGTCAATGGCGTCTTGAACTGCGCGCCAAGACCGGCTCCGCTGCGAGATGGTCTCGCTCGCGCATCAACGCGCCAGCTGCAGCCCATTTAGGGTTGCTCAGTGATGGTGGTAGGTGGTCAGGTGTGTGTTATCGCCGCGATCACGCCGGAGCGCTGCAGAGGCGGGAGGACCCAGGCGCTAGATCTCCGCCATTCATGGGAGGCCCCTTTGGCGGTGCCCCTATCGACTTGCGAGAGCGAACCCAGAACGCGACCAACCAGCATCAGCGGCGCAGCCTTGGAGTGTAGCTAGCGCGTTCACGGCAGCAGCTAGCTCATTACCACAACCATTTGAACATAGAGGGTCTCACCCTGCAGGATCAGTAGCGTAGTCAGCATCTCCACGGCGGAGCTATGCCAAACAAGTATAAGTTTCGATTAGCGCCGGCAACGATTTGTGCCGTTGATGACAAATCGTTGGTTCTCAGCCGTGACAGGTCCGATCCACCTTCCCCGGCCAGACATAGTTCCGGATCGATACCGGGCGTCGCGACGCCGCGATACCACGCCCTCCGCCCCCCTCTTTTTTCGGCAGCGGCCAACAGCTTGACGCCGTCATTGAAACCGCTGGATTGGCGCAGCCGACTGTCGCCGGCACCCATAGATGAGAACTGAGAGAGCAACTCCCTGCGCGATGAGCGACATGTCGTCCACGGGTGCGAGTGACGATCGCTCGAGTGTTCGCAGTCGGGAGATAGATACCCTGTGACCTTTGACCGACGGGAGGGCTCGTTGTGAACCCGGGTTTGTGGAACGCCAGGGCGCGCCTACCTCATCGATCCTCGCTCCTTTTTCGGCCCATGAGGCTCGGGCCCACAGGCCCAGGGTTAGTCCCCACTTTGCTGAGTTGGAAGCTGGTCTTTGAGATCGAAAGTGGCTGGCGGTGGTGGAGCGTGCTCGTGCTTGCGAGCGGTATGCCGATTTCCGTAGCCGCCGCGCCACCCGGTGCTGCTGACGCCAAACGCTCGATGACCATAGGAGAGGGGGCCTACCCCAATTCCGACGCCGTAGCCGTAGCCGTAGCCGTAATTTCTAAGATCTATGCGGGCTCCTGCGGCACCGTACCCACCCCAACCTCTGTAGTAGGCGTTAACGCGACCATCCTCATACCCCGCATATCCCAAGGCACCGTATGCATGATAGACAGGAGCCGGATACCCGTAGTAGGCGGGGGGGAGGGTGGCAGCACCATAATATGCCGGACCATAACCATAATATCCGTTGCCGCAGGGACATTGCGCCTGGCTCACGCCTGCCGGCAGCAGGCACGCTCCAGCGACTGTTGCCGCGTATAGCAACTTGCGCATCGCAGCACTCCTCTTGCACACACAATAGCTTTATCGCTCGGCCCACAGGCGCAAAGCAAAATCGGGATTTACCCTTAGCAGCACATTCATTGGCATCCCTCTCTTGGCTGACACCCCATCGCCAGCCGACTCCCCATGAAGCCTTCGATCCGCTGCCCAGCCGGTCGTTCTGCGATACCGACGGCCAAGACTGGCACGCGAGTGAAGTGCCGGATATGCCCGGCACTTCGCTTGGGCCCGCAACGATACGACCGGCTGTCGCATTCCAGATTGGCGGCTCAATAACGCGAGCGATCCTGTTGTTCATAGAACGTCTTCGCATCGAATGCGCTCGCAGGGACCGATGCAATGGTGGTGAGGACCGACAGGGCGATTAGACTGGAAACGATGCTCTTCATGACTTGTCTCCTGAGGTTGAGCCTCACATCTGCAAGGCCGTATACCCCTAAGGATTCACGCGCGCGGCCAGTTAATCCGCGCCCGACATCGCAGCCATCATCAAAAAAACGTCAGGCAACGAGAGGTTCGGGTGAGCCAGCCAATCGCTGCAGCGCGAGAATTCGATGATGTCACAGGCGCGTGACGAGTGTCGACCGCCGCGTGCAGCGCAACTTAACCAGCTGACACAGCATTGGCTGCGGTGGTGTGGTCGAATCTTGCTGCGGATAGGGACCGCGACCTCCCGGTTGATCCGCGTGTTGTGAAGTGGCGACATGGATTTGTGAATACATCGTGGGATTTTATCGGCTCCCTTCGGACTCCTCTTGATATGTGCGGCCTGGTGCAACTTGCCCGGCCCTTCATCAAGGAGACAACCATGAACTCTCTCGGCAAATCGAAAGAGGTGACCAAATCAAGACTGCCTATCGCGTATTTGGCCGCGGCGTTGGTGCTAGGTCCAGTCGCATCGTCCATGGCTGAGGGCTACGAAGACGTTGCGCACCATAAATTGACGCGCCACATTGCTGGACGCTCATCGCCTTCTGCCCGCCATCAGGTCGCAGACCCACCGTTTTCGTTCGCCTGTACGACGGATGGCGGCCTCCGGCCCGGGTGCATTGACGGGTGGGTCTATAGGTAGGTGGTGTCAAGCCTTGTCCCCGTCCCATGATGCGCAGCGGTCGCGCCCAGTTGATAAGTCTTTTATGGGCTATGGTAGGCGTAGGGACGGAAGGGGCACAGCATATGAACCTATCAAATGGCCGCGCAGAACTCGAAGCTGAAAGGTGGCTCCGGTTCTTTGAACAGAATCTCTGCGTCGATAAGTGGACCTCCTGCCCGG
>Ga0075424_100004316_pt1 | contig 13395 bp, 10 predicted proteins | sample SoiMethybrSBSTD3_FD_75301 | JGI IMG/M metagenome (GOLD analysis project Ga0075424, IMG submission 75301) | Bulk soil microbial communities from a Populus tree surrounding site in Tennessee, USA - Soil MetaG P. TD hybrid SBSTD3 | ecosystem: Environmental > Terrestrial > Soil > Tree plantation... | reverse complement strand
CTGTCGCTGAATTATGTCACGAAGATTCTTTCGCGCTTCACCTATTTGCATGTATCCTTGAGCGCAAAGAAAGTCACTTCGGCTCAGGAGGCTGTTGCTGGTATGACTCAAGCTCATTCGGCGCCGAACGAATTCGTCAGGCTACTCATGGCTCTGTCCGCGCTTTTTCTCATTCTTCCAGCGAGCGCAGGGCCGGGACCCCAAATTACCTCTCTCTTCGATGGCAAGAGCTTCCTTGGTTGGCAAGGCGACACGCGCAAATTTTTTCGCATTCAGGACGGTGCAATTGTTGGGGGAACGCTTCGAGAGAGGATTCCCCACAATGAGTTCCTCTGCACCGAAAGGAGCTATAGCAACTTCGAACTCCGGCTCAAATTTAAGGTGATTGGCGCGAATGCCGGCGTTCAGATCCGCTCCCGCCGTATTCCAGACCACTATGAGGTCGAGGGATACCAGGCCGACCTCGGGGATCCGGAATGGTGGGGTTGCTTGTATGACGAATCCCGTCGAAACAAAGTCCTTGCCAAATCCAATTTGGCTGAGGTCAACAAGATACTAAAGCGTGATGAGTGGAATGAGTACCGCATTCGTTGCGAGGGCAGGCGAATCCGGCTTTGGATTAACGGCTATCAAACGGTCGACTACCTGGAGCAGGACGAGACCCTTGAACAAAGCGGCATCATCGGTCTGCAGATTCACGGCGGTCCCCCCAGCGAAGCGTGGTATCGTGACATCTTCATTGAAGAACTGCTTTGATCTCGATGAAGTCAGCGCCGCCTCAGCAGCTCAAAAGGGGCATTCACTCAGAAAGGAGATTCCGTCTCATGCGCTGCCCTATCGGGCTCTTTGCGTTCGCTCTCCTGGCCGTTTCGCCCTGCGCTTCCTTTTCTCAAACCAGAAGCATCGGAATCAACACCAAGAAGATCGAAGAGATCACGGGCGGGACTGGGACGGTGAACACGGAGGAGCGCGTTTTCAAGGTCAGCTTTCCGCGAACCGATGTGAAGGTGATAGTGGACGGCTGGCCAATGAAACCCTTTATGGGGCTCACCTCCTGGGCCGCCTTCAGAAAGGGCAGTGACAAAGAAGCCATCGTGATGGGTGACTTAGTACTGTTCGAGGATGAAGTCAATTCGGTAATGAGTGTGGCTTTGGAGAGCGGTTTGGATGTCACAGCCCTGCACAACCATTTCTTTTATGAAAACCCACGAGTTTATTTCATGCACATCAGCGGAGATGGCAACTTGGAGACCTTTGCTCAAGCCATCCGCAAGACTCAGGATAGGGTCAAGGAAATCCGCTCCAAATCCCCTGAGCCAGGCAAGGTCTTCCCAGGTCCTCCGATACCTGCCGAGAGCTCGATCGATGGTTCAGTCATCGAGAAAATAATCGGTGTCACGGGTCAGGCCAATTCAGGTATGTTTAAAGTTGTCATTGGCCGAAAAGCCACCATGCCTTGTGGCTGCGATGCCGGCAAGGAGATGGGAGTCAATACGTGGGCCGCCTTCGCAGGCAGCAACGAGAATGCCTTTGTCGACGGAGATTTCGCTGTTCTGGAAAACGAGCTTCAACCGGTACTCAAAGCACTCCGCAGTGCCGACATTAACATCGTGGCCATCCATCACCACATGATTCAAGAACAACCCCGCTTTGTCTTCCTGCACTACTGGGGCAAAGGGCAAATGGCACAACTGGCTGAAGGCCTGAAGAGCGCCTTAAATAAGACCGCGCAGTAGGACCTGCAGCCTGGATGCCTAAGAATTCCTGTTCAACCATGCGCTGCTTTCTGGGAGGCGGATCGGCTGGATGTCCCACCTCGTCTCGGTGAGGGCCCCTCTCACAGGCGGACCGTCAGTGAAGACTCGCCTGGCCGGATGTTACGCGCTTGATGACTTCACTCTTTCAAGCCAGATTGACCTTGGGTCACCACACACTCCTTGACGCCACGTCCCTCCACTCCAGTCACTTCAAATCGAAATTGATGATAGATCACCACATCTCCCACTCTGGGAGGGCGGCCAAGAATTCCCAGGACTAAGCCGCTGACGGTGTCGACCTCGTCATGTTCCAGAACCTGATTGAGTCTTTGACCTATTTCATCGAGGCGGACTGTTCCCGCCACAACGAGCCTTCCGATTGAATCCTGGCGGATACTGGGACGTTCCCCTGCTCCATCGTCAATATCGCCAACAACCTCCTCGAACAGATCTTCGACCGTGAGCAAGCCGGCCGTGCCGCCATGTTCATCCATAACCACGACCATCTGACTACGCAACCGCCGCATCGCCAAAAGCACTGCATCGATGGGCATCGACTCAGGCACATGCGGGACCGGGCGAAAAAACTCGATGTTCTTTGAGGTCTCGCGAAGAAACCCGCGCAGCAGGTCTTTAATATGGATCATACCAACGATGTGATCGAGGTCCTTCTCATAGACCGGATAGCGTGTGTGAGGAGAGGACCGCAAGATATTTTCAAGATCAGGAAAAAATGTTCCTCTTTCAATGGCGGTGATCTTCACGCGAGGGACCATGACCTCTCGCGCAGTGAGTTCGCCAAATTTGAACAGTTCTTGCAGGACCTGTGCAGATTCTCGACGGAGCAGGCCTCCCTCTTGACTCTCACGAACAATATATTCTAACTCTTCGGGGGTATGAAAATGCTCGATGCCGGCAGTCTGACGATTGACACCGAAAAGCTTGAGCGTTAGGTTGCCCAGCCCATTCAAGCCCATCACCACGGGATAGCAGACGGTCTTAAGGAACTCGATAAGCGGAGTGACCCAAAGAGCCGTGCGTTGAGGACGCTGCAAGGCCAACGATTTTGGTACCATTTCCCCGAGCACAATATGAAAGTAAGTCAGGATGATGACCGCGACGACGCTAGCCACGGTGTGAGCGGCGATCCATCTGGAAGCACCCAGGTCTTGTAGCCCTTGCGCAATCCTCTCGGCAACCACAAGCTCTCCGTACATGCCCAATCCGAGACTGCTTAGCGTGATTCCCAGTTGCGCCGTGGCAATGAATTGGTCCTGTTGACGAGGTTCGCTAAGGATGTGCCAGACTCTGCTGGCAGACCGGCGGCCCTGGGAAGCGAGGTGCTCGATTGTCGCGCGGGGAGTTCCAACAATGGCGAATTCGGCCGCCACAAAGAGTCCGTTGAGGAGAATGAGACCCGAGATAACCAGTACAGGGAACAGATCAATCAACTGTGTCCTCCACGGCAAGCCCGACTGGCCTCACTAAAACCGACAGAATTGTTCGGTTCTTCACTTTTTCCACCTCGACTTCCACGCCTTCAATCGTCACTCGCTCCCCAACACTCGGTAAATGGCCCAAGGACTCGATCACTCGCCCACTAACCGTCTGCGTCTCGCCCTTCCACAACGTCCCGATCCACGGTTCGGCCTCATGGATGCGGAGTGCACCAGGCAGGCGCACATGCCCATCAGCCAAAAGCTCGGGCTGTGGTTCGCTGGTTTTCAGCTCATCGCCAACCTCACCCAGAACTTGCACCAGGATATCCTTGAGGGTCACCAAACCGGCAACGCCACCAAACTCGTCTTGCACAATGGCCAAGTGGCTATGGTTCTCCCGGAACAGACTTAACAGCCGATCGGCTGTGAGATTTTCCGGGATAAAAGGGATAGGACGAATGAGCTCGTCAATATGCTGAATGCCTCCTTCTCCGAGGTAGCGCCTCACCAGATCCTTCGTGTGCAGCATTCCAATAATATTGTCAATTGAGTGACGGTATACCGGCAGTCGAGTGTAAGGCTTGGTTGCAACCTGCTGTAGCACCTCCCGGACCGGGGTCTCGATATCAATCGCCATGATGTGAGGCCGGGGAACCATGAGCTGATTTGCGGGCCGAAATCCCAGACGCAAAGCGCGCCGCAACCGGCGGTGTTCATCGGGTTCCAGCAAGCCGCCGTCGCGGCTTTCAGCAATCAACAATTCAATCTCGTCGGGAGAATGAATGTGGCGGTGATCAGTTGTGGGCATTCGGAGGAACCGGAGAACGGCGAGCCCCGTCCCGTTGAGGACCACGATAAACCAGGAGAAGAGCACGAGAGACCACTGCATGGGCAGGACAGTATAGAGTGCAGCCTGTGTGGGATACTGCAGCGCCAGGGATTTCGGCACCAGCTCGCCGAGCACCATCTGAAGAACGGCTAAGACAAACAACACTACGAGAGCGGCTGTTGATTGAGCAGCCAGGCGTTGAAGCCCTCCCCATTTTTCAAAGAGCGGGGCCAGGTGTAATGCAATTGTGGCCTGGCTGTATGCCCCGACGATCAAGCTCGAGAGCGTGATACCGATCTGACAGGACGCAATGTATTGGTCCAGCCTTCGTGCATCATCCAATACGGGCAGCAAACGCTTGGCCAGCCGATTTCCGTTTTGGGCCAGACTTCTAATCCGGCCTCTTCGCACCCCCACCGAGGCGAACTCGGCAGCCACATAGAGAGCGTTGATTGCAATGAGGAAGCAAATGATTACGCCGACCCAGAGTGTCATTGAGGCTCCTAAGCGACGAAATCATAGCATTATCGAAGCTTAAGACGGCCAAATGATTCACGCAGGCTAGACGGATGCTCAGAAATGAAACTTCAATGAACCTGAGAGGAAGCGGGGAGGTGAGAACTGGATGGGAGTGAACTCGCTCTCTTTGGCGATGGCGAAGACTCGGTTGGTGGCGTTTTCCAGGTTGAACTGCAGACTCACACGACGTCGATCTTTCCGAAAGAAATCGATACCCAGGGTGAAATTTGCAACGAGGTGTTCAGGTAATCTTATTCGTGTTTCTACACCTTCCTCGTTCGGGAACGCAGCCGGGGTTCCACTTCCATACTCTAGCGCCGCACCCGCCCAAACGCCACTCCGACGCTCATGCCAGTTGAGTCCGGCCACGCCGGTATGAATCTGATCGAAAGCGGCCGGTCCGCGCTCCCCAGCTTCGACCTGCTCCACTGTAAATCCGCCCGACACAGGTCCGGTCTGAAAAGCCCGTTGAGTTGTATAGCCGAAATAGCCAGTCAAACCCAGTGGCTTGATCTCGGGCAATTGAGCGTTTAGCTCCAAACCATACGCCTTGCCCAGAGCAAAAGTCGTCGGAGCAAAAAGGCGGACGTTAGCCAGTTCCGTCGTCTCGAACGAGTTCTTGTCAGAACGCCAGAATGCGGTCATCCGTAAGAGCACCTTGTCGCGAACCGCATGACTTACTCCCGCTTCAAAATGGTTGCTGTGCGAGACAGCCGGTGGCAGTCCTTCAAAACCGAGGTGAGAAGACAGCAATAGGTTTTCGATGGGCGGCGGCGCAAAGAATCGGTTGTAGGCAAAGTGCAGCACCGTGTGAGCGCGAGGGAAAGCGTAGGCCAGATTGACTCGCGGACTCAGTGCGTGATCGCTGGTCACAAGGCTGTACTGGTCATAACGCAGACCAAGATTAGCGGTAAGGTTCTTGAAGGGTCTCCATTGATCCTGAAAATAGAGGCTGCCCTGCTTTCCTGTCTTGCGGCCCCTGAAATCAAAAGGCTCGATCTCCACCTCGTTTTCGCGGGGATCAAAATGAAAATCTTCTCGCAACCTCACCTGCATGAGATCGACACCGGTCTTGATGGAATGACGCGGCCCCAGATAGAGAGAGTAGTCGCTCTTCAACCCAAGCGTGATGTCATTGCGAAGCCCCCCGGCCTGAATCGAGAAGGGGTCGGAAGTGGGGACAAGGCGCGCTGCGGCAAAACGTTCGTAGATCGAAGTCGAGATTACCGACGATGGCGAGAAGATGTGTTCCCAAGAAAGCACGGCAGTCTGCTCGCGGTTGCGCTGAAAAAAATCTCTCTGTCTCGACTCATCTTCCGTCGTATTGGGCAATTCGAAGTTGGTTCCATCAGCGGTGAGCAACAATTTGAAAAGATCACTCGCGCGCGGTTTGTAGTCAAACTGAACCAGACTCCTGCCTCCTTTGCCAAAATCGTGAAAGCGCTCGGGCTGGGGCGTATTGAGGAACCTCAGGCTCTCAAAAGCCTGGGCGTAGGCAAAGTAACCCAGCTTGGAGGTGTGACCCCCAAAGTCAAACGCGACGTTGTTGCGCAGGAAGTTCCCTGCTCCAACGGTCAGACTGCCATGATTGTCTGCGTCAAACCCCGAACGCGTTACCAAGTCCAGAATACCTCCAAAACGATTTCCGAATTCAGCAGGAAATCCGCCTGTGATGACGTTGACAGACTGAATGACGTCGGGAGAAAGGCCTGGCGTGAACAGCTGGTGAGGATTGTCGAAAAACGAAACGCCATTGATGAAAGTATTCAATGACAACTCATTACCCCGAAGGTGGACCAGGTTATCGTGACTGCCCACAGCGCTGGCCACAAACGGTGTGATGATGTCCGTCAGTTGAGCTCGCCGGGCAGCGGGCAATGTCAAGATCTGGTTTCGGTCCAACGTCGTCACGGTTGCTGCCTCGGTTTCATCCAGTAGCTTGGGCCGTGCTGTAACGGTCACTTCCTCGCGAACGGCAACGCGAGGATTAAGCTCAAAGTCGACCTCCTGGCTCGACCTTGGTGAAAGCTTCAAGCTGATGCGGTCGCCGTAGTAGTTCTCAACCGAGATACTTAGGATGTAAGTTCCGGGACTGATCCCCGCGAAGCTAAAGCGGCCTTCGGCATCAGAAGTCTTAGTCTGGCTGGAACCATCCGGCTGGCTTTCAAGCTTGGCAGTGGCCATCGCAATGGGCGAGCCGCTCTTCTTGTCAGTTACCGTGCCACTGATCCTCTGTTGTCCAAATAACGGGACACCTAGAAATAACACAAGTATGCTTGGCAGCAGCCGAAACACCTCGAACCGCGTCTTTGAAAAGACCGTCGGACTTGTCTCCCTTTTCATTTGAGGAGCCTCCCTGAGTCTCAAAGTGACCAGCCGTTCCAGCGCAGCTGAAACACCCCAATTCACTGTCTAGATTGAGTGCAACTGGCGTCATTCCGGCGCGCCGGTACCGCTCTTTGAGAAACGTCAATTAACCTAAGAAGTGACTTGGGAGTGCGGAGGAGGTCGGAAGGGAGTCGGGAGGTCACCAGATAGAGGAAATTCCTGGAACACGGAGGTCAGGTAGGAAGATCCTGTATCCAATGCAGGTGGAGTGTTTGAAGCCGGCAGGAAGTTCGTCAATCCCGAGACCACGAGGGCCTTGGTAGTCTGGCATCCGCTGTTCAAAAAGCAACGAGCAGGTGCAGGTTGGAAAGCATCAAAATCATTGCTGGTGAATCCGGTCTTGAAATGACAACTCTCGCCATGGGACGCTTTGGAACTGCGACACATTTCTAAGCAACAGCAATTGTCACCGTGGAATGGACACACGGAATTCTTGGTCTTAGAGAGCGCAGAGGACGACTCACTAACAAGCCAATTCAATTGAACCGTGCTGAGGCAAAACAGCACGCTTAAGAAGAGGGTCAAGACCTGACGCCCTGGTTTCATTGCACCTATACTGCTGACGAAACCAAGCATTGTCAATGAATTTATCGTTGGGCAGGGGCCTGTCAAAATCCTCGGATGGCAAGTTCAACCTACGAAGTCCCGCTTGGGAAGCTACGACGAATTCGTTTTCTATTCATTGCGGGTCTGTCCAGACGACCGGGTCAATGAGATCGCGCTTGCTATTTCTCCATATGAGCCGTGCTTGATGATGCTGTCCTTTCTGTGAGAAAGTAAGAGGCCGCTAGATGGAAACCTCTGTGCCTTGTCCTTTAGTCTGAAAGCGTGAAGAGCCTCCAGGATCCGCAGGATAAAGCTCAATTGCTTCACCGGCTCCGTTATGTTCACACAGGGAGCCCTCGGCAGTGGGGCCGGATGTCTTCCCACCAGATGATTTGTCACCTCAACGACTCGTTCCGGGTGGCTATGGGAAAGAGAGCGGCCAGCTCCAAAAGCAATGTGCTCCACCGCACCCTGGTCAAGTGGATCGCTCTACGGACCCCGTTAACTTGGCCCAAAGGCGTGAAGACGATGCCGGAGGTGGATCAGGAGATCGGAGGAACGCGACCGGTAGCGTTTGAACAGGATATCGGCGAACTCGAAGCCCTGATCGAAGAGTTCACCTCCAGGGGGGTTAAGCTTCAGCGACAGAGACACCCAATATTCGGGAAGATGACTGACGAAGATTGGCTCCGGTGGGGCTACCTGCACATGGATCATCACCTGCGCCAGTTTGACGCATAGAGCCTCAGGATTCTTCTTAGAACGGTAGCAGAAAGGGAACTAAGGTTGCCGGGCTTTGACTTTCTCACTGCCAAGGGCCTCCTTGCCGGCGGCTTTTCTGAGGCGCAGCGACAATTGAGCCAAATGAAGGTTGATCGGCTTAAGTGAAGCAGGAGGTATGGGCTCGATCCACGTGAGATCACTCTCCGAGGCCGGCCAAGCGGTCATTCCGACAATATTGAGCTGTGGGTAGTTGGGGTAGTTTTGAGGAGAAGAGGCCCGTATCCGCCAGAGAGTTTCCCTGGCTGCGCTGTTGGGCCCGGCACACTCCGATCCTCCATTTTTCCAGAGACGCGATCCTGAGCCGACATCAATGTTCGTGAACAGATTCTCAAATGGCGCCGCACGATGATGATCGAAATTCACATCAATTCCCTTCCCCTCTGAAAAGACATTACCGTTGGCGAAAGTGTCGACCGTGAGATCGTGGACGAATTGCGTGTCAACCGTGAAATCAGTGACCAGATAGTCATGAGGACTTTCCAGGGCAATGCCGTGGTGTCCGCTCAGCGCCTTGTTCCTCCAATGGACCTGAAGACGTATCCCTTGAAGAGTACAGAACCGGCCTACGGCAAAGGGCTTCGCCGAGGGAGCAGTTACAATTCCACTGTCTGCATCGATGATGGTGACGTTGCGCACCCAACTATTGCTGACCGCATCCAGGTAGATGCCGTTGTATCCCGGTTCCTGAAAAACATGGCCTCCGTACTGGGATTTCGGAAATTCGATGGTCAAGCTCTCAATGCCAATCTCACGAAGCGTAGGGGCGTAGCTGAAAACTTCCGGCTGCCATTCCAGGCGCACATCTGCGCGCAACGGCCGTGCCAAGGTAATAGTTTCTCCCGACACACTCTTCACCTTTGAAGCAAAGTCAATGAACTTCCCCGCGGTGGCGTCCATTAGGCACGTGCCGGCGTCCGCATAACCGGCGTGCAGGTAACGACCCAGGGATCCATTCCTGTCGTACTCGACCAGACGAATTGTACTCCCGGCAGTTATTCCCGCAGTTGAAGAGAGAGTCAGCGTCTGATCACCGCGCAACGCTGGAGCGACAACAGCGGCCAGTTTGACCCCTTCGTCCTGCCCTGGCCCACACCAGATGAGGCCGCCAGCCCAGCACCAATAGCCGTTATGCCCGAAAAGGGAGGTAGATTGTCCCAGGATTTCTAACAGAGGCTTGGGAAAATAAAGGACCGTTGACCCCGGCCCCGCCCCTCGCAACACGACGCTGCTCTTGCTGATCTTAAGAATTTGGGTGATCTTGTACCGCCCAGTGGGAATAAAGACCGCCCCGTTCGAGGTTGAGGCAATGGCGTTCAGGAAAGCCTGGCTATCGTCGGTTTCACCATCACCGAGGGCGCCGAAACTTTTGACGTTCGCCTTAACGGGCACGTCTGGAATCGGATCATTGCCGGAGTGGTACCCCGCAAAAGAAAAGTCTGGCAGTCTGCTCTGGGGAGTCCAGAGCTCACCGTCTTGCCCCCAAAGAGCCGAGGTCGGAGCACTGGCAGGCACCGAAGCAAAAAAGAAAAGAAATCCCACCACCAGGGCTGCGCAATAGAATTTTGAAATCGGTGGCACGCCTCCCTCCACGGTCAATTGTTCCCCCCGCTGGAAGCTGGCTCAGTATAATCATATCCGACGTGTCTGAGGAGTTTTTCATGCCGCTGTGCAGTGCCGCGAAGGATGAAAGACGCGGACTTGCCTTCAAGGAGGGCTGTGAAAAAAATTCGAAATTTCTCGGGCAACACGGCGTGAGGGCACACCTCCAATAATTCGGAAGGATTTGCGAGCGCTGTTGGACACCCAGTGCCCCCATCGGGCGAATTTTTCACGGCTTCAGGGTGGGACGGGGGTTACCTCACTCGCCACAGTCAATGCGGAGCATTGACCCTACTTTCCGCAAATGACTCAATACGGTTGTCTCAGTACCCTGGCCCCTGCCTTCGCCTGTTGAGTTCCAGCACGCCGTGGTTCTTCAAACCTTCGCACTCTCGAAAAACAGAGTTGGGACAAGCGCTGCAGACGGTCACATCCATGCGAGACAGTGCCTTGTCAATGGCTGGGCCGGTCCGGGTGAAGATGTTTTCGTAACGGATCGAGTCCAGCAGTCCGGTCGCGGTCAGGACTTCGGCTGGTTGAGGTTGAAGGCCGCTCATCAGGAAAGCCACCCGGCGCTTTTCGCAATCCTCCCAGATGGTTCTCAGGGCCCTCTCGCCTGTAGCGTCGATCACAGGAACCCTTCCCATGCGGAGGATCAGAGTTCTGATAGTGGGGATATGAGTCAGAGTCTCCTGCTCGAACTTTTGGGCGGCCCCAAAGAACAAGGCCCCCTCAATGGAAAGGATCGTCGCTTGTGGACAATCGTTGGGCCGGTCACCGATCGCCCTGACCTTGTTCCTGGGATCTGTCAAATCGGGCAACACTTTTTCGATTCGATGAACGTCGCTCATTCGTTTGATGAACAGAACAGCCGCCATCAGCAAGCCAAATTCCACCGCGACGGTCAGGTCTGCGAAAACAGTGAGGAAAAAAGTAATCGCCAAAACGGCGATGTCGCTCCTCGTCCCCTTCAAGATGTGTTTGATCTGATGGATCTCGGACATGTTGTACGCCACAACCATCAGGACCGGCGCCAGGCAAGCCAGCGGGATTTTGGCTGCCCAGGGCGCAAACAGGAGCATGATTACCAAGAGGGTCAGTGAATGAACCACGCCGGCGACCGGACTGTTCCCTCCATTGCGAATGTTGGTGGCGGTGCGCGCAATGGCGCCGGTGGCAGGAATCCCACCGAACAAAGGAGCCAGACAGTTGGCAATTCCCTGGCCGATGAGTTCTTTGTTGGAGTCATGCCGGTCGCCCAGCTTGGCGTCCGCGACCACACAGGAAAGAAGGCTTTCAATGGCCCCCAGAACCGCGATCGTAAACGCCGGTTGAATGACGTGCATCAGAACTGAAAAGTTGAGTGAAGGAAAAGAGGGCCAGGGAAGTGTTCGAGGGATTCCTCCGAACTTGCTCCCGATTGTTTCCACAGGCCAGCGCAGGAGGCTGACCAATACCGTTGCCACCACCAGCCCTATCAGTGAGCCTGGAAGTACTTTCGTGATCTTCGGCGTGATCAGTATCGCTGCCAATGCCACGGCCCCTGTGGCTATAGCATAGGGATTCAGAAATGGCAAACGGGTCAGGGACTCCAGCAGGTTGAGGTGGAAATGATCGTGCTTGGTGATTCCGGTCAGACCGAGAAAATTGTTAATCTGACCGGCAAAGATAATGACCGCGATCCCGGCAGTAAAACCTGTCGTGACCGGAAAAGGGATAAAGCGGATCATGGTGCCCGCTCGAAACACGCCCATCAGGATGAGCATGAATCCTGCGACCAGGCCCGCCAGCAGCAGGTTGTCAACGCCATACTGCACAACAATAAGTGAAAGAATGGCGACCATGGCTCCGGTAGGACCGCCAATCTGAACTCTGGATCCCCCGAAAATGGATATAGCCGAACCTGCAACGATAGCCGTGTACAAACCACGTTCCGGAGTCACGCCGCTGGCAATGGCAAAAGCCATGGCCAGAGGAAGAGCCACGACTCCGACAATGAGCCCGGCCATGAGATCTCTGCGTAACCGCTCCCTGGAGTAATCCTGCATTCTTCCAAAACACTTTTCAAACATGCTTCTCCTCGCAGTAACCATCTTCTAATCTCTGCTTTGATGGATCGTGATACGATAGGCAGAGTTTGACGAATTCATCTTGGCAAAGTTGGCTCACCAAAACACAGGGACCTACTATTACTATCGGGGAGAACCTCTCTTGACATCAGGAGATCATTGAACCTGTTTGGGCAAAGGAACGACCGATGACAACAAATCAATTGCGTACGCGACGCAGTTTCCTCAGCGGAGTTGTTCTGGGCACAGTGGCACTTAGTACGCGAGGAGCGTTTGCCGAAGCGCTCATGCAGACACCGCGCCAAACAGAAGGTCCATTCTATCCTGACAAGCTTCCGCTCGACACAGACAATGATCTGCTGATCATCAACGATGGCATTACCGCAGCTGTCGGTGAGATCACACATCTGGGCGGCAAAATACTCGACTCACGCGGCGACCCGCTCCGGAACGCGCTCGTCGAGATCTGGCAAGTAGACGGCCATGGCGTCTATCTGCATAGCCACAGCAGCAACTCCGACAAGCGGGACGCCAACTTCCAGGGATTTGGGCGCTTCATGACCGGAAGCAGCGGTGAATACTATTTCCGGACTGTCAAACCAGTCCCCTACCCAGGACGCACGGCTCACATTCACTTTGCGGTCAAACTGAAAGGACAGGACAAGTTCACCACTCAATGCTACGTCAAGGGCCAGCCGGAAAACGAGCAGGACGGCATCCTTAGGGAGATTCGCGATCGGAACGCCCGTAATGCCGTCATCATTGATTTTGTCCCCATCAAAGGATCCGGCATCGGCGAGCTGGCCGCGCACTTCGACATCGTGCTTGGGTTGACACCTTAGAACCAATCGTGATGAGTCGGGTCGAAGTCTCCCTTCCCCCGCTGGACAAGAGTGGTGCAGCATTCTCGGCACTCGGTTGCTGTTCGGCCTCGTGTGGATTGACGAATGGAGCTTGATGATGGTTGGAAGTAATGCCTAACCTAGACATCGGTAGTCCCTCTGCCAGGCAAAGCGCCTTCTCTTAACTGGCAGGCGTCTCACCTCCACCACATGACTTCTCCCCACCTGCCCCGACAATCTGGCGTCATCGGATCGTTGGCCGAGGTCCACTTGGCCGGAGAGAGTCTCCGTCACCCAGGTGCCCGAAATGTGATCAGCGAAACAACTTGTCGCATTGCGCGCCGCCTTAGCCTGGATTATCCTTTCCCTGCAACAACGGAACCGGGAGGATGTGATGTTCAGAAATTGCCTGCTCCTGCTCCTGATCTCCACTAATGCACTGGGCCAAACGTTGCAGATCGACCCGGGGCTCCTCACACGCGAAGATACGCTGAAAGGTGCTCTGCTGCTCTCTTCCCCGCTATCCGGGCAAGAGCACTTCACTCTGACCTGGAGTGACAGTTATGGTCGAACGGTTGCCGTTCAATCCTCCCAAGTCGTCGTGAAGGGCAAGGCGGTCCCTTT
>Ga0075424_100004314_pt1 | contig 13397 bp, 11 predicted proteins | sample SoiMethybrSBSTD3_FD_75301 | JGI IMG/M metagenome (GOLD analysis project Ga0075424, IMG submission 75301) | Bulk soil microbial communities from a Populus tree surrounding site in Tennessee, USA - Soil MetaG P. TD hybrid SBSTD3 | ecosystem: Environmental > Terrestrial > Soil > Tree plantation... | reverse complement strand
CATCATCCTCGTTTACCTGGCCCGCACCGGGCGTTCGCAACTGGCCCGCTACGTCTGGTGGGGCGTAGGCCTTGCCGCCGCGTTGAGCCTCGGCGTCTCCATTGCCCTTGACCACTGGCGCATTGACGGCGACGGCTTCGAAGGGCTGCTGCTCCTGCTGGCGGCCGCGTTCGTCATTTCGATGATTATTTGGATGAACCGCGTTGCGCGGCATCTGCGAAAAGATATCGAACAGAAGATCGAGACCTATGCGGAGCGGGCTGGGTCGGCGGCGGGCTGGGGCATTTTTCTGTTTGTGTTTTTGATGGTCTTGCGCGAAGGCGTGGAGCTAGCGGTGATTTTGCGCGCCGTGGAGCTCTCGAGCGAAGGCATCCAGACGTGGATTGGCACCATCGTGGGGCTGGCGGCGGCGATTGCGGTCGGGCTGTTCTTCTTCAAGGGCACGCTGAAGGTCCCGCTGCACCGGTTCTTTGCGGGGACAACGATTATTTTGTGGCTGGTGGCGGCGCAGCTGGCGCTGACCGGTTTGCATGAGCTGAGCGAGGCGCGCTGGCTGCCTTCGAGCAAGGGCGAAATGGCTCTGATCGGCCCGATCGTGCGCAATGAGATTTTCTTTTTTGTATTTATTTTCGGCGCGGCGGTGCTGCTGATTTTGCGGGAATGGCTGACGGCTTCGCACGCGCGAGTGGAAGCGGCGGCGAACGAAGCGGAAAAGCGCCTGCTGGCGGCGCAACAAAGGCGGCAACGCAACTGGATGCTGGCGGCGGCTTCGGCGTGCCTGGCGGTAATTCTGCTGCTCACGGCGGACTTTATTTATGCGCGGGCGAATTCGGCGCCGCCCTTGGTGCGGGCGATCGCTGCGGCGAGGGCGGGCAGCGACGAGTTGCGCGTGCCGCTCAGCGAAGTGCAGGACGGGAACTTGCATTTATATACGGCGAACGCGGGCAACCAGTCGTTTCGGTTCTTGATTATCAAGAAGCCTGAAGGCTGGGGCGTGGCGCTGGACGCGTGCCGGATTTGCGGCGCGGATGGTTACCGCCAGGACGGCCAGAACGTCATTTGCCGGCATTGCGGCTCGGCGATCTATGTGCCGACGATTGGCGAAGCGGGCGGGTGCAATCCGATCGGAGTGCCCTTCCGTGTGGATGGAGCGGACTTGGTGGTCAATGTGGGCGCGCTCGAGAAGGCATTTACGGAAGTACCGAAGTAAGAGCGTCAGAGAACTAAGGAAATAGCGAAGTAAAGAAAAGTTCTGCATTGAAATGTTTCTTCGACTTATCACGGACAATTTTGCGCGGCGGCCGCGGCGCAAAGTGCTGACAGCGGCGGCCCTAGGGTTGGGCATGGCAGTGGCTACGGCGGCGTTGAGCGTTTCTCTCGATGTCGGCGACCGGCTGGCAAAAGAGTTTCGTTCGCTAGGTGCGAACCTTGTGGTTACGCCCGACGCGGATTCACTCCCGCTCGAAATTGGCGGCGTGGACTACCGCCCGGTGAATGCGGGTGCGTATCTGCCTGAAGCGGATTTGCCCAAGATCAAGACGGTTTTCTGGCGCAACAACATCATTGCGTTCGCGCCGGTGTTAGAAGTTCAAGCGCAAACATGGTCGCCGGCCTCCAGAAACGTTTCAGCGCCTGCCGTTTCAGACAAAGCAGCAGTGATTGGCATTTGGGCAAATCACAGTGTGCCCCTCAAAGACGGATCTTTCTTCGAGACGGGGGCTGCGAAAACCTCTCCGTGGTGGAAGATGGAAGGGAACTGGTTCGCGGACGATGCCACGCAATGCGTAGTCGGGACGCACTTTGCTGAAAAAAGTGGCATGAAAGCGGGAGACACGGTCAACGTAAGCGTGAACGGTCGCGATTGGATTGCGCTTACAGCAACCGGCGTTTTAACTTCAAGCGGACCTGAGGATGATGCCATCATTGTTCCCCTTCAGGTGGCTCAAAAGCTCGCGAACAAGCCCGGCCAATATCGCAAGCTGTATGTTTCGGCGCTTACGAAGCCAGAAGACGATTTTGCGCGGCGCGATCCGAAGACTATGAACGCGGATGAGTTGGAGCGGTGGTCGTGTTCGCCGTACGTTTCTTCAATTGCATATTCGATCAAGCAGGTTTTACCGGGCTCGGATGTACGAGTGATTCATCGCGTAGCCGACGGTGAAGGCATGATCCTGACGCGCGTGCAAACCCTGTTGTGGCTGGTGACCGCGGCGGCGTTGCTGGCTTCTGCCCTGGCTGTAGGCGCCTCGGCCGCGGCATCGGTGATTGAACGGCGCACCGAAATTGGCTTGATGAAGGCGTTGGGAGCGGGCTCGGCGACCGTCGGCTTCCTGTTGGCCGCCGAACAGCTCCTGCTTGTGCTGGTAGGCGGCGGAATCGGCTACGCGCTCGGATTGCTGTTGGCGCGCTTTCTAGGAATGAAAATCTTTGGTGTGCCGCCGGCCCCTTCGTTGCTGGTGCTGGGAGTTGTGCTGGTATTAGCGGCTGGCGTGACCCTGTTAGGTAGCGCGTTGCCGCTGCGCCGGGCCGCGAACTACGATCCGGCACCGATCCTGCGAGGCGAATGATGGAAGATCGCCGCGCTTTGAACCGAAACATGTTCTGGCGCGTCATCCGCCGCATGGTTTTTGCGAATCGCGGGCGATTGTTTGTGATTCTGCTGGCGCTTGGAGCAGGCGCTACGGTGACTTCGGCACTCCTGAACTTGCGGGTAGATGCGAAACGCCGGCTCAATTCCGAGTTTCGGCTGTTCGGAGCAAACGTCTTAATCACAGCGTCGGAGGACTCGGCCGGCGAACGCCGGACGCTAGACGAACAGTTTTTGACAAGACTCGAATCGGAGAGCGAAGTTGCGAAGTTCGCCGCAATTCCTTACTTGTATTCGGTGGCGAAGGTTGCGGCTGATGGTACAGCTCGCGATGCCGTGGTTGCTGGAACACACCTGGATTTACTGGAAAATCGCGAGCCCGGGTGGAGACTGCGGCCTGTTCACGCCTCGGAATATTCGGCGAGTGAGTGCGTCGCAGGTGCGCGGCTCGCGAGACAACTACGCGCCAGTCCTGGGTCTAAATTGCGCTTGAAATCTCGCGCCCGGGAAGAAGAATGCACCGTGGCGGCGATACTCGAAACTGGCGCCTCGGAGGACGATCAAGCGTTTGTGCAGCTTGCGACGGCACAACGGCTCAGTGCGAGCGAGGGACAAGTCAGCATCGTAAAAGTATTTGTGGCGGGTGATTCCGCAGCGATCAATCGGACCATTGGCGCACTGAGGCTAAAATTTCCGCAGGTTCGAGTGCAACCCGTGCGGCGTCTCACGGAGGGGCAAGCCAAGCTTTACGGCAAGATTTCAGGCGTGCTGACAGCGACAGTGGTCGTAGTGCTGGCGCTGACCGCACTTTGCGTGATGGCGGCGATGACCAACATTGCAGCGGAACGGAAGAATGACGTCGGCTTGATGAAGGCGATTGGCGGATCGGTTCGGCGGGTCCTTCGGATTTTCCTGGCAGAAGCCGCACTGCTGGGGTTAGTTGCGGGGCTGATCGGCGCAGCGGCGGGGATTTTACTTTCGATTGGATTAGGTAAAGCGGTCTTTGGCGTGGCGGCCGAGCCGCGGTTGGTCGTGTATCCTGTTTCGGTGGCCTTGACGGTAATTGTGGCGATTTTGGCAGCGTATCCGCTGCGGCGGTTGGCGAATATTCGGCCAGCGTCCGTTTTTCGAGGCGAAGAGTGAGCGTCCGTACACCCATTACGAAGCCGGCTGCTGTGGCCCGGCAGGCGTCCCAGGTAGTGATTGAAGGGCTAGTGAAGCAATACGGGACTTTGCGCGCGCTGAATAGCGTCTCGTTCACCATTAACGCGGGTGAATGGGTCGCACTGATGGGCCCATCTGGTTCCGGCAAGACCACGCTCATCAATATCCTTGGCGGGCTCGACACGCTCACTTCCGGCCGCGTCGTGGTGGACGGCGTCGAGCTAGGCAAGCTGGGTGAAAACCAGCTGGTTCGCTATCGTGCCGAGAAAGTTGGCTTCGTCTTTCAGCAGTTCCACTTGGTGCCGTATTTGAATGCGCTGGAAAACGTGATGCTGGCACAGTATTTCCATTCCACCACCGACGAACAGGAAGCGGCGGAGGCGTTAAAGCGTGTCGGCCTCGGCGAACGGCTCACCCATTTGCCTGCGCAGCTTTCCGGCGGTGAACAGCAGCGCGTGGCGATTGCGCGCGCGTTGATCAATCAGCCCAAGCTGATTCTTGCCGACGAGCCGACGGGGAACCTGGACGAAGCCAACGAGCAGATCGTGATTGATCTGTTCCGCGAATTGCACAAAGCCGGGCACACGATCCTCATGGTCACGCACGACCCGGACATTGCACGGCGGGCCGACCGACGCATCGAGCTGGCGCACGGCCATCTTTCCTTCGATACCACTCAGCACGGCCCGAATCACCCAATGGCTTGTCCGCTTGCGGATACCGTGGATTGCTGCACGCCGGTTAGCGCCGATGACGAAATTCGCGTGGACCATTTGCTGGAGCAGATCTGGATTTGCGGCGAGGAAGGGAAGCCGGCGCAAGCCGAGCTCCTGCGGGTGGAAGGTCCCGCCGGGAAATTGCCAATTCTTGGCGAGGAGACTCCCTCCCGCCTGCTAACGCGCATGGCGGATTTGCGACTGGTCGAGTTGAACGGTACGAAAAATGGCGATGCTCCACAGCATTCAAGCGAAGTCCGGCTCACGGAATCGGGCACTCGCCGCGCACGCGATGTGGTTCGCCGTCATCGCCTGGCCGAGCGCCTGTTCATCGACACATTCGCGATCGAAGACGCTGAGGCCCACCAGCAGGCCTGCCGTTTCGAGCACATCATCACGCCGGAGCTGGACCAGCGCATCTGCTCCTTCCTCGGCCACCCCAAGACTTGTCCGCACGGCAACCCAATTCCCCCGGGCCCGTGCTGCGAAACGAAGTGCTAGTGCTGCATTTCCACCAGAGCGTGTTTCTATCGGCTCCGCTCCCGCTTTTTATGCCTCCAACTGAAGTCGGCGAACCGAATTTGCCAGGCCCACTAATCGTGGGAAACTACTTCCATGCCCGTTTCGGCTGATCTTCGTCGCAAGCCCGCCAGCGTGAAAATTCACGTGAGCAGCGGCGCGGGTGTGGACATTGCCTGGGCCGACGGCCACACCAGCCACTTCGACTTCGTTTATCTGCGCGACCACTGCCCCTGTGCTACCTGCAACGACGAACGCGCCAAAAGAGAGTCACTGGCCGAAGGCTCGCCGGCGTTTGCGTCTTCGCCAGCCCTGCCCATGTTCAAGCCGAAGCCGCGCGCGCAATCCGCACAAGCAGTGGGGCAATACGCCATCCAGATATCCTTTTCGGATGGGCACTCCACCGGCATCTATTCCTACGATTTGCTCCGCACGATTTGTCCCTGCGCGCAGTGCGCTTCCGCTCGCGCGTAATATTTCCAGCCGACTTGTCAGGCCGCGCCTTCTGTGGAATCCTCTCCAAAATTCGTTTTCGCGAATTCCTCTGGCGAGGTGACCCATGGCTTCGAACGCACACGAGTTAAAGCACGTACCGCTGTTCGCGCTGCTGGACGACGAAGAGGCCGCAGTACTCGCCTCACAAGTCGAAATGAAGAAATTCGTCCCTCGTCAGCGCATCTACAAGATCGGTGACACCGACGGCCACGCCTACGTAATGATTAGTGGCAAAGTCCGTGTCACCACCGTTGACGAGGATCACCAGGAAGTCGTCGTTGACGAGCCGGGTCACGGCGAATTCTTCGGCTTTGCTTCCATGCTTGAGGGCACGCCTCACCAAACCAGTGCCGTTGCCGTCGAGGAAACTACTTGTTTCGAGGTCGACCGCAAGGACATTGCCGTCCTGCTGCAGCGCAAACCCATGGCCGGCATGGACATGCTCACCGTGCTAGGCAGGCAATTTCATGGTTCGCAACAGCTGGTCCGGCTCCGCGCCATGCGCAATCCCAATGAGGTAATCGAAAAGGACGCCAGGTTCGGCGAGCGCATCGCCGACTCCGTCGCCGGCTTCGGCGGCTCGTGGACGTTCATCATCACGTTCATCGTGGTCCTGCTCGTGTATTCCAGCCTCAGCTTGCTCGTCGGCAGGAATTCCTGGGATCCCTATCCCTTCATCCTCCTCAATCTTTTCCTTTCTATGTTGGCCGCCATTCAGGCGCCGGTCATCATGATGAGTCAGAATCGCCAGGACACGAAGGACCGCCTCCGTGGCGAACTCGACTACGAGGTCAATCGTCGTGCCGAGGCTGAAATTCAGGGACTCTCGCGAAAGCTAAACATGCTCGACGACAAGATCGCTGACATCCACGGGCATCTGTTCCAAGGCAAAGCGTCCGCAGCGCCACCCGCGGATAATTCGCGTCTGGCCTAGCAAGGGGATGGAGCAAATCGGTCCGAACAGCGCTCTCGCTGCTTGGCGGTTTCTTCCGGTAACACTTTAGTGCCTAGTGTCGAAATTTCTTTTCGCCCGAAATTGTCCCGCGCTACGCTCGTTGCTGCCCGTCCCCCGGAGAGGTGTGATCATGTCCGTTGAACGCCGCCGTTCCGCGCGAATTCCGTTTGTGGCCTCCGCCGAGATCATCGACGACGAAGAAAATACCCGCAGCTCCTCGCAGGTGTCTGACCTCAGCTTCCATGGCTGCTGCGTGAAAGCGGCGAATCCGTTTCCGGTAGGCACGAGCGTGACCATCGAGATCTATCGCGACGAGGATTTTCTCGAAGCGCCAGCAACCGTGACGTACTTCACGCCGCAGAGGGCCATGGGCCTAGCGTTTACCAGCATCGAGCCCCAGTTCGCCGCCGTATTGAAAAAATGGCTAGCTACAACGTCCGTCCCTAAGACCGTAACCCACTAGCGAGCCACCAGCATTGAGACCGCTGTTCGCCGCGCGCGGATGATATTCTCGCTGCAACCGCGTTAGATCCTTTCAAGCGACTTTAGCGTGGAAGCGCAGCGGGGACGCGTACACTTTGAACTTCGACGGGACAGCTCAGATCTTCGGGCCGGCGCTTGTTCTTTTGCTGCCGATTGGGCTGGCTCTGTGGTTTCGGCGCAAGGCCCTTGCAGCGCCGCCCGCTGCGCGTGCTTCCGTCTGGTTCTCGTCCTTCCGTTTTCTGCGGTACCTCAATCTCGGCACGATTGCACTTTGGTGGGTGGCGACCGACTTTTTCGGTCTGAAAGCTCTCGCGTGGTTTCTCTGGCTGGAAAACATGCCGGAATGGATTCCCGCCACGCAGGCAATTTTTCTGTTTTGCTTCTGGATTCCGCCGATCATCGTGCTGATTTGTTGCCAGGTGCTTTTCCATCCTGTTTACGTGCGAATTCGCGAAGTCCATTGGACCCGCAGCGAACTTGCGCGGCAGGCGGCCTTCGGACTTGGTATCTCACTGGTTCCGGTGTTGTTTGCGATTGGCGGCATCCTTGAACTGACCAACGACGGCAATTTCAAAGACTTTGCCCTCGGCTACGCGCTCGCTGCATTTATCTTGATCAGCGCCAACCGGGCACTGCGAAAGCAGTTACAGCTCACGCCCAGCGCGTTGACTACCGGAGAACTGCGCGACCGCGCCTTCTCGCTGGCTGGCCGCCTGGGCGTGAAGCTTCAGCAAATCTACCTGCTTCCCCCGGGGAAATCGCGGCTAGCGAACGCGTTCGCTCGCTCCGGTAACAGCATCCTGCTGACCGAAGTTCTTTTGACCGATCTGAACAAAAGGGAAGTAGATTCCGTCATCGGCCACGAACTTTCTCATCTGAAGCAGAATCATCCGCAGTTGTTAGGTTTCGCATTAATGGGCGGCCTGGCGATTGTCATGACGCCCTACTTTATGATCGCGCCGTCGCCGACTTGGCAACCGCTTTTCGATGTGCTGTTCATGGCAGTACCGCTGTTGAGTTTTTACTTCGTCTCGCGGCGCTTCGAGTATGCCGCAGACGTGGGCTCCATCAGACTAACCGGCGATCCCGCCGCAATGATCACCGGGTTGGTTAAACTCCACCAGTTGAACGTGATGCCGCTCGAATGGAGCAAGTGGAGCGAAAAGGGCATGACGCATCCCTCAACCGTGCGCCGCGCGAGAGCCATTGGGCGCGCTGCCGAAATGTCCGAGCAGCGCGTGAAGGAGCTTCTTACCGCGCCTTTCCTGCCAGCAGCCGATTCGGCGGAAGAGCACTACGCAGTTCCGTATGCTGGCTCCTTAGCGAAGGTATTCTCTTCTGAGCTCAAACGACGCGTTGCGATCCGCGGCCTCCTCTTGTTCGGAGCGCTCGCCATTCTGCTGCCGCCCCTCCTTCTGCGCACGCTGGCCGAATTGGCATGGCCGGCTAGCGCGTGGCAATCGTTCTTGGTCGCGCTCGGTCTGTGTTCAGCAGCCACCGTCCTCTTCGCGAATTACACGCCGTTCTTGGGCTATGCGGGATTGTGCCGCCGTCTTAGAGCAAAGCTGCTTGCCGACGGCGTCCCCGTGAATCGCACCGATGCTTGTCTGGTCGGCCTCGCTCCCGGAAATTCGCCGCGCATCTTCGAATCGAACTATTCCTGGGACATCGGCTGCCTGTTGCTTACAACCGATCGCCTCTGTTACTGGGGCGAAGAAACGCAGTTCGCGCTGCGCCGCGAGCAGATCATTTCCGTCGCAGCCGGCCCCGGCATCCCCGACTGGTTCCGTACTCATTTCCTGTACATCCGCTGGCGAGCAGCCGAGGGTCAGCAGGAAATTACCTTCAACCTCCGTCCGGCCGAAGTGAAATCCGTGTGGGCCATGCACAAAGCTTTTCGCCACCTTCACCGGCGGATTTCTGTGTGGCACACCGGCTTGACCGCCTCGGAAACCGAACCAAACGGCGTGGAGTCGCTGCCTTTACCGCCTGTGGGCGAAGTGACCTTCACATCCCCCCGCGCTCTGCGCAACCCGCGCCAGATTTTGAACGTAGTCATGTTCACTGCCCTTTTGTCCGGCTTCGCCGCAGCCGTCCTGAACCTTCCCATAGAATGGGTAGCGCCCATTTACCTCGCCCAAGACACGACCGGCTATGGTGCGATCTCCGGCTGGTACGCCATCCTGATCTCCATGCTTATGGTGACCTTACGTTTCGGCCCCATTTGGTTCTTCCGGCAAGCTGATTCGCCTGCCTCTGAAGCTGGGCCTCCTCCGCCGATTCCAGCCGGGAAACCCGATTCCTCCCATGCTCAGTAAAACATCGCCATTCCGCCGCTTGCTGGACTTCACGTGGCAAATTTGCGAGCATTTTAACCTGCAGGTTTTTACAGCCCTTACATGAGTACTACCCCCCATAGCCCCGCGGCTGCGGCTGGTCGCGGCAACGGAATTCCTCGCGTCATCGTTGCCACGACGGCGCTTCTGACGTTCATTTCGTTCTGGCGCGCGGCGGCAATCGTTCTGAATGACCTGGCTTCGTCCGCCTACTACGCCGGCGGCGAAGCGGAAGGCTACATAGGCAAGACCGCTCCTTGGTTCATCTTGGCTATCATGCTTTTCTCCTACGCGGTGCGTGCCGTGTACGTGGAAAGCTGCAGCATGTTCGTGCGCGGCGGCGTGTATCGCGCCGTGAAGCAGTCTCTCGGCGGCGCCCTTGCCAAGTTCAGCGTTTCCGCGCTGATGTTTGACTACATTCTCACCGGCCCCATCAGCGGCGTTTCTGCCGGCCAATATTTGGGCGGACTACTCAGCGAGCTTCTTCCTTACGCCAACTTGACCCACGGCCCCCTCTCGCCGCGGACCATCGACGTGATCGCCGCGAGCTTCGCCATCATCATCACGATTTATTTCTGGTGGGAAAACACCAAGGGCATTCCGGAGTCCAGCGAAAAAGCGCTCAAGATCATGAAGCTGGTCACGGTGATGGTCGTGCTGCTGATCGGCTGGTGCGTCTACACCATCGTCATTCGCCGCCCGTCCCTCCCTCCGTTTCCATATCCCAGCAATTTGCACCTGACGTCGGCGTCGCTAGGTTGGCTGGCGCACAGTTCGCTGCCCCACATGTTTGGCATCATCGCCATCTTCATCGCGCTCGGCCACTCCGTGCTGGCTATGAGCGGCGAAGAGTCCCTCGCCCAGGTGTATCGCGAAATTGAAAGCCCGAAACTGGTCAACCTGAAAAAGGCTGGGCTGGTCATTTTTGTGTACAGCATGATCTTCACCTCCCTGGTTTCCTTCTTCGCGGTCATGATCATTCCGGATGACGTTCGCCAGGGCTTTCTGGAAAACCTTATCGGCGGCCTGGCCATGAGTCTGGAAGGTCCATTTCTGCTGCGACTGATTTTCCACGCGTTCGTCGTTGTTGTCGGAGCGGTCATCCTTGCGGGCGCGGTGAACACCGCGATCGTCGGTTCCAACGGCGTGCTCAACCGCGTTTCGGAAGACGGCGTCCTCAGCGATTGGTTCCGCCAGCCGCACCGTCGCTTCGGCACCAGCTATCGCATCATCAACATCATCGTCGTCCTGCAGATTCTCACCATTCTGATCAGCCACGGTGACGTGACTTTCCTCGCGAACCTCTACGCGTTCGGCGTGATTTGGAGTTTTGCGATGAACGGCCTGGCGGTCTTCGTCTTGCGCTACACCAATCCCGGCCAGCGCGAATTCCAGGTGCCGTTGAACTTCACCGTTGGCAAGACGCAGGTTCCGCTCGGCCTGGGTCTCATCACACTGACGCTATTCCTCATCGCAGTCGTCAACTTGTTCACCAAGCCCGTCGCCACCATGGCCGGCGGCGTCTTCTCCCTGATTCTCTATGTCGTCTTCACCATTTCCGAAAAGCGCGCCCGAGGCACAGGCGTTGCACACGTGGAAATGGACCAGTTCAATCTCGAACTCGAGGGCGAGCTCACTCCCGAAGCTGTCGGCGCCAAGCCAGGAAACATCCTGGTGCCCGTCAGCAATCACTTCAACATGTATCACCTGGGGAATGTGCTGGATCGCGTGAAGCCCGGCCGCCGCGATGTCGTCGTGCTCCACGTTCGCATCCTGCGCCGCACTCCCTCGGGCGAGCAGGAGCTGGAAGCCGATCAACTCTTCGGCAGCATCGAGCAGCATCTGTTTTCTCAAGCGCTTTCCATGGCGGAAAAGCGCGGCAAGTCCATTCGCCTGGCGGTCGTCGCCGCTAACGACCTCTGGGATGGTATTCTCCGCGCAGGTCACGGCTTGCAATCGTCGACGATCGTCGTGGGCACCTCCGGAAAATGGCAAAGCGAAGAACAGGCGCGGCAAATCGGCGAAGCGTGGGAAAAACTTCCTGACCCCAAGCCGCAATTCAACTTGGAAGTCCATCTGCCCAACGGCGACAAGGTTTACAAGGTGCTCGGCCCGCACGCGCCGAACCTCACGGCCAATGAAGTTAACCTGTTACATCGCTTGTGGTTGCGGTTCAGCGACAGCGTCGCTCCGGAAGAGCTGCATCACCATGACGTGGTCCATTTCGCTCTGGAAGAAGTAAAAAAAGAACTGGACGAGGGCATGGAAGACCAGCTCCGCGAACGCCTTCTCGCTCACTTGCGTTCCAACCGCAGCAAAAAAGCTCCCGGCAGCTGACGTCAACCAACGTCGGCCTTCCTGATGGCCCTACCCCCTCCCCAAAAAAAATCGTCATCCTGAGGCGAACGTAGCTCGCCCGGTCGAAGATTCCGGTTCCTAGCGGAAAGGGTCTCAACGTTAACCCCTTCTCTTTTCCGCTTTTCTCCGTGTTTTTACACGACCGATGTGCAGTGCCCGCACTTCTTTGCCGCAATGGGAATCGGCATCGCGCACTGAGGGCAATCCTTGGTGGTCGGTGCCGCAGTGGGAGCAGGCTTCGCCGTCCAGCGGTTGACCGTTCGAACCAGCAGGAAAATCGCGAACGCCACGATCAGAAAATTGATGATCGTATTCAAAAAAATTCCGTAGTTGATCGTTGGCGAACCAGCGGCTTTGGCCGCCGCAATCGTGGAATAGGACGTCTCGCTCAGGTTGATGAAAAGGTTTGAGAAGTCCACGTGGCCCAGCGCTTTGCCGATTGGCGGCATGATGATGTCGTCCACCAACGAAGAAACGATTTTGCCGAAGGCTGCCCCAATGATCACGCCAACCGCCAGGTCGAGCACGTTGCCTCGCATCGCAAATTCTTTGAATTCCTTCAGCATGCCAAGTCTCCTTTTTTCGGAAGATGTAGGCGCGGGCGCGACGCCGGGAACACATTGCCTAGTTTCGCCGAAACACTAGCATGGAACCCGCCAGTCCGCGCAAGAGGAGAAGCACGCCGGCGACGGCCAGGAGCCGGCCGACCCAGTCGAAGGGAACTCGTGAAATGGCCGCCATCACCGCTCCAAGCAGCAGCATGGAGATTCCGCGCGTCCAGTCCTCCCATCTCGACCAGAATTTTCCCGGCCGATAAAGAGCCCGCGCTCCCCACAGCAATATGGCAATACTCAAGATCAGCCAAGCTGGTCGCCGCCGGTCAAAGAAGATGTGCTCTGTCAGCCCCAGCCACACGATCAGCCCGCCGAGGAGCATGAAGATGAACTCGATTAGCAATCGCAGCGACTTGTCTGGTGTCAGCATAAGAGTCGAGCGGCGGCGTGCCTGCTGGAGTCATATTTCATCCGGTCGCGGTGGCAGGAGACCTTAGTCTGTGCTTCTTTCCAGCGCGGGCCTTCTTGACTGTGACTTGATTCAGGCTACCCTCTCGATCTTCACGTGGTTGATCGCCACTGGCGTATTCGGCCGGTCGCTGCGATCGCGCGGAACCTTGGAAATCTTGTTCGCCACGTCCTGCCCTTCCACTACTTCGCCAAAAATCGTATGCCGGTTATCCAGCCACGGCGTCGGCGCTACCGTAATAAAAAACTGGCTGCCGTTGGTATTCGGTCCCGAATTCGCCATCGACAGCTTGCCCGGCTTGGCGTGCTGCAACGAGGGATGAAACTCATCGGCAAACTTGTATCCCGGCCCGCCCATTCCGGAGCCGTGTGGGCACCCGCCCTGAATCATGAAGTCCGGAATCACGCGGTGAAAAATCAGCCCGTCGTAAAACTGCCGCTTCTCCTTTTTCCCGGTTTTTTCGTTCGTGAATTCCTTGGTTCCTTCCGCCAAGCCGACGAAATTTTCCACGGTCTTCGGCGCCTCTTTATCGAGCAGCTTGATCACAATGTTTCCCAGCGAAGTCTCAAAAATCGCGTACGTGCCTGCGGAACGGCTCATGCTTTCTCCTTGTAAACTTCACTCCCATCCTACCCGACGCCCTACACCCGCGCTACTTGCCCACCCGACGGGCCGCTTCGATGACGGTCACTGCAAACGTGCCACTGTCCCTTTTGGTCCAACTGCCCATGTGCCGAACTTGTTCATCTCTACAGCATTCC
>Ga0075424_100004313_pt1 | contig 13397 bp, 10 predicted proteins | sample SoiMethybrSBSTD3_FD_75301 | JGI IMG/M metagenome (GOLD analysis project Ga0075424, IMG submission 75301) | Bulk soil microbial communities from a Populus tree surrounding site in Tennessee, USA - Soil MetaG P. TD hybrid SBSTD3 | ecosystem: Environmental > Terrestrial > Soil > Tree plantation... | reverse complement strand
AGAACGGCTCGAGCGAGGGATCGTCGAGATTCCCGCCGGTGCCTTTGGGCAGCGTGCCGATCATGACGCCGCCGAAGCCTTTGGCCATCGCTTCGGTGAGCACCTCGGCGGCCATCGCCCCGTCCTGCAATGGTACGGTGGCGAGTGGCGTGAAGCGGGGCTCATCGCGTAGCGCGTCCCACATGCAGTCGTTGATGAAGCGGCTCCAGGCGAGACCTTCCTGGGGCAGAAGCTCATAGCCGAAGATGTCAAGCCAGCCGCCGACGAGCTGGTGATCGATGCCGTTCTTGTCCATCCAGCCGCGGCGGTCGGCGAGATCGGACAGCTTCGGTGTCACCGGCCGCGTCGGCTCGGTGCCCGGAAACTGCATGCGCACGCCCTTGTCGTCGCGCATGAGCTTGACGCCGGGGAATTGCTTCGCGTGTGCATCGAAGCGCTCGAATAGGCACTTGGGAACGAAATGCGCGTGGACGTCGATGATGAGCTGCGTCACGGGACTACTCGCTTTGTTGTGTCGGGCCGGCATGATCCATACACCGTTCGTTTCCGCGAAAGCGGGGACCCAGGGCCTTTAACTAGACTCCTCGTCTGTTGCTCTGGGTCCCCGCTTTCGCGGGGACGAACGGTGGGTGATGCGATTCCACAAAACTCAAGCTTGCTCTGGAACCGCGGGGTTCATTTGTCATCTTGCGTTGTCTTGCTCAGCGTCTCCCAAATCGCGAGATGCGAGATCGGCAGTGTATTGACCTCCACACCGAGCGGCGCCAGCGCATCGTTTACCGCATTGGCGACTGCAGCCGGCGCACCGAGATAACCTGCTTCGCCCGATCCCTTCTGGCCGAACGTCGTCAGCGGCGACGGCGTGCAATGGTCGACGATCGTGATCGTCGGTACCTCGAGCGCACTAGGAAGCAAATAATCCATAAACGTGCCGCTGGTGAGCTGGCCATTGTCGTCGTAGGTGAAGTGCTCATAGAGGGCGGCGCCGATCCCATGCGCGATGCCGCCATAGGTCATGCCGTGCACGATGTCGGGGTTGATCATGACGCCGCAATCATGCCCGCAGACATATTGCTTTATGCTTGGGGTAGCGGTCTCGGGGTCGATCTCGACATAGACAATGTGCGTCTCGAACGCATAGCACGGATAGATCTGAACGCGGCCATCGGACGTCGGCAGCCCGCCGCCGGTCGGCACCTCCCACACGAATGTGGCTTGCAGCCCTGGCTCGATGTCCGGCGGCATCTGATGAAACTTGCGATGCGCGATCTCGACCAGCTGATCCCAGCTCAGGCGCTTCTCTGGCACGCCCTTCAGGCTGACATTGCCGTCGCGGTATTCGAGGTCCTCCTTGGCGCATTCGAGATTGTGCGCGGCGATTGCGATGAGTGTGTCCTTGATCCGGCGCGCCGCCCCGGCCGCGGCGCCGCCCAGCATGATTGCCATGCGGCTGCCGACCGGGCTGTTTGACGGCAGCGCGTTGAGTGAGTCTGCGTGGATCACGCGGATCTGCGCGGGATCTCGCTCCAGGATCTCGCCGACGACGGTCGACACCAGCGTCTCGTGGCCCTGGCCGGATGACGACGTGCCCATGATGCCGGTGATCGCGCCCGAGAGATCGATCCGGACCAGGCAAGAATCCATCCAGGTCGTGGTTTCGTTCTTGGGGTTGAGCAGCGGCTCGAAAGCGGAGTTTCCGCCGCTCGGCTCGAGGCAGGTCGAGATGCCAATGCCTGCGAGCAGGCCGGCTTGGCGCGCCGCGTCGCGCCGGCGCACGAGCGCCGGATAGTCGATCGCGGCGAGCGCCTTGTCGAGAACTGAGTGATAGTCGCCGGAATCGTAGGTCGAGCCACTCGGGATCGTGTAGGGAAACTCGTCCGCGCGGATCAGATTTTTCTGTCGCAGCGCAATCCGATCCATGTTGAGGAACTGCGCAACGCGGTCCATGGTGCGCTCGAGCGCAAAGTTCGTCGGCGACTGGCCAAAGCCACGCACCGCTTCCTGCGGCGTCTTGTTGGTGAGCACCGAAACCGGCTCGTAGGCGATTGCCCCGATACGATAGGGGCCACAGATGGCGCTGACCGGCTTGCCGAGCTGGAACGGCGCGCGGCCCGCATAGGCGCCGACATTGTCGATCGCGCGGATCTTGAGCGCCCGGATGGTGCCGTCGCGATCGAACGCCGCAGTCATGTCGAAGCTGCGGTCGGGACCGTGCATGTCGCCGCCGCGCATGTTCTCGAGCCGGTCCTCGATCAGACGCACCGGCTGGCCGAGCCGCCTTGCCAGATAGCCGACCAGCACCGTGTGCTTGATTCCGCGCTTGACGCCGTAGCTGCCGCCGACATCGACGTCGTAGTGAACGCGCACCGCATTGCCGGGCAATCGCAGCGCCTTCGCAGTTTGATCGGGATATTTCGGCATCTGGATCGATGCCCAGATGTCGAGGATCTCAGTCGCCGGATTCCATTGTGCGGCAACCGCGAAGGTTTCGATCGGCACTGTCGCGTTGCGGCTCCACACCGCGCGGAATGCGAGCTGATGCTCTGCCTTGGCGAATTCGTCCTCAACCGGACCCCAGACGAAATTGCGATGCAGGATGACGTTCGAGCCATGCGCCGGATGGACCAGCGGGCTGTCGTCCCCCATCGCCTGTTCCGGGTCGGTGACATGCGGCAGCGGCTCGTACTCGACCTCCACCAGTTCGGCTGCGTCCTCGGCCAGAGCGCGGCTGTCGGCCACCACGGCGGCGACCCATTCGCCGGCGTAGCGCACCCGATCGCGCGCCAGCGCCCAGCGCGTCACCTTCGGGGCGTCGACGCCGATCGGCAACGAGTCGGTGTGAGCGCAGAATTCTTCGCCGGTCAGCACGTAATGGACACCGGGTGCCGCGCGTGCTGCATCGGTGCGGATCGACAGAATGCGGGCCGAGGCATGTGGCGAAGCCACCAGCGCAACATGCTTGAGGCCGGGCAGCGCGATGTCGGCGGCGTAGCGTCCCCGGCCGATGACGAAGCGCGGACCTTCCTTGGTGCGGCGTTTCGCGCCGATGTAGCGGTAGCCGTGGGGGCTCTTGGCTTCACTCATGTCGCGCCCTCAGCGATGCGTTTCGACGCAAGCGCAATGGCTTCGACGATCTGCTGATAGCCGGTACAACGGCAGAGATTGCCGCCGATCGCATCGCGAATCTGCTCTTCGGTCGGGCGCGGATTGGCATCGAGCAGCGACTGCGCTGCGATCAGCATGCCGGGCGTGCAATAGCCGCACTGCAGCCCATGCGCTTCGCAGAAACTGTCCTGCAGGATGCTCAACTGACCATCCGGGCGCGCCAGGCCTTCGACCGTCGTAATCCGATGACCATCCGCCTGCACCGCATACATCAGGCAGGAGCGGATCGGCTCGCCGTCGAGCATGATGGAGCATGCGCCGCAGATTCCATGCTCGCAGCCGATATGCGTACCGGTGAGATGGAGATGCTCACGCAACCAGTCGACCAGCGACGTGCGCGCGGAGACCTGGCCGATGCGCCGCGCGCCATTGATCTCGACCGTGATCGAATAGAGCGTCTCGCTCATTGTAACGACCCCGCGGCGTCGTAGGCCTCAAGCAGCACGCGCGAAATAAGTACGCCGGCCAGATGACGGCGATAGGCGGCACTGGCATGGATGTCGGAGTCGGGCTCGAGCATTGCCGCGGCCTCATGTGCTACCGCTTGCGTCTTCGCCTTGTCCAGAGTCTGGCCAACGAGACTTCGCGCCAACTCGGGAAACGCGGTCGGCGTGGGCGCTGCGCCACCGACGCCGAATGTCACGCGGGTGCAACGTCCGTCGTCATCGACCGCGATCTGCGCGGCTGCGGCGACCATGGCGAAGTCGCCATGGCGCCGGCTGATCTCGGTGAAGGCGGAGCCGGTCTTGCGCCCGCGCCAGACGGGCCAATGGATTTCCTCGAGACATTCCTCGGCCCGAAGGTTCGTCATCATCGGCCCGGCAAAGAATTCAGCGGCCGGCAGAGTGCGCGTGCCGGATTGAGCGCGCAGAACCAGCCTTGCCTCCAGAATTTGCGCGACCAGCGGCAGCTCCGCCGAAGGATCGGCGTGTGCGAGGCTGCCACCAACTGTTCCGCGATTGCGTGTCTGTGTGTGACCGACGAAGGCAAGCGCCTGGCGCAGCAGGGGCACGCGCGCCGCCAATGCGTCGTCGCGTGCAACGACGCATTGGCGTGTGCAGGCACCCATCCGTACCGCATCGGTCTCGAAGGCCACGAATTTCAGCGCCGCGATCTCGTTGATATCGATCAGCCAGCTCGGACGCAGCAGCCGGAATGCCATCATGGGGACGAGGCTCTGCCCACCCGCAATAAGCTTTGCGGCATCGCCATGCTGGTGCAGCAGCCCGCAGGCCTCCTCGAGCGAGGCCGCACGGGCGTATTCAAAGGGGGGCGATTTCAATGGGCAACCTCAACGACGCTGCCCGATCCGATATTCTCAAGCGCGTTTGACCGCAACCCTGTCAGGGCGGAAAATCACGCCTCGCCACGATGTGGGCGAGCCCCCGCGGGGTGAGACCGTGTCGCGAAGCCGGTGCAGAAATTCGGGAGGACGCCATGCGATCATGGACACGAGGTATTGCGACCAGGCCGTTGCCGTTAGCACTGCTGGTCGTGTTGGGTGCAACGTTCGCCTGTGACCCCGCGGCGGCACAGAGCTATCCGAGTAAGGAAATCAAGTTCATCGTGCCGTTCCCGCCCGGTGGAGTGACCGACCTGAATGCGCGGATTCTCGCCAAACACCTGACCAAATTCTGGGGACAGCCCGTCACCGTCTCAAACATGTCCGGTGGCGGAGGCACTGACGGCACCATGTTCGTCCTCGGTTCTCCGAAGGACGGCTACACCATGATGATGAGCGCGACCGGGCAGGGCACTCAGAACCCCGCCATCGACAGCAAGCTTCCCTACAAGTGGGACGAGCCCACGTTGGTCGCCCGCACGAGCGTCAGTCCGCTGGTCTTTGTCGTGAAGGGGGATTCGCCCTGGAACTCGCTGCGCGAGGTGGTCGACGACGTGAAGAAGGATCCCGCGAAGTACAAATATGGGACATCAGGTCCAGGGGGCGTGGGCAGCATCGCGCTGTCGCTGCTGTTCGGCAGCAACGGAGTCGATGTTCAGGCGCTTGGCCGTGTCACGCTGCAGGGTGGGGCCGGGCTGCTCGAGGCGGTCGTCACCGGCCGTACCGACTTTGCCGCGCAATATCTGGCCGAGATGGGGCCGCTGCTTGCAAGCAAGAAGCTCAAGCCGCTGGCTGTCAGCACGCCTGCACGGGTCAAGCAGCTGCCCAACACGCCCACCTCACAGGAGGCGGGTTTTGACACGTTCACCCTCATCGGATGGAACGGGATCGTTGGTCCATCGCAGCTCCCGACCGATATCGTGGTCCGATGGAACGACGCGATCAGGGCGCTCGCTGTCGACCCGGCGTTTGTCGCGGAGACTGAAGCATCAGGTGCTGAAGTGGCCTATCTCGACCCGGTGCAGTTCAAGAGCACGCTCAGGGTGGAGTATGAGACGGCCGTTAAGCAAGTCGAGAAGCTGGGCTTGAGGAAGTAGTTGCGGCAAGCTCGCGCGGCCCATTCAAGAGAGCGATTGAACGTGCGGGCCAACCACGGTCAGCCGAGCGTTGGGCCGCACGTGTCCCCCCTTGTGCGGCGCAATGCAGGCTGGTCATAATCGTGCTGGGCACTATCGCCAGTTTTGCTTCTGTTCAGCAGGCAACGGGCGCAATCCGGAGGAAGAAGTTATGAGGCGATCCTGGATATGGGTTGCGGCGTTTGCGGCGTGCGTGGTTTCCAGCACCGCGCTGGCGCAATCGTGGCCGACCAAGCGGGTGACCGTCGTCGTGCCGTTTACAGCCGGCAGTTCCACCGACATCATGGCGCGGACAGTAACCCAGCGCCTGTCGGAGCAGCTGGGTCAGCCGTTCGTGGTTGAGAACCGACCCGGGGCAGGTGGGACGCTCGGGGTGGGTGCTGTCGCCAAGGCTGATCCGGACGGGCACACCATCCTGGTGCATTCGTCTTCCTATACGATCACGCCAACGACCTATCCCAATACGCCCTATGACACGGTTCGCGATCTCGTTGGCATCACGCCGTTGGCGCTCTTGCCGCAGGTGCTGGTGATCTCGCCCAACAAGAACATCCGGACTGTGCAAGACCTGGTGCGTGCCGCCAAGGCGAAGCCGGGCGCGATGAACTATGCATCGGCGGGTGTTGGCACTGCGACGCAGCTCAACGCCGAGCGGTTCCGTCTCGGCGCCGGCATCGAGGTCGTGCATGTGCCGTTCCGGGGTACGCCGGAGGCATTGACCGAGATCATGACCGGCCGTGTCGACTACTACTTCTGCCCGGTGAACGCCGTGTTGCCGATGATCGCGGAAAAGCAGGTGCTTGGGCTCGCCATGGGCAGCTCGAAACGATCTGCGGCGCTACCGGACGTGCCGACGACGCTCGAGGCGGGAGTTCCGAACTCCGACTACAATTTCTGGGTCGGCATGTTCGTGCCGTCAAAGACGCCGCGCGAGATCGTGAACCGGCTGCAGCAGGAGGTCGCCAAGGCGCTCGAGGTCAAAGAGGTGCGCGAGAGCATGGCCAAGCTCGGCGCCGAGCCGATGCTGATGCGGCCTGATGAGTTCGACACCTACATTCGCAACGAGATCACCACCAACGCCACGCTGGTGAAGGCGGCGGGGATTCCGATTACGGGGCAGTGACGGCCCCTTGCCGGGCGTGATCACTTGCCAGCCTTCGTGATAAACGATGGACCCTCCACGTCATGGCCGGGCTTGTCCCGGCCATCTACGTCTTGCTTTCAAGAAAGTCGTGGATGCCCGGCATAAAGCCGGACATGACGTGGCTAGGTGGTTGCCAAACTTTACTCCAACGGCTGGATGCGCACGACCTGGCCTTCATGGTCGGTGTACCAGACCGTCACCGGATCGGTTGAGTTGTCGATCCAGGACTGACGGTCGAGCCCATAGGGCTCGGGCAGCGCGTAGATCGTCCACTCGCCGCTTTTTGGATTGAAGCGGGCGTAGCGGCCCGCGTGCATCAGTCCGGCCCAGACCTCTCCATTCTTATCCGGATGGGTGGTGTAGAGCGACGCATAGGGGATCGGCAGCGGATACTCGAAGAGGCGCTTTTTGGCGGTGTCGAACTTCACGAACATGCCGCCGCGCCCGGCGGCCCAGTAGTTGTTGTCGGGATCGAACTCGCCGCGTGCCGGCCCCGAATTCGGGCTCGAGTCAGGCTCGAACACTTCGCCGGTCTTGGTGTCAACGACAACGACGCCGTCGCGTGGCCAAGCACCGCCGCCGAAATAGCGGCCGTCCTTGCTCATCGCACTGCCGTAAGTGCTCGCGAACTTCTTGGTCGGATAGCTCGTCACCAGGTTCCCGGTCAGCGCATCGACCTTGCTCACGAGCTTGTCGCGCGTGCGCCAGATGAAGCCGTCCGGATCGAATGCCACATTGCCGACCGCAGGCGAATTGACCGACTCGGTGACCTTCCACGGAATGCGCTTGAAGTCGCCGTTCTTCGGGTCGAGGCGATAGATGTTGTGGCCCCAGTTCTCGGTGCCCCAGACGACGTCGTTCTTGTCGACGGCGATCCAGTGAGTGCCAGGCAATATGCCGGCACTTTCGCGCGGAATCTGGAACTCCTTGACGACGCCGGTCTTCGGATCGAGCTGGCCGATAAAGGAGCTGCGGTGCGGGCTGTACCAGATGTGACCCTTGGAGTCGGCGACCACGTCATGAGTGGCGAGCTCGAGCCGCGGCAATTCATACTCGGTGATGATGACGCGCGTCGCCCGGCCTTGCGGCCGCGGTAACGTCACAAACGGCGGGTCCTTGGCGTCCGGGCCGCGCACGGTCGCGAGCCACTTCACCAGGCGAGCGGTGTCCTCGTCGTTGAAGCGTCCGCGCGGCCGCATGTTGATCAAGGGCGAGCCGGCGCCCTTGGTCATGCGGTTGATGATGTGGCCCCAGCTCGTCTCGTCGTAGTGATTGCGGAAGATCTGTTGATAGGAGTGGCACCAGTTGCAGTTGACGGTGAGAAGCTTCTTTTCATCGCCCGTTCCCGACAGGCTCATCAGCCATTCCGAACCCGTCATCTGCGCGGCGATCTCGGGCGTATGCGGCAGCAGCTCGCCGTTGGTGATGCGGGTGAGCACGATCTCGTCAAGCTGGCTTGCGCCGCTGATCTCGAGCTTCTCCTTCACATAGGGGCGATAGTCGCGCGGCTGCGCAATCCGCAGCGTGTAGCTGCCGGCGTCGAGCTTGGGAAACTCGTAGCGGCCATCGGCGTCGGTGTAGACCGTGGTGCGGATCGCGTTCTTTTGCGCAATCAATTGCACCATCATGCCTTCGAGCAGGTCGCCCTTGCTCGACTTCACGATGCCACGCGGCCCGCCCAGGAGCTTGTGCCCGCTCTGCGCCATTGCGGCCGGCGCGGAGAACAGTGCCAGCGCAACAGCCAGGACCGATACCGTGTGGCGCATGCCTTTTCGATTTGTCATGGCGTCCTCCTTCAGCGCGCGATGTAGCGTGGGTTGGGTGGCGGCGAGTCCGAGTTCCAGCAGCAGCCCTCGCGCAGGTAGCTCGTGAGATCGCTCAGGTCGGCATCGTTCAGCACGGTGCGATAGGCCGGCATGCCGGGACCGCCGTTGCGCACCTTGTCCTTCACGTTGGCGTCGTTGACCGCCACGCCCGAGATGAGGTTCGCGCGCGTGAACAGGCCTTCGAGCTTGGGAATATCCTTGGTAAACTCGTTGTGGCAGAACCAGCATTTGTAATAGAAGATCTCGCGCCCGCGCTCCGGCCCGCTTTTGGCAGCCTTCCTGAACTCGAAAATCTCCAGCGAGCGCTGATTGTAGTCTTTTGCTGCGGGTTCTTGCGCAAACGCGCGGGCGCCGATTGCGCATAGGCCGGCCATTATGAAGGCGGCCAACACTCGGCCTGGGCGGGCGAGCATCATTGAGTCTCCCTATGTTTTGCGCCGCCTCTTCTGTTTGGGCGGTTTGCTTTGGGGTTTCTTTGGACAGCTTGCTTGCGAGCGGTCGCTATCTTCCGACGATCCGCCCGCTCGTCTCAAGTTATTTCGCAAAAAAATCAGCTACTCTCGATTGCCTCCGTCTAGAGCTACTTATTCTCAAGCGCGGTGCGCACCCGTCCCACCGTGTCGGCTGGCGTCTTCGACACCTGCTCGACCAGCGCCGCAAGCTCGACGCCCGTGAGCGGATCGACGTCGATGCTGAGCTTCTTGGCCTCCTCCAGATAGGCCGGGTCCTTCATGGTCTCGTCGAACGCCTTGCGCAGCGCGGCGACGCGCTCGGCCGGCACCCCTGGCGGCAGGAAGAACGGCCTGCCGGCGTCGAGCCGCGCCAAGACGAGCCGCAGCGCCGCCTGCTCGGCGTCGGTCTTGGCAAGATCGAGTGCGTTGGGCACGCCCGGAAGCTCCGCGTTCGGTCGCAGCGCCCATTGCGCGATTACCTTGATCTTCTTTTCGGCGAGCCATTGCGAGCTCAGCGTCTTGACGCTCGTCCAGGCCGCGATCGTGCCATTCACCTCGCCGCTTTCAAGCGCGAGGTTGATCTTTGACGTGCTGCCGTAACCGGAAATGACCTTGAACTTCAGGCCGAACAGCGCGTTGGCAACCAGCGGGAAGTCGACCTGCGAGGAGCCCGGCGCCTGTGCGCCTACGATCAGCTGCTTGGTCTTGAGCTCGTCGAGGCTCTGCACCGGCGAAGTGTGCCAAACGTAAGTGACGTGGGTCTCGCGGTTGGTGTTGCCGAGCCACAGAAGCTTCACCGGATCGAAGCGGATGCCGCCGCCGGGCTGCAGCAGCGGCTGCGTCGGCATGCCCGCGAAGGCGGCGCCGATCACGGTGCCGTCGAACGGACCTGTGGTGTAGAGCTGGCTCGTCATGATGGCGGAACCGGCGCCCGGCTGGTTCTGCACCACGATCGTGGGCTTGCCCGGGATGTGATTTGCCAGGTGGCGCGCGAGCAGCCGCGCGTTCACGTCATAGCCCGAGCCGACATCAATGCCGACCACCAGCCGGATGCTCTTGCCGGCATAGAAGCTCGCGACGCTGTCTTGCGCCTGGGCGCTCGAGGCCGCGAACGCGCCAAGCACGGCGCAGAGGGCGAGGCCAAAAATGAAACTCGTTCTTCCCTGCACAGACCTTGTTGATGAGCACGAACTCTCATCGCGGCACGGCGGGGCTCCCTCTCCCCATTGGGGAGAGGGAGCCGGCCGCATTCGCGGCTTCGCCATGCCTTGATCGCATTCGCTGAAGATTTGATCGAGCATTTGGCGTTACTCCCGGATGTTCTGGCAAGCCTAGCACCACGCACGGATCGCCGCGACGTCTGAGGCCTGCGGCCAATTCCCGCCTCACATCTTTCTCGCCTTACGCCGCCGCGCGCTCCTCATCAGGCGTGAGCGGCAGCTTCACCGGCCGCTTGAGCCGCGCCGAAAGATCAAGCGCCTTGGTGAGCATCAGATTGCGGTGCGCCTCGGCGGCCGTACAGGCCTGCGTCGGCACTCCGAGCGCCATGCGATTGAGCCAGGAATCGGTCTCCTCGCGCATCGGCCCACGCAACTCGCCGAGCGCCATGTCGCCGGGCGGATAGCTGCCCATGAAGTCGACGAGGCGGCTGGTGTCCGGATTGTAGCCTTCGAGCTGGGGCTTGGAGACCGCGAGCACCATGTCGCGGTGAGTGTCGTCGATGGTCAGCACGCCGTCGGTGCCGTTGATAGCGACCTCCAGGCTGTAGACCGCGCCCGGCCAGGTCACCGGCAGCGCCCAGGAGATGTTGAGATGATAGACGCTGCCGTCGGAGAACATGATCATGCCGGCGGTGGCGTCGATGCCCTGATAGGACGGCCCCAGCACCTTGTCGATCGAACGCGCGTAGCATTCGACTGGTGTCTTCTTCTCCATGTACCACATCACGATATCGAGTGCGTGAGTGCCGGAGATCACCATCGGCGAGATCGTCTTCGGATCATCGGTGCGCTTGTAGTTGTCGATCGCGACCAGACGATTCATGAACGCGCGCGAGCTGACGAGCGTGACGTCGCCGAGTGCACCGGTGCGCACCTTCTCCTTGGCGCCGAGCCATTTGCGGCGGAAGCGCTGGGTGTAGCCGACGACGGCGTCGAGCTTGGCGTCGGTGATGGCTTTCAGCACGCGCGCGGACTCCGCGAGATCGGTCGCAAGCGGCTTCTCGATCAGCATCGGCACGCCGCGCTCGACCGCCGCCAGGATCGGATCGACGTGCAGATGCTCGTCGGTCGCGATGATGGCGCAGGTGACCTCAGGTCGGCTCAGCAGCTCGCGATGGCTTTGCGTGACGAAGTCGGCCTCGATCTTGGGCGCGACCTCACCGGCGCGGTTCGGGTTCTTCTCGGCAAGCCCGATCCATTCCACCGCCGGGTGGCGCGCCGCTACCTCGCCGCGGAACAGACCGACGCGCCCGCCGCCGATGATGGCGAGACCGATGCCTTTGGCGCTGCGTTTCACTGCTTGTTCCTCGCGGTCATTTCGGAGATCGCCGAGATGGTCTCGTTGGTGAGGGGCAGATCGATCGGCTCGCCGCGTGCGGCCGAGAGATCGGCCGCAAGATATGTCTGCATCACGGTGCGCGCGCTTTCCGGCGTCACCATCACAGGCCGATCGAGCATGCACGATTCCAGAAAGTGGATCGTCTCCGGTCCCATCTGGCCCGCGAACACATGATCGACCTGCTCGCCCGGCATGGTCGACATCGGAAACTGCGTGCCGCCCGACACCGTATTGAGCCAGTGCTCGCGATGGGTGTCATCAAGGATGAGCGCCCCCTCTGTGCCGGTGACCTCGACCCAGGTGGTGCAGAAATTCGGATAGCTCGGCGGCAGGTTCCAACCGCCGCCAATCGTCACCACCATGCCGTTGTCCATGGTGACGATCGACCACATGCAATCGTAGGAGCCGTTCACCGGCTGCATGTAGCCGTAGGAGCCCTGCGAGTAGACCTTCACAGGTTTCGCTGGCTCCAGCAGCCAGAACACGAAGTCGAGGTCGTGAGTCGATTCCATCACCACCGGCGAGAGCTTGACGCGGCTTGCGATCTTCTTGCCGAGGCTGCGGGAGAGATGCCGGCTCACCATCACGGAAACGACCTTGCCGAGTGTGCCGTCGGTGATCTTCTTCTTCGCGTAGGCGAACTTGGGATTGAAGCGCTGCGAATAACCGATGGTGAACTTGAGCCCGCCGCGGCGCGCGATCGTGATCAGCTCATCGGCCTCCCACAGCTCGAGCGCAATGGGCTTCTCGAGCAGCACGTGCTTGCCGGCCTTGAGGCAATCGCGCGCGATCGGGAAATGCGTCTGCTCGGGCGTGGTGCAGATATAGACCACCGAGATATTCGGGTTCTTGATGATGTCCTGGTAGTCGAGCGTGGCGGTCGCCGGCCTGGTCAGCGCCTTGATCTCGGCCAGACGGTCCGGGCGGATCTCGCAGACGTGCAGCTTATCGACCAGCGCCGAGCGCGACAGCGTCTCGGAACGGATACCGCCGCACCAGCCGGTGCCGATGACCGCGACTTCAACCTGTTTCACTTGTTGGCCTCATGATGATGGGGAATTGGCGCGCGCGATAAGAACCATGATTGCAGGCCGCCGCAAAGGGGGATTCGGAAGGGTAGCGCGGTGCGACAAAGCAGCCATCAGCCTGGCCAGCTGCCGCTCGCGGAGCAGCCCGCTGGTGAAATCGCGGGCAATTTTGGTTTCGTTTTGCCAAAGCGCCTTGTTGGTTTCGTTTTGCCAACGCCGCGACGGCTCTCACTGCGTCGCTCTGGCCAAGACCAAAGGTCGGAAGTGGGGACGTGCTTGCGACAGCGTGAAGGACGTGTCGGCTCGGGTTAAGGATTGCTTCTTTCCCTGCCCGCAGACGCACTCCTCGAATTGGATCCGGATGGCCGCACTATAGCGCCAGCCCACTTCCTGTCCACATATTTTATCTGGTAGTGAAATTCGGCGTGACGGGAAGCCGGAAGAGCTATCAAGCGGAATACCTGACCACGTAGTGCCGTTGGCGGCCGGGCACTGGTGTTCGGGCGATAGCTCGGTGGGCACGGTCCAGCCAATATGCAACAATATGGTTGCGTATCGTCGCGACCTATCCTATGACAACAGGCAACCGCGAGGTTGCATATAAGTCAGGAGGTCGGAAACATGAGTGATCGCATCGAGAAGACCATCGAGCTTAACGCTCCGGTGTCGCGCGTCTGGCGCGCCTTGACCGATTACAAGGAGTTTGGAACTTGGTTCCGCGCCAAGCTCGAGGGGCCGTTCGTCG
>Ga0075424_100004309_pt1 | contig 13405 bp, 15 predicted proteins | sample SoiMethybrSBSTD3_FD_75301 | JGI IMG/M metagenome (GOLD analysis project Ga0075424, IMG submission 75301) | Bulk soil microbial communities from a Populus tree surrounding site in Tennessee, USA - Soil MetaG P. TD hybrid SBSTD3 | ecosystem: Environmental > Terrestrial > Soil > Tree plantation... | reverse complement strand
GTACGCTGCAACTTTGATCTACCTACGCCTTTCGCCACACGATCTTAAGAGGATCGTCACTCTTGGCTTCTGTGATCAGGCCCCGTTCTTTCAGAGCCTCGACCGTGTTGCGTGTGGCAGATGCTGGGCGGACTACTTCCTCCCCGTCCAACTTTCGCAAGACCGGATCGCGGCCCAACGAATCAGTTTCAAGCTGATAGCCATGCTCCACGTGCCGAAGCAGGTCCTGCTCTGGCTCGGACAATTTCGAGAGAGTTTCCAGAGTTCGCGTTTCGGGAACCGGTTTCTTCGGAGCCCGCTTCTTTGCCAAAGTTCCCCCCACTTCTGAGCGGTGAGCAGAGCCAATGAGAGCGATGTTACAACATTCATGAGCGGCGGCATCGCATTCCGCTACGAACCGGCGGAGGTTCGAACGTGATCTACTCTATTTCCCGTTTGTGGCGGGTACAATGCTTCATCGTCCGGGTATGGAGGGCACTCGATGAAACGACGTTGGGTCATCGTGGGCACTACCTGCTGCGCTCTCATCTGTGCAGGCATCATCGTTCGCGCCCAGCGTAACCATCGTCGATGGGCGAAGTCCGCGGCAGTGTACCGCATCCGGGCGGAGCGGGGTGAGGCGAAGTCTCAGTTTCAGCTGGGAGCAATGTATTACTACGGCAACGGAGTGCCCAAGGACTATGTCGAGGCCGTGCGTTGGTACCGCAAATCCGCCGAGCAGGGTTACGCCGATGCTGAGTACTCCCTCTCTTACATGTATCACAAGGGGAGAGGACTGCCGCAGGACGATTCCGAAGCCGCACGCTGGTGCCGAAGAGCTGCCGAACACGGAAACGCTCTGGCTCAAGACGCTCTTGGCATCATCTATCGCAGAGGCGAGGGAATGCCAACGGACGACACAGAGGCTGTACGCTGGTACCGCAAATCCGCCGAACAAGGGTATCCGCAGGCTCGATACGACCTTGGCTATATGTATTACTACGGCTACGGTGTGCCCCAGGACCGAGTCGAGGCCGCCCGCCTGTTCCAGGAAGCTGCCGCTCAGGGCAACGAGGATGCTAAGCGCGCGCTTGAGTGTTCAAGGAAGGGGATTTCGATCGACCCAGGCGCGGGCCTTGAAGGCCTTCAATAAAGTCGCAAAATGCTATTTGCTTCACGAAACGGGCAAGCGAGGGTGTGTCAGTTGTCGTGATCAACGCGATTACAACTAAAAAATCTGCCGGTCCGCAATTGGTGAAACGGAATGCAATCCGCCAGGCGAGTAGGCTGCTGACGATTGAGGCGACAGAGTGAAAGCAGACAAGAAGCCCGAGAAGGCTGTTTACTTGCTCGTGGTCGAAGGATTCGCCGATTGGGAGCCCGCCCACGCCGTTGCTGAGTTGCGACGCTTTGGTCACTATCGCGTCGAGTCGGTGGGGTTGTCTTCGGCGGCGGTCCGCTCCATGGGAGGAATCACGGTGCTGCCCTCGAAGATAGTCTCCGAGGTCGAGCCCTCAGATGTGGCCGTATTGATTCTACCGGGCGGGGACCGATGGGAGCATGCGCCTGTTGAACCCGAACTCGAGCAGCTTCTCAAGCGGCTGGATGCAAGCAACGTCCCGATCGCGGCCATTTGCGGGGCGACCGTAGCCATTGCGAGAATTGGGCTCCTGCGAGGCCGGCGCCACACCAGCAACGGGCTTGACTACCTGCGGTCACAGGTTTCCGGGTACTCTGAGGCGGACAAATACGTGGACGCCCCTGCCGTGCGCGATGGAAAGTTGATTACGGCTAGCGGACTCGGGGATGTCGAATTTGCACGCGAGCTTTTCGAGGAATTGGAAGTACTGAATGCGGGAGAGCGCGCGTTGTGGGCCCAAATCTTCCGTAGTGCCAAACTCCCGAGCGAGCCGTCCAAGAGCACCTAATCAAGCGGGAGACCTCCCGACCGAAAACCGGGCGCGAAACAAATTTCTCGATCCAGCCTTTGCGCTTGACACGTATATAACAATATAGTTATATAACTACATGGTATTGGAATCGTCCACTCTGGACGCGGTCTTCGCCGCTCTTGCCGATCCGACACGTCGCGCCATTCTGGCACGGCTGGCCTCGGGAGAGGCTTCTGTAAACGAGCTGGCTGAACCGTTTTCCGTTACTCAGCCGGCCATTTCACGTCACTTGAAAGTGCTGGAACAGGCCGGGCTCATTTCCCGAGGCCGCGCAGCACAGCGACGGCCGCGACGACTCGAAGCCAAGCCGCTTGCCGAAGCGGCCAGCTGGCTAGAGACATACAGAAAGCTTTGGGAAATGCGCTTCCGGCACCTGGATGCGCTGCTGGATGAAATGAAGCTCGCGAAAAAGAGTCACCGCAAGAAACGATAGGAGATACGCAATGAAGAATACCCTCCAAGTCACTGCCCGAGGCGATCGCGAAATCGTAATGACCCGTGTTTTTGACGCACCCCGTCATCTCGTCTTTGAGGCCTGCAGCAAGCCGGAATTGGTGAGGCAGTGGCTGTTGGGACCTGAGGGCTGGTCGATGCCGGTCTGCGAGATTGATCTGCGCGTGGGAGGCAGCTACCGCTACGTGTGGCGTCACAGTGATGGCAGGGAGATGGGAATGGGGGGCGTGTATCGCGAGATCGTGATTCCGGAACGCGTGGTTGCTACTGAGAAGTTCGACGAGGCGTGGTATCCGGGTGAGGCTGTAGGCACACTGGTGCTGGTGGAGCGGGATGGCGAGACGACGCTCACGCAAACCATGCTCTATGATTCGCGCCAGACACGGGATGCGGTCCTCAAGTCCCCGATGGAAACGGGAGTGGCGGCCAGCTACGACCGCTTGGAAAAGATCGTCACTTCCATGCCCGCACAAGGAGAGGAGCGGGAGTCGCGGGCATCATGAACGAAGCGCACGGATCTGATCACATAGGGCGCAGCATCCGCGCCGTGTTGGCGGCATTGATCGTCGGCATCGTTCTCACTGTGGCGACGGACGCCGCGCTGCACGCGGCGAACATTCTGCCGCCTTTGGGCCAGCCCACCAGCGATCCCTTGTTACTGCTGGCTGCCACCTATCGCACCATCTACGCCGTGTTGAGCACCTATATCGGCGTACGATTGGCTCCCAGCCGCCCGATGGCGCATGCGATGGTGCTCGGTGTGTTGGGGCTGCTGGCAAACTTGATCGGGGGCTTGGTGATGTGGAATCACCCGGCGGTGGTCGGCCATCGCTGGTATCCGTTGGTCCTGGCTGGGTTGGCAATCCCGAGTGCCTGGCTCGGAGGCCGATTCTTCCTCATGCAGACCCGGGCCACGACGTGAGAGAGGTCCGTGGGGGAATAGAGCTATAGGTTTCTAGGGAATGACAGCCGTCGCCTGGTTAGAGTAAACACTCTCCGTATTAGCTGCGTCGACTGCGGTCACAGCGTAGTAATACGTCTGCCCCGAAGCGGCGGTCGAATCCACGTAAGATAGCCCCGCCTCGAGAGCCGACAAACGTGTATAGGGACCGCCCGAGATTGTACCGCGATACACGTAATAGCCTTGCACCAATGACGTACTAGCATTCCAGGTCAGCGTGACGGTGTGTTGGGTGGTTTGAGTACCTGTTCCTGATAGAGCAACGGTGCCAGGGGAGTTGGAGGCATCGCTAAAGAAAGAAATGGTGCCAGTGGTGGCCCCGGTAACCTGCGGAGCGAAGGTCACCGTAAACGGCACACTCTGTCCGGTTGCAACCGTTACGGGAAACGAGATTCCGCTGACGGAGAATCCGGCTCCATTCCAACTGGCAGTTTGGAAGGTGACTCCACCCGAGGTCGCGCTCAGCGTCCCCGCCTGGCTCATGGTGCTTCCGACAGTGACGTTGCCAAAGTTCATCATGGAGGGTCCCACAGAAAGGCTGCCAGAGGCGGAAGTTCCTCCGCTGCCGGAATTAGCGTTCATTTTGGCGGTTACGCAGCCGGTGTTGGTGGCGATGAGGATCGCAAGAGCGCTGCCGAAGACACAGGGAAGCAGCCAATTCTGCTTGGGGGCAAGGCCAGAGTTCATGAGCGACGCAAGACCTCTCTCTTCTGCACGTTTTCCACAGAACAGGCACGGTCTACCAATGAAAGGGAGCAAGTCCAACCAGCACGCCTGAGACCATCCCTGAAAACGCTTGCTTTGTGCGATTTGCCGCCCCAGACCCTGTCCCCTGTCGTGTAGAAGTTACCGAATTCGGCCGGCACTTTTGGAAAAAACAAAGCGCCTATGATGTTGCGGAAAGCAACGATAAGTTCATCATCTCGTTTAGCTCCGTAAGCCTTCATTCACACAGAAGTGAATGCAGCTTCTGAGTCCACTTTGGTGCGGGTCACTTTGGTGGTTACTAAAAGGCGATACCCCGTTACGTTTAGGACATGTACTCTTGTGTACAGTTCGATTAGGCTGTTCTCACAATCGAATCTCGATTCAGTTTTCTGGGCGCTTTCCCCCGGTGCTCGCAATAAGGTCGTTTTGAGCAAGGAAGGGGATTATGAAAGTCGCTATCCTGGCAGTCTTGGTTCTGGTGAGTGCGGCGAGCGCGCAGGACAACCTGGTTGCGATGGGTGCGACTCTGCCCGATTCTTTGGCCCAACCAGCCAGTTCCTCGCGCGCCATGACGCCCTCGGTTCCTGATGTGATCGTCCCAGCTGCGAACGCAATCGAGTTCATCCCCGCCCCAGTTCCGGATGCTCCCAGCGCTCGCAAGTTCTGGACTTTGGAAAACAAGATCAATTTCTCAATCTTCGCAGCCGAAGTCGCGGCTGATGCCATCACGACGCAACGCGGCCTGGACCGCGGCATGCGCGAAGCGAACCCTCTGGCGCGTCCTTTAGTAACCCACGGGGCGGGTGGTCAGGCGGCCGCCTCCGCCATCGGTATGGGCATGGCGCTCGGCACAGCTTATTTGCTGCACCGCACTGGCCACTACAAGGCGGAGCGCATTGCCGTCCGGCTCATGCTGGCAGGAGAAGGGTTTGCCGTCGGCCAGAACATTGCTGTTCTGCATTAGCCAGCGGAATCGAGTCTTCGAAAATTTTTCTTCCTTTCCTGTCGTTTGCGCGCCATCCCAATCGACATACCAGTAGAGCCGGAACGCGGCCTGGGAGAACGACATGACAGCGAAGACCAACTCCACTCAAATCATCAGGTTCGTGGCGGGATCGATGCTGGCCGTGCCGGGTCTCTTCTTGCTGATCGGAGACGTCAACGCGATCGCGGTTCAATGGCGAACTCTCATCATTGCGATGGGCGGCGAAGACCTCGGCCTACTGCCCGGCGTGATCTGGGCAGCATCTTTCAATCCTCAACAGGTGCTCTACGGTGCGCTGCAGTTGATTGGGATGCCATTTGTTTTGCTTTTAGCGGGTGTCGCATTGCTGCCCAATGTTTCTGCAGGACGCAAATTCAGACTGCCGGCCTAAAGCAGATTCTCCGACCGGACCAGATAGGGCCCTTCACCCAGTTCTCAGCTCGTTGTCGCTCTTCTTCCCAAGATTTGTCAGGAAAGCATCGGCGAACCCGCACCCGTTATCTAATGCACTATGACGACCGGTTTACCCGTCGCAGTTCTTGACCTCGTAGGTATGCACCCTGGCGAACCCGCCGGCAGTGCGATCGCCCGCTCCGTGGACCTGGCTCAACACGTGGAACGCTTCGGCTACACACGCTTCTGGCTCGCGGAGCATCATTCAATCGAGGGACTCGCCTGTTCTGCGACACCCGTGTTAATTGGCCACGTTGCGGCCGCGACGAAGACGATCCGGGTGGGCAGCGGCGGCGTGATGCTGCCGAACCACGCACCACTGGTTGTGGCGGAACAATTCGGGACGCTCGAGGCCTTGTTTCCCGGACGGATTGATCTGGGGCTTGGTCGGGCCCCGGGCGGAGACTACGCGACCATGCGCGCATTGCGTCGTGACCATCGACAGACGGGTGATGATTTTCCGCAACTGCTCGAAGAGCTGCGTGGCTATCTCGGTGCGGAGCGGCCAGGACAGGCGGTGAAAGCGATTCCGGGACAGGGAAGCAATGTTCCCATTACGCTCCTCGGATCGAGCGGTTTCAGCGCGCAACTGGCCGCCTCGTTGGGATTGCCATTCGCATTTGCAGCACACTTTGCGCCTGAATATTTGTATGTTGCCTCGAAAATGTACCGCGACGGCTTTCGCCCGAGCGAGGCGTTACCGAAGCCATACTTGATGGTCGCGGTCCAGGTGATTGCCGCCGAAACTGATCGTGAAGCCGAACGGCTGTTTACTACGCCACAGCAGCGCTTCCTCCGCCTGATCCAAAACCAACCCGTGGAGTTGCTTCCTCCGGTGGATTCGATGGAGCCCCTGTGGAACGAGTTTGAGCGTGCCGCAGTAGAGAACAAGCTGGGCGCGGCGATTGTGGGATCGGTGGAGAGCGTGAAAGCCAGGTTGGAAAAACTTGTATCAGAGACACTCGCCGACGAAGCTATCGTCGTGACGGACACCTACGATCATGCCGACCGACTGCGATCGTATCAACTCGTCGCAGAGATCGCGAAAGAACTGAACGCAGGTGTCAGGCTTCAGGCATCGGGTGTCAGGTCTTAGGTGTCAGGCCCTGGGTCTTAGGCCTTTGAGTGTGTTGTCTTGGATTAAGCCTTAGATCTTTGGTACCGCACCTGACACCTGAGGACCTGAGACCTGGCACCTGCTTTATTCCGTTGTGAAGTAGTCAACCGGTACTGGGTTCTCGAATAGAGAGTAATCGCGCGTCACGACGGTGATGCCGCCTTCGGTCACAAAATACCTTTGCCGGTCGGCCTCGGCGTCGTAGCCGATGGTCGTTCCCTCAGGAATGTGCACGTCACGGTCGATGATGGCGCGCTGAATCCGGCAACGTCTTCCAATATTCACATGGGAAAACAGGATGCTGTCGTCGACCTCGCTATAGGAGTTCACACGAACGTCGGGGGAGAGCACGCAATTTTTTACGGTACCGCCCGAGACGATGCATCCCGCCGAAACGATGGAATCGAGTGCGGTTCCCGTGCGTCCCGGCTCCGCAAAGACAAACTTGGCAGGGGGATATTGCCGCTGATGGGTGCGAATCTGCCAGTCCTCATCGTACAAATTGAACACCGGCGAAACCGACACGATGTCCATGTTAGCTTCGTAGTAAGCCTCAAGCGTGCCTACATCCCGCCAGTACAAAGCCTCTTTCTTGTTTTCATCTACGAAGTCGTAGGCATAGACGCGGTAATCGTCAACCATGCGGGGCAGAATGTCATGGCCGAAATCGTGGCTTGACTTGGAATCTTCGGCATCTTTGAGCAACACAGGAATGAGAACATCGGTGTTGAAAAGATAAATGCCCATGGACGCAGAAACCTTCACAGGATTCCACGGAGAACGCAGATCGGTTTGCTTTGGTTTCTCCAGAAAGCCATGGACGCGATGGTCATGGTCGATATCGACAACTCCGAAGCGATACACCTCATCAGGCCCGACCTGGATGGTGGCGAGCGTTACGTCGGCCGCTGAGTGCATATGCTGTTCCAGCATCTTGCCGTAATCCATTTTGTAAATATGGTCGCCGGAAAGAATCAGCACGTGCTTCGGTTGTTCCGATCCGATGGAATAGATGTTCTGGTACACAGCATCGGCCGTGCCCATGTACCAGTTCTCGCTCACCCGCTTCATCGGCGGCAGGATCTCGATGAACTCTCCCATCTCGCGCGCCACGATGTTCCAGCCCTCGCGGATATGACGGTTCAGTGACAGTGCCTTGTACTGGGTGAGGATGTAGACCCGGCGCAAATCTGAATTGACGCAATTGGAGAGTGTTATATCGATGATTCGGTATTGCCCGCCGAAGGTCACCGCGGGCTTGGCTCGATCGCGGGTCAGGGGATAGAGTCGCTCCCCGGCGCCTCCTGCTAGCAGCACTCCCAGCGTATCTTTCATCAGACGTCCCGGTTTGGTGGGGTGACGGGGCCCGGTCGCAGGTGCGACATCTCAGTGACACTGACCTTCGCGCTCACCTGCGAGAGGGTAGATGGTAGCACAAGCGGAAACGGTTGCGTGACGTGAGGATACAGTCGGTGCAGGCTTCATCACATCGCAGAAAAGTCGAATGAAAGCCGCAGAAAACGAAATCGGCAGCACCTGACCGACATCTTGAGAATGGAACCGCCGAAAGGAAAGGTAACCGGCTAAGCTACGTCTTCATCGATCTTGATGCGCAACGACTTTAGAAACTTGAGGTCCTGATCGTTGACCTTAAACGTGGGATTGCTGGTGAGGGTCGTTACAAGAGAAGTCTTATCGCTGGCTTTTTCTCCCTGCTTGCTGACCCCGATGGTCGCCTCGAGCACCAGGAAGATGTCGTAGCCACCTTCCTTAATCCGCGCCACCACCTCGGCAATCGAATCGGAGTCGGCCAGGGATTCGTTAATCGCCTCGCCTAATTCCTTCATCAGCTGCTTGAGTTGCTGGTCCACGGAACCCCCTCCCGCTGACGCGTCACAGGTAGATGTGATCCGCGCCCAAGGTTATTGTACCGCTGAACATTGATAAAATCGACCGGTGGCTGGAATCTCTTTAGCGCGCAAGCTATGGATCGCCGCTCGCGTGGCCAATCAGCAGGCCGGGCGCAGCCGGACGATGCAAGCCGTCCTGCAAGCTGGCAAGACCACAGCTCGCTCTTTTGGACGTGTTTTGCACCAGCTTTGGTTGGAAGTTACGGGCTTTGTTTTCCTTGCACTGGCTGGAATCGGAGGGATCGCCCTGGTGCGCGAATATGCCAAGTACCAAGCTGGGAAGACCGGCCCCGGCCGAGTGGCGATCGCTGTGTGCTTTTGCCTGACATTTGGGTATTTTGGGATGAGTTCGTTCTGGCGCGTCCGAAAGAAAAAGCAGAATTGACCACAAAGAATACAAAGGCACACGCGGGAGGGCCGCTTGACAGCAACTCCGAGGTTCGTGCGCAAGGATTTGCATGTTGGAGTCACACCGAAAATGTTCCGAAACCTCGTCTTTGAAGATTCAGGTTTTCCTTCGTGCTCCTTCGTGTCCTTGGTGGTTGAGAGCCCTTTATGATGGAGAAACTCAAAACTGCCCCATCCAAGTCTGCTCCGAACGTTCCTGAAGCCGAGACGTCCTCGCACATTCCCATTCGCACTCTCTACACGGCTGCTGACCTTCGGGAATGGGATCAGGAAAAGGATGTTGGCTATCCCGGCGAATACCCTTTCACCCGCGGGGTCCAGGCAACCATGTACCGTGGCCGCCTATGGACCATGCGGCAATACGCTGGCATGGGCGATGCGGAAGAATCCAACAAACGTTACAAGTACCTGCTTTCCAACGGAACCACAGGACTTTCAGTGGCATTCGACCTGCCCACCCAAATCGGCCTTGACTCGGACAGTCCCCTATCCATGGGTGAGGTTGGGAAAGTAGGCGTTGCCATTGATTCCATCGACGACATGCAGCGGCTCTTTGACGGCATCGACCTGACGAGGATTTCGACTTCGATGACCATCAATGCAACAGCGTCCATTCTGCTCGCGCTCTATGTCGCTGTGGCGAAGCGGCAAGGAGCGGACATCAGTAAGCTTTCCGGTACGGTACAAAATGACGTTCTCAAGGAATACATTGCGCGCGGAACCTACATCTATCCGCCGCAGCAGGCCATGCGGATTATTACCGACCTGTTCGCCTGGGCGAACCAGAATGTGCCCGGCTGGAATACCATCTCGATTTCCGGCTATCACATGCGCGAAGCGGGATCGACCGCTGTACAGGAGGTTGCGTTCACGCTGGGCAATGGCATGGCGTACGTGCAGGCGGCGATCGATGCGGGACTGGACGTGGACAAATTCGCCCCTCGGCTTTCGTTCTTCTTTAACGCGCATAGTAATTTCCTCGAAGAAGTAGCGAAGTTCCGCGCGGCACGACGCATGTGGGCGCGAATCATGCGCGAACATTTCAAGGCGAAGAATCCCAAGTCGTGGATGCTGCGGTTTCACACGCAGACTGCCGGATCAACCCTGACCGCGCAGCAATCCGAAAACAACATCGTGCGCACAGCAATCCAGGCGATGGCCGCGGTGCTGGGAGGAACGCAGTCTCTGCACACCAACTCATTCGACGAAGCACTCGCCTTGCCCACCGAGCAGTCCGCGCGTATTGCGCTGCGCACGCAGCAGATCATCGGCTACGAATCAGGAGCACCGCAGACAATCGATCCGTTGGCGGGCTCGTACTACGTCGAAAGCCTGACCAACGAGATCGAGAAGCGGGCAGCCGAGTATCTGGGCAAGATCGAAGTCATGGGAGGAATGCTGAAGGCGATTGAGCGAGGGTACGTGCAGTTGGAGATACAAAACGCCGCCTTCGAATACCAGCGCGCTGTCGATCATGGAGAGGCCGTGGTCGTCGGCGTCAACCGCTACGCTGCAGAAGAAGAGAAAAAGGTACCGATTCAGAGGATCGACGAGGCGTTGGAAGGAAAGCAGGTGGAACGTGTCAGGGCTGTGCGCACGCGGCGCGATGTGGGCCCATGGAAGGCAGCCCTGGAAGGAGTCGACGACGCGGCTTGCTCGGGCACCAACCTCATGCCGCGGATATTGACTGCGGTCGAAGCGAATGCCACCGTGGGCGAGATCTCTGATGCCATGCGCAAGGTGTTTGGTGAATATCAGGAAGCGGTGGTGATTTGAGGGGACGCAAGGTCTCCGAGACAACCACAAGAGTATGTAAGGACCAGAAGAAAGTTCGATACAGCGGCTTATTCCGCATCCCACCCAATACGAATCACTCCGCCGCGATACGTGCGTTTGACACACCTACCCCTTGACCGCATGTACTTCTCAGACTGTCCATCGGTGATCTAGCTCGGTCGAGTCGGAGCGGTGAAAATCGGAGCAGAAATTTTCCATCGGCTAGCCGACCAGCCGATGGCATGAACGGCACGACCATTCCCCCCTGTGCGACACGTTGTGCACAGGCATAGGTGATCCTGTGACCGGCTCCGGCTTCTCTCGTATTTGGGCTCTTTGTATCTTTTCACTAATCATTTCCCCTCCATCAACATTTGCAGAAATCACAGTCGCCCCCACAGCGCTGGGTTTCGGCAATGTCTCGGTGGGTTCCAGCCGAACGCAGACGATTACCATCACCAACGCCGGATATCGGACCGTCAGTGTTTCTCGGGCTGGCGTGAGCGGAACAGGTTTCAGCATTCAAGGTTTGACCTTTCCGTTTTACCTGGCTGCGGGGAAGAGCGCCATCCTGAGTGTGATCTTCGCGCCGCCAACCGCCGGAACTGACACGGGCTCCGTCTGGGTGAGTGCTTCGACTACCAGTTGGAAGCGATATCGCCGGAGCACGGCCACAGTTGCTTTGACGGGAGCAGGTGTTGCTTCTGGCGCTGGGCAAATCACCGCCTCGCCGGCAGCTCTGACCTTCGGGAGTCTATCGGTAGGACAATCGCAGAGTCTCAGCGCCACCGTGACCAACACGGGCACTGCCAATGTGACTGTGTCGCAGGCCAGTTCCTCGAGCGCAGCTTTCGCAGTCAGCGGTCTGACGCTGCCTGCAAGCGTTTCGGCCGGTCATAGCCTGACCTTCAGCGTTGTTTTCCGCCCGACTGCCTCTGGTGCAGTTTCGGGGCAATTGGCAATCACTTCCAACGCGTCCAACCCGCAATTGAACATTGCCGTGTCTGGAAGTGGCGCATCCGCCGGGCAGTTGACCGTCGCACCCGGCACGCTGAACTTCGGAAATGTTGCCACCGGATCGGGCACGGCGTTGGCGGGGACGCTCACGGCCACAAGTTCCCCAGTTACGGTCTCATCCGCCAGCAGCAGCAGCGCCGAGTTCGTCGTGAGCGGAATCTCCTTACCCGTTACTGTCCCGGCAGGCCAATCGCTGCCGTTTACCGTGACCTTTCGCCCGCAGGCCTCTGGGACGGCAACCGCGTCTTTATCCTTCCTCAGTAACGCTACGAGTTCACCGACGACGGAAATGCTCACCGGCAGCGGGACCGGAGCCGTCCAGCACACGGTCAGCCTGTCGTGGAGTCCCAGCAGCAGCTCCGGAGTCGTGGGTTACAACCTGTACCGCGGGACGGTGCCGGGAGGACCTTATACTCAGATTGTTTCCCGCGACAGCACATCGGCATACAGCGACAATACCGTAGTGGGAGGCCAGACGTACTTTTACGTGGTGACCTCCGTGGATGGTACGGGAGCGGAAAGTGTCTACTCAAACCAGGCCCAGGCTGTGGTCCCCACACCGTAGTCGCAACTGACCGGTCGAATAATGTTTGTCGGACCGGGGCGGCCGACGGGGCTGTTTCGGAAGAGGACTCTCTTTGCACTTCCGCAACAGCGCTCACAAGTAGGACAGCCACCAATCCTTTCTCCCCTGCTTGAGCTCCGCAAACCAGCGGCACGGGAAGTAGAGCAGACCTACCGCAACGATCCACATCAGATACACGAACGGCAGATTGTACCCGTAGCCGTCGGGCACTTCCCCAAAGAAGGCGCCGCGGAAAAGCCATCCGACCGATTCCCGATGGAACAGAGCCACGACCACCGCGAGAGTGTGGATCAAGTAAATGTGGAGAATGTAGAAGAACATGGGCACACGTCCGAAAATGTGCAGTGGACCCAGTCCTCTTGGCGGGTAACTTTTGTCGAGCCATCCGAGCAGAAGAAATGACGGACCCAGTGTCATCAGCAGAAACTGCAGGGAAGTGGGGTACTTCTCAACGTCGAAGAAAAGGATCACGCTCTTCTCCAGTGTGGGCTGGATGTGAAAGTCGCCTTGGGAGACGCCGCCCTGTCCGACTGGAGGATTGCCGTAAACGTTGGTCAGACGCAGCAGGATAAATGCGGCAATCAGAAGCGAACCCATCGCCAGCAGCAGCTTCTTACGTCGTTCACTCTCGAGCAGGTAAAGCTGGCCAAAGGCGTAACCAGCGCCCATGACTCCCAGAAGGGGAATCAGAGGGAACAGAACGAACTCGCGAATCTGGAACGGCAAGAGAACCCCTCCACGTGCGTGAAGGATGTTCCACAGCCAGGCCAGAGAACCGAATTGCGCCGGCCGAATCGGATCCAGCAGATTGTGCGTAAGAATCATGCCGACCGAAACTACGGTGACCCAGCGTATAGGCAGGCGCACGACTGCCGCCAACAGGACCATGCACGCTCCGAGCGCCCAAATCACACCAAAGAATCCGAATGGGATTTGAAATGACCAGCCCGTTCCGACCACGGTGAATTCCAACACGATCAGCCATAGGCCGCGTGTCCAAAGGAATTGACTCAGCTCTGCTGGAGTGCGGCGTCGCCCGTAGAAGAAAGCTCCAGTGCCCGCCAGGAAGAAGAACATGGGCGCGCAGAAGTGTGTGATCC
>Ga0075424_100004307_pt1 | contig 13409 bp, 11 predicted proteins | sample SoiMethybrSBSTD3_FD_75301 | JGI IMG/M metagenome (GOLD analysis project Ga0075424, IMG submission 75301) | Bulk soil microbial communities from a Populus tree surrounding site in Tennessee, USA - Soil MetaG P. TD hybrid SBSTD3 | ecosystem: Environmental > Terrestrial > Soil > Tree plantation... | reverse complement strand
GTCCAATAGCCCGCCCAATCCGCCGAGCAGACCACCAGCACCTTCATCGGACGCCGGCTGCTTCGGCGTATCCGCGGGACTTCCGCTGCCGCCGCTTCGGAACAGAGCTCCGGACGCGAACAGCGCAAGAAGCGCAAGCATCAAGGGTTTTCCGACATTGCCGCCTGGAGCGGATGAACGGAGCATGTCTTCGAGGCCCGCCATTGGTTTCCTCCGTTAGGGCTCGGGGTTGGGACTACCAGTTCAGATCATGCGCTGCGACGGCCGGTCACGCCGTTGTAGATAAGGAGCACGACAATAGCGCCGATGATTGCGACGATCATGCTCCACAAGTTGAGGCCCGTCACGCCGGTCGCGCCAAAAAGGCTGAAGAGAAAGCCGCCAACGAGCGCGCCGATTGTTCCGAGAGCCATGTTGAGCCAAAAGCCCTGGCCCTCCTTGTCGACAATCTTGCTACCGATGAACCCTGCGATAAGGCCAAGTATGATCCAGCTAAGGATGCCCATGTCGCTGCTCCCTTTCAAAAACCATTCGATGGCGAGCCGCTCGCTTCCGGACTTCGTGCGAAGCTCAAACCCGCGCCAGCAAGTCCAGCTTTGCTTGAAGATCATCAATAGTCGGCTTCGCCACGGCCCCAACGCCTGGGGTTGCTATGACTTTGTCGCACATCTCTTTGATCGTAGGTCTCGCGGCGATGATCAGTTTGGCTAGCGCGCTACGTCCTTCCGGAGAAAGCTTTGCCGCTCGTCCGCTGATATCGTTCAGTTGTGCAATCACATCGTTGATCTTGGGCAGAGCCGCCTCAGCGCTTGCTGCATCGTTGATGCCGGGTAGCGCCGTTTTCAAGGTGTTGACGGAGGAGTTGAATTGGTTGGCCAGGTTCACCCCATCAACGGTCAAATCCGCGGGCGCGACGCCCACGGTTCCGGTTGCGGCTCGCGTTGTGGCGGGTTGTTCAGCGACCGTCTGTTGGCCCTGCCGATCGATTGCGTACCAGGCAAGACCGCCGAGTATGATCAAGGCGCCTAGCCAATAGGGCCATTGCGCGGCCTTGTTGAGTGTAGCTGTGGCCGCCTGGCTTGTCGCGATCCTGCTGGTTCCGGCAGCGCCTGCGAAGCGGTCGATCAGACCAGCAGCCCCAAGCTGATCCGCGAGACCTGAGGGGATTGCGGCAACGATTTGGTCCTGCTGTGAGCGAAGCAGCGATGCGAGGCCGTTCGAGTCGAGACCTGCGTTGCGCTGGTGTAGACCCAACGCGCCCAGCACGATCGGGCCGAGCATGCTGAGCAGCAACCTGCCGCCGCTGTCGCCCGCACCTGCAAACCTGCCGAGCGCCTGTGCCATGGTGTCCACGGTTCGGCCGCCGAACAGCCCGGAGAGCATGTTCGATCCGGTCTCTGCAAGTCCCTGGACGCCGCCGTTGCGCAGCAGGTCTGCGGGAGAACCAACTTGTTGTTGCGACAACAGCTTCGACAGCTGGTTGCTTCCCGCGGGGGTTGCGACCAGGTCGGATAAGCCAGCCAGCAACGCGGGAACGGCTCCTCCCGCCGCCTTCTGAGTTGCGGCTTTGTCGAGTCCTAGAAATGAGGCGATCTGGGCGATGACTTCGGGAGTCAGGAATTGCATTACAACAGAGGTGAGATTGGCTGCCATGGCGTCTCTCCACTATGATTATTGCAAGGTCGGTTTGTCGGGTTTTCTCCTGATCTACGGGCCAGCAAGGCAATTGCATCCTCATGCGACCGCCGCGTCCCCGACCAATGGCCGATGCGCAATAGGTCGGGCATTCACCCGCTGTTCGCCGTCGGCTTGGTCATGTTTCCGCCGAGATCGTTGAACTGTCCATTCACAACATGCGGAGCACTTGCAAGTTGACTTGGATCAAAGGATGCATCTTCGGATGCGCCTTTTGAGACGAGGCGATTCAATACAGAAAACGTCAATCTGGTTGTCGTTTCCGATCACAAGTTCGGTGCCAACTGAGCCGCGTGATCCTGCCGAACTTGCATGGTCGGAGGCGCGTCACGCGCGAACTGCCGATGCTCTCGCCGGCGCCGTGGCCTCACGCTCGTGGCTTGCGATCGCCTCCTGAAGGATGATGGCGGCCGCCTGATGGAACGTGCGGGCAAAGTCATCCGCGCCGACTGCATCCTTGAGGTCGGTTCCCATCTGGTCGTCCTTGACCGACCAAAGCCCTAGCAGGAGCTTGGCGTGCGGCGCTCGGCTCCTCAGCCGGCGTGCCGCGAAGTGAATGTGAGCGGGTGTTTTGATGTCGACGCTGGACACGCACATCAAGGCTGTGCCTGAAAGGTCCAAGTTGGCGATGTTGCAAGCCGCCAGCGTCTCTGCGCGCTCGATACGCACCGGTACGCCGTGCATTTCGACAAGGGTCGCAAGCATGGCGGCGGCTGCCTGGTCGAGTTCGGTGTGGGCTCCGATCACCAACAGCGGCTTCCCGGATCGCCAGGTCGGAGCCAATTGGTCGACGGCAAGGATTGGCAGCTTGGCGGCGGATGTTGTTGTCGACTCCTGCGCTTCCTTGCTGACGAGCCAATGCTCGTGAGCGATGTCGGCAGAAAGGGATTCGATAGTCTCGCGTATATGGGTTTTCTTGTCGTCCTGCAGAATGCCGCGCTCGGCATCCTTTTTGGCCAGCATCAGGCCCGGGCGAACAACTTCATCGCAATAGCCGGCCAGCGAATGTGTCAGCATGTAGGACTTGGCTTGCTCGATCGCCTCGATCGGATCTCGTGCCAGCATGCGCTGATAGAATCCTTGCGCGTCGGACAGCGCCGGCTTGTCGCCCAGCAGGACATCGAAGAATTTGAGTTCATCAACATGCCGTCCGAGCACGACCAGGATGACGGTCAGGGGCACCGCGAGCACCAATCCGACGGGCCCCCAAAGCCAAGCCCAGAAGGTCGCAGCCACCACCACTGCTACGGGCGACAGGCCGGTCGAATGTCCCTGGATCACGGGTTCAATAAGCTGGCCGGTGATGAGCTCGAGCCCGAGAAATAGAAGGACCGTCCACACCACCATCGACCAGCCGGGGTCGACAGAAATCGCCAGCGCCAGCGGGAAGACCAAGCCGAGGATCGGTCCGATAAAGGGGATGAAGCGAAGAATTCCCGCAAGGACTCCCCATACGAACGAGCTCGGAATTCCGACGATAAACAACCCCAGGCCTACAAGGACGCCAAATGCGGCATTGATCGCAAGCTGGGCCAGGAACAGTCGGCTCAGCCGCCGCGCGGCGTCATCGATGGCCGCGGTCGCGTGCGGAATGTCGGTTGAGCCGGCAAGGCGGATCAGCCGATCGCGAAGGTCCTCGCGCATAGTAAGAATAAAGATGACGAACACGATGATTATTGCAGTCGTTGCGAGCGGGCCAAGGAGCGGGTTTATCAGCCTGCTCAGTACGTGCAGTAAGGCCCCCTTGGGTTCATGCACCTCGACCGGAATGGGGGCCGCGGGCTCCTCGGCGAGCGGCCCCTGGACAGCTTTTTGCTCGCCGCCTCCAAGCTGCTTGCTCAGATCCTCAAGGACCTGCTGAGCACGTTCCAGTGTTCCACCGGTCCCGAAGCCTTGGAGGCGCTCGATCTTGGCGCTGATCGTCGATTCATATCGTGGCAGGTCCTTGGCAAGGTGGCTTACCTGATGAGCCATCATGCTGCCGAGCATAAAAATAACGAAAAAAGCCAGCAGCACGACGGCCGCAACTGCAAGCCCGCGCGGGACTTTGTGGTTCTGGAGCGTGCGAACCGGCGGCGCCAGCATGAAGCTCAGGATGCAAGCAAGCGCTATGGGAAGCAGCACTTCGCGTGCGAAATACAAGGTAGCCACGACGATAACGGCAATCAGCATGCTATTGAGCGTCGAAGACGACGAACTCACGGCTGAGCCTCCAACGAACGATGCGGCGGACCGCCGAGCGCAGGCCTCTTCAGAACCGCATCGCAATGTTTCCGGCGCCAGTCCGCGCCGCCTCACGGTTCTCGTCGGGAAAGTTCGCGGCCATCGTTTACTTTAGTCGCGCGCCGCAAACGCCTCGACTTGATTGACGGGCCTTCCGGATGCAGATGGCACCACTACGATGTTGATGCTACCGGAACATTCCGCGGCCGGTCAACCTGCGCCGCCATTGGCTCATTGAAAAATCTTCGTCGTCGGCTCCCACATTCAGCCAACGCGATCGCGACTGGCCGTGCTAGCTGCCGGTCTTGGATCCCGAGCGAGACCGCCTCGACTTGGGATTGAATCGGGATACAGCAATGAGAACACCTGCCAACAGCAGCGCGATGGGCGCTGCTTTGCGGGAACCAAGCACTCTTAAGAGCTCAAGACCGGTGGAGATGACCATCGGATCTTGCAACAACTGCGCGGCGCTTGCTGAAGCAGCATCCCGGCTTGCTTCCTTTCGTCGCAGGAACCGTAACCAGACAAGTGCGGCCAGCGCCACGACCAGATAGGCCGCTGCAAGAACGAGCGAGGCAACGATCGCGTTGTATTTTTCGACAATAAAGGAATATGCGGCCAAACTAAAAAAGAACAATGCGATGACGGCTGCGGCAGCCGCTATTGCCTGACATATCAGTTGCTTGAATGTGCGATCGAGCCTTGCTCTCAGCGTATTCATGGCGAAAATTCTTGCCGACTATCCACGCAGGGCCGCGCCGACGATGAAGCCAAGTCCAAGCGCCACCGCGAGTGTTGCAATCGGTCGCTCGCGCAGCGACTCTTCGACTACATCTGCGATATTCTCACTCAATTCGTGGATCGGGTCGCGGCCGCTGTTGCCGGCGTCGGACAATGCACTCTCGAATTTCGCACGGACCTTGCCTATTCGATCCTTCAATTCATCAGCGTTATGCTGATCTGAGGCTTCCATCAGTTTGCTTACCTCTGCGGCGAGCGCACCGCACTCGTCGCGCAAGGACTGCAAGTCTTGCTTCGTGATTGCCATGATGCTTCCCCTGTCCTCTATGGCTCCATTATGCAGAAGAAAGCGAGCCCTGACACTGGTGCTGTCGGAAGGACACCAATGCTGACCTGACGAAACGCCCTGAATTGTGGTCTCGAGACTGCATCGTCCGATGCGAGCAACGTTGAATTGACGCAATGCCAATGGTTTTGTAAAACTATCCTTCCAGTTTTCCGGTCGTGAAAACAACATCGAAGAAGTTGATCGGACAAATTGCGCCACTCGTCGGAGAGGGACGAGTGATCTGCGACTTCTTTTCGATCTGCGAGATTTGCAAGCTCCAACTGGTGGCCGACGTCACACGCGCGCCGGGACCAAGCTATCACGCGCATCCTGCCTGCCCCCCAGGGCAGAGCAAAACCCTAAGGCCTAGACCATGAGGCGATGGCTCCTCACTTGGTTGAACAGCCTGACAGCCGCCGAGCTTGCCTTGGTTTTCTGCGGCTTCCTCTTTGTCATCACGCTTGTCGGCATTGCGGTTGTCCATCCCCATATGCGCCATGCGGTTCATGGCAAAAGGCAGGCCAATGATGTTGTGATTTTTGTCGCGGCCAACTACGGAGTTGTCTATGCGGTGTTGCTCGGTCTGCTCGTCGTTGCGACTTTTCAAATTACGAAAGACCTGCAGGACCACATTGCCATGGAAGCGTCGAGTCTATCGACGATGTACCGCAGCACCGACGCTTACCCGGAGCCGTTGCGAAGCGAGTTGCGGGCGCAACTGCGTGACTACACCCACTATGTCATTGAGAAAGAGTGGCCGGCGCACCGTCAGGTGCGTGTGCTGGTCGGCGGTGACCATCGATTGCAGGCGATCCGGCAGCAGCTGTTCTCGTTTGAGCCGAAGACCGCATCTCAAGGCGAGATCCACCGGGAAATGCTGCGCTATTTCAACGCTATGAATGTTGCCCGGGACCAGCGGCAAGGCGCGGTGTTCTCGTCAATTCCAGATGTCCTTTGGTACGTCCTCTTGATCGGCGCACTGGTCACGATCGTATTTCTGTGGATGCTTCATATGGATCTGCTGCCGCAGATTCTCTTCGGCGGTATCACCGCAATCTTTCTCGGGATCATGATGTTCCTCATCTACGCTATGGATCATCCGTTGCAAGGAGCAGTCAGCGTGGGTCCCGATGCATTTCAGTCCGTCTACGATCTGGAAATGAAATGGGAGGACGTCGGCACCAAGGCAACGACCGTGTCACTCGGCACGGGAGAATTGAACGGCGTCTACTATCCCGTGGGTCAGGCCATCTGTGAGATCGTCGACCGGGACACGAAAAAATATGGCGTGCGTTGTTCGGCTGAGGGAACGGCAGGGTCTTCCTACAACCTCGACGCCATTCGTAACGGAGACCTTGAATTTGGCATCATCCAATCTGATGTGGCTTATGCCGCCTACAATGGTGAGGGCTCGTATGCCGGCAAACCGTTCGATGAACTGCGTTCTGTCCTTGTCCTGTACCCCGAGTTGGTCACCATCATGGTGCGAGCGGATTCCAGTATTCGCCAAGTCGCCGATTTGGCGGGAAAGCGCATCAATGTAGGTCGATTGGGCAGCGGCGCATTTGCAACTTGGGGCACCATCGAAGCGTCGCTCGGTTGGAAGAATGGGCAAAAAGCGCAAGTGGCCGACTTGCCTGCCGATGCTGCGTCGCACGCTCTTTGCGCCGGCGAGATCGACGCGAATTTGTTCGTCATTGGTCATCCGTCCGGCACGGTTCGGAAGCAGCTCTCCGCATGCGCGACAAATTTTGTCCCGGTGAGCGGGCCCGAGACAGAGGCTCTGGTTTCAAGCACTCCCTATTTCCAAAAGGGGGTCATCCCCGGGGCAGCGTACGGACTGGCCACGGATACGCCTACAATTGGCACCAATGCGATCGTGATGACCTGGGCGAGTGAGAATGCAAAGGCCGTTGCCGCATTTGCACAAGCAGTTATCAGCCAGATTGGTGACTTGAGGACCAAGCATCCGGCACTCGCGAACTTGACTGTAGAAGGGATGACCGGCGGCAATGGTTCCGTCCCGCTCCATCCGGCCGCCAGCCAGGTCTATAAGGACCTTGGACTATTGAAATAGCTTGCCTGGCGCCACGTCCTACATTGCCTGGAAAAAAAGATCGGCTCACGAATGTGGACTTTGCGCCTGCTTGCGTTTCTTCAATGTTGTGCGGCGCGCGGCAAGATGAATTGAACGGTTGTACCGACGCCTGGCTCGCTCTCCAGCCTGAGTTGACCTCCCAACCGGTCCACCACGATGCTATGAACGACATGCAGGCCGAGCCCGCTCGCGCCCTCGTGGCGGCGCGTGGTGAAAAACGGATCGAATGCCTGGCGCTTCACGTCGGATGTCATGCCGCAACCATTGTCGCCGAATAGTACTTCGATGTTGTTTTTTCCGGCCGCGCGCACGCGTACATCGATGGTTCCCTTGCGGCCGTTACCGAACGCGTGCGTCATGGAATTGATGGCAAGATTGGTCAGGGCTTGGCCGAACGGCCCGGGATAGCTGTCCATCTCGAGGTTGGGCTCGCATTGCAGATTGAGCGCGATCTCGCGATGGTGAAGCTCTCGCGCAAGATGAGACAGGACTTGTCGTATCAATTCGCTTGCGTCAAAGCTGCGCCGATGCGACCGGTCCTGATCGGCGGCAACTTGCTTGAAGGATTGAACGCGCTCGGCAGCGCGGTCCAGATTTGATACGAGTTGTTTGGATGCATCGCCAATGTGCTCCACGAACTCACTCAGTGTCGAACGTCTGAGGTCGCCGCGCGCGACCTCCGCAGCGAATATCTCGGACTTGCGCTGCAGCGTGGAGGCAACGGTCAAACTGACGCCGAGTGGAGTATTGATCTCGTGGGCGACACCGGCCACCATGCGGCCGAGCGCGGCCAGCTTTTCGGCTTCGATCAGCGAGTCCTGAGTTTCCCGCAAGTTTCGCAGCGCGCTTTCGGCTGCTTCCTTGGCGGTGCGGATTTCCCGCTCGGCGCGCTTTCGTTCGGTAATCTCCTCGGCGGCGACGTTGACCGCAACGATTTCGCCGCTTGGTGCGCGCAGCGGATGCCAATAGGTGATCCAAAAGCGTTCCTCGGGCTGATCCGCTCGTTGCCCCGCGACCTCGACACCGATGACGGGTTCTCCCGTCTCCATGATCGATCGAACGATCTGCTCGACGGAATCCGCGAGCGCAGGCACGCAATCCCTGACGAAGCGCCCGAGATGATCCTCAACCGATATTCCGCAGATCTCGGTGAGACGCTGGTTGATTTGTAGGTATCCGCAGTCTGGCGACAAACAGGCAAGGCCGATTGGTGCAGTGTCGTAGATCAGTTGTAGGGCAGGCTGTTGTGGGAATAGCACCACTGCCGATTCAGCAGACGATTTGGACGCGCTCACGATTGCCCCTGTTGTTCTTCCGATGTCGCCCGGCGCCGATCCTCGCTTGTGAACTTCTGAACCGGTACACTAAGCGCTTAGAAATGAGACATTTTAGGGTCCTTTGATTTAGATCAACGATGGTCATCGTGCGTCAAATGTCCAATAGCCAGTTCAACGCGTGCGGGAAGTGACATTGTTGCAGGCAGGTATCGGGAAGAACGAAAAACGACCGGACAATGCTCTGACATCCGACATGGTCTGGATTCCCGGCGGCACATTCCGCATGGGCTCCGATCAACACTATGCGGAAGAAGCGCCGGCTCATCGCGTCACCGTCGAGGGCTTCTGGATCGACCGCACTCCGGTGACAAACCGTCAGTTCAAGGCTTTCGTCAACGCGACGGGCCATGTCACCACCGCGCAGATCGTACCGGACCCTAAGGACTATCCTGGCGCACTCCCGGAAATGATCTACGCGGGATCGCTGGTGTTCCTGCCGCCGGCGCGCGTGAACGGTCTGAAGGACTGGACGCAGTGGTGGACCTTCATGAAGGGCGCCAACTGGCGGCGTCCGTATGGGCCCAAAAGCAACATCAGGGAATTCGACGACCATCCGGTCGTGCATGTCTCATTCGCCGACACGCTCGCCTACGCGCAATGGGCAGGCAAGGATCTTCCGACCGAGGCCGAATGGGAATTTGCCGCGCGCGGCGGGCTCGACGGCGAAGAGTTCGCGTGGGGCAATGAACTGACGCCCGACGGCAGACACATGGCCAATACCTGGCAGGGGAACTTTCCGACGAATAACCTTTGCGAAGATGGATTTGAGCGCACGTCGCCGGTCAAGGCTTTTCGGCCGAACGGCTACGGCCTCCACGACATGATCGGCAACGTCTGGGAATGGACGACCGACTGGTGGTCGTCGCACCACGAGCCCGACGCAGCGAAGCCCTGCTGTATTGCGCAAAACCCCCGCGGCGGACCGGAAGGCGGGAGCCTTGATCCAACTCAACCGAACATCCGCATTCCGCGCAAGGTTCTGAAAGGCGGCTCGCATCTTTGCGCACCGAACTACTGCCGACGCTATCGGCCGGCGGCGCGTCATGCCGAACCGGTCGATACGTCAACGAGTCATGTTGGGTTCAGATGTATAGTCCGACAGCCGTCTTGAGGAGTTCTTGCAGCGTGTAGGGAGTTCCGAAATGAGCCGTGAAGAAAAACATAAAAATGTGCAGAACAATGCTGCCAATCAATCATCTGAAAGCCCCAGGCGATTGCTCCGAACCTTGCTCGCGGCCGCGCTTGTCGCGACGAGCCTCTCGCCATTTGCTCGATCTTCCGCGCTCGCCCAGCAGGCGACTGCCGCGAAACCGAACATACTGGTCATTTTCGGCGACGACATCGGCCAGTCCAACATCAGCGCCTATACGCGAGGGCTGGTGGGATACAAAACGCCCAACATTGACCGGATCGCCAACGAAGGAATGATATTTACGGACTATTATGCCGAGAACAGTTGCACGGCTGGCCGTTCCACGTTCATCACCGGACAGGTTTGCCTGCGCACCGGACTTTGCAAGGTCGGTATCCCCGGCGCAGCCGTCGGCTTGCAGGATCGCGACGTGACCATCGCCCAGGCGCTCAAACCGCTCGGCTATACGACCGGGCAGTTCGGCAAGAATCATCTCGGCGATCGCGACGAATATTTGCCGACGAAACATGGCTTCGACGAGTTCTTCGGAAACCTCTATCATCTCAATGCCGAGGAGGAACCGGAGCGGCCCTATTATCCGAAGAACGATACGGCTTTCACCAAGAGCAACACGCCGCGCGGCGTCTTGAAAGCGTCTGCGGACGGCAAGAGCGAAGACACGGGTCCGCTCAACAGGAAGCGGATGGAGACCGTCGACGATGAGACCACGGCCGCCGCCATCGATTTCATGCAGCGGCAGGTGAGGGCCAACAAGCCATTCTTTACCTGGATGAATACGACCAGGATGCACGCCTTCACCCACGTTCGTCCATCCATGCAGGGTCAGAGCGGCATGCCGGGCAACGAATATGCCGACGGTATGATCGAACACGATGGCGACGTCGGCAAGCTCCTGAAAGCAGTCGATGATCTCGGGATCGCCAACAACACGATCGTCGTCTACACCACCGACAACGGACCCAACCAGTGGTCATGGCCTGACGCCGCCACCACTCCCTTCCGTAGTGAAAAGGACACCAACTGGGAAGGCGCATTTCGCGTGCCTGCAATGATCCGTTGGCCCGGCCACATCAGGCCCGGAGAGGTGTCGAACGAAATGATGTCCGGGCTCGACTGGTTCCCCACGCTGCTTGCCGCAGCCGGCGACACCGACATCAAGGATCGGCTGCTTAAAGGTACCGACCTCGGCGGCAAGTCCTTCAAGGTACATCTGGACGGGTATAGTCAACTGCCGCTCCTGACCGGCCAGGGGAAATCCGCGCGCAATGAGTTCTACTACTTCAACGATGACGGCGAGGTCGTCGCCTATCGCTACGGCGATTTCAAGATCGTGTTCTGCGAGCAGCGCAAGCCGGGGGGGTTCGAAGTGTGGGCGAATCCGTTCACATGCCTGCGTGCGCCGAAGGTGTTCAATCTGCGCATGGATCCGTTCGAACGCGCCGACGTCGTTTCCGACCAGTACTATGACTGGGTCGCAAAAAATGCCTACCTCATCCAATACGGCGTATGGCGCGTCGCTCCATTCCTTCAGACCTTCAAGGAATTTCCACCGAGTCAGCGGTCCGCCAGTTTCAGCATCGACCAGATGGTGGATGCACTGATGAAGACGATGGACAAGACTGCGCCGAAGTAGGCGGGCGATTTACCTGCGGTGCGCAAACGCGGACTGCGGGCCAATGAGATTTCCGGCCGCCAGCAGCGGCCGGAAAATTTCTTGCCAAGCGAGAGACACATGTCCGAGTCCGGCGCGCAAGAATTGTCATTCGCCACGAAAGGAGCGCAGAAGAGTTCGGCGGCACGCGACGCGCTGCTCGATCTCAAGACGCGCATCGGAAAGTCCGTACTCGGCCAGGACCACCTGGTCGAGAGCATGCTGATCGGGCTGCTCGCCAACGGGAATCTCTTGATCGAAAGCCTGCCCGGCCTTGCGAAGACCCGTGCGGTCAAGACTCTCGCGAAACATCTGGCGGCCGATCTGTCACGCGTGCAATTCACGCCGGACCTGCTGCCTTCGGATGTGACCGGCGCCGAAATCTATGTCCAGACCGAGAAGGGAGGGCAGTTCCAGTTCCAGAAGGGGCCAATCTTCGCCAACCTTGTTCTCGCGGATGAGATCAACCGCGCGCCGGCCAAGGTTCAGTCAGCGCTTCTCGAAGCCATGGAGGAGCGCCAGGTTACCGTCGCCGGCAAGACCTACAAGATGCCCGATCTGTTCATGGTGCTCGCGACCGAGAATCCGATCGAGCAAGAAGGCACCTATCCGCTGCCGGAAGCGCAACTCGATCGCTTCCTGATGCACGTCGTCATCACCTATCCGGACGAGGCCACCGAAGGCGAGATTATCAAGCTGAACCGCGCCGAGAATGCGCAGAAGCAGAACGGCCATGGCGCGGAGCTGCCGCCGGTGCCGCAGCAGGCGATCTTCGACGCGCGAGGCGAGATCGACAACATCTTCGTCTCGGACCTCGCCCAAAAATATATGGTTGAAGTGATCTATGCGACGCGCTTTGCGGACCGTTATGGCGAACCACTGAGCAAGTGGATACAGGTCGGCGCCAGTCCGCGCGGCAGCCTTTCGCTCGACCGATGCGCGCGCGCCCGCGCGTGGCTCGACGAGTATGAGTTCGTGACACCTGATCATGTACGCGCGGTGATACATGACTGCCTGCGGCATCGGCTCATCCTGAGCTACGAGGCGGTGTCGCAAGGCGTGACCGCCGATCAGGTGATTGACAAGATCGTCTCACTGGTGGCCTCGGCGTGAGACGGATCATGGCTGGCGTCGATCAAAGGATACCCGGCGTCTATGTCGATCTCGAGGAACTGATTGCGCTCGAAGAGAGGGGCCGCAAAGTATCCTTTCTGCCGCGCCAGCCAGTTCACAGTCTGTTGTCGGGCCGCTTTGCCTCGCGGATGCGCGGCCGCGGCCTGAATTTCGAGGAGATCAGGGACTACCGTCCCGGGGACGACGTCCGCTCGATCGACTGGAAGGTAACGGCCCGGCTGCGCAAGCCGCATACGCGTGTCTTCAACGAAGAACGGGACCGCCAGGCGCTATTGATTGTCGATCAAAGGCTATCGATGTTCTTCGGCAGCCGGCTTGCGATGAAATCGGTCACCGCGGCGCAGGCGGCTGCGGTCGGCGCGTGGCGGGTGCTTGACGTTGGCGACCGCGTCGGCGCCATTGTGTTTAACGATCGCGACATCGTCGAGGTGGGCGCGCGACGCAGCCGGGCGACTGTGCTGCAGATCCTCTCGGCAATCGTTGCACAGAATGGCGAACTTGGCGTCGGCCGCGGCCTCGTTAGCGCGCCCATTATGCTCAACACCGCGTTGCAGCATGCCCAGCGCCAAGCGCTTCACGATGCCGCTGTCATCCTCATCAGCGATTTCGACGGCGCGGACGACGCGACGCGGAAGATGGTCGGAGCGATGAGACGGCATAACGATGTCGTCGCGCTGCTTGTCCATGATCCCCTGCAGAGCGACTTGCCCCCGTCTGCCAGCATGACCGTCACGGACGGCGAACTGCAGATGCAGCTCGATGTCGGGCGCGACAACGTTCGGAAGAGCATCGAGAAGGCGACGCAGGAGCGTTTGCACGGGGTGCTCGCGTGGACTCACGAGCTCGGGGTGCCCGTGCTTCCTCTTAGCGCGGCGGAGGAAACGGCGGAACAGCTCCGTCGGCTCCTTGGCGTCTTGCCGGTCCGTCACGGACGCGGCGGCCACATCCAGACGGAGGCGACGCTTGGCTGAGCTCCCCGCAAGAGCCGATCCCGTGGCTGGCCTGATCGATATTCCGTTGCCGCAAGAGGTGAGCTTGCTTCCGCAGAC
>Ga0075424_100004305_pt1 | contig 13413 bp, 12 predicted proteins | sample SoiMethybrSBSTD3_FD_75301 | JGI IMG/M metagenome (GOLD analysis project Ga0075424, IMG submission 75301) | Bulk soil microbial communities from a Populus tree surrounding site in Tennessee, USA - Soil MetaG P. TD hybrid SBSTD3 | ecosystem: Environmental > Terrestrial > Soil > Tree plantation... | reverse complement strand
TCGATCGAAAAAGGACTCGCGCTCGCGGGCGGAATGGGCGGGAGCGCGGCTTCGAGCGCGGCGGGCGCGTACGCGGCGGCGCTCGCGCTCGGACAATCGCCGAGTCCGTCCGAGGTGATCGCGGCGGCGCTGGAAGGCGAAGCCGCGGTGGCGGGACGCCATCTCGACAACATCGCGCCGAGTGTCGTCGGCGGTCTCGCGCTGTCGCGCAGCGTCGATCCGATCGACGTCGTGAAACTCTCCGTCGCCGCCGATTGGTGGATCGCGCTTGTCACGCCGCGCGTGCGCATCCAAACGAAAGACGCGCGCGCGCTGCTGCCCGGTCACTTCGATGAGTGGATTGCGCAGATGGCAAATACCACGGCGCTCGCGCACGCGTTCGCCGTCGCCGATGGCGAACTGCTGCGGCGCGCACTCGACGACCGCTACGCCGAGCCGCGCCGCGCGCCGCTCATCCCGCGCTTCTACGAAGTGAAACGCGCCGCGCTCGACGCCGGCGCCTTCGGCTGCTCGATCAGCGGCTCGGGGCCGACGCTGTTCGCGATCGCAGCGAACGAAGTGAGCGCGAACCAATGCGCGGACGCGATGCAACACGCGTTCGGCGACATCGCGGCGATGCACGTCGCGGCCATCGCGAAAGAAGGAGTGCGCAGAGGATGAGCGAGTGGTTGCAGTGCATCGCCAACAAGCATCGCTTCCCCATCGACGAGATCCGCTACACGTGCGATCACGACGGCGGCTTACTCGAAGTCGAGCGCGATCACATCATCGATCGCAATTCATTCGATGACCGCGCGACGTCGCGCGCGCCGATCGATCAGAGCGGCGTGTGGCGATTTCGCGAGGGCGTGCTCAACGTCGACCGCGCGGTCACGCATCCCGAAGGCGGCACGCGTTTGTACGAGCGCAACGGAATCTTCTTCAAACACGAAGGCGAAAATCCGACCGGGTCGTTCAAGGATCGCGGGATGACGGTCGCCGTCACGCAGGCCGTCCGTTTGAACGCGACCGCGGTCGCGTGCGCATCGACCGGCAACACGTCCTCGTCGCTCGCCGCTTACGCCGCGCAAGCAGGCCTGAAAGCGATCGTCTTCGTCCCCGCTGGAAAAATCTCGAGCGGCAAGCTCGCGCAGACGCTCGCCTACGGTGCGACGTGTCTCGCCATCCGCGGGGACTTCGATGACGCGATGCGGCTCGTCCGCGAGGCGTGCGCGCGCTTCAACATCTATCTCGTCAACTCGATCAATCCGTTTCGCATCGAGGGACAGAAGACGATCGTGTGGGAGCTCTTGCAAGACCTCGAGTGGGACGCGCCCGATTGGATCGTCGTTCCCGCCGGCAACCTCGGCAACACGAGCGCGTTCGGCAAGGCACTGCGCGAAGCGCACGCGCGCGGCTGGATCGCGCGCATGCCGCGCCTCGCATCGATTCAGGCGAAAGGCGCGAATCCGTTTTATCGCAGCTTCAGCGAAGACTTCGCGACGCGACACACCGTCGCCGCCGAAACGATCGCCACCGCGATCCGCATCGGCGATCCCGTCAGCCACGACAAAGCCGTCGCCGCGATCCGCGACACGAACGGCGTCGTCGAAGAAGTCACCGACGACGAGCTGATGTCGGCGAAACGGGCGATCGACGGGATGGGAATCGGATGCGAGCCCGCGTCGGCGACGACACTCGCCGGCGTCGAGAAGCTGCGCGCGAAAGGCGTGATGAAAGACGGCGAGCGCATCGTCTGCGTGCTCACCGGCAACATCCTCAAAGACCCGGAAGCGAACTTCCGGGCCGAGAGGGTGCTGGAAATCGATGCGACGCTCGACGCGGTCACGCAGGCGCTGCGTTAGGACACGATTCTTACCTACTCGCTGTTTAGAACCGATCGGATGACATCTGCAAGTTCGGCCGGGCGCCGAGGCTCCGCGGCCTCGCTTTCAAGTTCGATAACCATATCCGAGGCCGGTAGCCAGACAAGCGTCAAGCCTGCCTGTGGAATCGATACAAGGGCGAAAGGAGTTTCTTCGTTGGCCATCGCATGATCCTCGGCAACATTCAGAGCAGCAACGATTCGCCGGGGCAGAGTTTCTCTGATGGTGCAAACGTGCACCAGAGCGCCCTTCGCGTCGGCCGTACATTCGATCGCAGCGATCGGTTCGTCACCGGCAAAGAGAAGGCTCTGCCAGCCAACGTGACGTGCGTTGGAGAGATCAGCAGTTGCAACTGTCTCGATGGCTTCCGCCACGTAGGTCGGATACGGATTTGAAAGCGAGTCACCACCGAGTTCAGCTGCCGCTTCCGTAAATGCGTCCACTGTCCATCCGGTAGTATCGAAGCGCGGGATGTCCATCGTTCCTCTCAACTCATTCGAAATGCCTGTGTCCACTGTCCGCCGAGGTTCGCGTAATTCGAGCGCATCGCATCGGGAGTCAGTACGACATCGCCGCGCTTCGGGTCATTCACGATGTATTTCCGCACGGTCCCGTTTTCGATGACGCCATCGATTTGGACGAAATGATCGATGGCGGGCGGGGGAAACGCGATGCGGCAGGCGATCGGCTTTCTCCGAACTTGGATCTCGGTGCGCACGTCTGCGAAGATCAACGGATTCTGACCGGGAAAGGCCGGGACAGCCGCCGCCGAAAATGCCGCGGAAAGAAGCGCTTCCTTGTCACAGGCCGCCTTTGGCGGATCAACATCACAACAGTCGGTGTGGTGCAGCACGATCTGCGCAAGCCGGCATTGAGTCATGTGCGGAAGCGCAGGCCGAAGAAAGTGACGCAGGCTCACGCTTAGAGCCGCCCAGCACCAGCGCACTCCACGCTGGTGCTCCATTACTACGCCAAGCCGATCAGGAGGGCCGGCCGCCGCGGCGAGAACCGCACCGGCGGGCGCGAGAACATGGATCTCCGAGCGAAGGACGGCAGGAATTCGCATGCGCACGATCTCTCAGAATTTGATCTGGATGGCGCCGTAAATCACGACTGGAGACGTGTGATACACGAGATGCTTCTCCAATTCGGCCGTGCCGGTGACCTCCTGATCGACTTTCAGAGTGTCGTCCAGATCCTTATAACGGGTGATGAGACCACCAACGCTCATACTGAACGCGACTGGCTCAGTAAATCGCAGTCCCACGCCCGCCAATAGTGACGGATAGTCCTTGGCGGTTCCGATCCCGAGCTGGAGCATCGGATACACCACAGACTTCCGATGGAGACGCATGACCAGGTTCAGCATCACCGCCGCATTCCAGGGATCGATATCCTTCTTGGAGCGTTTGACGACCGTCTTGTCGCCGACTTTCTCAGTGCCGTATTTCGGATAGTGAAGGCTGTTGTAGACGACCGCTACCGCACCCTCCGGCACGATCAACGAATCTTGGCGAACGCGAAACTCAGCCGAGCTTTTCGTCGAGTCGGCATCCTTGGTTACGAGGATCCCGTCGTCATTCAGAACGACGTCCTTGGCTTTCGCTGACACTGTGACCTTCTGCTGATTTTTAAAATCGGGCAAAACCGACTGAATGTCCCAATCGGTGTGGTCCGGCCCGCGCCAGCGGCCTTTCACGCGATACGGAGCGAGATCGTCGAGCACTTTGTCGATCGATTCGGCGAGCTTGTTTTTCTGTTCGATGATTTGATTGGCCTTCTTGCGCAGATCGGCGAACGACTTGATCTGCGTGGCAAGGGCTTCGGCCGCGGCAAGTCGCTCTTCCAGGATTGGGATGTCGTCCTCGACAGCCTTTTTGGCAGTGTCGTTCTTGGCGATCTCGGTTTCGACTTTCGCCGCATTTTTCTTTGTTTTCGTCGCGGCCAGCTTCGCGTTCGCGGCATCGAGAGTCTCGATAGCGGTCTGCTTCGCCTCGATCTGCGCCTTCAAGTCCTCGGGGGAGTCAGGCTCGCAGTTTTGGAGCGCTTTATGGCCCGGCTCCGTCCCGAACTGCGTGCGGATGTTCTCCAGTTCCGTTGTCGCATCCTTGTTGTTCTTAGCGATCAGTGTCTTCGCGGTCTCGAGAAACTCGGCAACGTTCTGCACGCCATCAAAGCCGACTGCGTTGTCGACTTTCCTTCTGAATTCCGCCGGATCGAATTCCGGGGTGTCGGGATTCAATTTGCTCGTTACGCTGGCAATCAACTCCGACAGCTTGTCGCAACCGCGCTTCGTGGATAACGAGCGCTCGCCGCCTCCCGGCTGCTCGGCGCCGCCAGGCAAATCCTTCTGCAGCTTCTTGAGACTCTCGAAAAAGTCTGTGACTGACTTGAAGCTGACGTCCGGAATAGCCTCACCTTTGACTGTCCATGCCTGCTGCAGCGGGTTGTAGTTGCCGATGAAAATGTCGACGTCTCCGTCCGAACGAAGCACCAACTCTTTCGGGAAGTCATCGGTGTCGGTGAAGTTGTCCACGCCAAATCGAAGGGTATACGTCTTGGGTTTCGGCGCGCGGTCGGGCTCGAAGGTGACGCGCACGAACTCACGAACGTATGGCGCTTCGAGCAGCTCCGTGGTGGGATTCGTCTGGGCAAGCGCGATAACGGGGATGGCGATCAGAAAAGGGACGAAAGCGGAAAAACGTCGAAGCATCGTACTCTCCCCACATCAAGTTTGTAGATATGGAGAGACACAACGCCCGCTTTCCCCAGATGCGCAAGGAAATTTGCCGGGCGGCGGAGAGCCGCCCGGCAGGAAGCCGTCATTGGTGCCGCGTTACGCCTTCAGGTGCTTGTTGACCAGCGCGGTCATCTCGAACATCGAGACCTGGTTCTTGCCGCCGAAGATCACGCGCAGATTGTCGTCCGCGTTGATCATCCGCTTGTTCTCTTTGTCCTGGAGCCCTTTTGCCTTGATGTAGTCCCAGACGCGCTTCGTCACTTCACTTCGCGGAATCGGCTTGTCGCCGACGATGGCGGCCAGATCGGAGCTCGGCTGGACCTCGGCTGCAAGGCCTTTTCCGCCGCCTTTGGATGGAGTCTTCGTAGCCAATTCGTCACCTCTCGCAGATTTCGTTTGCGGCGATTCTGTGCCGATTGACGCGTCGCCGTCAAACCGGATCAAATCGCTCTGGCCTCGCATCTGCACAGAGCGGGCCGTGTGGCCCGATCAAAAATGGAGGTTGTGCGTTCATGAAGTCGCTTCGCTTCCTCGCTTTCATCGCGGTTTTTCTCGTCGTCACTCCCGCGGCATTCGCCGCTGACTTCGGCGTGCGCGCCGGCAAGCTCGACCGGGCCGACGCGAACTTCGTCGGCGCCGAAATGCTCTTCGACCTCGGCTCGATCAACATCAATCCCAACATCGAATACTGGGACGTCGACAACGGCACGGAAGGCACCGCCAACCTCGACGTCACGTGGGACTTCGGCTCGTCGCGCGTGAAGCCGTACGTCGGCGCGGGTGTCGGACTGCTGTACGTCGATCCCGACCTCGGCAGCAGCAACACCGAGACGCTCGGCAATCTCATCGGCGGCGTGCAGTTCGATCTCGATTTTCTGAGGCCGTACGCACAGGCGAAGTACTCGCGCTCGCTCGAGAACGACAACAGCGGCCACGAGTGGGCGCTGACGGTGGGATTGCGGTTCTGACCCGAGCGCATAATGAGGCGTGTCCGAGGAGCAACACACGACGCGCCTTGGCGCGCCTGAACTTGACACGACACCGGACTTCCTCGCGGACTGGGACCGCTACACGATCCTCTCCCGTCTCGGCGCCGGCGGGATGGGAGAAGTCTTCAAGGCGTGGGACCCGCAGCTCGGGCGTCATGTCGCGCTGAAGTTTCTGTACAACAGCGATCCGCAGACGCTGGAGCGGTTCGCGCGCGAGGCGCAGTCGCAGGCGCGCGTCGATCATCCCGGCATCTGCAAGGTGTACGAAGTCGGCAGCGTCGCCGGACGTCCGTACATCGCGATGCAGGAGATCGAGGGCATCACGCTCGACGAAGCGGCGCGCACGCTCACGGTCGAGAAAAAAGTGCGGCTCGTGCATGACGTCGCCGAGGCGATTCACGCGGCGCATCGACTCGGCCTCATTCATCGCGATCTCAAGCCGAACAACATCCTCGTCGAGCAAAGCGACGACGGATCGCTCTGGCCGTACGTCGTCGACTTCGGACTCGCGCGCGACCAGGCATCGCCGAGCGGCTACACGCTGTCGGGCGCGGTCATGGGAACGATCGGCTACATGTCGCCGGAGCAGGCGCGCGGCCACGTCGAGCAGATCGATCGCCGCACCGACGTCTACAACCTCGGCGTGATCCTCTACGAGCTCCTGACCGGACGCACGCCGTTCGCGCCGAACGACCTCGTCTCCGCGATCGTGCTCGTGCAGAGCGAAGACGCGCCGTCGCCGCGCAAATTCAATCCGTCGATTCCGCGCGACCTCGAGACGATCATCATCAAATGCCTCGAGCGCGATCCCGCGCGGCGCTACGACTCCGCGCGCGCGGTCGCGGAAGACCTCGCGCGATTTCTCGACGGCGAGCCGATCCAGGCGCGGCCGGCGAGCGTCGTCTATCGCATTCGCAAGCGCATCGCCAAACATCGCGCGCTCGCGGCGGTGATCGCGATCGCATTCGTGCTCATCGCGATCGCCGCGTTCGTCGCCATCCGATCGCGATGGGAAGCCGACCGCCGCGCGGAGCTCGCGCACCGATTCGGCGTCGAGGCGAAAGAGATGGAGCTCGTGACGCGGATCGCGAACATGCTTCCTCCGGAGCGCACGATTCCGCCGCGAACGCTGCTCGCGCCGCGCATGGAACGCGTGCGCCGCGAGATGCGCGAGGTCGGCAAGCTCGCACAGGGTCCCGGCTATTACGCGCTGGCGCGCGCAAACCTCGCGCTCGGCGAATTCGATCAGGCAAAGTCGATGATCGATCGCGCGTGGGCGCACGGCTACGACACCGCCGACGCGCGCACCACGCGCGGCGAGATCCTCGCGCATCTGTACGAGAACGCGCTCGCGAAAGCGGCGCACATCGCCGATCACGACTTGCGCGAGAACGCGATTCGCGCGGCAAAGGACCAATACCTCGGCGATGCGTTGAATGACTTGCGCCGCGCGAGCGGCGCGACCATCGAGAACCCGCAGCTCCTCGGCGCACAGATCGCGATGCTCGAAGAGCGATGGGACGCCGCGATCGCCGCGGCGCGGCGCGCATCGAAGGAAACGCCGTGGCTCTACGAAGCGAAGCTGCTCGAGGCGACGATCCTTCGTCGTCGCGCGACGATCAGCGGCGACAGCGGCAATCTCGATGCGTCGCTGCGCGATCTCGATCAGGCGGGCGACGCGATGAGCGACGTGCTCAAAATCGCGCGCAGCGACTCGCTCGCCTACGCCGAAGAATGTTCGCGCCGGACATCGCGGCTGCGCGGCATCGAATACAAACGCGCGCTGACGGACAGCGACGTAGCGGATGCGATCGTGCCGTGCCATCAGGCGATCGCGATCGATCCCGCGCTCGCAAATGCGTGGTTCCTGATCGCGCGCGCCAACGCCATCGCCGCCGAAGGACGATCGCGCATGGGCATCGACCCGCAGGCGAACGTCGGCGCGTCGATGGCCGCGCTCGAGCGCGCGCTGGCCATCCGTCCCGACTTCGCCGAAGCGCTGCACGCGCGCGGCACGGCACTCCTCAGCCGCGCGCGCTATCGCTACAACCACGGCGAAGATCCGCGCCCCGAGATCGATGCGGCCGTGCAGTCGCTGCGCCGCGCGATCGCGATCGAGCCGCGCTCGGCCGCGCTGCACAACTCGCTGTCGAACACCCTCCAGTTCCGCTCGTACTACGAAGACCGCATCGGAGAGGACACGACGAAGTCGCTGACCGAGGCGATCGAGCACTACGAGCGCGCACTCGAAATCTTTCCAGGCTTCGTCCTGTCGATGTCGAACCTCGGCAGCGCGCGCGTGCAGCTCGCCGACCACATCTTTCACAGCGGCGGCAATGCGCTTCCCGAGATCGTCAAGGCGCTCGACGTTCTGCAGAAGGCGGCCGGCAGGATGCCGGCGAACGTCAGCATTCACAACAACCTCGGCAACGCGCAGCTCATGCGCGCCGAGATCACGCTGGCGTTGGGCGGCGACCCGTCGCCGGCGGCAAACGCCGCGATGGCGTCGCTGCGCAAAGCGAGCGAGCTGCGTCCCGACTACGGACTGCCGCGCTACAACGTCGCGTACGCGTATCGATTGATCGCGCACTATGCGATGCGCAAAGGATTCGATCCCGCGCCGTCGATCCAGTCCGCGGAGGAAGCGCTGAAACGCTACGACGCGATCTCACCCGACGATCCCGATTCGAAACTGCTGCGCGCGCGGCTCGCGCTCCTGCGCGCGCGCTACGCGATCGGCACGGGCGGCGATCCGCGCGCCGCGCTCGCGGAAGCGGAGCGTTACGCGCGCGCGGACAACACGGACGGTTTTCATCTGGCGCTCGCCGAGCGTTATCGATGGGAAGCGAATTGGCTGCGGCGCCACGGAAAAGATGCGTCCGTCGCGGTGACGCGCGGACTCGACGCCGTGCGCCTCGCAACGCGATCGCCGGAAGCGCAGGCGCTCGAAGGCGCGATCAGCGGCAACCGCGCGATGATCGACGCCGCGCTGAAGGCGAATCCGAATCTGCGGCTCGAGTACTAGAACACGCGCCGCAGTCTTCGATGCGCAACGTCCGTCAAGACGTCGGTCAGAATTCCAACCAGCGCGCCGACGATGATCTCCGAGGCGTGATCCTTGAGCAGCCTCTTCAATTTTTCCCGGCGCCGCCAGGCTTTCAGTTTCTTCAACATGGCCCATAGATGTGAAAGGGTCATGCCAGCGCGGGCTGCGCACGCTCGCCGCGCACGCGCGCGATGGCGCGCATCACGAGATAGAGCGCGAGCACGATCAGCGCCGCGGACGTCACGCCGTTCACCATCGCCACGGGATCATTCGTCGCGGTCGCGAAGTTCGCGATCGTCAGCTTCACCAGCGCGTACAGCGTCGTGACGAGCACGAACAGCATCGGCCACAGCGTGAACGCGACGTGCTGTCGCCGCTGATGCAGCCATACCGTGATCGCGAGCAGCGTCAGCGCGGCGAGAAGCTGGTTCGACGCGCCGAAGAGCGTCCAGAACTTCACCCAGCTGCCGGCCGGCGCGAAGGAAACGAAGTAGACGGGCAGCGCGATCGTCATCACCGTGCCGACGAGAGCGCCAAGGCGCGAGGGCCAGCGCAGAAGCTCCTGCACGATGTAGCGGCCGAGGCGCGTCGAGACGTCGACCGTGTCGAAGACGAACGTCGAGAACGCCATCGCGCCGAACGTGATCGCGTAGTTGCGATGCTTCTCGCCGATCACGAGCGTCAGGAAATCGCCGACGCCGTTGCCGTAGATCGTGCCGGGCTTCAGTCCCGTGAGATCGGACTGCGCGACTTTCATCACCGTGACCATCGCGATCAACGCCACGAACGCTTCCGCCAGCATTCCGCCATAACCGATCAGCCGCGTGTGCGTCTCGCGGTCGATCTGTTTCGACGTCGTGCCGGAACAAACGAGGCCATGAAATCCGGAGCATGCGCCGCACGCGATCGTCACGAAGAGGAACGGGAAGAGCATCCCCGTCATCCCGCCCGCGTTCCACGATTTGAACGCCGGCTGCTTGATCGTGTAGCCGCCGAAGAACACGCCGATGATGCCCAAAGCCAGGGCAAAGTAGAGGACGTAGCCGCCGAGATAGCCGCGCGGCTGCAGGAGCGACCACATCGGAACCATCGACGCGACGGCGCAATACGCGAGGACCAGGAGCGCCCACCATTTCGCGTTCATCACGAAGTACGTCGAGACCTGCGTGCCGAGCCACACCGCGCCGAACGTCGCGGGGACGAAGATCACGGTGACTAGCCACAGCGGCGGATTCAGAAACTTCTGCACGAGGCCCATGATCACGGCAAGCAGGAGATAGAAAATGCTCGCCGCCGCGACCGCGCCGCCGGGATGAAACGTGATCGCGGCCGACGCCATCTCTTCCGTGCCGGTGACGAAGCTCGAGGACGTGATGTCCGCGAACGCGACGATCACGTAGACGAGCGCGAGCCAGATGAACGCCATCATCGCCATCCCCGCGCGCGGCCCGAGATGCTCGCGCGTGATGTCCGCGATCGATCGCGCGCCGTGCCGCACCGAGGCCGCGAGCGCAAGAAAATCGTGCACCGCGCCGATCAACACCACGCCGAGCCCGATCCACAACAAACACGGCAGCCAGCCAAACGCCTGACACGCAATGATCGGCCCCGCGATCGGCCCCGCCGCCGCAATCGCCGCGAAATGCTGCCCGAACAAATAGAACGGACGCGTCGGCACGAAGTCGACGCCGTCATTCACCTGATTCGCGGGCGTCGTCGCATTCGGATCGAGCTGCATCAACCGCGCGATCCACGACCCATACAACCAATACCCGAGCGCAATGACGGCGAGAAAGACGATCGCGATCAGCGTGAGTTGCATGAGGGGATTGTAGCGGGCTACCCGCTGCCCGCTACCCGCTGCCCGCTCGATTCATCCCGCCGTCGCCCCCGCTCCGCTTCCCTGCTCCACGTTTTTGGTCTCCGTCTTGGTGCGCAGGAAGTTTTTTAGGCCGAAGAGGGACTGGAGGATGTCGTGCCAGAAGGGGGCGCCGAGGGAGAGAAGGAAGGCCATCAGGATCCAGCCGATGACGATCTTCACTTTCTCCATCGCCGTCGTGCGGTTCCAGAAGGCGTCGAGATCGAGGAGCTCGAGGCCGAGCGCGGGATACGACGACGTCGCTTCGTCGAGCTCGTCGTTCAACCGGCTCGTGAGCTCGTGGAGGAGCGGCTCGTTGTTCTCGGCTCGCGCCTGCGCGATCCGCGTCATGTAGCGGTCCTGGATTGCCTTCGCTTCGTCGAGAACACGCCCCTTCGACACTTCGTCCGTCGCCATGCGCTTGTAGAGGCGCGGCAGGTTGGCGTCGACCATCACCGTGATGATCGCGCTCAGGATGAACGCCCACGTCTTCATGTGGCGCGCGTAGCGTTCTTCGAATCCCTGCATGATCGGGTCGTACCACGCTTCGATGGCATCGAGCCGCTCGCGCAGCCGCGCGCCGAACTCCGTCGTGTGCGCGTGGATGTTCGCGGCCGCGCTCGCGAGCGTCGACGCGGCTTTCGCCGCTTCCTGCAACACCGCGTTTGCCGGCGCCGCCGCCGCGGTGGACGCGATCGTTTGCTGCAACTCCGTCGCGAGCCTGACGATCGTGTTCGTTGCGGCGTCGCGAAATGCGGCGACGTCGTTCACGATCAGCTCCGCTTTCACCTTTCCTTCTTTGTCGATCACCTGCGCCGCGTGCACCAGCATCGGCGCCACCACCGTCCGCAGTTCCGCCAGTTTCGCCAGCGCCTCGGACGGCATCGGCGTGTTGCCCAGCGCATCGATCGCGCCCTGCGCCTCCTGCACCGTGCCGAGGAGCGTGGTCAGCGTCTCTTTCGTTTTCGCAGGCAGGTAGGCGTTGCCTTCGATCGTCGCCACGACTTTCGTGAGGTCCGCTTTCGAGATCGACTCGACCGCGTTCTTGTTCAGCGCGGTGACGCGGCCCAGGTTCGCGAAATGATCGAGCACGGCCTGCGCGGTCGCGGCGCCCTGCGGCGGCGCGCTCGCGGACGTTTGCGCGAAGAGATTCTCGAGCGATTTCTTGATCTGTTTCGATTTGAAGTTCGAGAGTTTCTTGACGAAGGTTTGGATCGACTGCACGACCATGCTGAGAAGCAGAATGACGACGATGACACCGATGACGTTGTCGAGCACACCGAGATCAAGCACGCGAACCTCCTTGACGACGCAACAAGATAGTAGCGTCCTCGAGCATTCGGCGCGGCTCGTCGAGATCAACATCGAATCCGAGGTGGCGCAGTGCGAGCGCGAGCGTCTCGCGAACGCGCGCGTGGTCGAGCGCCGGTAGCGGCAGCGCGCCGTCGCGTTTTCCGAGCTTCGTGCCGTCCGATCCGTAGACGAGCGGAAGGTGCACGTAGTCGGGCGTCGGATATCCGAGCGCCTGCTGCAGCGCGATCTGCCGCGGGGTCGATGACAACAGATCGGCGCCGCGCACGACTTGCGTCACGCCCTGTTCCGCATCGTCGACGACGACCGCGAGTTGATACGCGAAGAGGCCGTCGGCGCGGCGGACGATGAAGTCGTCGCCGTCGGGCGCGCGGAAGCGGATCGCGCGCGCGAGTTTGCCGGGAGGAAGTCCGTTGCGGCACGTGCCGGGATAGCGCGGCTCTTCACCGACCGGCGCGGATGCCGCGCGCTGCAGGTCGGCGCGCGAGCAGGCGCAGTCGAAGACGAGATCCTTCGCGCGCAGCTCGTCGAGCGCGCTCTCGTACAAATGCGTGCGCCGCGACTGCCACACGATCTCGCCGTCCCACTCGAGTCCGTAGCGCTGCAGCGCCGCGAGAATCTCGTCCGCCGATCCGGGAACGACGCGCGGCGTGTCGATGTCCTCGATGCGCACGAGCCACCGGCCGCCCGCTCCTCTTGCATGCAGCCACGATCCGACCGCGGCGACGAGACTGCCGAGGTGGAGCGGGCCGGTCGGAGAGGGAGCGAAGCGGCCGGTGGTCGTCACCTGTTGAACTTACGACAACGCTTTGCGAACGTACGAGAAAATCTCGTTGTCGAGCGACTGCTGCGCCGCGAATTGCGGCTCGCCGGCGTACAGATTTTTCAGCGACTGCGTGACGCCGGGATCGCCGCCGGTGAACTCGTGCACGAGCTCCATCCATCGTTTCGCGAGCGCCTGCATGCGCGGGTCCTTCGGATCGGTGCCCTTCTGCATCTCCGCGCGCACGTCCGCGATGAGGCGCGGCCACTCCTGTTCCACTTCCTTGATGTGCGCGTCGCCGATCGTCTCCGCGCGCTGGCGCAGCGTTTCGAGCTGCTCTTTCGTGTAGTACTTTTCGAACATCGTCATCACCTCGATTGCCTCAATGAATTCTTCGGCACTTGCCGATTCGTAGCGCGCCGCGATTCGCTCCAGCCGCGCGCAGAGCTCTTGCTGCGCGGCGATCTGCTGGCGCAGTCGCGCGATGTGCTGCGTGATGAATCGCCGCGCATTGGATTGCCGGCGGGCGAGCATCGAGCGGATTTCTTCGAGCGAGAACCCCGACTGCCGCAGCGAGAGGATCTGCTGCAGGCGGATGACTTCTTCGCGGCCGTACAGCCGGTGCCCCGCATCGGTGCGATGCGACGGCGATAGAAGTCCGATCTCGTCGTAGTGGTGCAGCGTCCGGATCGAGACACCCGTCCGCTTCGCCAGCTCGCCGATTTTCCAGTGCGCCTGATTCATCGTGAGACAGCGTAGAACCTCACGCTACGGGAGGTGCAAGAGGTATATTCGCGCCCATGCGTAACATCATCGGCGCCGCCCTGCTTCTCCTCACCAC
>Ga0075424_100004300_pt1 | contig 13415 bp, 11 predicted proteins | sample SoiMethybrSBSTD3_FD_75301 | JGI IMG/M metagenome (GOLD analysis project Ga0075424, IMG submission 75301) | Bulk soil microbial communities from a Populus tree surrounding site in Tennessee, USA - Soil MetaG P. TD hybrid SBSTD3 | ecosystem: Environmental > Terrestrial > Soil > Tree plantation... | reverse complement strand
GTAGGCAATGCGTCTTCGTAGGATGAACGCGTGGTTGTAGAGCTGAAAATCACTGGTATCCCAAAACACCACTTCCCGGGTCTGGGGTTTAAGCACTACACCGTCGTCCTTGAAAACGATACCCCACTCTTTTGCCGTTCGGGCCACCAACTTCCCATATTCGAAAAACGCTTTTGCGGCGGTGAAACGGTCGGGTTTCAGAATAAGCTTACACTCGAGATAGTGAACTTCATCGAGTGGGCTGCCGTCGCTGTATTGACCCTGTTTGAAGTGAAGAACCCGAGCGGGTTGCGCTTCCTTATTTGACATGTCTGCACCTTACTCGTCCTTGGAGTCCTAAGGTTTGACGCCTTGAAGGGGATAGATCGCCGCAACCAGTGCGACCGTAACAAGCATAGTTAGCAGCACAAGAGGTAGTCCCAACTTTACAAAATCTTGGAAGGAGTAACCGGCGGGCTCCGCGACCAGCATATTCACCGGAGACGATACGGGTGTCACGTAAGCAGCACAGCAGGCGATTGCCACCGTCATCGCAAACGCATGTGGTGAGATATGCAATGCTTGAGCCGCTTCGATGGCCACCGGAGCGATCAATACTGCCGTTGCCGAATTAGAAATGAACAGCCCAACCAGAGCAGTAACTAGAAATAGCGCCGCCAGCATTGCGAACGGTCCTAGCGATCCTAATGCCGCAATCAACTCATTCGCCATCAGCGCCGTCGCGCCCGTTTTCGTCAGTGCCGTCGCGAGTGGGAGCATGCCGGCAATTAACACCAGCGTCTTCCAACTGATGATACGATAAACGTCGTCCAACCTAACACAACCACTGGCGACCATTGCCAACGCGGCAAGCAGGGCCGTGGCGGAATTCGGGAGTAGCTGGAACGACATCACGACAGCCATGGCGATAAGAATACCCAAGGCGACTGGAGCCCGCCGGCGGGCAGGCCGCAGCTCGTTGTACTCTGCAGGCAAGGTCAGCATTACAAAATTTTCTCGGTCATCCTTCCCAAGCCGTTGGATGTTTGCCCAACCGCCGGCGACCAGCAGTGTGTCGCCAAAGTCCAGCGACCGACCGATGAAGTCGGTTGTCAGTGGTTCGCCGCGATGACGGATGGCTAGGACCGTTACACCGTAGCGCGAGCGGAAATCGAGTTCGGCGAGGCTCTTGCCGATCAATGTCGACTCCGGTGTAAGCATAATTTCGGCAGCACCGAGTTCCTGCAGCGCCTCGTCACGCTCCCGCTCACCCAGTCGGGGTAACTCGACAAGCTTTTGCGTTTCGATGAGCTGTTGCACCTGCTCATTGCCGGCAACGACAAAGACGGAGTCGTTCGTTTCGCACACAGTCTCTGGAAGTGCGGGTAGGAATTGCGTCGTACCGCCCCGATGTTTCTCGAGCCCTATGAGAGAAGCGCCGAAGCGATCGTACAAAGGTTGAGTCTGGGCCACGGCGCGATCGATTAGCGGTGAAACGGCAGGCACGCACAATCGGTGCAGGCGATCCGCGAGGCCATAAGAACTGACGAGATCGAAAGCACCTGGTGCAGTGGTGTCAGTGCCGCCCTCATCGGTGAGTTGTTGACTCAGGAGACGACGTCCAACCAGCATCAACGAAATCCCGGTGGCTAGTACGGCAACGCCAAACGGAGTCCAGCTGAAGAAGCCGAATGGAGCGAGGCCACGGGCGCGCAGAGTGTGATCGATGATCATGTTTGGCGAAGATGCGATCAGCGTCATCATACCGCTCGTCAGCGCGGCAATGGACAACGGCATGAGCAGGCGTTTGCGGTTCAGTCCGGTCTTATTGGCGATCGCCAGAACCACTGGGATGAACATAGCGACAATCGCCGAGGAGCTCATAAATGCACCAATCCCTCCTGCAAGTAACATGATGAGGACGATCAGCCGTGTCTCGTTACGACCACCTGCCTTCAGTACGACCTCACCCAGACGGTGCGCGATCCCAGTATTTACCAGCGCTTGGCCGACGATGAAGATGGCCGCAATGAGGATTACGGTTGGGTCGCCAAAGCCCGCCAACGATTCCTGCGGTGTGAGTACGCGGGACAACATCAGCGCTAATACCACGAGGATCGCAACAATATCGGCGCGTGGCCGTCCCCAGGCAAACAGCCCGATGGCACTGAGGAGCACACCGAAGACAATCAGCATCTGGTCTGTCATAATTCCCAGTTGCTTTCAGTTCGATCACCCAAATTACCGGTCACTGCACAGGTGTATGCTGGATGATCTTGGGCACGGCACGACGGTGCAATCAGTGGAAACCCTATGAGCGTCGTGGGGCAGCCGAAGGCATGTGAGACCCCCGTCCGCTCACCCTGCTGGGGGATCCGCCGCTCTACAATTCCTTGCGCGAGCTAACGCTGCGGCGGGCAAACCAACCTGACAGCATGTCAACCCGGGTGATTTACTTGGCGCGACGCGCTGTTTTGGCTCTCTTTATGGGGGTCCGGTCATTCGAACATAATCGTCGCCACATGGTCTATGTGGCGGTACCTGCGGAACGTCATTGACGAAAGATCATGGTGAACAATGCAAGGAGGCCAAGCAACACAATCAGTAGCGCAACCGATCCCGGTAGCGGTGATCGTCGAATCTCAGGAAACTGCGCAACAAGTATTGCAATGTCCCGGCGATATTCGAGCGTAGCAAGCAGCAGCGATACCAGCCCAATCCCCACCATTATCAGCGCGAACTCATGCGGTCCTATAAGGTGAGTACTTGGTTGGTCTCCAGCCAAGACCCGATGGAAATTATAAATGGCGAACCCAAAGGCGATCAGTGATGTTCCCGTCCTCACCCAGGAGAGCATTGTCCGCTGGTAAGCCAAACGGGTGCGGTCGTAGGCCAATATCGTCGACCGGTCAGGTCTCGGCGCCGTCTGCTCAATATGTGCTTCCACCGGCGTGCCTCTTGTCCTCCGGGCCGCCCGCCCGGCGCACCAATCTGTTAGCAAGACCACGCATCAGGAAGTAGGCCGGCGTCGCCGCGACTATTAGCGCTTGGCCGGGATAAATCCAGCGAAAGACGATCATCTGGTACGCAAGGTCGATCACGACCGCGGCGGCAAAAAGTCTCCGGACATGCATCCATCCTCCTGTATTAGTGCAGGCCGCTGAAGCGCATCGCTCGTGAGGGTCCCGACCTGCTCGTGTGTCCTGCAATCCAGCGCGGATCGCGAGAATGGCAGCGACACTCGGCGGCACGATGACGCGAAATGCCAATGGTCCATGATCACGTCCGATGAGCATATCCCATACTTGCACCAGCAATTCTTCCATCACGAGAACCAGACATCTAGGTTAGCGCGCGTTCCGCCAGCTCCTCTACGAATATCGGTCCCCTTCTCGAGTAGTTCTGTCGCGAAGGAGTGCCTAAGCGAATGTAGGCTAACTCGCTTCGTGATCCCCGCGGCCGCTACCGACTCGTGAAAGAGGCGGCTCAGCTGACGGTAAGTAAGATGCTGACCTTGGCGGCGGCCAGGGAATAGCCAACGGCATGCCCGCGTCAAAGCGTGTGGGGCGTAGCTTCCACCACTGTCGCAGCGACACAAGCAACTCTGGCGGCAGCATGACGTGGCGGTCCTTGCGCCCTTTCGACTGTACGATCCGGATGATCATCTGCGCGCTGTCGATGTCACCATCTTTGAGCCGGACAATCTCGCCAGCGCGAAGCCCACAGCCATAGCCGAGGGAGAGCATGACTTGATCCCTGAGGCTGCCGGCCATGGTAAGCAGTCGCTCCGCCTCGGTGGGGCTCATGGTGAGTGGCAGCTTCTGCGGCTCGGGCAGGTGGTAGATCTCGGCCGCCAGATCGTGCCGCCTCAACGTGACGCGGAATAGGAACTTCACTCCGGTCATGAGGCGGTTGCGATTGCCGATACTGAGACCGGCCTCGGCCAAATGCAGTTGAAAGCGGCGAATGTCGTCGGGCTGTCGCGGTGTCGGGGGAGCGCTTGAGGAATGCCGCGAAGCGCTTGCAGCTATAGATGTGGCTGCGCTGCGAATGGTGCCCGAGCTTGCGCGCAGCCATGTCATCGATCATGCGCTGACGCAGCGGACTGACAGTGGTATAGGTACTCATGGGGAGCTTCTCCTGAGTGAGGTTGCTGACACCTCGATCATTCCTCAGAACGGGGCTCCCCACCCCGCTATCGTCTCCTCTCAACTGGCTACACAGCCCTCGATCGGGCACCCCGCGCAGCGGCTATCGCGGCAGCGATTTAGTGCCCTGGCACCAAGCACTATTGTCGATATCGAACCTCGGCATGGCAGCAATCTGAGGTACTGCGGACAGGATTTGACATCGCAAAAACTGGGTGCGAACGGCAGCGGTATACCGATGTAGCAGCGAGCGGCTTATCGCCTGAACCAGGGAAGCCTTGAAGGCAAGCCCGCTATATCCGAGCGACCTGCGTAGCGGCATGCTACACTGATCGGGGCCGACAGAGAGCTCTCGACCGCACACATTGCAGAGCACGTCCCGTTGAACGAAGGGAGGTTCCAGTGGTGCGCTCACTTTTTTCAGCACTTGCATTTGCATTCACTGTCAGCTTGGCCGATCCGGTGGCTGCGCAGAAACAGGGTGGTTCGCTGCGTATCTACTTACGTGACAACCCACCCAGCGCCTCGATCCACGAGGAGGCGACCATCTCGACGGTCGCGCCATTCATGGGGGTCTTCAATAACCTAGTCGTCTTCGACCAGAGCGCGCCGCTCAACACGCCCGAGACGATCGTGCCCGACCTGGCCGCGAGCTGGAACTGGGACGCGAGCAATACCGAGCTCACCTTCAAGCTGCACCAGGGCGTCAAGTGGCACGACGGCAAGCCCTTCACGGCCAGAGATGTTCAGTGCACCTGGAACAAACTTACCGGCAAGGACCCAGACGACTTCCGCAAGAACCCGCGCGCCGTCTGGTGGCAGAATCTGAAGGAAGTCGTCATCAACGATGATCATGAGGTCACGTTTGTCCTCAACCGCCGCCAGCCATCGTTCATGTCGCTCTTCGCGTCGGGATACATGCCGGTATATCCCTGCCACGTGTCGACCAAGGAAATGCGAGCGCATCCGATCGGCACCGGGCCGTTCAAGTTCTTTGAGTTCAAGCGGGGCGAGTCGGTGAAAGTGGTGCGCAACACAGATTACTGGAAGAAGGGTAAACCCTATCTCGATGCCATTGAGTGGCGTGTGATCGACAACCGCTCCACGCGCATTCTCGCGTTTGTCGCCAACGAGTTTGACATGACGTTTCCGACGGATGTGACGATACCCCTGCTGAAGGATGTTACCTCCCAAGCGCCGAAGGCGGTGTGCGAAGTGGCTCCGCGATACGTCGCGAGCAATTTGATCGTCAATCGAGAAGTCGCGCCCTTCAGCGATCCGAAGATCCGCAGGGCGATGGCGTTGTCGCTGGATCGCAATACCTTCATAGATATCCTCAGTGCCGGCAAGGCCGACATCGGGGGTGTGATGCTACCGTTGCCCGAGGGCGCGTGGGGTATGCCGCCCGATGTCCTAAAAACGCTGCCGGGTTACTCCGCCGACGTTGCGAAGAGCCGTGCGGAGGGCCGCGCGATCATGGAGGAGCTCGGCTACAGCAAAACCAAGCCGCTAAAGGTGAAGGTATCTACCCGAAACATCCCCACCTACCGTGATCCGGCCGCCATCCTCATCGATCAGCTGAAGAGTGTGTATATCGAAGCCGAGCTCGAGTTGATCGACACCAGCATTTGGCAGGCTAAGGTGACTCGGAAGGAGTACAGCGTTGGGTTGAACAACACGGGCGTCGGCGTCGACGACCCCGACGTCAACCTATACGAGAACTACAGCTGCAACTCGGAGCGCAACTACACCCAATACTGCAATAAGGAAGTGGATGCGCTGATCGACAGGCAATCGCAAGAGTTCGACAAACAGACGCGCAAGGCGCTCGTGTGGGAGATCGAGCGTAAGCTCGCCGAGGATCTAGCGCGCCCGATTATCTTCCATGATCGCGCCGCCACGTGCTGGTATCCCCACATCAAGGGGTTTGTGCTGCACCACAATGGGATCTATAGCAATTGGCGTTTCGAGGATGTGTGGCTCGATCAATAGAAAAGAGCCCGCGCGTTCCCGCGCGAGCCCCTTCTAGTGCGTGACGCCTGTCGTGGCGCAGCGCGCTCCTCTTTGTGGAACTGCGCCCTCTTATCATCGTCCTTCTTCGCGTCCTCGAGGCGGCTCTGGCGATACCCGAGGCCGCTAGGTTAAAAGCAAATGTGAGCAGGCGAGCGTGACCAGCCCCTGAGCTCGCAACGACCAGACATCGCTGAAGCCCACGTGATGTGGACACATGGGCGTACACGGGCAAATTCGTCACCACCACGGTCTTTTTATACGAGTGCAAAATTCGCAGCGTTTTCACACGACCAAGACCTTAGCGGTTACTTAGTTGCAGTGCAGCAATCAGCTTGGCACCGCGCTGGGTCTTGCCTTGAGTTACGCTCGGCGAACGATTTCGCTAGAGTGGTCGTGTGACCAGGTGGCGCTCAAAACGATAGGCGCTCGTCGGTCCATGCGTACGTCGCGAGCGCTCTCAGGGAGGATGACATGCCAACCCTTCGCCGCCTTGGAGCGATCGGCCTTGTTTCGCTTTTGGCAGCCGCTGCAGCAACGACTGGGCGGGCTCAACAAATCAACACTTCCCAGGTTGCCATCGACAGCGATGACATAGGCGGTGTGGTCCGCAGTTCGAGCGGACCGGAAGTAGGCGTTTGGGTGATCGCAGAGACCACCGACCTCCCAACCAAATTCGCGAGGATCGTGGTGAGCGACGACCAGGGCCGCTACGTCATCCCTGACCTACCGAGGGCAAAATACAAAGTATGGGTGCGCGGATATGGGCTCGTGGACTCCGAGAAGGTGGATGCGGAACCCGGCAAGCTCTTGGATTTGTCCGCGGTGGTCGCGCCAAACGAGGCGGCCGCGGCACAGTACTACCCGGCGGTCTACTGGTACTCGATGCTCAAGATTCCTGATGCAGACCAGTTCGGTGCCAAGGGTCCGCTTCCCGAGAAGATCACGCAAATCGATTGGCTGATGACGGTCAAGAACCGCAACTGCATTGGCTGCCATCAGCTTGGCCAGCTGTCCACGCGCACGATTCCTCCCACTCTCGGCGAGTTCAAATCTGGCGAGGAAGCCTGGATTCGGCGTGTGCAGTCGGGCCAAGCGGCCGAGAACATGGTGAACCCGCTTGGGGCACTTGGCGGCCTACCGTTCAAATACTTCGGGGATTGGACCGACCGCGTTGCGAAGGGTGAGCTGCCGGGCGCAAAGCCGAAACGGCCAGAAGGCGTCGAGCGCAATATCGTGGTCACGAGCTGGGAATGGGGCGACCCCAAGAAGTACCTGCACGATCTGATTGCGTCGGATCGGCGCAACCCGACGGTCAATGCCTTTGGGCCGGTCTACGGATCACCCGAATACGCAACCGACCTCATGCCCATCCTCGATCCCAAGACCCACAAGGTGACGACCTTCAAGATGCCGGTGCGGGACCCGGACACACCCGAGGCACTGGGCCCCGGACACGCGGCGCAGGTCAAGCCGATGGCACCATCACCCTACTGGGGCGAGGAGAAGATCTGGGACACCAAGGCGAACAATCACAACGCCATGTTCGACAAGAAGGGCCGAGTGTGGATGGCGGCCAACGTGCGGGGCGTGGATAATCCGGCCTACTGTAAGAAGGGCTCCGACCACCCCTCAGCAATTGTGTTTCCGCTCGAGCGATCCTCTCGCCAGGTGACGATGCTTGATCCCAAGACGATGAAGTACACCTTCGTCGACACTTGCTTTGGCACGCATCACCCGCAGTTTGGGTACGATGCCAATGACACACTTTGGCTCAGCGGCACCGGGCCCGTCGCCGGGTGGATCGACACGAAGATGTTCGATGAGACCAGTGACGCGGCGAAATCGCAGGGCTGGTCACCGTTCATCCTCGACACCAACGCCAACGGCAAGCGCGACGAGTTTGTTGAGCCTAACCAGCCGCTCGACTCCGCCAAGGATAAGCGCATTGTTCCGGGGTCCGGGCCCTATGCGGTGATGCCGAGCCCTGTCGATGGCTCGATCTGGTACACGGTCGGCGTGTTTGTCGGCACGCCCGCGGTCCTGCGCTTTGATCCCTCAACGGGGCTGTCGGAGATCTTCAACGTACCACGCCCCGCTTACGGTATCCGGGGCGGTGACATTGACAAGAACGGCGTCGTGTGGGCGTCGCTCGGAAGCGGACACCTCGCCAGCTTTGACCGGCGCAAATGCAAAGGGCCGCTCAACGGCCCCAATGCGACCGGCGACCATTGCCCGGAAGGCTGGGCCGTCTACCAGTATCCCGGGCCGGGCTTCCAAGGCATTGGCGAGAATAGCGCCGAGTCGAGCTATTACACGTGGGTCGACCAACACAACACCTTTGGGCTCGGTGAGAACATCCCGATGTCGACCGCCAACCTCAATGATGGGCTGGTCGCGCTAAAGGACGGCAAGATGATCCTGCTACGCGTGCCCTACCCGTTGGGTTTCTATGCAAAAGGCTTCGACGGCCGCATAGACGATGCAAATGCCGGTTGGAAGGGCCGGGGCTTGTGGACCACGAGTGGTGACCGCACGCCATGGCTAATGGAGGGCGGCAAGGGAAGCTTACCGCGAGCAGTTCACTTCCAGCTCCGTCCAGATCCTCTGGCCCACTGAGGTGATCTTCGCTGCAGTCTCACCAAACGCATCCGTCGAAATGGGAGGTGATCGCGTTCTGCACAGACTTGGGCTAGTTGCCGCTATCGCATCTACCTACGTCATCGGATCGAAAGTCGCGCTGTCGCAAACGCCCAAGAAGGGCGGTACGTTTTTTTGGGGGCGAACGCGCCGGTCTGTGGCGTCCGCGGCCGTCGGCAACTGTGATGACTGGATCGGCCGCACGCAGGATACGGGCGACCGTGGCGGGAGGCATATAGTAGCGCCGCAGCGCCACCTCGGACGTGACGAGCAAGAGTTGGGCCGCGATCTCAGACCGCACGATCCGTCCTGCAAAGAACAGCCGCCCCGGCAGCCGGTCCGTTCGACGTGACCAATGCAAGGCGCGGCCTGCCCCGCACGACCGAAAACACCAATGCATAGGGATACGCGTTGGTGTGCTCGATGACGGCGGGCTCGGCCTTGGGACACCCCAATGCTCGCGATCAAGATCTCAATTGCCGCTCCTTGCCGACAATTCCGGTGTTCTCGTGCAACGATAGGCAGGGATCGGTCGTTCTGTGGCACAACGCCGAAGACTTCGTCACCGCGGCGATCGTGTCGGCTGCTGGAGGTACAACTGACACACTCCGCGGCTACATGTTCGCGTTACCCGGGCTTTGGGCCGCCATCGTGCGGCGGATCGCGATCGAACACCTCTTGAATCCGCCGAGGATCAACGCGCGACAGCAATCGGCAGCGCCCCACCTCGCGTTCGCATTGGCGCGGGAGTATCCACCCGACCAAATGCGCATCATCCAAGAGGGGTTCAAGAAGCAAGATCTGCTCGCGCCGCGTGACAAGCGGGCACGTCGGCGTAACGCCTATTACGGTGGACGCGGCCACGATTCGAGTGCCAAAGTCGGTTGACCGAGCGTGATTGTTTCCTTTGCGATGTTAGGTGGAAAGTGAAGACCGTGGAGAAAATGAGCCAAGGATTTACGATGATCCTTACGGTTCTGGGCGCGCCGGCGGACGATCCCAACCGGGAAGCCCGTGCGCAGGGCCTGACCGAAACGATTTGCCAAGCGCGGGCGGCGGAATTCAACCGAATGCGAACGCAGGGCTAGAGGGCCTACTGCGCGCCCTCGTTTTTGCCGGTAAAGCCTTCGCACTGCGAAGATTGCGGCCCGCCGACCGGGCACAGGCGGGTTTAGCTATCTTCGAACAAGATCAACCCGGTGGCATTGCCGCGCGGCCGCGCCTGGCTCTCGACGAAGCCGGCGCCGACCGGGTCATAAAGCCTGGGTTGGCCCAACGGACGCGCTTCCAAGTTTAGCAGGGTGGCGGCGCGCCGAGTCACCCGCGGCCAACGAGCGACAGGTCGGCCGACAATAGTTAAGCTGCTGGGGCAAGAAACGCTTGGCACCCGTGCGCTTGGCCTTATTGTGGCGCCGCGGCGTGTGTTGGCCAGGTGCTGGCCAAAGGGGGAGCAACATGACCCGGTCGTCCGAGCTGAGCTTTGCCTCGGCAGGAACGCTCGTTTCCTTGTTGGCGGCGCGCAAGGTCTCCGCCATCGAACTCTGTGACCTTGCCATTCAGCGCATAGAATCGATCGATCGGGCCATCAACGCGGTGGTGGTGCGCGATTTCGAACGGGCGCGCGACGCTGCAAAGGATGCCGATGCTCGGCGCGCCCGGGGTGAGCGCGGCGCGCTGCTCGGCCTGCCGGTGACGGTCAAGGAGGCCTACAATGTGGCCGGGCTGCCCACGACCTGGGGTTTCACGACGGCGAAGGATTTTCGGCCGCCGGAAGACGCGCTCGCGGTCGCGCGGCTCAAGGCGGCGGGCGCCGTCATTCTCGGCAAAACCAATGTTCCCGTCTTCCTGTCCGACTGGCAATCCTACAACGACCTATATGGCACCACCAACAACCCGTGGGATCTGACACGCACGCCGGGTGGGTCGTCGGGTGGTTCGGCGGCGTCGCTGGCCGCGGGCTATGTTGCGCTCGAGCTCGGATCCGATATCGGTGGCTCGTTGCGCACGCCCGCCCACTACTGCGGCGTGTTCGCCCACAAGCCGAGCCTCGGTCTGGTGCCCGCGCGCGGTCACACGCGACCCAATGTGCCGGCGCTTCCCATGGAAAGCGACCTCGCCGTGATTGGGCCGATGGCACGCTCGGCCGCCGACTTAAGCCTGGGGCTTGGCGTCATTGCCGGACCGGATGCGGAGGTCAATGCCATCGCCTACCAACTAGCGTTGCCGCCGGCCCGCCACGGCGACCTGAAGAGCTACCGCGTTCTCGTTATCGACGCGCATCCCTTAATTCCGACCGCTGCCGAGGTGACCTCGGCGCTCGAGGGTCTGACGTCGCGTTTCGAGGCCCTCGGCGTAAAGATGGCGCACAGGAGCCCATTGCTGCCGGACCTGGCCCACGCCGGGAAAATCTATAGCCAGCTCTTGAGCTCAATCTTTGGCGCCTTTCTGCCCCTTGAGACCTATGCGAGCACGGCTGAGGCTGCAAAAGCCCTGCCCGCCAGCGACGACAGTCTTGCCGCCTGGCGCAAGCGCGGCACGGTCCTGAGCCACCGCGATTGGATCTTGGCCGATGCTGCCCGGGCACGCTTGCGGCAACAATGGCGTTCCTTGTTTGAGGAGTGGGATGTCGTGCTTTGCCCGCCCATGCCGACGCCGGCCTTCCCCCACGATCATACGCCCGAGCAAAAGGACAGGGTGATCGACATTGACGGCAAAACCCATCCCTACCTCGACCAGGTCGTTTGGCCGGGGGTGGCCACGCTTGTCGGTTTGCCCGCCACCGCCGTGCCCATCGGCCTATCGCCGTCGGGCCTGCCGATCGGCGTGCAAATTATTGGCCCCTATCTGGAAGATCGCACCACCTTGCGCTTTGCCGAGTTGATCGAGCGCGAGTTTGGCGGCTTTGTTGCGCCACCGGCGCTCGTAACGTGAGCTGAAGAATTGAAGGGGGTGCTTGTATCTTGCCCTGCACAAAGGTGCTCATAAACCGGATACTTGGTTGATTGCGGCGGCTGCGGAGCTCGTAATAACCAATCAGCTGGCGCGCCGGCGTAGCATCAATGTTGCCAAGCGTTTGCAGGACGCCAGAAGCGTACCGTCAGCGCCGGGTAAGCAATGCTGGTCGTTTCTGCAGTTCGGACCACCGGCTTCAGCGGGGAGCTGGTCGCGCCGGCCGTGTGCGACGGCTTCTTCGCCACGGCGTCGAGGGCCAGAGCCGAGCCGCCATTGCGACGGGTCCGTCGCCGGCGCCGGCAAATAGCCTACGGGGGATTCGAGTCAAAAAGTGGGAGCGGGTAAAAAGGGACCTGGTGCGCCGCGCCGCCCATCGTGGCGCGAATATCGACTGGCCGCATTTGTCGAAGTTCGCACGCTCAGGCAGCGGACCGAGCGGGTCGCCGACGCAACCTCATGAGATTGCCTTGATGCCACATTGCGAACGAAGGCTTCTGACCATCGGCGACCAACAGGCGTACAGCAAGTTCTCTGCACTCGGACTGACGATCACTGCCAAGGACTATGAGCGCCGGTTCGGGTTTGCTTGCTATCGTGCCCGCGCACCCAAGCCTTTGCGCACGATTGACGGCATCGATTTCCGCCTCGATCTTGCGCATCTCGATGTATGCGATGACGAGGAAGTTGCCGGAGCCGTACGCCGGGTCGAACACGCGGATAGCGGCGATGCGCTTCCTGAGGTTCAACAGCTTGCGGGGATTGTCGGCGGCCTCTTCAAGTTTCTGCCTGAGATCATCGAGGAACAGGGGGTCGAACACCTTCAAGATGTTCGGCACACTGGTGTAGTGCATGCCGAGGGAGCCGCGCTCAACATCGTCGGCGACTGCCTGAATCATCGACCCGAAGATGTCCGGATTGATTTCTTTCCAGTTCAGCTCGCCAACGCGGAGAAGGTAGGAACGCGCAATCTTGGAAAAGCGCGGACAGTCGATATCATTCGAGAACAGCCCGCCATTCACGTAGGGAAACACGTCGGCCCACGACTTGATCTTCGCCGCATGGCGCTCGTCCGGCGGCGTGTTCATTGCCCTGAACAGCTCCGTGATGACTTCGTGCGTGTTGGTGGACTGGGCCTCCGTCATCTGCCTCAAGCAGGTGGTGAACAGGCCCTCGCTGGCAAAGATTCCGGTGTCTTCAGCAGAGAAAAAAAGATCAGCCGTGCCATGAACTGGTTGAGGGCTTGCCGCTTGGCGTCGGTGCCCCAGTCTTCGTTGTCCTTGAGCAGCTCGACGTAGAGCTTGTGCAGTCGGCCGGTGGCCTTGATGTCGATCGGGTTGTCCTTGATCTCGGCGACCGTGGAGATGCCGGCGAGGGGCAGGAAAAAACCGAATTGATTGGCAAGGTCGGCGTAGGGACAGGCAAGGGGCTCACCGCTGGCCAGCTCGCCCGCGTGTGGCGCACGAAGTCATCGTGCCGCAGCCTTGTATTCGGTGGGTTCACTGACCCTAACCATGATGCAGCCTTGCGCATCGGCAGCGAAAGCTCCGAGGCGGCGGACCATTCTAGGAATCGGCATTGAAGCCATGGTGTGTACGGGACCCCGCCACCTCGAATCGTCATCGGTGACCCACCGCGAGTGAGAGTGCGGACCGGGGCCAACCTTTTAGCGTTTAGGTGTACGTTCAG
>Ga0075424_100004299_pt1 | contig 13416 bp, 13 predicted proteins | sample SoiMethybrSBSTD3_FD_75301 | JGI IMG/M metagenome (GOLD analysis project Ga0075424, IMG submission 75301) | Bulk soil microbial communities from a Populus tree surrounding site in Tennessee, USA - Soil MetaG P. TD hybrid SBSTD3 | ecosystem: Environmental > Terrestrial > Soil > Tree plantation... | reverse complement strand
CCAGCCGGATTTGCAACGTGCCTGGATTGCCGGTGGCGATCAGGCTCGCGCTGCGGATTTTTCCGCCGCTCTTGCCCTCGTCTCGAACCGTGACTCCGATGCCGGCGATGGTAAATTTTGCGCCCGGAACAAGCGGAAGCTGAGGCGCGCCGAGCGCCGCCGGTATTTTTCCTTTCGCTGGAATTTTCAACCGCAGCAGAGCGACGTCCGCCGTCGCGCGATGCGCAAGTATTGCCTGCGCCTGGAAGCCCGGATGGATGGCGACGGCCTCGACATCCAGCAATTGCGGCTTCTGCTCGACGTCATATTCGACGATCCTGTAATCGGCCCCTGGCTGCACACAATGCGCGACCGTCAGCACCAGCGTTGGCGCAATCAGGCTGCCGCTACAGAAATTGCCCCGCGAGCCGACGATGGTGACGACAGAGCGGCCGATGCCATCAGCGGACGGCATCGCTCCACCGACGATCGCGTCGGCAGGGACGGGCAACAGTATCGCGCCGAAAGCAAGAGCGATCGAGATTTTCATGCTCGCAGCAATAGCGCCGGCAACGCCTCTCGCCAAGTGCCGGCGCGGACTGGCACAGATGGCGCAGGCGTGTTAGCGGGTTCGCGAATAGATGGATGAAAGCCCGGTCGGGGGATTGATGGTCGAGGCAGTGATTTGGGATTTCGGCGGGGTGCTCACCACCTCGCCCTTCGAGGCCTTTGCACGGTTCGAACGCGAGCGCGGTCTGCCGAGCGACATCATCCGCCGCACCAATGCAAGCAATCACCTCGAGAATGCCTGGGCGAAGTTCGAGCGCGCCGAAGTCGACATCGAGACGTTCGACCGGCTGTTTGCGGAAGAATCGCTTGCACTCGGGGCGGAGGTGCGCGGCAAGGATGTGTTGCCCCTGCTGTCCGGCGATCTGCGGCCTGAGATGGTGGAGGCGCTCAAGCGCATCAGGACGAAATTCAAGACCGGATGCATCACCAACAACCTTCCGGCCAATGCGATCGGAAGCGCGAGCGGCCGTTCGCTCTACATCGCCGAAGTGATGGTGCTGTTCGATCACGTAATCGAATCCGCCAAGATCGGCCTGCGCAAGCCCGATCCGCGGATCTACGCGATGATGGTGGAGGCGCTGAAGGTGGATCCGAAAAACTGCATCTACCTCGACGATCTCGGTGTCAACCTCAAACCTGCGTGGAAGTTAGGGATGACCACCATCAAGGTCTTGAATGCGCGGCAGGCGATCGCCGAGCTCGAGACGGCGACGGGCCTTGAGCTCGGCTGACTACTCCGCTGCCGCAGCGATCCGTTCCGGAAATGCTGCCGCCAGCGCGACCCGGTTCGGAGCAAGCACGCCGCGCTCGGTGATCAAGCCCGTCACAAGCCGTGCGGGCGTGACGTCGAAAGCATAGTTCGCCACATTCGTACCCTCCGGCACGATCCGTACCGTCTCGATACGGCCATCGGTCGTGCGACCGGTCATCGTCGCCACCTCTTCGCCGCCGCGCTGCTCAATCGGGACCTGTCGGCCATCGGCTATGTTGAAATCAATCGTCGGCGACGGCAGCGCAACGTAGAACGGCACCTCATTGTCGTGTGCGGCAAGCGCCTTGAGGTACGTCCCGATCTTGTTGCAGACGTCGCCATTGGCGGCGACCCTGTCCGTACCGACGATAACCAGGTCCACCTTGCCATTCTGCATCAGATGACCGCCGGTGTTATCCGGGATCACGGTGTGCGGCACCCCATGATGGCCCAGCTCCCAGGCTGTCAACGATGCACCTTGATTGCGCGGGCGGGTCTCGTCGACCCACACGTGGACGTTCGCGCCCTGGTCATGCGCAAGGTAGATCGGCGCGGTCGCAGTACCCCAATCAACGGTAGCTAGCCAGCCGGCGTTGCAATGGGTCAGCACATTGACCGGCTCACCCGGCCCCTTCCGCGCCGCGATCGCCTCGATCAGACCAACACCGTTGCGTGCGATGCCCTGATTGATGACAACGTCCTCCTCGGCGATGTCGTCGGCTCGCGCATAGGCGGCATCTGCGCGCGCCGATGGCGGCAGCGGCCGCAGCAAGGCGCGCATTTCCTCAAGCGCCCATTTCAGGTTGATCGCAGTCGGCCGCGTAGCGCTCAGCAACCGATAGGCACCATCGATCCCGCCGTCGGATTTGTCATCGCGCATCGCGAGCGCCATGCCGTGCGCGGCCGTGGCACCGATCAACGGTGCGCCGCGCACCAGCATCGAGCGAATCGCGTCTGCCGCCTCGGCGCACGTGGTGAGCCGTGCCACCACAAACTCATGCGGCAGCCTTCGTTGATCAATCGCGCCGACCGACCAGCCGTCTGCATCACGCCAGATGCTGCGGAAGTGTTTGCCATTCACCTTCATGACCCACCTTCCTTTCAAAGTCCCCCTAGTGGAGCGGATTTGACGTTCCTAATACGGACTCGCCGCAATGCTGATAGGAACGTCAAATCCGCCGCACTAGCAACAATAACTCGCTAGTGGTCCTTTGACTCCAACATTCGCAAAGGTGGCTCTCAAATGGGATGCGAATGTTGGAGTCGGACCATTAGCCGCGCAACACCCGTCCCGCAACCGCGTCAAGCTTCTTCAGGAGCTCCGGATCTCGGGCTTCGGGCGCAGTGATCAGTGCCGTGTCGAGCGCGCGGTCCGAACCGATCGGGCACGGCTCATGCTCCCTGGGGAAATTCCTTGCAAGCGCCACCACTAGCGCCTTCGCCTTGTCGGCATTGGTGGTCAGCACGCGTATGATATCCTGCACGGTCACAGCGTCGTGGTCCGGGTGCCAGCAATCATAGTCCGTCACCATCGCAACCGTGGCGTAACAGATTTCCGCTTCGCGGGCGAGCTTGGCCTCCGGCATGTTGGTCATCCCGATCACGGCATAGCCCAGATTCTTGTACGTCATGCTTTCGGCGTAGCTGGAGAATTGCGGTCCTTCGATGCAGACATAGGTGCCGCCCCGCGCGATCGCGATATCCTCCGCTTCCGCCGCTGCCGCAAGATGAATACGTAGACGCGGCGAGACCGGATGCGCCATCGAGACGTGGGCGACGCAACCCTTGCCGAAGAATGAGCTTTCGCGTTTGTGGGTACGATCGACGAACTGGTCAACAAGTGCGAAGGCCCCGGGCGGCAGTTCTTCCTTGAAGGAACCACAGGCCGACAGCGAGATCAGGTCGGTGACCCCGGCACGCTTTAGCACGTCGATATTTGCCCGGTAATTGATATCGGACGGCGAGAGCCGATGGCCCTTGTCATGCCGGGGCAGAAACACGATAGGCAGCCCTGCAATGGTGCCGCGGCGAACCGCCGCCGACGGCTCACCCCAGGGGCTCTTGATCGCCTCCTCGCGCGCATTCTCCAGCCCCGGCAGATCATAGATCCCGGAGCCTCCGATAATCCCCAGTACTGCCTTCGTCATGCTGCCCCCAATTCCGCCGCCGATGCCGAGCAACATCGCTCCGCGTCACGGCGAAGTCACCTGTTTCGACATTGGCCCGGCTGGCTCAATCTGCCAATCATCGCGCTGTTCACGGTCAACCGGCTGTCATGGTAAGCTAAGTCAACCGGGAACCGCCATGCCGCTCGATCCTGTCGCCAAACGTCTTCTCGCGATGATGGCCGCGGCAACGCCCGCGGGCCAACAGACGCCGACCGCAAGCCAGCGCCGTCGGGCACTCGAAAAACTGATGCGGTTCGGACGCGCGGACACGGCTAACGTGATGGCGATCGATGGGACAATGCCTGGCCCGGCCGGCGAGATCGCATATCGACTCTACACTCCAGCAGGCCGGGATGCATCGTCGCCTGGTTTCGTGTTTTTCCATGGCGGCGGAATGGTCGCAGGCAGTATCGAGACTCATGATTGCCTTGCGGCGACGCTTGCGGAGGCGACCGGTTGCCGGCTGATTTCGGTCGATTATCGGCTCGCGCCCGAGCACAAATTTCCTGCCGCAGTCGAGGATGCGATCGCGGCGACCGAATTCGTATCACGCAACGCCGCTTCGTTCGGCATTGACGCCACGAGGCTTGTCGTGGGCGGCGACTCGGCCGGCGCGACGCTCGCCGCAGTGGTCTGCCAGCATGCAAGCCGCAATGCGGGGCCTACCATCTCAGCGCAGTGCCTGATCTGTCCAGTGCTCGATTTTGAAGAGACCTCGCCGTCGCGCGAGATGTTTGAAAAGAACTACGTGATCGACAAAGCGATCCTCCAGGCGGACCTGGCGGATTACCTGCCCGAGGGCACGGATCCGGCCGATGTCAGGGTTTCGCCGCTGCGGGCGTTCAATCTCGCGGGCCTCCCCGCCGCGATCATTCACACCGCCGAATACGATCCGATGCGCGACGAAGGCAACGCCTACGCCAGGCGGCTGCTCGCGGCCGGCGTGTCGGTGGAGCACGTTTGTCACGACGGCATGATTCACAACTTTCATGCGATGACCGCGGTGCTTCCGCAGGCGAGCCTGATCATCTCGCAAATCGGCGAGCAGATAAGGCGTGCGGTTGCGTAGGCAGCTTCCAGCTCACTGGCGGAATCGCTGCGAACGGCGGAGCGTTGGCGGTTCGCTGCCGCTTTCCAGGAATTGCCCGCGGCCATACCGTGCCGCATGATATGATCACCGCGAGGGGTGAAGTTTGGCGGTACAGCGGGCAGGTGAGAAATGAAGGTGATCAGGGTGCGAAACGCCGCGCTGGTCGCAGCGTTGTCGGCCTATGCGCAGGCGGCCCAGGCCCATGGTATCGCTGGCAATCGTTACTTTGACGGCACGCTGGCCTTTGACGATCCGGCGGTCGCTGACGAAGCCATCCTACCGCTCTATTCAAGTCTCGCTTTTCCCACGCAGGGCAGCAATGCCGACGAGAATCGCCTCAACTGGGCATTTGCCCGTCTGCTCACGCCGACGCTCGCCTTCGTCGCCGGTAGCGGTTGGGTGCACCAGAACTGGCCGGTCGGGCATACTTCAGGGCTCGACAAAACGGACATTGGTCTCAAATACGAGGCCTATCGAGACAATCGCCACGAAGCACTCATATCGGTGGGACTGGCATGGGGCATCGGCCATTCCGGCGCGCGCGGGGTCGGCGCGGATGCTCCAAACACGATTCAGCCCGGCCTGTTCTTCGGCAAGGGCCTTGGCGATCTGCCGGATTCCCTATCCTGGTTGCGCCCTTTTGCGATCACGGGATCCGTGGTTGATGAACTGCCGCTAGGGTCCGTGGCGACCGCGCTTGCTCCCAACATCGCTCTCGGCAGGTTCGAACCGGTTCTTGCGCCTGCAGTCCAAACCCTGCATTGGGGGTTCTCGATTCAATACAGCACGCTTTATCTAACGAACCGCTTCGATGGCGGGCCACCCAAGGACGAGCCGCTCAACCAGCTTGTGCCGCTGGTTGAGTTCAGATTCGACAGCTCGCGTGGGCAATACACCGCAGCAACCGTCAATCCCGGTTTTGCCTATGTCGCCGTGAGCTGGCAGCTGGCGGCCGAAGCGATCGTTCCGCTCAACCATGCGAGCGGCAACAACCTGGGTTTTCGCGCCCAACTGCTATTTTTTCTCGATGATCTCATGCCCTCACTGTTTGGCAAACCGTTGCTCAGCGACAAGCCAGCGCAGAGCCAAATTGCTTGGTGATCATTCCGGCGCGCTTTCGGCTATTCCAATGCGCCATCACTGCCCGATCAATATCGCGCGGTGACAGTTCTGCCCGGTGTCCTAAGATTTCCGAAGTCCACATCGCGAACTCGCGGCGAGAACGATAGGGAGTTTGAGTTGTCATACTAGTTGAACTTGACGTTCATGCCGAGGCGAACGAGTTCGTCCGTCAGCCTTACATCACGGGTCACGACCGTCGCGCCTCCGACCACAATCGGCGTAGAGAAATACTGGCTTCTGTCGAAATCGGCGTGCAACCACTCAAGCTTGAACGTGAGATCAAACCCGGGAGCGCTCCACGCCGCCCATTCGCCACCCACGCCGACCACCCAGCCGGTCCGCACCTTCGAGTCACTGAAGAGGCCAAACGCCGGATTCGAGACGTCAACGCTGGTGCCGGCCCACGCGATACCGCCGGTACCATAGACCATGATGCGATCCCAGGGGACGTAACCGAAGCGGCCGCGCAAGGTGTCGATCCATTTCTCGCGCGTTGTGCTGGTCGTCGTCGGGTCGAAGGGTGGGATATTGAATGCGCTGCCCTGCTTGTTCGTCCAGGAGTAGTCGTTCTCGATCCCGATCACGAAATTGCTGAGCTGAAGGTTACAGCCGACGGTGCCACCCGCGATCGCGCCGCGCAGATCGAATTTCCCGGGGATGGTCGTTCCCGCAATGGTGCCAGACTGCACGACGTGCTCGCTGCTGCCCCAAGCTCCGCCGCCCTCGGCGCCGACATAGCAGCCGGTCCAGCTGAAGATGATCGGGGCGGGCAGGCCAACTCTGGCGGGCGTCGCCGGGAAATCCGCCGCGGAAGCAACCGTTATCGTGGAAAGGACGGCCGCAGCCGCCCCAAGAACTCTCTTCATTTCGTCCATCCATCGGTAATTTGTTACAGGATATCAGGACGTTGATTTGGCAGCTGTGACGGAAGAGCAACGCTCGGTGGAAAAAAGGATCAGCGGCTACCCAACCGCGCCAATGGCTCGCATCGGCATTCAATCGGGAGAAGCGGCCTGGCGTCACCGGCCAGGATCGATTTATCTATGACGTTGGGGAGACACGCTGAACGCCACGAACCGTCTCGAAACCTGCAAAGATCTGCTGCGCAGCGGAGGATAGAAGGTTCTTCGTCCGCTTCGCCTGAAATACTTGTGTTGCCCCTGCCGCATTTCGCAATGCCGTAATGCTTCTGCCGTAGACGAACGCTTCGCGCACGGACTAACCTTGGCTGCTTGGCCGGATCAACCGGCCAGCGACCACACTGGGAGGATGCGATGAAAGACGAAGGCGTGATTTCACGGCGAACAATCGTCCAGGGTCTCGCGGTGTGCGCCGGCGCAGCCGTTGCGGGGACGAGCGGTGCGCTGGCGCAAGGAAGCAGCGAGGCGGCACCGCCTACGACAATAACCAGTCCGCCGCGCGATTTCAGTTCGCGCGGCGCGCCAACAACCTATTTCTGGGATCCCGATATCATTGCCGTCGATCCCGCTTTCAACGACCTCGCCCAACCGAACACGGCGATCAAGCGCCTTCATACAGGGCTTTTGTGGGCCGAGGGCCCGGCCTGGAGCTCGCAGGGCCGCTATCTGGTGTGGAGCGATATTCCCAACAATCGCCAGATGCGGTGGTCGGAGGACGACGGTCACGTCAGCGTCTTCCGGTCACCATCCAACAACAGCAATGGCAACACGTTCGACTTCCAGGGCCGGCAACTTTCCTGCGAGCACCTCACTCGCCGAGTGGTGCGCTACGAGCATGACGGCACCGTGACTGTGCTCGCCGATTCCTATAACGGCAAAAAGCTGAACTCGCCGAATGATGTCGTCCCGCACCCGGACGGCAGCTACTGGTTCACAGATCCGCCCTACGGAGGTCAGCTTTACGAAGGCGAGCCGGACGCCGCGGGTGGCGCCAGCAATCCTGCCGGCAAGCTCAATCCGCGGATCGGGCAGCCCGCGGGCTTCGTGCCGGCCAAGCGCGAACTGCCGACCAACTGCTACCGTATCGATCCCAGTGGCCGAATTGACCTCGTGGTGACCGAAGAGCAGGTGCCGGACCCGAATGGCCTGACGTTCTCGCCGGATTACAAGAAGCTGTACGTCGTCAGCACCGGTAAAGGGCCGGGCGATACTGGCGCCGGCGGCAAGGGCGACATGTCCGTGTTCGATGTCGGTGCCGACAACAAGTTGAGCAACCAGAAGCGGTTTAGCGACTTCATGGTCGACGGCGTGAAATGCGGTCCGGACGGCGTGCGCTGCGACGTCAACGGCAATCTGTGGTGCTCCAGCAACGCCGGCCGTCATGTCGGCTACAGTGGCGTGACGGTATGGACACCGTCAGGCCAGCTGATCGGCCGCATCCGACTGCCAGAGGTGTGCGGCAACGTCTGCTTCGGCGGTCCCAAACGCAACCGGCTGTTCATGGCGGCGAGCCAATCGCTCTATGCCGTGTACCTTGCCACGCAAGGAGCAGCGCCAGGCTGACCTGCTGATAGCGTCTCGTCAAATGGGGCGCTGGCGTCATCGCCAGCGTCCCTCGCATGTCACAGCCCTCACGGCGGCAAAGTACCGCGAGGGAATCGACGCGTGTTCTCGTCCGCCCGGTTACACCGGCAACTTCCGCTTCTGGTGCGCCCGTCCCTTCATTGCGGACGCCTCACTATGCCCCGCGATCACTCGCACTCCCTCATCAATGCGGGCAATCACGTTGTCCGCGGTGCAGGCCTGCAGGAAGGCGACGCCGTTGTTGCGGCAAGCCGCCAGGACGCGGTCGCGTGCCATCTGCATTTCCCGTGGGTAAGGTTCGCGTGGAATCGTGAGATAGCCAAGCGAAAGACTCAAATCGCCCGGGCCGATCTCAGCAAATCCCAGCCCGGGCACGGCCAGGATCGATTCACAATTGGCGATTCCTTCGGGGCTTTCCAACTTTACACCTAGCAACAGTTCACCTTTCGGATTAAGCGGCCAAGGATCACAGCGCGCCATATAGTCTTCGGTGGACAGGCCCCAAACCGGCGCAGCGGTGCTTTCTGATCCGCGTCCCCGTGTACCGATGCCCAGCAGCTTGCGACCGGCGGTGTCCGTCCCTCCGTCCTTCGGTCGTATCGCTCCATGCATTCGCGCCATTGGCGGTGGGATCGCGGGATCGACACCAAGGGTGTTGTGCGGATAGCGGCAGGATTCGACGAACGCACGCACCGCGTCGACCGTTTCCGCCTGACACAGCAGGATGCCATGCACCCCGCGCCCAAGGATCTGACGGAACTGCCAGGCGTTGTGACGCACATGGGCAGCATCAATTCCATTCACCGGCGCCTCAACGATGACCGTCGGCGTGCGGTGCCCCGAGCGCGTCGGTCCGGCTTCGACCATGCCGCGCATGTATTCGGCCAGGCCGACCATGTCGAAGCAGCCGTGCTCCATGCCGACATTCATGTAGTCGGCCCAGGTACCAGCATCGATGCGACCCTGCGCATGGGTGAGCACGTGCCCGCTATGCGGACCGTCATAGTAAATCGCCTGATCCTGTTCCAACAGTTCGACGCAGCGGTTGATCCGCTTTCGCATGAAGCTCTGCTCTGAAAGTTTTTCCGGACGCCAGACTAAAGCTAGCATGGTGCCGCGCCACTGCGCGACAGGAGTGATGTCACTTTGGTTTTTTCGGCACGCGCTTTTTTGGCTTGGGTCCGGTCCCATCGTCGCCAAGACACGCCCAGGCATCTCTGAATGCTTCGAGAACAAGGGTGATCCCGGCCTCGTTCAATCGATCCGGATTCTGGTCGAGGTATCGCAACAGAACTTTGGCACTCTCCAAAGTGCTGCCTTGCGCCGGCGGACATGCCCGCACGTCAGCTGGCAGGTTTGGTGAAAAGAGCATCGCCGTCTCGATCATTCCTTCGCATGCGCCAGCGGACCGTGCTTCGTCATAATCGTGAAACGAGCCCTCGACAAGTAGTCGGCAATATTTCTGCGCATCCGCTCCGGTATCGACCACTGTGGCGCTGGCGTTTCCGACGACCAAAAGTGCTAGACTCGCAACCATGAAATAGAACCGCATTATCGTTCCCCGAATAAGTTATTAGGCGTGCAACGTCCTGCAGGACAGCGCAAACCGACGAAACAAGATGGTTATGGCACTCCCGTGACGCATACTAGTGCGATTAGTACCGTCGTTGTTGCAGTATTGCTGGCGAGTTTCGCGGATGCCACAAGCGGCAAACTAATTGCGAGGCGTTGCCCGCCGGACCCGCGCGCACGGATTGCTACGTCGGCCTGGGCCGCATCCATCGTGGCCAATCGGATGTTGCCGCGACCAAAGCGCGGGTGCAATCGGATGCCGCCCGCTACAAGGAAATGACTGGAGCAAGGCTCTCGAAACGCGAGTCGCATCGTTTGCAATAGGTGCGTACACGAACTTTTGAGACCATCCGCACAGACGATCGGATTGCCCCATCTAGGTGACCAATCAGCGCAGGATTCAATGGGCTTCGTCGAGTTGAGACGCGAGCGTCCATGTTCCGGATACTCCCCGCCGAACCCAAGCTGGATGACCGCTTGATCTAGCTCAACATGCCCGAAATTGCTCCTTCACCATCATTATCGAACCGGCACCCAATTCTTTGGGGTGGCCGCACCGGATTGATACGACGGAGCGCAGTGCCATGGCCATCCAGCGGAACCATTTTCAGGCAACTGATCCTGACGAGCGCCCTGTTTCGGGGAATCCCGCCGATTTTGTCCTTCTTGGCGACGTCAGGCCACCACAACGAATCCAATTCGCGCGAGAGAGAATGCTGTTGAGCCGCCTTTACCTTGGGCTGATCCAGACCATGAATGACGACTACGGTGCAGAGTTCGCAAAACACAGTGACAGCGCGACTTACCGGACGATCGGGATTTACGTCTTCTTGCGAACTGTGATGTGCTCGCCGGTTCGGGCGAGCACGATTGCGCACGTTCTCAAGATACCACGCGCGACAGTGCTCAGGCGGCTGAACGACATGGTAAAGCTCGGCTATGTGGAGCGCGTCGGCAACGCTTATCGTATGACCGACAAGGTCAACATACCGGACCTGAAACAAAAGCTACAGCGACGGGTCGATATGATCCTGACAACAGCCAGGGAATTGTCGAAGATTGATACCGGTCATTGATCGCCCGAGGGACTGGCGGAGAGAGAAAGCAATCAATCCGGAAGACCCGCTTCGCGAAGGGCCTCGGAAAGCATGGCGAAGTCCCCTGTACGTCCGATGCGCCGACATTTGCGCATGACCCACGCTGGTCCGCCCATCTAGACCCTCATGAGATCGCGAACATGCAGGCTGAGCGGTGTAACCGCATTCGTGCTGTGGTCGGCCAACGGTTTATGATAGTTGGCGACCTGTGCTGCGGAGTTAAGAAAACCCAGCCAGTCCAGCTTTCCGAGAAATTGGCCATAGTCGGCTACTGTGTGATCTTCCGCGATCAAACAACCGAACGTCATGACTGACATCTTCTCCGGGTGAGAATCGGAAAGAGAGCGCAGTGCATTCTCGATCGCGAGTGCACCTTTGCTGTGCCCTACGAGTCTCGTGATGCTTCGAACGTCTTTAAGGATCGCATGAACGTCATCGGAAGCGGCACTACCGTGGAGGAATATGGGTGCGCCAGTTACGGCTCTCGCATGTCCGGGTGTCGTCCGCGCCAGATCTTTTCCGATCATCGCCAATGTCGGCGCTAACTGTGCGAGGAGGGACTGCGTTGCCGATTGCAGCCGGTCGTACATCTCGAATCCAAACCATCCTCCGAGTGCTTGTGGAATGACGTCTGCAAGACCATAGCCTGGCACGACCGCCGCAACCGGCTCGCCGATTGCCTCGGATATGTTCCATGCGAACGCCACTGAACCAAGAGCAGAACTTCCGACACCCGTAACGGACAGTGTGTGCAGCCCCTGGCCATCCGGTCCGTTTGCATGCTCAATGAAATTTTCCATGCTTCGAAACAACCGAACATGTGGGCGCAATTTAGGGTCCACGATAATGATGGAGCCGCTCGGATTCGTAAGAGCCGACAGGTCAAGAATTTCCAGGGGATGACCTGCCACCGGGATGTTGGATGATGCCTCGGTAACGACGACCGCTCCGCGGGCCAATAGCGCTGCCGCTAGCGTCCAGACGTCGTAGAAAATGAAATCCAACAGCGTATTGGTAAACCTGCCGGTGCGAAGCAGAGGCTCAACAAGTTGTCTCTGCAACTCGAATACCGTGAGAAACCCGGGCGAAGACGACAGGCCGGAGTCGCGATGACCGCTAGGCATGGAATCCTCATTGGTTCAGAAGTCCGCATTACGAACTGGCGGCCGGAATGATGCGGACCTCAGAACGCCACACCGTCCGATGGGCTTTCAGCCAATTGAAGGCTCCAGGCCACTATGCAGGGGCGTAGATCTCGGCGCCGCCCCTGCGGTTGCGAGGATGGCCCACTCAATCCAGCCTGTCGTGGCTTGCTTCGTGTTTCCAGTTGCCTGAGTTGCCATCCCAATCGGCAGCGCCATCAGGATGGCGAGCATCGAAATTCACTTCCGGAACTTCGTGGCTCTCAGCTCGGATCAGAAGCTGCTTGCGCATCTCGGCCAGGCGCGCTCGGCAATACTCGTAATAAAGAAAATCGAACATAGCGGGCACGATCGAACTCCGTCGTTTGATCTTCGCCGTTTCGGGTGCCTTACCATGTCTCCGGGCGTGCAGGAGTGAACTGGATCACAATCCATTTGAGAGCCGTCCTACACGACTTCGAGACTCGTCCGTGATCGATTTGCCGTGTTCACGATCCGGTCACGTTCTGCTCACTTCCTAATCTTGTGAGCCCGCAACCGCATGCGCGTACCCACATGCACTTCGAACTGGGGCGGTGCGGAGGCGATATGCTGAGCAAAGAATATCTGGGCACCGCGCGGACCTTGCTCCGCGTTGCGCGAAACATGACGGATCGGACCATCGCGCATCGGCTTAAGACCTCCGCCGAGGACTACGAGCGGCGAGCCGAAAAGGCCGCGCTCGCTGATGCGGCCAAGGCGTTGGCTCCGCTGGCTGCTCGCGGTAACCGTGAGGGAAGCACCCCGAAATAAGTGCCGCTTCAAAAGAGCGTGCGGTAGATCGGCTTATTCGCCCTACCGCGGCGACAGCACTTCTTACGTCGCGCTCGGTGGGGCGCGATCTCGACGGACACTGGATTCTCCCTCACGACTGGTTCCAGCATCTGACGAGCGGCAAGTCCCATGCCGCTTCATCCGATGGCTGGTGATCGAAGATGCCGACTGGCATCCGGGGCTATCCGGCTCCCCAATGCGAACATAAAATCGTATAACTACGCGAGATAATGCTGGGACCCATCGCTTTTAGAAGGTTTCAGCGGTCGGGGAGCGACCTTGGATACTGTTTTGATAGTTCAATTGGCAGCGGCGATCATTGCGTTGTTCGTAGCGTACAATTTTTTTCATTACGTACTTTTTCTCTTGGTCACCCAACTGAAGGACGCGGACAAGATCGGCCATGAGCTCAATCAATTCGAGCAGCGTCAACTGGTCGAGTGGACACCGCAGCCAAACGACTTTCTCAAACATGACGACCAGAAGCGTACCTATGATGACGTGTTCGGCGCGTATCGCGACGAGCAAGCCAACTACAGCACGTGCGTGTTCCCCAGAGCGGCATTTTCGCGCCCTTACGAAGCCGAGTACGTTCTCCTGAAGCCGAA
>Ga0075424_100004298_pt1 | contig 13417 bp, 14 predicted proteins | sample SoiMethybrSBSTD3_FD_75301 | JGI IMG/M metagenome (GOLD analysis project Ga0075424, IMG submission 75301) | Bulk soil microbial communities from a Populus tree surrounding site in Tennessee, USA - Soil MetaG P. TD hybrid SBSTD3 | ecosystem: Environmental > Terrestrial > Soil > Tree plantation... | reverse complement strand
GCTGGGGTTGCATGGCGGTGTCCCCGACCGCGCGAGCGCTGCGGCGCGTCCGCGGCACCACGCTGCGGGTGGCCGCGCTCTCGCTCGTCCTGGTCGCCGGGTTGGAGGTGATCCTCGTGCTGTCGGCCGCGGCGAACGGGACCGTGGAGGGGCCGGGCCCCTTCCTGGTCGACCTGGCCCAGAAGGTGCCCTGGGGCGTCGGCGTCCGCACCGGCCTCTGGCTGGGTCTCCAGGTCGGGCACGGCCGGCTGCTCGTGGCCGCGGCGGCCGGCCTGGTGGCGGCGCCGATCGCCTCGCTGCTGCTGCGCGCGGTCGCCGAGGGCGCGCACGCGATGGCCATCGTCGAGGCGCCCGCCGGGCCGTCGCCGCTGGCGGTCGCGGCCGTCAGGGGCGTGGAGTACGCCTGCCTGGGTCTGCTGGTCGCCTGGCTGGGCCGGCACCGGTGGGCGCGGGTCCCGCACGACGCGGCGGCCGGCGCGGCGGTGGCGATCCCGTTCGGCCTCGTGCTGCTGGCGATGACGGCGGCCGGCGAGCCGCCGCCGGAGGCGGAGGCAGGCGCGATGGTCGAGTGGGCCGTCGACGAGGTGCTCTTCCCGATCGGCTGCGCCCTGATCCTGTGCAGCGCCGAGCGGGCCCAGCGGGAGGCGATCGCGGCCGGCGGCGCGTGATGCGGCGGCCGGCCTCGTGTCAGACTTTCGCGGCGATGGCTCCCGGAGATGCGGCCCGCCTCTACCACCGGCTGACGTCGTACGCGCCGGACCGCGAGTGGACGACGCCCGTCGCCGACCCGCGGGTGCTGCAGGACTTCGTCCCCAACGACTACGCGACCTGGCCGGCGCAGGTGAAGGCGTACCCGGCCGGCCTGCCGGTGACCGCCCTGCCGCGGGTCTGGCCGCCGCTCGCCGCGCCGGCGACCGCGGTGCTGGCCGGCAGCCACGCCGCCGCGCCGGCCGTCCCCGACCTGACCGCGCTGGCGCGGCTGCTGCACCTCTCGGCCGGCGTGGTGCGTGTCGCCGAGCGCCGCGGCCGCCCGTTCCTCTTCCGCGCGGCGGGCTCGGCCGGCGGCCGCTTCCCGCTGGAGTGCTACGTCTCGGCCCGCGGCGTGGACGGGCTGGAGGACGGCGTCCACTGGTTCGACCCGGCCGCCCACGCGCTGGTGCGGGTCGGGCCGGCGGCCGGCGGCGAGGCCACGACCCTCGTCGTCACCGGCATCCCCTGGCGCACCGGCTGGCGCTATTCGGAACGCGGCCTGCGCCACATCTGGTGGGATGCCGGGACGATGCTGTCGCAGACGCTCGCGGTGGCCGGCTCGGCGGGGTTCTCGCCGCGGCTGTGGACCCGCTTCCCGGACGCCGAGGTGGCGCGGCTGGTGGGCGCGGACGGCGTCCACGAGCTCCCCGTCGCCCTGGTGGGCCTCGGCCGCGGCGAGCCGGCGATCCGGCCGCGTGGCGACGCCGCGGCCGGCGCGGTCGACGCGGCGCCCTTGGAGTTCCCGCTGGTCACGCGGACGCACCACGCCGGGGACGGCGAGCGGCTCGGCGACCCGTGGCCCGACGGCGCCCCGCTGGACGGCGAACCGCCGGCGTCCGCCGCCCTCGACGACGTCGTCCTGCAGCGCGGCTCGACGCGCTACCTGGACCCCGCCGCGTCGCTGTCGCGCGAGGTGTTCGAATGGTCGATGGCCGCGGCGATGCGCGGCAGCGGCGTGCCGCACTTCGTGGCGGTCCACGCGGTGGACGGCCTGGAGCCGGGAATCTACCGGTGGCCGGCGCTGTCCACGCCCGTGCGCGCGGGCAACCTGCGCGAGGAGCTGTTCCGCGTCTGCCTCGACCAGGAGCTCGGGCGCGACGCCTCGTTCGTCGCCATCGGCGCGGTGGAGCCCGGAGAGCTGGACGATCGCGGGTACGGCGAGGCGCAGCTCGACGCCGGCATGGTGGAGGGCCGGCTGCACCTGGCCGCCTTCGCGCTGGGCATCGGCGCGACGGGGATGACGTTCCTGGACTCCGAGATCACGGCCCTGCTCGGGGAGCCGCTGGCCGGCCTCCTGTTCACGTGCGTCGGCGTCCCCACGTACCGCAACCGCCGCGGCGGCGCGCCGGGAGCGCCGAGCCCGATGCGAGCGCCCGACCCCCCGGCCGGCTCCTGACCGCCGGCGTCAGCGAGGCGCCGGCGGGCGCATGACGGCCAGCAGCGCCTCGGTCAGCGCCTGCTCGAGGGCGGGCGAGGTGTGGCCGTGCGCCCGGCGGAACTGACGCGCGTGCACGTGGGACAGGACCAGCCAGGCGAGCGCGTCCGCGTCGGCGTCCGCGCGGATCGAGCCGCCGTCCTGACCCCGGCGGAGGACGTCCGCCATCGCGCGCGTGACCCGCTCGTTGGCGCGCGCGCCGGCCTCGCGGATGCCGGAGTCCGCGCTGCCCGCCGCGTCGACGAACAGCATCCCGATGCCGCCCGCGCTGTGGAGCCGGTCGTGCAGGTCGTGGTCGAGCAGGAGCGGGAGCAGCGCCACGACGTCGTCCGACCGCTCCCCGAGGAGGGTCAGGAACCGCGCCACCTCCTCCGACACGTGGTCGAGCGTGGCCGCGAACAGCCCGGCCTTGGTGCCGAAGTTCTGGAACACCACCGGCTCGGTCACGCCGACGCGGGCGGCGATGTCCGCGACCCGCGTCTGCTCGTAGCCGGCGGCGGTGAACTCGGGGATCGCCGCGTCGATGATCGTCCGCCGGCGCGCGGGGGCGTCCAGGCGCCTGCGCCGTCCCTCGGTGCCCGTCCCTGCCGGCATGGTCCCCAACTCTAGACGCGCGTGTCCAGGCAACTCAACTTAGTCTAGGCTAAGATTAGTCAAAACTAAGTTGTGGAGGCAGCCATGAACGTCGCGAAGCTGTTCCGCCCGTCCTCCCGGCCCGCGGGCCGGGGGATCACCATCGGCACGCCGCGCTTCTACGACCTGTCCGCCGCGGTGCTCTTCCGCGGCCGGCGCCGGTCGTACCGGGCCCTGGTGGCCGCCGCCGGCGTGCGGGCCGGCGACCGGGTGCTGGACGTCGGCTGCGGGCCGGGCTACCTCGCCCGGATGCTCGCCGAGGCGGCCGGGCCGGAGGGTTCCGTCGTCGGCATCGACGCCGCGCCCGAGATGACCGAGTACGCGGCCCGGAGGACGCGGCACCTCCCCAACTGCCGGTTCGAGCCCGGCGCCGCCGAGGCCATCCCGTTCGCCGACGGCACGTTCGACGTCGTCGTGTCGAGCCTGATGATGCACCACCTCCCGGAGGGTGAGCGGGCGCGGGCGGTCGCCGACATGCGCCGGGTGCTGCGCCCGGGAGGGACGCTCCTGCTGGCCGACTACCGGCCGGGAGGCGGGGCGCTCTCGCGCCTGCACGCGTCGACGCGCCACATGCGGGCCATGGAGCGCCGCGTGTCCCCGCTCGAGCCCCTGGTTGCGGAGGCCGGCCTGACCGACCTCGTCACCGGCGACGTCCCGCCGTGGATGTACTACGTGCGGGCGGTGCGGCGCTGAGCGTCCGCGCCCGGCGCTACGAGCCCTGTCGGGCCAGGTGCGCGCGCACCAGCGAGCGCGCGCGCTCCTCGACCGCGGCCATGTCGCCGGTGTCGAACGCCGCCCGAGGAAAGAGCCAGCCGCCGACCGCGGCGGCCCGCGCGCCCGCGGCGAAGAACGACGCCAGGTTGTCGTCGCTGACGCCGCCCGTGACCATCAGGTCGATCCGGCGGAGCGGCTCCAGGAGCGCCTTCACGTAGGCGGCGCCGAGCGGGCCGGCCGGGAACAGCTTGACCATCGTGGCGCCGGCCCGCCACGCGTGCACGACCTCGGTCGCGGTCGCCGCGCCCGGGATCACCGGCACGCCCGCGCCGGCGCAGAAGCCGACCAGCTCCTGGTCCAGGTGGGGCGAGACGACGAACGTCGCGCCCGCGCCCAGCGCCGCCTTCGCCTCCTCGATGGAGAGCACCGTGCCCGCGCCGAGCGCCACCTCCGGGGCGTCGCGCGCGATGGCGGCCAGCTGGCCCAGGGGGTCGTCCCCGTCCATCGTCACCTCGATCGCGCGCAGGCCGCCCCTGGCGGCCGCCTGCGCGGCCGCCACCGCCAGCGCCGGCTCGGCGCGCCGCAGCAGGCCGACGATCGGCACCTCGCGCAGGAACTCCGGGATCACCGCCCGACCTCGCGGAGCGGTCCCGCCAGCACCTCGTCGACGTCCTCGGCCGCGAAGCGGAACAGGTCGCCGCGCAGCGTCATCTTCAGCGCGCTCATCGCCAGGCCGCGCCGCAGCCCCGCCTCGGGCGACCCCGCCAGCCAGCCGGCCAGCAGTCCGGCCGCGAACGCGTCGCCGGCGCCGATGCGGTCGACCGGCTCGACCACGGCGCCCGGAGACGCGTGCACCCGGCCCTCGTGGAGCAGCACGGCGCCCTCGGCGCCGCAGGTCAGCACGGCGGTGGGAACGCCGCCCAGCGCGTCGGCGAGGCGGCGCACCGCGTCCGAGGGCGTGCCGGCGATGCCGAGCAGGTCGCGCGCGTCCTCGACCGTGGCGATGACCAGGTCGAGCCGCGGGCCGATCGCGATCAGGGAGCGGGCGGCCTCGGCCGGGCTCCAGAGCCGCTGCCGGTAGTTCACGTCGAAGCTGACGAGCCGGCCGCGCCGCTTCGCCTCGGCGACGGCGGTCTCGACCAGCGCGTGGGCGCTGGCGGACAGCGCCGTGGTGATCCCCGACAGGTGGACGGCGCGCGCGTGGCAGACGCGGTCCCAGTCGAACAGCTCGGGGCCGGCCGACGTGATCGGCGTGCCGGCCCTGTCGTACACGACGCGGGTCGGGCGCGGCGCGCTGCCGAACTCGACGTAGTACGTGCCGAGCCTGCCGGCCGGGGCCCAGACGACGTTGGAGACGTCCACGCCGCCGGCCGCGAGCGTCGACGCGACGCGCCGGCCCAGCGGTCCCTCCGGCAGGACGGAGGTCCAGGCGGCGCGCAGGCCGATGCGGGCCAGGGCGTAGGCGACGTTCGCCTCGGACCCCGCGACGTGGACCTCGAACGCCGGGGCGTCGTCGAGCCGCTCGCCGGGTCGGACCGAGAGCCGGAGCAGCGCCTCGCCCAGCGCGGACACGTCGGCCAGCGTCACGCGGCCAGCCTAACATCCGATGATTGACCGGCGGACCCCACCCCAACCCTCCCCCTCCGAGGGGGAGGGAGCCACCGAGAACGCAGGAGGTGTCCCATGACCACAGGCGTCAGGCTCCGCCACGCGGTGAGCCCCGAATCCGTCCGCGGCGCGTCGACCGAGGATCTCCGCCGGCGCCACCTCGTCGAGGACCTCTTCGTGGAGGGCGAGCTGAACCTCGTCTACTCGGTGGAGGACCGGCTGGTGATCGGCGGCGCCGTGCCGGCGGGCGAGCCCCTGGCGCTGCGGCCGGCGGGCCCGGTCAACACCGAGCACTTCCTCGCCCGCCGGGAGGCGGCAGTCCTGCACGTCGGCGGCGGGCCGGGCGTCGTGAGCGTCGACGGCGAGCGGTACGAGCTCGGCGATCGTGACTGCCTGTTCGCGGGCCAGGGCTCCGAGTCGGTCGAGCTGGCCAGCGTCTCGCCCGAGCGGCCGGCGCGGCTGTACGTGGTGTCCGCGGTCGCGCACCGGAGCTGCCCGACCCGCCGCGTGTCGATGGCCGAGCTCGAGCCGACCGTGCTCGGGGCGGCCGAGACGTCCAACCGCCGCCGGATCTACCGGTACGTCAACCCGGACGCCGTGGAGAGCAGCGGGCTGCTGCTGGGCGTCACGACGCTGGAGTCCGGCGACACGTGGAACACGATGCCGCCGCACGTGCACGACCGCCGGGCGGAGATCTACCTCTACTTCGGGCTGCCCGCCGGCGCGCGCGTCTTCCACCTCATGGGCGAGCCGGCCGAGACGCGGCACCTGGTCGTGGCCAACGAGCAGGCGGTGATCTCGCCCTGCTGGTCGATCCACGCCGGCTCGGGGACCGCGGCCTACAGCTTCTGCTGGGCGATGGCCGGCGAGAACATGGTCTACAACGACATGGACCCGGTCACCATGGACGAGCTGCGGTGACGGGAACGGGCGCCTTCTCCCTGGAGGGACGGACGGCCGTCGTCACGGGCGCCCGGTCCGGCATCGGCCGCGCGATCGCGCTGGGCCTCGCCGGCGCGGGGGCGCGGGTCGCGATCTGGGGCCACGCGGACAACCTCGGGGAGACGGCGGACGCGCTGGCCGGCGCCGGCCGGCTCCTGCGCACGGTCGTGGCCGACCTGGGCGACCGGGAGGCGGTCGACCGGGCGTGTGACGAGCTGCTGGCGGAGCACCGGGTCGACATCCTGGTGAACAACGCCGGCATCATCCGGCGCGGCCCCGCGGTCGACTCGCCCAGAGAGGACTGGGACGACGTGGTGGGCGTGAACCTCGGCGCGGTGTTCCAGCTGTCCCAGCGCCTCGGGCGGCCGATGCTGGAGCGGGGGAGCGGCAAGGTCATCAACATCGCGTCGGTGCTGTCGTCCCAGGGCGGCATCAACGTGGTCGCGTACGCGGCCAGCAAGCACGCGGTGGCCGGCCTGACGCGGGCGCTGGCGAACGAGTGGGCCGGCCGCGGCGTCCAGGTCAACGCGATCGCGCCGGGCTACATCCGCACGGACAACACGGCGGCGCTGCTGCGGGACCAGCAGCGGTACCGGGCGATCCTGGACCGGATCCCGGCCGGCCGCTGGGGAGACCCCGACGACCTGGTGGGAGCGGCCGTCTTCCTGGCGAGCGGCGCGTCGGACTACGTCAACGGACACGTGCTGGCGGTCGACGGGGGGTGGATGAGCCGCTAAAAAGAGAATCCTGCCGTCGTGTCGATTCCTCCGGCCTCCGTTCGACGCCTGAGTAGAGACCACAAACCGAGGAGGAGATCGAGATGATGGCAACCCTTCCGATGCGAACCGGCGCCGTCCGCGTCAGCGCGATCCGGATCGCGATCTGCGGGCTGATCGCCGCGACCGCGCTCGTCCACCTGACGCTCGGCGCGATGACGAGCATGATGCTCGCCACGCAGCCCGCGCTGGTCGCGAGCATGGGCGGCGCGACCGCCCTCGGCGTCATGGCGGCCCTGTTCTACTGCAACTTCGCCGGCTACGTCGTGCTGGGTACCGCGCTGTACCTGCCGCGGCTGCGCGGCCGCCAGCGGGTCACCCGCTTGGCGCTGATCGGGTACACCGCGCTCACCGTCCTGGCGTACTTCGCCCTCGCCCAGGGCCACATCGACGCTTTCGGCCTCGCGGACAAGGCGTGCGAGGCGCTGCTGATCGCCCTGCTGGCGATCGAGGGCCGGCGGGCTCGCTGACGAGCCCCCGGCCTTCGGGCCGCCGGCCGCGATGATTGTCGGCGTGGACGCACCTCCCGCCGCGATCCTCCGACTCCTGACCTTCAACTGCCTCTGGCGCGGGGATGCCCGCGCCAGGCTGGCGGTGCTCGCCCGCCTGCTGGAGGCATCCGACCTCGACGTCGTGTGCCTCCAGGAGGTGGTCTTCCTCAGCCGGGTCGCGCTGCTCGGGACGCTGGCGCCGAGCTTCCGGCACGTCGCGGTCCGGCCGTTCGGGATCGTCGCCCAGGGCGGCCTGGTGATCCTCTCGCGCTGGCCCGTCGTGTCGCGGCGGTACGTCGTGTACCGCCGCCGCGGGCGGTGGCGCAACGCCGGCCGGACCGACTGGCTGATCCGGAAGGGGCTGCTGGTGGTCGAGCTCGACGCCGGCGGCCGCCGGCTGGTCCTGGTCAACACGCACCTGCTGGCCAACTACGACGCGGACTGGTCGGTCGAGAACGACTACGCGCGCCAGGAGCACGAGGCGCTGGGCCAGCTCGCGGCGGAGCTGGCCGGCGTCGGCGCGGACCGGCCGCTGGTGGTGACCGGCGACATCAACGTCCCGTCCGGCACCTGGCTGTTCGACGACTTCCTGCGCCGGACCGGGCTGCGCGACGCCTTCGGCGGCGGCGGGGAGCCGACGTGCCGTCCGGCGCCGCCGGACGGCTCGCCGTACGACATCGACCACGTGCTGGTCCGCGGCCCGGTCCAGGCGTCAGCGGAGCTCCGCTTCCGCGACCCGGTGCGGCTGCCCGACGGCCGCACCGTCCCCCTGTCCGACCACGTCGGCATCGCGGCCGAGCTGCGGTTCGACTAGCCCCTCTTGATCTCGCTCCCCCCCGCGGGGGGAGGGGCATCGTTGCGCCACGGCCGCAGGCGGGGCCACCAGGCTGGGACGGCCTGGCGGTATGCCTCGTACTCGGGGCCGAAGCGGCGGGCGAGGGCTGGCTCCTCGTGCCAGTGGACGAACGCGGCCGGCGCCAGCCACACCAGCACCGCGTAGAGCAGCAGGCCGAGCTGGCCCAGCAGCAGCGCCTGGCCGGCGATGACGGCGATGAGCGCCACGTACATCGGGTTGCGGACGTAGCGGTACGCGCCGCCGACCACGAGATGCGTGGGCGCCGCGATCGGCATCGGCGTGCCGAAGCCCTCCACGACGAAGCGGGCGAACGCCTGGATCGTCACGGCCAGGCCGGCGACGATCAGCAGCGCCCCGACGACGCGCGCCGGCGCCCAGAACGGCAGCGGCTCCACCACCCGCCAGCGGGTCAGCAGCCACGGCACCAGGCCCACGACGATCCCCGGGCCGGCCAGGAAGAACGCGGCGCTGGCGATCGCCGCGGTGCGTCTCGACGTCATGGGCCCATCATCGGCCCTGGACGGGGGAGAGTTGACCTGCTCCTCAGTCGCCGGATAATTTAGAAACTAAGGAGGGCGCGCCGGCGCCCGAAGTCGCATGGCAGAGTAGAGCGCGACTGGTCGCACCCGCGTGCGGCGGGTCGGTGGCTGCGGAGGTCTGACAGATGAGTGCGCAAATCAGCCGCACGATTCACGCCGATGCGCTGATCGTGGGCTCCGGTCCCGTCGGCTGCACGTTCGCCCGCCGGCTCGTGGAGGCCGGCATCCAGGTGCACATGGTGGAGGCCGGTATCCGGATGTCGGCCAGACCGGGCGCCCACCTGAAGAACGCCGTCTTCTTCCAGAAGAACGTCGACATGTTCTCGTCGATCATCCGGGGCCACCTGAACGTCCTGTCCTCGCCGTCCAACGACATCGAGGTGCTGACGCTGGACCCGTCCGCGTTCCAGGTCGACTTCCGGCGGTACCCGGGATTCACGCACAACAACCAGAACCCCGACCAGGATCCCAACCGGAACCTCCCGGCGGCGGCCGCGGCGTACGCGGTCGGCGGCATGGCCACGCACTGGACGTGCGCGACGCCGCGCCACCACCCGAACATCGAGCGCGCCACCTTCTACGACGACGCCGAGTGGGACCGGCTGTACGCGGAGGGCGAGCAGCTCCTCAACACGCACACCGACGTGTTCGAGGGATCGATCCGGCACCGGCTGGTGCGGGAGGCGCTGGCGGCGGAGTACACGGAGCTCGCGGCGCCGTACCACGTGCAGAGCCTGCCCCTCGCCGTGGAGCGCCGCCAGGACAACCCGGACCTCGTCCAATGGAGCGGCGCCGACACGGTGCTCGGACCGCTCGCGGACGGCGACGCCGGCGACCGGTTCACGCTCTCGGCCGAGCACCTCTGCGTCCGGCTGCACACGAGCACCGACGGCTCGCGCGTCGAGTGGGCGGAGGTCCGCGACCTGCAGAGCGGCGAGCTGATCCGCTTCGAGGCCGACACGTTCGTCGTCGCCTGCGGCGCCATCCTCACCCCGCAGCTCCTGTGGGCATCGGGCATCCGGCCGGAGCCGCTGGGCCGGTACCTGACCGAGCAGCCGGTCGCGTTCTGCCAGATCGTGCTGCTGCAGTCGCTGGTGGACTCGATCCCGCGCGACGAGCGCTTCGCCGCGGCCGTCCGGACACAGCAGGAGCTGCACCCCAGGGACCCGGTCCCGATCCCGACCAACGACTTCGCGCCGAACGTGTGGATCCCGGTGTCGACGGGACGCCCGTGGCACTGCCAGATCCACCGCGACGCGTTCCACTACGGCGACCTCGCGCCCAACGTCGACACCCGGCTGATCGTCGACCTGCGCTGGTTCGGCATCACCGAGCCGCGCGCGGACAACCGCGTCACGTTCACCGACCAGCACTCGGACCTGATGGGCATGCCGCAGCCGACGTTCGAGTTCTCGCTCAGCGACACGGACCGCGAGCGCCAGCACCCGATGATGGAGGACATGCTGCGGGCGGCCAAGGCGCTCGGCGGCTTCCTGCCGGGGTCCGAGCCGCAGTTCGTGGCGCCGGGCCTGCCGCTGCACATGGCGGGCACGACGCGCATGGGGACCAGCGCCGACACCAGCGTGGTCGACCTCGACTCCCGCGTGTGGGGCATGGAAAACCTCTACCTGGGCGGCAACTGCCTGATCCCGACCGGCCAGGCCAGCAACCCCACGCTGACCAGCTGCGCGTTCGCGCTGCGGTCGGCGCAGTCGATCCTTGCCAGGCGGGCAGCGGCCGCCGGAGCGCGGCGGGCATGACCTCGGCCACCCTCGACCGCGAGGGCATCCTGCTCGGCATCACGCCGACGGGCTGGACCAACGACGACTTCCCGCTGCTCGGCGACGAGATCCCGTTCGAGCAGTGCGTCAGCGAGATGGCGCTGGCCGGGTTCCAGGGGTGCAGCGTCGGCCACAAGTTCCCGACCGACCCGGCCCAGCTCCGCGCGGCGCTGGAGCTGCGCGGCCTGCGGGTCTCGGAGCCGTGGGCGAGCACGTACTTCACGGCCTCCGACATGGAGCACCAGACCGACGAGAGCTTCCGGAGCCAGCTGGAGTTCATCGCCTCGATGGGCGGGACGGACGTCGTGATCGCCGAGCTGGGGCACTCCGTCCACCAGCGGCCGGTCGCGCTCCTGCCCAACAAGCCCCGGTTCGACGACCACCAGTGGCGGGCGATGGTCGACGGGATCAACCGTCTCGGCGAGGTGGCGCGGAGCCGGGGCATGCGGCTCTGCTACCACCACCACATGGGCACCGGCGTCCAGAGCCGGGCCGAGATCGACCGCCTGATGCGCGACACCGACCCGGAGACCGTACACCTCCTGCTCGACACCGGCCACCTCTACTGGGCCGGCGACGACCCCGCGCAGCTCGCGCGCGACCACGGGCCCCGCATCAAGCACGTGCACCTGAAGGACGTCCGCCGGTCGGTGATGGACGAGTCGAACGCGCAGGGCCGGAGCTTCTTCGACGCCATCAAGGCGGGCGTGTTCACGGTCCCCGGCGACGGCGACATCGACTTCCGGCCCGTCTTCGAGGCGCTGGCCGGCCACGGGTACCGGGGCTGGCTGGTGGTCGAGGCCGAGCAGGACCCGGCAAGGGCCCATCCGCTGACCTACGCCAAGAAGGCGCGGGCGTACCTCAGGGAGGCGGCTTCGCTGTGACGATCCGCACTGCTGTGACCATGCGCAATCCGGTGTTCGAGGCCCAGGTGGTCGAGGACGGGCTGAAGGACGGCTACTGGCTGGCGCCCGTCGACGTGGACGGCGACGGCCGGCCCGACCTGGTCGCCTCCGGCCTGGCCGAGGGCCACGTGGTCTGGTACCAGAACCCGACCTGGACGAAGCGCCGCATCGCGACGTTCGACAAGACCGTCTCGCTGGACACCGGCGACATCGCCGGCGAGGGCCGCGCCGACATCGTCGTCTGCCACGACTACGGCCGGTGCATGTTCGACTGCGGGCCCCAGGACGGCAGGATCTCGTGGGTCCGAAACCCTGGCCGGGCCGACGCCGAGGACTGGGAGGTGCGCCCGGTTGGCGACCTGGTCGCCACCCACCGCATGCGCCTGGGCAGCTTCACCGGGCGGTCCCCGAGGGAGCTGATGGCGCTGCCGGTGGTCGGGCCAGGCGGCGGCTCGGCGGCCGTGCACCAGCCGATCCGCGTCACCCTGTTCACCCCGCCGGCCGACGTGCTGACGGCCGGCGACTGGGACGCGACGGTCATCGACGAGAGCCACTTCCGGGTCATCCACGGGGTGGCGCTGGAGCCGGGCGACGGCGGCCGCGAGCGGCTGCTGCTGGCCAGCGAGGAGGGCCTGACCTGGTTCGGCTGCGGCCCCGACGGCAGGTGGGCGACCGCCAGCCTTGGCACGGGCGAGCTGGGCCAGCAGCCGCGCACGGGATTCAAGGGCAGCGGGAACGTCGCCGTCGGGAGCGTCGGCGGCGACCGGCTCGCGTACGTGGCGGCCGTCGAGCCGTTCCACGGCAACACGGTGGCCGTGTACACGCGCGGGGCGGGCGTCAGCGCGGCCGGCCCGTGGACGCGCCACGTCCTCGACGTGTTCGGCGACCCCAACGAGCGCGGCGAGGGCGCCGCCCACCACGTCGTCGCCGCCGACTTCGACGGCGACGGGGACGACGAGTTCCTGGTGGCGCTGCGCGGGCCCGAGCCGTGGCAGGGCGTCTTCTACTACAAGGCGGTCGACGTCGAGCAGGCCCTCTTCGTGAAGGTGCGCGTGTCCACCGCCTCGGCGGCGCGCATCGCGGTCGCCGACTTCGACGGCGACGGGCGGCTGGACTTCGCCACCACGGGCTACTACACGCCCGGCTACTTCCTCTGCGACCACCCCCAGGTCGTCCTCTTCACCAACCGCTTCGGGGCGCCGGTCCCCGGCCAGCCCGCGATCCCGCGCGGACCGCTGGGCGGCTGACGGGCCGGCGGGCGGCGCATGGCTCTCCAGGGAGCGAAGGAGTTCAGCGTGCCTCAGTCACCTCCCAGCGCGACCTCGCTCGAGCAGCGCAACAAGGCGGTCGTCCTGCGCGCGTACGAGCAGGGCATGAACCACGCCGACATGGCGGTCGTCGACGAGGTGTTCGACCGCGGCTACATCGCCTACTTCAGGGGCGAGCCGCCGATCCGGGGCAGGGACGCCTTCAAGGAGTCGCTGGGGGCGTTCTTCGAGGCGTTCTCGGAGCTCGTCTTCACGGTCGAGGACGCGATCGCCGAGGGCGACCGGGTGGCGATCCGCTGGTCGGCCACGGGCATCCATTCGGGCGTGTACCGGGGCTTCCCGCCCACGATGCAGGTGGCGCCGACCGGGAAGCGGCTGACGTTCACCGCGATCGACCTGTACCGGCTCGAGGACGGCCGGATCGTCGAGGAGTGGAACACGCTCGACCAGCTCGAGCTGCTGCACGAGATGGGCGCGGCCCAGGTCGTCGCCGGCCGCACGTAGCCGGACCGGGGGGAGCCGCTGTCGGCTCCCCCTGACACGGCTATGCTGGGCCGATGCCATTCGTCGACCCGCCCGAGCTCCCGGTCCGGCAGCCGCTCGCGGGCTGGAACGGGCGCTTCTTCCACTCCGAGCACATGACGTTCGCGTACTACCAGGTGGACGCGGACGCGGTGCCGATCCACGAGCACCACCACCCGGAGGAGGAGGTCTGGCAC
>Ga0075424_100004297_pt1 | contig 13419 bp, 5 predicted proteins | sample SoiMethybrSBSTD3_FD_75301 | JGI IMG/M metagenome (GOLD analysis project Ga0075424, IMG submission 75301) | Bulk soil microbial communities from a Populus tree surrounding site in Tennessee, USA - Soil MetaG P. TD hybrid SBSTD3 | ecosystem: Environmental > Terrestrial > Soil > Tree plantation... | reverse complement strand
GGCCGCGGCGGCGGCCCGGCCCAGCCGGGCGCGCCCGCTTATCGGACGGTCCGCACGCTTCCGGTCGTATTCTCCCCCGTCGATCAGCGGACGCTCTATTTCGGGAACAACTATCTCTGGAAGACGGTGGACGGCGGCGTTACCTGGACGCGGCTCGGCGACGATCCGACTCGGAAGACGTACGAGCTGCCATCCACGATTGGCAAGTACGCCGAGCCGTCGCTCGCGATTCAACGCGGGGTCATCTACTCCATCGCGCCGTCATCCGTCGACGTCAACCGCCTGTGGATCGGGACAGACGACGGCGTGATCAAGACCAGCGCCGACGGCGGGGCAAGCTGGAAGGATGTCAGCCCGCCGCGGCTCGAGCCGTGGATGAAAGTATTCAACATGGACGCCGGGCACTCGGACGCGCTGACGCTCTACGCGGCCGTCAATACGCTGCGGCTCGACGACATGCGTCCTCACCTGTTCCGTACCCACGACGGAGGCAAATCCTGGGCGGAGATCGATGCCGGACTCGACGACGCCGGTCCGACCAATTCCATACGGGAAGATCCAAGACGAAAGGGACTGCTCTACGCCGCGTCGGAACGGCGCGTCTACGTGTCGTTCGACGACGGCGATCACTGGCAGTCGCTGCAGCTCAACATGGCCGCCTCGTCGGTCCGCGACATCATCGTGAAAGACGACGATCTGATCGCGGCGACCCATGGACGCGGGTTCTGGATCCTGGACGACATCACACCGCTCCGCCAGATCGATGCGGCGACCGCAAGCTCGGACGCGGTCTTGTTCAAGCCGGAGACCGCCTATCGCGTCCGGTGGAACACCAACACCGACACGCCGCTTCCGCCCGACGAGCCTGCCGGCCTCAATCCGCCGGAAGGCGCCATCGTCAACTACTACCTGAAGTCGGCGGCCTCAGGACCGGTGACGCTCGAGATCATCGACGCACAGCGGCGCGTGGTGCGGCATTATTCGAGCGACGATCCGGTCGTCCTGCCGGATCCGGCGCGCGGCAATCTGCCGATTTACTGGTTCCGTCCGCCGATGGTGCTCTCGACGCAGCCGGGAATGCACCGGTTCACGTGGGACCTGCACTATCAGCCGCTGCCGGGCGGCGGCGCAGGCCGCGGCGCGGGCGCGCTGCCGATCGCGGCCGTGCCGTACAACACGGTCCCTGCACCAACGGCGCCGTGGGCGAGGCCCGGCACGTACACCCTGAAGCTCACCGTGCATGGCAAGAGCTACACGGAGCCGATCGCCGTCAAGCAGGATCCGCGCGTCAAGACATCTGCACTGACAATGGAACGCGTGTACTCGCTGACCGAATCGGCGTATATGACGGCGGTCGACACGCAGCAGGCGGCGCAGCAGGCGCAGGCCGTCGATCAACAGATTGCAGCGGGCCTGACGGCGGCGGCGACCGGTCTCACGAGCGTGATGAACAGTCTGCAGGCCGCGGATGCGACGCCAACCGCGCTTCAGGTGACGACGATCACGACCGCCGTGAACAACGCGCGAGCGGCGCTGGCGAAATGGCGTGCGCTCAAGAGCGGGCCGGCGCGTCCTCCTTCTTCGCCAGCCGGACGATCAGGCCGAGCAGGACGAGGACAGCACTAGACAGGAAGACCCAGAACGTCCGGTGCGAAATGAAGTCTGCGCGTGTCCCTGCGGCGCCAGCCGCGGCGGGCACAGCGCCAAGCTCCTGGGCTTCGACACCGAGGACCTGCGGCGCCAGCAGCGCGAGGTCGTAGCGCGGCGCCGCGAGATCGTCGCGGCCGTAGGCCAGCGTCAGCGACGTGTCCGGCCTCCGGTAGAAGCGCAGCCGGTATGACGGAAACAGAAGCCGCGCTCCCGCCAGTGGCAGCGCGGAGTTGTCGCCTTCGTCGATCGACAGCCACAGCTCCTGGGAATCGAGGCGCGTGAGCGGCAGGACCAGAACGGATGCCGTTTCATTGGCGTCCACATGCGACCACGTCGTCGCCGCAATCACGTCGTGCCACTCGGCGCGGTGATACCGATCCGGCCGCCGCTCGACGGATAGTTCGACGGCACGCTGAAATACGCGGGAGGGCGTGTCGATCACCAGCTGCGCACCACGGCGGAGGTCGTTGTACGGCAGCCGAATCAGATAGGTGGATCGAGCGCGTCCGGCCTGTGCGGGCGGCGCAGCGGCGCCAGGATCCCGCCGTTCGAGCGAAACGGGGACGGTGAGCGGCTCGTCGCGCCGCTCGATCACGTACGGAACCTGACGATTCGCGTTGTCGATGATGCGCACGTCCGCGAACTGCGCGTCGGGACCGCGGCTGCGCGCCAGCGCGTCGACGTCGAGCGACAGCGCGACGAGCCCGGGCGGCCCGTCGGGGATGGCCCGGCGGACGCGGAAGAGACTCGAATCGAGCGACGCGCCGGTATCGGGAATCGGCGCGGGAGCGGGCGCCGTCTCGGCTGCAGGTTCGAGCCGCCGCGGCGCTCCCCACTGGGCATCCTTTACCGATTCGATGTGCACGGTATCGCGCACGGCCTCGAGATCGTATGACGGCCGGATCGCGGACGGGTTTCCGTACCGGGCGGTCAGGGGTCCGGCGGGCGCTTCGAAATAGATCCAGGGCAACTCGTCGAACACGATCGACACGCCGCTGACGTCGAGCGGAGGATTGCTGCCGTCCTCAATGACAAGATCGATCTCCGGCTCCAACGGCGGCTGGATGGCAATCCGCATCGCGCCAGCGACGACGCCGTCACGTGCAACCTGCGTGAGCCGGGCACGCCCGAGCTCGGCGGACTGGACATCCATTCCAGAAAACCGGGACTCACGGACGGACGCCTGCCGGAACACGTGGACGCCCCCCGGGACGATCACGTCAATCGCGGTCACAGGCAGATGCGCGCCCGGCAGCTTCACGCGATAACGACTGCGGCCGGGCTCGCTGCTCCGCCGTTCGACGGCAAGCCGCGCCGTCAGGGGCGGCGGCGGAATCAGCCCGGTGCGATGGCTGGCCAGCACGTCCGCCGGCAGCGGCACGCGGCCACTGTTTCGATCGTCCCACGTCACGCGGAGGTAGCGATACGTGCCGGTGGCGAAGGTCAGATCGGTCTGCCGAAGTCCTTCATCGGGGAGATTGAACAGCGTCGCCTCGCCTGCAAGGAGCGTCCAGTGTTCGCGGTCTCCGCTCCCTTCGAGCACGAGGCGCTTCAGGAATGGGGACGTCAGACCGACGACGCGAATGCCGTCAATCGGCTGCGCCGCGTGGAAGTCTGCTTCGAAGCCGCTCGTCTTGTCCGTTGCCGCAATGGCGAGCACCTCTCCGTGGGACCAGACCTGCTGCCGGACTTGCGACCGCAGCAGGATGTATGGAACGGCACCGCCCCGCTCATCGAACAGGCGCAAATCCGCAAGCGATGGCTGCGCCGCCGAGAGCAGAGGCACATCGATGGCCAGACGGCGCGAACCAGGTCCTGACGCGTCGATTGATCGCTCGAAACGGGAACGTTCGACGGCGGTCTGCTGCGCCGACGCCGATCCGATCAGCAGAGAGAGGACAGCACCTGTCGTGAAGATGCGAGACTTCATGCCTGCTCCTCAGGCCGCGCCAGGACGAACTTCTGCAGCGCGAGCGACACAAGCGCCAGCGACAGTGCGAGTCCCACGAATGACACGACTCTGTACAACCCTTCCAGCGACCCGAGATCGTAGAGGAAGCACTTGAACGTCGTGAGCGCGATCAGCGCGAGCGCGGCGACGCGGCCGAAGCGGTTGCGCAGGTAGATGCACGCGCCCAGGAGCAGCATTCCAAACGCAAGCCAGCCGATGGTGTACGTCAGGTCCTGTGACACCGTCGCGCCGAACCGGAACATGATCGTCGGCCCCGTCGCGTAGAAGTCCGCGATCTCGATATTCAGCAGAATGAACAGCAGGATCACTGCCGCTGACGGCAGTACCTGAACGGGCCGCAGACCGGTCCCGGCGATCTCCGCATCCGAACGTGAGAGGTTCCAGGACGCGAACAGGAATGCCGCGGCGCACGTGAGATACGCGTACAGATACCAGTTGAAGATGCGCGCGGCACCCCGAGGCTCGTAGTGCAGGATCTCCGGGTTCATCGCGAGGCGGACGAACACCGCCGCGAAGAGCGCGAGCGCTGTGTTGAGCAGGCCTTTGTGCGGCACCCTGAGGAACAGCCACGCGAGCGCCGCCCCTTCGAGCGCCCAGCCGATGGTGATCCACTGCTTTTCGAGTTGCAGCGGAATCGCGACGGTCACAAAGGCCAGTGCAGCGCCGCCTACGACGGCCAGCCGTCCCAGATCGCGCTGACCCCGCGGCTCCATGCGAAGGAGTTGCCGGAGCAGGAGCGCCATGATTGCGCCCTGCGCGATCGGGAGCGCCCCGATCATCCAACCGTAGTGTCCGGCGTCGAGCGCGGCGCGGGCGGCGAAGAAGAACACCGCGCTCGCCATCACCGCCGCGAGATACGGATCGCGTTCCTGCTGCGCCCGTTGTCCGAGGACAAGCGGATAGGCGACGAACACGACATAGATCGCCAGCGCGAGCACGAAGAGATTCCGCCACCCGTCCGCGAGCGGCGCGTCGACGCTCTGCACGAGCAGCGCGAAGGCCATGATCGCGACGGCGCCGAACGGGACAAGGTGCCACCGGCGCCGCCACGTGAGCGTGAGGATGAGCGAGATGTTCAGGACGTGCGCTGCGAGGATCGCGCCGAACGGCGCCGGACCGGCGGCGGTAACCACGATGATTGCCGTCAATTCGGCGAGGAACAACACCGCCGCCGCCGCGATGGGCGCGCGAGCGTCCCGCGCGAGCGCCATCCATGCCAGGGCGAATGCGGCCGTCACCGCCGAGGCGAGGAGTGCTGTCGTCCCCCACGCTCCGCCGGCGCTGCCCGCCCACACGGCGACGATGAGCGCCGCCGCGACGGCACCGGCTGCGTGCAGCGCCGCCCGTCGCAACGCGAGGGATGTGGTGCTGACCGCGAGCGTCATGACCGCGAGCGTCCCGAACAGCGGCCATGGCGGAACGGCCCATTCGGGATTCGACGCGACGAACAGGAGGAACAGGTGCCCGAGCAGTCCAAGGTACAGTCCGCTCGCGCCGTGCGGCGCGTCGCGGCCGATATCGCCACGGACGCTCCGGTTCGTCCGGGAGACCCACGCATGTCCGGCAAGCGTCGACAGGGTGAAGCCAGTCAGAACGGTCAACGACGGGAGCAGACCTACCGCTGCCGCCGCGCTCAGCCACCAGCTGGCGAGCACGAGCCATGACGCGGCGCTGCCGATCAGAGACAGGCGGGGAAGTCCGCTCGAACCGCTTTCGATGAACACGCCCGCATTCAGGATGGCGAGCAGCAGCGCGAGCGCCCAGAGCGCAGCCGGAGCGATCGACCCGTTGGAGAGAAACAGCAGCAGCCCAAGACTTGCGATCAGGACTGCTCCGCCTCCCCATCGCGGCTCGAGCCCTCGCCCGATTCGCCGCGCGATCACCGGAATCGCCGCGGAGACGATCCCGAAGACCGCGTAGATGACGACCGCCGTCCGCAGCAGCTCCAGTCGCAAGTGAGTCGCCGACCAGACACCCTGCGCGGCGATCGCGAAGAACGCCGCCAGGTAATACAACGCGCCAGGCCCGGCCGCAATTGCCCGCCACGCGATCAGAAGCACGAGGCCGAGCAGCGTGCCAAAGAGGACGAGCGGCGCACTGAACGCAGGCTCGATCCGCGCGAGCACGACGAGCACGAACAACAACATCGGAGCGGCGGACTCCGCGCCTGCCGCAGCGAGCGGCCGGTCAACGGCCGAAGCGAGAGCCGGCGCCAGGATGAAGAACGCGACGAAGATCGCGCAGAAGACGAGCGGCGCGTGCCACGCGCCCGGCATGAACGAGAACATCAGCCAGCTCGCCATCACGGTCAGCGTCGTGAGCGCGCCCGCAGCATGCAGGAGGACCTGTCTGCTCATGGCGGCAATCGCCAGGAGTCCCGCATCGACCAGCAGCAGGAACCCGAACAACAGCCACGCGTGCGAGCCAAACGCGGGAACGGTGCTGACATACACCGCGAAGAGAAGCGGAAGCACGGCCGACAGCATGCCCGTGTATTCGAACGTCCTGTCCGGCGTGCCCCGCGCATCCTTCGTCAGGCCGCGGTGCGCGAGGATGACGCCTCCGACCGTGACGAGCGGAAAGACGAGGAAGATGCTCATCGCCAGCGTCAACGAGCTCGCATCGAGGAACTTGAAGACCCAGCCCCACTGATAGATCGTCGTGAAGATGAGCGTCAGGACGGTGAGGAGCGGCCAGGTCTTGCGATAGGCGACCCAGGCGAGGCCGATGTTCAGCAGCATCAGATACGCGAACAGCGGAATCGGCCGGTTCTCTCCGGTTGACAGGAGCGCGGGGGTCGCGAAGCCGCCGAGCAGACCCAGCACCGCGATGAACAGCGATTCGCGGCGGATCGACAGCAGCACCGCCGTCGCCGTCACGAGCGCCAGCAGCATGAACGCGGTCAGCGAACCGATCAGGCCCCACAGCGCGTGCGCGGCGAAGAACGTGGAAAACAGGATCGCGATTGCCGCGGCGTCCAGAGCATTGGCGGTAATCGGATATCGACGCGCCGCTCTCAGCTCGCATGTGAGCAGCAGCGCGATGGCGACGACTACCCCGATGACGACGCGCACGGGCGGCTGGAGCCATCCATGCTCGACGGAATACCGCAGGAAGAATATCGCCGCGATGACGAGCGCGATGCCCGCGATCGCGGAGAACAGCTTCACGCCGATGAGGCTCTCCCAGTCGAACGGCGGTGCAGGAGGAGTTCGCGGCGGCGGCGTTCGAATCGGCGGCGTACGCGCGGCTGGAGGCGGCGGTGGTGCGGCGGACTTCGGCGGCGGCGGGGCAACAGGAACGCTGGGCGCGACGACCACGGGCGCGGGCGGCGGCAGAACCACGGCACCCGGGGGTGGAATAACGAGCGGCGGCGCCGGAGCCGGAAGTTTTGCCGCCGGACGTTCGGCGGCGGATGGCGTCACCGCGGGGGGCGGCACGACGGCCGGGGCTTGCCGCGCCGTAGCGGCCGGAACGGCCGCGGAGGCGGGAGGTTTCTCAGACGCACCCGCGCCTTCCCGGCGGAGCTGCCCCACCTGCATCGTCAACAGATCGATGGCCGTCTGCTGCCGTTCGACGGTCCGCGCCAGCTGTTCGACGTCGGCTCGCGTGCGACGCGCAGATATCCACGCCGCCAGCGCCGGGCCGAACAGAATCGCGAGGAACAGCAGCCCGAAAAACAGGAAGTCCACAGAACCTCCCGGGACCTGCGGCTGATAGGGGAGTCCTCACATCTTACCAAGCGCGGGGGGCCGAACTGGTAGTCTTACGGTTTGTGCGGGAAAAAGTGGGCAATTCCGGCCTTCTTTTGTGCCTCTTCTTCGCGATCATCCACACGTGGCCGCTGGCGTTCGCGCCAGGCACCTACTCACGGAACGACAACGGCGATGCAGAGTTGAACGAGTGGATCCTCGCGTGGGTCGACCACACGCTTCCGCGGGATCCGCAGCACCTCTTCCAAGCGAACATCTTCTACCCTTCGAAGGACGTCCTGGCGTTCTCCGAGCCGCTCATCGTCCCCGCGATTCTCGGCGCGCCGATCGCCTGGGTTGGCGGATCGCCAGTGCTCGTGTTCAACCTGATGGTGATTGCCGGGTTCGCGCTGTCGGCGCTCGGCGGATACGTTCTGGTGCTGCGCTGGACGGGCAACCGCATGGCAGGGCTCCTCGCGGGCACGACGTTCGCGTTCAACACGCACACGCTCACTCGGCTCGCCCACGTCCAGGCTGTTCACATCTACGGCCTGCCGCTGGCGCTGCTCGCCGCTGACAGAATCATCACTGGCGGCCGCCTTCGTGATGGTCTGTGGCTCGCGGCGTGGATGATTGTTCTCGCGTACACGTCCGGCTACCTGCTCGTGTTCGCGTCGATCATGGTGGCGATGGCGATGGCGGTTCGCGCGCCGGAGTGGGCGCGGCGTTGGCGGGCGGGGATCGCGTCCTTCGCGCTCGGAACTGTCGTCGCCGCGCTGGGGATCCTGCCGCTATGGATTCCGTATCATCGCGCCGCTGCCGACCAGGGCATGGTGCGATCCCTGGAAAACGTCGCCGAGTTCTCAGCCACGCCGAAGGGCTACCTCGCGACGGCCGGCACCTTTCATATCTCTACCTGGAGCTGGAGGTTCTTCAAGAACCCCGTGGACAGCTTCTTCCCCGGCGTCGTGCTCATCCTGCTCGCGGTTGCGGCGATCGCTCTGGCGCTTCGCCGCGGCATGGACGACGAGCACGCGCTGGCGCGGCGCCGCGTAGCCATGCTCATCGTCATTGGAGCGGCAGGGTTCCTCCTGTCGCTCGGAACCGCAACCCCCGTCTATGGCTGGCTCTATCGGGTATTCCCGCCGATGCACGGCCTGCGTGTGGCCGCCCGATTCGGGAATCTGTTCCTGCTTGCGATGTCGGTGCTCGCAGGTCTTGGACTTGCGCAGCTGGCTCGCCGCATGCGGCCGGCAGCAGCGGCGGCGATGGGCATCACGGCGATCGTGGTTGCGAATGCGGAGGCGCTGCGCGCGCCATACGACTACAGGCTCTTTCCCGGCATTCCGCACATCTATGCGCTTCTCGCCGACGAACCGCACGTCGTCCTCGCCGAAGTGCCGTTTTATCCGCGCCAGGCGGTCTTCGAGAACTCGGAATATGTCCTCAACTCCACGGCACACTGGAAGCCGTTGATGAACGGATACAGCGGCTACACACCAACCAGCTACGGCGAATACGCGAACGTGTTCTGGTACTTCCCGCGCGACTACGCGATCGACGCGATGAAGCGCGCCGGGGTGACGCACATCATGGTGCACCCCGACCGGTTCGGGCGCGAGGCGAGCGAGGTCGTGTCGGCGCTCGAGAAGAGAGCGGACTTCGAATTGATGGGCGTCGGGCCGCGGGGGCTGCGGTTGTACAGACTACATTGACGATTGAATCGTCCCAGCGCCGCTATCCAGTCGATCCGAAGCCCCCGCGCGGATCCTTCTCGACAGTCCCGACTTCTTCCCACTCGACCTGAGAAACCGGCAGCAGGATGCCCTGCGCGATCCGGTCGCCCGCCTTCACGGTGACGGCCGACGCGGTGAAGTTCAGTACCGGGATCTTCACCTCGTCGCTCGCGCCGCAGTAGTCGGCATCGACGACCCCGACGCCGTTGGCCACCATCAGCCCGCGCTTCAAAGGAGTGCTGCTTCGGGCGAAGATCGCGAGGAACATCCCCGTGGGCACCTCGATGACGAGACCTGTCGGAATGAGCGCAGTGCGGCCGGCATCGACGACGACGTCCGCGCAGGCGGCGAGATCGAATCCCGCCGCGCCAGCAGTGGCGTACCGCGGCAGCTCGGCGGATGGGGACAACCTGTGGATGCGGACGCGGGTGAGCATCGATCAGCTATAGCTATCATCAGCCGCGAGCCGCGAGGCGCGAGCCGCGAGCCGCGAGCCGCGAGCCGCGAGTATTATACGTGCCACCAATGAGAGCGCTCTGGTCCGCCGCCGCGATCATTGTCGCGATGATTGCCCAGCAACCCGCCTCCTCGTCGCGTCCTCGCGCCCGTGATCTCGGCATCGCACCGGGCGTGATGCAGCCGGGACCGCTCAACGCGATTACCGATGTGGCCGGCGTGCTCGTGGGCCAGGTGACGATCGCCTCCGGCAGCGCGCGCACCGGCGTGACCGCGATTCTGCCGCACGGCGGCAACCTGTTCCGCGAGAAAGTGCCTGGTGCGGTGTTCGTCGGCAATGCATTCGGCAAGCTCGCCGGCTCGACGCAAGTCGACGAGCTCGGAACGATCGAGACGCCGATCGTGCTGACCAACACACTGTCGATCGGAACCGCCGTCGAAGCCGTCGTCCGCTGGACGCTCGCGCAGAAAGGAAACGAGAACGTGCGATCCGTCAATGCCCTCGTGGGCGAGACGAACGACGGATCGCTGAACGACATCCGCGGGTTCCACGTCACGCAGGAGCACGTCGCCTCCGCGATCGGTGCGGCGAGAGCCGGCGCGGTCGACGAAGGGGCAGTCGGCGCCGGAACGGGCACGATCGCGTTCGGGTGGAAAGGCGGGATCGGGACGTCGTCGCGCCGCGTGCCGCAGCAGGGCGACACATGGACGGTGGGCGTGCTGGTGCAGACGAACTACGGCGGCCGATTGGTCATGGACGGTCTGCCGCTCTGGAAGCTGCTGACCGCCGGCGGCGCGCCGCCCGCCGCTGACGGATCCTGCATGATCGTGGTGGCGACCGACGCACCGCTCGACGCGAGGGACCTGAAGCGCCTTGCGGCCCGCGCGATTTTTGCGCTCGCGCGAACGGGATCAACCTACTCGAACGGCAGCGGCGACTTCGCGATTGCGTTTTCCACACATCAGGCGCTCCGGGTGACGCCTGCCGAAAGACCGCAGCCTCGAGCGCTTCTGACGACCGACAACGTCTCCGCGCTGTTCGAGGCGGCGCTGGATGCGACCGAGGAAGCCGTTTACAACTCGCTCCTCAAGGCGACTGACACCACCGCAAACGGCCGCACCGTTGCGGCCCTCCCGATCGACCGTCTCAAGGAGCTGCTCTCGCATCGGTAACGGCCTGTCGGAGCGAATATAATTCAGCCGAATCGCGAACCCGCGAACCGCGAACCGCGAGACGATCATCTGGAGGCGCTCCGAATGAAGCCGTACCGTTTTGCCGCGCTCTGCGCCGGTCTCGCCATCGCGCTAGCGGGCCAGTCGCTCGTCGGTCAATCGCAGCCTTCAGCGCCCGCACCCCCGCCCACCGGACCGTTCGACGCGCTGCACTTCCGGCCGCTCGGCCCCGCGTCTATGTCGGGACGCATTTCCGATGTCGCGGTCTACGAAGCGAATCCCGCGATCTTCTACGTCGGGACCGCGCATGGCGGCGTGTGGAAGACCGTCAACAACGGCACGACGTTCGAAGCGCAGATGCAGGACCGCGGGCTGATGTCGATCGGCGACGTCGCCCTCTCGCAGAACAACGCCGATCTCGTGTGGGTCGGGACGGGCGAGTCCAACAATCGCCAGAGCACGTCGTGGGGAGACGGTGTCTACAAGTCGACCGACGGCGGCAAGACCTACAGCTTCATGGGCCTTCGCACATCGCGCTGCATCAACCGGATCGTGATCGATCCGCGCAACAACGAGACCGTGTTCGTCGCGGCGACCGGCAACCTCTGGGGACCCGGAGGAGAGCGGGGCGTCTACAAAACGAGCGACGGCGGCAAGACGTGGAAGCAGGTGCTCAAGGTCGACGATGATACCGGCGCGAACGATCTGGTCATGGATCCCGAAAACGGCCAGAACCTCTACGCCTCGACGTATCAGCGGCGGCGCACGGCGTGCTGCATGAATGGCGGCGGGCCGGGCAGCGGAGTCTGGAAGTCCACTGACGGCGGCGAGACCTGGACGCGCCTCAAGAGCGGCATACCGGATGTTCCCCTCGGGCGAATCGGCCTCGACGTCTCACGCAAGCGTCCCAACATCATTTATGCGTCGATCGAGGGACCGGTCCAGGCCGGTGCCGGTCGCGGAGGACGCGGCGGCGCGGCAGGGGGGGAAGAAGCGCCCGGCACGGCGCCGTCGGCTGCACAGGCGGGCGGCGGTGGCGGGTTCGGCCGCGGCGGCGGTCCGCTGAACCCGAACGATCCGACAGGGCTGTACCGATCGGACGATGCGGGCGGGACGTGGCGAAAGGTCAACAACGCGAACCCGCGGCCGATGTACTTCAGCCAGGTGCGCGTCGATCCGAACGATCCGGACATCGTGTATCTCGGCGGCGTCGGACTCCATCAAACGCTCGACGCCGGCAAGACAATCGCGACCGATGTCGCGCAGCCGATTCACGATGACGTCCACGCGATCTGGATCGATCCCTCGAACTCGCGCCACCTGATTATCGGGAACGACGGGGGGCTCGCCTACTCGTACGACCAGGCGAAGACGTGGGTGTTCGTTCCGAACCTGCCCGTCGGCCTCTTCTACCACGTCAGCTACGACATGGCGACGCCGTTCAACGTGTGCGGAGGCATGCAGGACAACTACGACTGGTGCGGTCCGAGCGCGGTCCGCGGCGCCGCAGGGATCGCGAACCATCACTGGGCGACGATTCAAGGTGGCGATGGGTTCGTCGTGCTGCAGGATCCCGCCGACAACCGCGTCATCTACAGCGAGTCGCAGGACGGCAACATCGTACGCGTCGACCGCGTGACCGGGGAGACCCTGGGGATTCGGCCTCAGGCGGCGCAAGGCGAGCCCGCACTCCGCTGGCACTGGGACACGCCGATCATCATTTCCCCGCACGATCCGAAAGTCGTCTACACCGCGGCGCAGAAGGTGTTCCGGTCCGCGGATCGCGGTCTATCGTGGACGGCGATCAGCTCGGACCTCACGAGCAACGCAAACCGCGACGACATCGTCACGATGGGCGTCAAGGGAAGCGAGATCACGATCGCGAAGAACGACGGCATCGTCGCATGGCCGACGATCGTGTCGCTCGCCGAATCGCCGAAGCGAGCGGGACTCCTTTATGCCGGGACCGACGACGGCAACCTGCACGTATCGCGCGATGCGGGAAAGACATGGACGAGCGTGTACGCGAAACTGCCGGGGGCGCCGAAAGGTGCGTTCGTCTCCGAAGTGGTGCCTTCCCGATTCGATGAGGGCACGGTCTACCTCACCATCGACGATCATCGTCAAAGCAATTTCGACACGTTCGTCTATGTGAGCCGCGACTTCGGCCAGACGTGGCAACCCGCGAACGGAAACCTGAGCGGCGAGGTCGTCAAGACGCTGACCGAGGACCTCAGGAATCCCGACGTTCTGTACATCGGGACGGAGACAGGGCTCTTCGTCAGCACGGATCGCGCGAAGAACTGGACGCGCGTTCGCGCGAATCTCCCCACGGTCCGGATCGACGAAATTACGCTGCACCCGCGTGACAACGCGATGCTGCTCGCGACGCACGGACGGTCGCTGTGGATCCTCGATCATCTCGAGCCCATCCAGGAGTACGCGGCGGCGCAGTCGACAAGCGCGGACGCAAAGCTGTTTGCACTGCCGCCTGCCGCGATGTACCGGCGGCCGGTACGCGATCGCAACTACGAGTTCTGGGGCGATCAGACGTTCTTCGGCGAGAACCCGCCGCAGGCGGCGATGATCTCGTGGCTTATGAAGAAGCCGTCGACCGACGTCACGTTGAAGATCACGGATGCCGCGGGACGGGAGGTGCGCGAGATTTCCGGAGCGGTGCTCGCCAACAGCGGCAAGGCGGGCATGCAGTCGGCGTGCTGGGACCTGCGGGTGCAGCCGG
>Ga0075424_100004296_pt1 | contig 13419 bp, 11 predicted proteins | sample SoiMethybrSBSTD3_FD_75301 | JGI IMG/M metagenome (GOLD analysis project Ga0075424, IMG submission 75301) | Bulk soil microbial communities from a Populus tree surrounding site in Tennessee, USA - Soil MetaG P. TD hybrid SBSTD3 | ecosystem: Environmental > Terrestrial > Soil > Tree plantation... | reverse complement strand
TAGTTGCTGTGGAGAACCAATGTGCCCAGGTTGAAGTCCAATACATCTATGGGATTCAGACGTCCAAAATGTATTGGCAGCGGCTTCAGAAATCACCGATATTATAAGATTAGTTAATCTATATAAGCTATACATGTTGTAGGCTATGCATTTGAGAGATAGTTCTCTGTTATGCGTTTCTTACCTGTCAACCTTGATGATGTAATGTGTTCTCCAAACAACCGTTTTATTACAGAAATCATGGTTTCATCCTTATTTCATTGGCCATACAACAGTTTGGAATAACCCTGGTTCATTTGTTTTGTGTATCTGCTACAGGTCCTTCGTATTGGTTCATGCACACAACTTGCCGATATGCACCAAACACCTACAACAGTACGTCTCTTACTACTGTGCGTTGTCGCCGATAATCACCAACAGTGTTGAGATTTCGGATGTCTGTTATAATTGGTTGAAAATATGATATCATGTCTAGTAGGAGCACGTCTGATTTTAATTGTACAAATTATCTGTTGCAGTATATCAGCTGCTGTTAGTGATGGTTTGATGTATTTTCTTCTTGTCGTAAGTCTTGCTCTTTCCGTATAGTATTGTGAAGCAAGAGCTGCTTTGAACTCAGATGAATCTATCCCAATGAATAATTGTCCTATTTTTGTAAGAATTATGAATGATGAAATTATCTTTGATAGTAGGGTTCCACTGATTCTTTCCGTGACTTTCTGAAGAGTAGATTTCTCCAAATTGTAATAAAATCCTACAATGGTGAAACCTTCTCTTACCATTCTTAACTATCATTTTTGGTTGCTTGTGGAAAGTATTATCTTTCCATTTATCTTTAAAGTTCTGTACGTTGAAAAGCACTGCCACAATTTCGCAAAGAATGATTCCAATGTAAAGGTAAATAGAAAACGCAGATGAATTAGCAATAAGTCATCTGCCCTGTTTGTCCTTATTTCGACTTTTGATCTCCGATGATCGAATATTTATTTTACTCAAACACAGCCAGCGCGGATGTACCATTATGCATCGTCAATAGGGTATATATCATGACAAAAGAAAAAATCTCCAAGTTGTTCTACAGTAATTTGCCATGTCCCTAGATTCTGAAATCTGCGATAGTATTTCTTTTGATAACAATAGATCGTCCTTTCCCTATCACCATAGTCCAATAACTCTAAATTCTGGAATTTGTGAATTCATTATTATATCATCAACTTGTACTTTAAATCAAGAAGAGCCTTATTGAAAACCTATGGTCGTTAAGCTACTGTCGGTGTTGAATGAACCTTTCAAAAAAATGGTACCTTACATCTGTCCTGCTTTTCCCATTTCTATATCTTACTTTCTTCATGATGAATTTAAAATCTTCTTCATGTTTGTAGTGCTCATCCCTATTTTTACTATCTATAGATTTGATGGTAGGATCCTAGTAGCATATGGAATATCGTTGTTGATACTCGTAGCGGCACTTACCGTTATGAATGAAGGAAATTTTGCGGATCAACTGGTCATATTTAGTTACTGGTTATTAGTAGGTGGGACCTCATGTTTAGCAATTGATTTTTTTAGAAAAAATGATTGAATAATAATATTATGGTAAGATAGAGAAATTTGATATTTTGACAGGTTCCAAGTAAACCGTTGTAATATTATGATAACCATATTTGAACAAAAAAATCATAAATACTCCTTTATGCGAAAATTATTATGCCACATCTAAAATCGTTAGCAGGCTTAGGTATGGTGGCTAAATACGTGAGCAACTGGTATTGTATTTTGGCTTTATACGCCAACATTATACCTAAAACCACGGCTAGGTTCAAGGATGGCAGAGGAGTCGCTGTTTATAGAAATAACCATATTGTATTTTATGAAGAGATCTATAAACGACATTTGCAAAACCATGGTTTTATCTTTGAAACAAAGGGAAAAGAAGAATCGGTACGCACCCCTGAGGGATTGGTAATTATGTTAAGGCCGCCATACTCTTTTGTTTTAGATGAAATATTTTTAATGAAAGTATATGGTCAGCCTCAGTTAAAGGAGCGAGTTGTAGTAGATATTGGTACATCATTTGGTGATTCAGCGCTTTATTTTGCGAGCCTGGGGGCATCAAAAGTATACTGCTTTGAAGCCGATAAAGATCTCTATCAGTTGGCACAGGAGAACATATCTCTGAACAATATGACTGGCAAAATACATATCTACAATCAGAAGGCTACTGGGGAACTATTAAGAATCCTCATTTTGCGATACGGATTGAAAAATGTATTTTTGAAAGTAGACTGTGAGGGATGCGAGTATGAAGTTATTAAAAACATGGGCCACTCAACGTTTGAAAGCATAGGAAATATTGTCATGGAATACCACATGCAGCCAGAACCATTAATCGGACATTTGACAAGACTAGGATTCAGGATAAGGAGGAAAAGGAGGATTTTATTTGCTTCAAAGTGCTAACTAACAGATAATATTCCTTTATTTTCAATTAAAGAATAATTAATGGATGCGCTAGACAAGTTAAAGATGATAAACTAACTCGAAGTGGTACTGAAATTGATTGAAATTTTTAGATTGTCATCATTTATTACATTTACATCTTATTAATCTCTTTTAATTCTATCATAGAGACTTGTTCCCAGCTTAATGGTTTACTGGCTTCTTTTGCATCCAAAGCCATAGTTTTGCGGCTATTCTCATCTGCAAGGAGATCGATAACAGCTTTTGCCATAGCTTCCTTATTACCCACTTCTACCTTAAGTATGGCATCACCGAAGACCTTGTAGACAGACAGGTCATAACAAACAACTGCTAACTCACAAGCCATTGCTTCGCTAACTGGGATACCCCAGCCTTCCTCGTAACTGGCAGAGATAAATATCTTGCAGGATTTCATCGCAAAAATCTTTAGTTTTTCAGAAAGAAATCCAGTTAATATTATGTTTTTATCTAACGCCTTGTTTTTGACTGTTTCTAACAGATGATTGTACTCTTGTCCATCACCTATAATCAGAAGCCTCAATTTTGGAAAATCTTTCAATACCCTTTCCCATACTTCTAATAAGTCGTAAACACCCTTTGATTTAACAAGTCTACCACAAAAGCAGGCATCGAATCTCTTTGTATTTACTTTTACAGAATCTATGAGTTGATGTTCAACTCCGTTGCCTGTTATAAATATCTTGTCAGCCCTAAAACCGTTATCAATTAAGGCATCTCTCACATCACTGTTCACAACGAAAATCAAGTCTGCCGTTTTACACAAAGATAAGCTGATCCTCTCATTTAACAACGATATTCTACTCCAAATTCCGTGTCTTTGTGTTCTAAAAGATCGCAAAATATGATGCACATAAACTACCAATTTGGATTTCAACCTTCTTCGCAAAAATATTGCTGGAAAAACGTCATATAGCAGATGTGAAGAAGCTATTATCACATCTGGATGGTGATCAATCCTCAGGAACAAACTTCTCGTAATCCGGATAAGATATGAAATTATAATTGTAGCTGAACCATCTATCTTTTCTTCTCCTGAAGTAAAATAAATGGAGCATCTGCTGGATAGCATGGATGTTGTAGAGGTATAGCCCAACTTGGGCATGATGAGAGAGATGTGGTGCTCCTTACTCCAGTTCCTCAAAACACGTAATATGTGGTAGTCTCCTCCAGTCATTGTCTTGATTGCCCATCCATTAATTATAACTAATAATCTGAGCACGTAGTCATTTGAATTTCTCATCTTAAAACCCTTTTCCACGTAATTAATTCATCAGTCGTAAGGTATTATCATTTTATATTTGTCAAAGAAATCTGCCTTAATGCATGAACTATTTTCCTGTTTCCACATCAATATGTGGGATTTAATAGTTAGATAGAGTATGGAGTATCGATGAAGCTTATGAAGAAATTGGGTTCCATATTAATAGTAAGGATATTATCTTATGTTATCTTTGATATAATTTTAGGATCAGTCGGATGATATTTCATCCACGAATGCGTATTAATATATGAGCTGCCAAAAAATTTTTAATAGTAATTACTAAATGCACAATGTATGCTTATTTTGAGTAAAAGTTGTTGCTACCAATCTCATCAGGCGAAATAATTCTCTTAACAATAATCCTCTACATACATATATATATTCAATATTTTTTATTGGCTATCCGATGCTGTTTCTCGCTAGATCATTTATGTTTACAACTTTGATTTTGATGCTTGTACATGTCGGATATTATGCCAACGCTTTCACGCAGCAATTTGATAAAGGACCGACTATCAATGATCCTCATCTAAAGGCGGAAGTGATTTTTAGAGGAATCAACTTTCCCACAAACATGGAATTTTTAGGCCCAAATGATATTTTGGTTTTAGAGAAAAATGAAGGTACGGTGAAGAGGATTGTAAATGGTACGATGTTAACACAACCTCTGCTCCATGTAAATGTTGCAACAAAATTAGAAAGAGGGATGTTAGGAATTGCAGTTGCGAGACATCAAAACGGACCTACATATGTTTTCTTATATTATACTCAATCTCAAGCGAAAGCTGGCGAGGACGTTAGTCAAGGCAAGGTGCCGCTTGGTAATCGTCTCTACAGATATGAGTTGGTCGGTAACAAATTACTGAATCCTAAATTGCTTCTCAATCTTCCAGCTAAACCTAGCCAAAACCTAATGACTGGTATCCATAATGGTGGTAAATTACTGATTGGTCCGGATGGGAATGTATATCTTGTTGTTGGTGATGTTGGAGGTCATCAAACCCAATCTCAGAATATAGTTGGCGGACCACCCGCTAATGGCACTGGTGGCATACTCCGTGTTACCCAGGATGGTAAAGTCGTAAAAGGCATTATTGGTGACAATTTTCCTTTAAACTTGTACTATGCTTATGGAATACGAAACAGTTTTGGAATGGATTTTGATCCTATAACAAAAAAGCTATGGGATACAGAAAATGGTCCAGGTTTTGGCGATGAAGTTAATCTAGTTGAAACAGGCTTTAACAGTGGATGGAATAAGGTGCAGGGTCTTTGGAAACCGAAGAGTTCAAATCCATATTTTGCAGGATCCATCGAATTACATCCCCCTGGTTTGGTAGACTTTGGTGGAAGAGGAAAATATAGAGCTCCTGAACTTACGTGGTACAATACAGTCGCTCCAACTGCTTTGAAGTTTATCAACTCCGATAAATTGGGCAAACAATATACAAACGATATGTTTGTGGGGGATTTTGATAACGGAAATCTTTATGATTTTCATCTAAATAAGAGTAGAACAGGGTTATTACTTGATGGTTCTTTTGCTCGTAAAATAGTGAATAATACTGGTGAACTTCAAAGAATAACCTTTGGACACGGATTTGGTGGAATTACCGATATGGAAGTTGGGCCAGACGGTTATCTTTATGTTCTTTCTCTCTATCAGGGCGGTGGTAATTGCCTTCCCCCAGTTTATAAGACGAATTGTATCACATATAGTTCTAGGGTAGCAGGAACCATTTTCAGAATAATTCCTGTAGAAACCAAATAATTACACCCCCACTGAATGACTCAAATCATTCCGTCTGAATTAACTAAATATTCGGAAGAAATCTTGAAAGAGAAATTATGATTTGTTTATTTTCATCTTTGCAGTATACACCATATCGTTTTGGATATGCATTATAGAGTTGCTATAGGAAGTATACGGTATCCTTTAACTTTAAAATTGATCAATCTATTCTGTGATATTAGAGACTAACATATAGAGGAATTCCTTTTAAGGTTTCCTTCTCTCTTCTCTGAAGCTAAAACATTAAGCGTCATCCATATCCATATACTCATGGCTACATATGATCCTTCCTTCAGGTTATGGCAAATAGAAATTGTTTTATATGAACACATAACTTTAGCGTTATGACAAATAAAACTATTAAAACTAGGTGGGATCCTAAGGTTGATAATAAACCTGACAACGGACCTCGTTTTAAATTTACTCGAAATTTTGCCAGCAAGTACTTGGGGAAGGCAACTCGCATATTGGATGTAGGATGCGGCATCGGAAGTTATATGCATCTGATTGATAGAGACGGCTGTTTTGGAATAGAGTTGGAAAGCGAGCCTTTGAAAACAGCAAAGAAATACTGCATGAAGTCAGACTTTGCTGTGGCATCAGTCTTGAACTTGCCGTTTAGAAATGAAACTTTTGATACGGTAGTTATGTGGGAAGTTATCGAACATGTGCCCGCAGGGACGGAAACGCAGGCCCTTTCCGAGGTTCATAGAACTTTGGGCGCATGTGGAACACTGTTGTTATCAACCCCCAACAAACACATCATCTCAAATATCATGGATCCTGCTTACCTACTTGGACACAGGCATTATGATGCAAAAAAACTTGTGATGTTTATTACCGAAATTGGATTTTCTGTAAAACATCATACGATCCGCGGCGGTCTGGCTACGTTGGTAGGGGTAAATATTTTTTATTTCTATAAACATGTTTTCCATAAAAAGGGAATGAAACTACAAAAATTTTTTGACCAGAGATCAGAGAGAGAATTCAACTCTACAAAAGATGGTATTGCCAACATATACATTGCAGCAAAAAAGGCATGAAAAAGCGAATTGTAATATCGCTTTGGTTCAACACATACACTTGTGCAATTCTTTTGGTATCACTACGGTTTAAACTGAGTACCTCAGTGAACGTTGTTTCTAGTAGCTTATTTTATTGTGGACAATAAGAATTATTTAAGGTAAAGATGATCAACTGCCATAAATTCCTGAGATTAGCTTTCAGCCATATTACAGTGACATTCCTACACCTACAGTTTCCCTTCGAGTCAATCAAAAGACGAATTCGAATCGATTGGCTTGAGGAGAATTTGATGGCACCGGAGTGACTGTATTACACCATCTTCCAAGGTTCCTGAAAAAAAGCAAAATTGCCGCATCATGCGATCCATGCATTTTTTATATTTAAAAAAGAAATTCAAGGTCCAAAGATGTACGTTATCTTATTATTGATAAAGATATACGGTTTTTGGCTATTTCTTTATGAAGAGAATTCATTTAGTAATCAATCAGAATTAAATGGTTATGCAACTATCACAACCTTGAAGCAAAAAACTCGAGGGCTTTTAAAATGAAGACACCTGTGGTCAGTATTGGATGTCTGATCAAGTTTCTCCAATTTCCATTTACCACGAAAATCTTAATTCTATAAGAGACGCTTGTTTGAGCTTTGGCATATTTGCCATATTCATTAGAATATGATTTTGCACTAATAGAATAATAGCGTTTTTTAGAAAGCCATTTTCTGAGATTGAATCCATCTTCACTGTGTGATATAAATGAAGCTACTCTGACATTTACGCTCATGCCGATATTTTCTATCTTTTGAGGAAGTGTGCTTTCTTCATAAAACACGATATCCTCGTCAAACCCTCCGACTTGGACAGCAAATTTCCTTCTAAAAAAGCGTGCTGATTCAATTTTTGAGCCAGCGTATAAACTTCTTTCGAAATCTCTGACCGCAATCCAAAATCCAGAACCCGTTGAGCGTTCGGGGATTATCACTCCCGCAATTCTGTTATTATCAGAGCAGATTGTAACACATTCTTCAACCACAGTCGGATATAATATCATATCTGAATCTATAAAAAGTAAAAATTCACCTTTGGACTTCGATATGCCTAAGTTTTTCGCAGCTGCTCTTTCACCAGCAAACAAATAGATGCTTGCATCAAACCTAGATGCAATTTCAGCTGTATTGTCCGAAGAAAACCTATCAATTACAAAAATTTCGATATTCTGATAAGTTTGAGCTTTGATAGACTTTAGACATTTTCCAATTGTCTTGGATGAGTTCATAGTAGGGATAATAATCGAAACCCATCTAACTAGATCATCAATTTTCATCTTCTTTGATAAGATATCACAGATTCAGACGTAAATATAACTTGGCCTTGATGAATTAACATTTCTTTATCCTTTGACTTAGAGGCGATTCATGTACCATCAGATCTTTACTCTCCAATAAGATTTGGCCAAAGATCTATCTTTCCAGCGAAATTAAATAAGCGATAATTTTTTGTTGATCTGCACATTATGAAGGAAGAATTAAGTAGAAGTTAGAGACAGCTATGACAGACGTACCAATAAGCCATATACAAATCGGTAACAACATTACACTGCCAATGGCTTGTTTCCTTATGTAATATAAAGCAATCCCGGCTGGTATTTGGAAAGGGATATCATAAAACACCCTGGTTTGAATTATATAATCTCCTAGGAGGAAAGGAAAAAGACCTACCGATAAATAAGTTATAAGGAAAATGGTGACAGGTTCGCGTATACAGGATCGAAAAAGCCAGTACAATCCCAAAGTGAAAATTATGAAGTTGCTAAATTGACCTCCGACGTATGAGTATATAGTACGGAGCAAGTTACTCCATCGTAGACTAAATTGCTCTGGACCTACGCCTGTTACTTTGGCAACCTCTATGTCTTTCTCAATCCCACTAGCAGAAGATGTTATGGTCGTCCTAGCAACATCAATAATAACAGAGGCTAAGACAACCAGCAAGAGTAATACTATGCTCTGTCTACGATAGTAATTCAGCTTGAGCATAATCGCCAAAAATACCCCCATCACTATAACTAGTAGACTCCATGTATACACATGACTAAATAGCAAAAGTACTATGAGTGTTGAGAATACTAACAAGTTTAGTTTATTATCAGGCATTTTCAGGAATTTAATAAGAAAAACAAAGGACACATATCCAATTATAAGTGCAAACCAATTTGCATAAAACCCTGCATATATTCCGATTGATACCTGAAACGACGTCGCCGTCAGAAAGGATGCGAATAATGAAGCTGTCTCGTTAGAGGTCAGTTCGCGTGTCAAAAAATAGACTGCTAAAACAAGTGCTGGTCCAAGTATCACCGGCAGATGTTCAGTAAGATAGAATAGACTGACATTTACAATTTTAGCAAGTGTAAACAAGAATATTAGTGTAAGCGGTCTATCTCCCAGGTTCTGTATAATAAATGCCTGTTGGAGAAATTCTAGATAATCATGCGAATGTATTAATCTATTTGTCCACGCAATATAGTAATCAGTATCGACGCCGATCTGTTGATTATCTCTGTTAATAGATGGCTGATGCGGAATAAGCGCCAGAACAACTGATAGGAGCATAAAAAGTAAAAGGTAAATGATTTTGGATTTTGGTTTTATGCACGTGTCGTTAGGAGGAAGTGAACCATTCTGATTATTTTTGATTTTTAAGATTCCACCCATGAATCCCTTTATAAATAACATGACAGGAAGACAACCTATTAGTAGTATTATCAATACAGGAGAAAAACTGGAGAAAAATAAGAATATATCATATGTATAGTTACGTACATATGCTGAATCTGATGGGATAGCAAGGAGAGGAGTTATTGATGAAATAAGTCCAATACAACCAGTAATAATACCAATCATTGCAAGATATTTTACCAACAATCTGTTTGCATGCGTATGTAGAATCCCATTGTTCTTTTTTTTAGAAACGAATCTATCATATAAGAAAAATGATATTACCATGGGAATAGACACTAATGCGACAATATCAAGGACTGCGTCATGATTGGCTGTGGCCGCTAGTAACGCTATTCCACCATATATCACAGGAGCAATAAATCTTGCCTTGCCTTTGAGAGATAGTGCAAGCCATAAAACTATTCCTGCTGCAATTATCAGATGGTCTGCTTGCTTATTAATTATATAAACATCGAAAAACGTGTAATAGATTATACGATGCTCCAAAGGATATATGGTGACCTTTAGATACGAGCCCACAGTATAGATGTAGAACAGGGAAATTAACGCAAGAGCCGCAGAGGTTATGATTGATAGACGAGAAGTACCGTTTCCTAATACGCTGGCAATATAAGCGGCTGTAGTCATTGTGACTCGCTAGTTTCTTCTCTTTCCACTATGGCAGATATAATAAATATGATGATAAACGCTACAGATACAATACAATGACTCATACTGTATAGGATCATTTCCTTCGCTTCGGTATAATAATCGGAGGAAAGAAAGGCAGTTATAGGATAGTTCCCATATGCTGAAATTTCCATCGAACTGTATTTATATAATGTCAACGTCCCATGTCTATGTTTAACAGTGTACCGTCTGTACTGAAAAGGTACAAACAGCTAGTTGGTTTAGGTATAGCTTCTGCCATGTTGATTGCAATTTTTGTCCCATCTCAAAACATCCCGAGTACAAGTGGTACGCGTTTATGTGGTGTTTATTATGGACATGACTACGGTCCTTGTCCGGTGAATAAACCAGACGTGGATAAAGAGAAGCATCGTGAGGGAACACATCATGCAACTATCATTAATAACCATGTGACAATTATCAATCAAGCAATATCTATTGCCATTGCTAGTGCCTCTGCTAGTGCGGCATCAGCAGCTGGCTCAGCAACGGCAACGGCAGCGGCAACGGCAGCGGCAACGGCAGCGGCAACGGCAGCGGCAACGGCAGCGGCAACGGCAGCGTCTGCTTCTGCAGCTTCTGGTGCTACGGGGGCTACAGTTACTTCAGCTGCTTCTTCCGCGGCCGCCGTTGCAGCTGCTTCTTCCGTAGCTTCGCATGGTGGTTCTGCGGCGGCGGCAGCTTCAGCTGCTTGCGACGCTGCGGCTTCAGCATCCGCCACGACAGCTGCTTTCGCTGCAAAGGAGGACGGTGAATCTGCTGAGGGCGTGGCTTCAGCGGCTGCGTCTGCCGCAGCTGCTGTTGATTGTGTCTCGCCAGCCGCGGCCGCCTCTGCAGCTGCGACTGCAGCAGCCGCAGCTGAAGGGTCCTCAGCCGCTGCAGCAGCCGCAGCAGGGCGCGCGGCAGCAGCCTCTGGAGCCGCAAGTGGCGGAAAAGGTGTTGACGCGTCTGCAGTCGCTGTAGCAGCATCAGCTGCAGGTGCATCTTCATCAGCAGCCTCCGCAGCGTCGGGTGCTGCAGTAGGCGCTGGAGCAGGTGTAGCCGCTGGCGACGCTGCCGCGGCAGCTTCCGCCTCTGCGGGATCCGGAGCAAGTAGCGCTGCTAGTGCAACCTCTGCTTCTGGTAGCAGATCAAGCACTCCTGCATTGAGCCAGGATTCGGGGCCTTCTATCAAATTCGTAGCGCTAGATCCAACTCCTCACCACACCAAACGGAATGCTGCAGCTACTGCTGCAGCCGTTGCAGCAGCATCTGCTTCGGCCTCCTCTGCAACCACGAGTGCATTAGCCGATTCGAGCACTCATGGCAAGTCATCACCGAAGAAAGGCACTTCAGCATCTGAGAATCACAAGAGGAAGAACGGTATTACGGCAGCTGTGGCGGCAGCTGTCTCAGTAGCGGCAGCTGGGGGCGGGTCGGCAGAAGTAGCAGCAGCAGCAGCAGCAGCAGCATCCTACGCCAATGGCGCATCAATCAGTGGCGTGGCGGCTTCAGCAGCAGCAGCAGCAGCAGCAGCCGCTGCCAGTGGTGCATCTGCTGTTAATGTCGCGGCGGCAGCCGGTTCAGCTTCAGTCAAAGGCGGCAAACCCCCAGTTTCATCGGATGTTACAGCGGCTGTCGCAACAGCCGTCTCTAGCGCTAAATTGGTCAAACGCCAATACACAGGATCTACCGCGGCAGCGGCAGCGGCAGCGGCTGGCGCAGCAGCTGCAGCATCAGCAGCAGCTGGTGGCGGAGCTTCATCAGCGGCAGCTGCCGCGGCCGCTGCAGGTAGAGCTGCCCAAGCCGACTTAACAGCTGGTAGTGTTGCAGCTGCAGCAGCTACAGCAACGGCAGCTACTGGCGGATCATCAGCGGCTGCATCAGCTGCGGCAAGTGCTGCTAGTAGTGCTGCATCTGCAGCTTCAGCAGCCACTGCCGGTGCAACCGCTTCCGCAACTGCCGCCGCAACTGCCGCCGCAACTGCCGGCGCAACTGCTGCTAGTGTTACAGCAGCAGCATCTGCTGCATCCACAAGACGCTAACACAACTGTGCTAGAACAATAAAGACTTCGTTTCTCTTTCTTTTCCTTTTTGTCAATAATATATCGACTCACGTGTCCGCAATATAGGATTGAAGTAAGTAATATTCTTATATCAATAGGATTTCAGTAATTATCGATGAATAGGTCTCCAATACTCATAATAGTACTTGGTTTCAGTTTATTATGTGCGGTTTATACTAATATTAATATCGTCAATGCCCAGCAAGGAATTCCAAACACTGTACTGCAACCAAGAAAGCCTCCAACGGCTACACAGCAAGCACCGCTATCATCTCCACCATCTCCACCAACTCCTCCAACATCGCCTCTTAATACAAAATTGCATTCAGTTAAGATAATTTCACCTATCAAAGGCCAACAAGTACCAGTAGGTAAAGATCTCTCAGTGTCGGGAATATCTACTGGTAATGCAGTAACATCTCATTGCCAAGTATCTGTAATCGTAAATAGTATAAAGCCATATCAACCAGCAACAGGTGCCGGCCCAGGTGGAGCAGCAGATTATTCCAAATGGAACTTTGTAGTTACTTCTAAATACGCTACAATCAAACCAGGACCAAATAATAAGATTACAGCCAAGTATGCATGCAGTGGTCCTCCTAGTACAGTATCGTTTTATAGCACAAATGTTACTGGTGTAGTGGTTCCCTTCCAACAGAACAAACCTGTGGTATCCAATAATGTTACTAACACTGGCAACGCAACAGGCATCATCCACCCTGGTGGTGGCAGTAAACTTACTAGTCCAATAGCCACAGGTGGCAGTAATAGCGATGGAGCTTCCAGATCCGATGGCAAAACTTCTAACGGAAGCAATCCCATCAGCAAAGGGATTCCTAGCGACAACAACAAAATAAATGAAATGAAAAATAGAATAACGCAAAACCTTGAAAAACACTTAAGGAAAAGTGGATAGTAAGGGCTCACTGTTGTTGTGGTTCACTAGTTGAATTTAAGTTAGAGCGAGTAGAGACGATATTGCTGGCTCTATCTATAGACATCTTGCTTTCCGCAATAACGGTAAATACAATATCAAAATTTAATGATTTTGATAAGATGGGAAGGTCCATATGTCCATATCGATCGGATACTCGTATTTTAGGAGCATTTTCTTTCTGGTTCCCCGTCATGATCCTTATCATCAAGCGAGAAAATGCTACTACAAATAATCAGAAACTAAAGGAACCTTATGATTACTTGGAAGTATTGATCCTCGCATAGCTGTCTGTATGCACTTTTGACAGCCACATTCTTTTACAGGCAGCAGAGACAGATGGAAGTCGTCGATTTAGGGTAATACACGTTATTGAATTTCAGAAATATAAAATCAAGAAACCGGTTTTGAAGTTATATATCCGCTCTTTTGTGCAAATGTCAAATGA
>Ga0075424_100004294_pt1 | contig 13422 bp, 8 predicted proteins | sample SoiMethybrSBSTD3_FD_75301 | JGI IMG/M metagenome (GOLD analysis project Ga0075424, IMG submission 75301) | Bulk soil microbial communities from a Populus tree surrounding site in Tennessee, USA - Soil MetaG P. TD hybrid SBSTD3 | ecosystem: Environmental > Terrestrial > Soil > Tree plantation... | reverse complement strand
GCGGCGGCGAAGAAGGCTGGTATCCAGATCTCCGAGCAGGCCAAGGGTGAGATGGCCGTCGACCTGACGTACCCGCCGAAGGCCTGGTTCGAGGACCCGGAACTGTCCGCGAAGACCCCGTTGACCGTCAACACGGAAGGCCGCGTGTACGGGCACCTGGCGGCGTGGAACGAATGCCACCGTGACGTGGGTATGAAGTCCTGCGTCCTGGCCCCGAAGTCGCAGAAGAACTACGACCCGTTCCACCTCGGTACCGTGTTCACGGCAGAGGGGGAGGCGGTTCGAGTTGGCAAGATCGTCATGGATACCCGTCACGCGGGCATCAATCTCGGGTACCGTGCGGCAGCCGTTCACTACGACGACACGGGCGACGAGGTTGCCGTGGTGCGTGCCGGTGAAGACGAGTACGGAATCTGGGTCGCTGGGGCCGTTGTTCCGGAAGCGGATGCACGGAAGGTGGCCAAGCTACGTCGTTCGCCGCTCTCGGGGGACTGGCGAGCGGTGGACGGCAACCTGGAGCTTACGGCGGCACTGGCGGTTAACGTCCCCGCCTTCCCGGTCTTCGCCATGGATGGCGACGAGAGACTAGCCCTGGTTGCCGCAGGCACTGTGATCACAGACCCGGACATCGAGTTCGAGGAACTGGACGCCGAGGAGCAGGAGTACGGCATGAGCGAGGAACAGGAAGATCTTGCCTGGGAGATGAGGGCTGTGATCGACGACCACGAGCAGTGGAACCAGTGGCGGCGTGCGAAGGACCTGTACGAGTTCGCGATGGCGACCGGCCAGGAAGGTGTCGTCGACCCGGGCGAAGATCCTCTGTATGGTGATCAGGCAATCCTGTCCCGGCAGATGGACACCGCAGCCCCGTACCAGGTAACGGAAGACACCGGGAAGGGCACGGTTCCGACCCCGGTCGCATAACCCGCAGTACTCCTATATCTGGGGGGCCGGGAGGCTGAAACCGCAGAATGAGGTAGCAGGTGGGCGCAGGTAGCGCATGGGGCAGTAGAGAGGAACTGCTGCACCCTCGCGACAGTCACGGCCGTTTCCGCAACTCGTGGAAGATGGCCGAAGGTGTCGTGAACAAGATCATGGCGCTGCTAGACAAGTTCAACCCGCGCACCTTCACCTCGGACGCTGAAGCCCAGAACTATGTTCACTCGGTGTCCCGGTCCGACCGGACACTCGCCAACCGGAAACCGGCCATCGACCGGTTTCTGCGTGGCTTCTCCCAGGTCAACGCGAAACTACAGGCCGGAGACACTTCCGATCCGGATGTGAAGACCATCGACGCAGCCATGAAACCGCTGCCCGATGATCTGATCCTGTCCAGGACGATGAGCCCCGAATCGTTCGGGTTGTCTGCGGAGAACATCGGCCAGATCGAAGAACTGACCGGCAAACTGGTCACCAGTAAGGGTTACACGTCCACCAACATCGGCACCCCGTACCCGCGCCGCCCCGGCACGGTCACCATGACGATCGCCGCTCCGGCCGGTACCAAGGGCATCATCCCCAATACGTCCCAGCCGTCCAAGGAGATCATCCTAGGACGGGATCAGCCGCTGCGGATTACCAAGGTTGATCCTGACGGTCAGGGCGGATTCAACATCCTCGCCGTCGCCACCGGGGATTCCGAAGGGCAGACCCCGGTCGATATCGCCAAGGCGGTACCCGATGAGGCCGTTCCGGAGAACGCCCCTGACGTTGTTCCTGCGCCGCCTGGGGTTGAAATGCCTGCTCGCAGTGTTCCAGGGGGCCCGGGACGTCCGCCCGGTCCTGGACCCGGGGAGCGTAACGACGGACACGTCGGGGTCGTAGGACAAGGCGCTGCACCGGGCCAGGAGCAGCCGGTCAACCCGGACCTGCCGGATGTGCCGGAGGCTGGCACCGATCCGCGTTCCACGTTCCGGGAGGCGTTCGACAACGCAGACCTGCAAGTCCCGGCCGAGGGACCACGCCGGAAGAAGTTCCTTGACGTCTACAACGGTGTCGCCAGAGGAAAGATGACCCCGCAGGAGGGGGTATCGGAACTCGATAACGACATCTCCATGAACCGGAAGATCCTGGCTTCCGATCAGGCTGACGGCACCGACTCCGGGTCACTGAAATCTGACATCGCCCGCCAGGAAGGGCTCCGTGACCTGATCAAGGAGCATTTCAACTTCACCGGCCGCAAGGAATTCAAGGCCCCGGCGGCGAAGAAGGCAACCCCGCGTACGGCACCCCCGTCGCAGGAGACGGTTCGCAAGCGTGCCGAGGCGGCGAAGAAGGTCGCGGCGAAGGCAGCAGTGCCCTCCCAGGCTGAGGCTGCCGCCGTTCCCCGTGTGCAGGAACCGGCTATCGGGGTGCTGAAGCACAACGCTGCAAACAAGGCCTGGGACGAGCACGAGATCAGTGACCCGGATGTGAGGGGTGAGGTCACTTCGATCCGGGAGGACTGGGATAACAAGAAACTCACCCAGGCACAGGTGGACCGCAAACTCCAGGATCTGATCAATCATTACGCGGAGCGGGAAACTGACGCCCTGGAGGCGAATGATCACCGGGAAAGTGGCCGTCTGTCCCGGGTCACTGAGGAACTTGCCGACCTGAAAACCGGGCTGAGGGACTCGCAGAACCCGGTTTCCATCGACCGGGAACGTCGCGCTTTCCACGAAGAAGCTATCAAATCAGCACAAAGAGCTCGAGGTGGGGCAAAAGCCGCACCAGCAGCTAGCCCTGCTGACCGTGCCGCGCTGCCCCGTAAGCGGGCCCGGCAGATGGAGGTCCGTCCGCAACGGAAGGCGGCGGCAGCACCTGCCAAGAAGGCTGCTGCACCAGTGGCGAAAGCCGCACCAGAGCAGGGCGCCGACATCGACAAGATGACCATCGCCCAGTTGCGGGAGGAAGCCAAACGCCAAAAACGCAAGATCCCGTCGAACCTGCGGCGTAAAGCTGACATCGCAGCATTCCTGAAGGGCGAAAGCGGAGGCGGCAAAGAAGGCAACGTCCGGGATCTGTCCGACGCGGACCTGCTCAAGCAGTTCGAGGCAGAGATCGCGAAGGATGCCCCCGACGAGTCGGTGATGAAGCGTCTCGGCGATGAACTGGACCGCCGGGACGGTGAAGGCAACGTCAAGGGCTTCAGCGACGACGACCTGCTGAAGCGATTCCAGGACGAGATCGGTAAAGACAACCCTGACGAGAAGATCCTCAAGCGACTCAACGACGAACTGAAAAGTCGTGAAGGTGCACCGGCCAAGAAGGCTGCACCGGCGAAGAAAGCTGCCCGGCGGGCACCGCAGATCCCGGCGGAAGACCTGTCCGACCGGGCCCTGCTGTCCCGGTTCCGGGCAGAGATTGGCAAAGATGACCCGGATGAGGCCCGGCTGAAGGAACTCGGTGACGAACTGGACCGCCGTGACGCGATCCGTAACGCACCGAAAGTGGCGAAGAAGGCCGCCCCCCGCCGCAACCGGAAACCGGCCGGGGACTTCACCGACGAAAAGCTGGAAGAGGAATTTCAGAAGGAGATCGGCCGGGACGACCTGGACGAGGCCCGGGTCAAGGAACTCGGTGACGAGCTTGATAAGCGTGACGCGAAACGTGCCGACGACCAGGCCAAGGTTGACGCACTGGTGGCGAAAGGCCGCGACTACCGGGACGCGTACGCCGAGGTGCACGACCTGGATTCGGAGAAGATGGCGCAGGCGGAACGAGTCGCGATGGTCGACTCGAACCGGCGCCAGGGTGAAACCCGCGAGCAGGCGTTGCGGCGCATGTACGGGGAGGAAACCCAGCGCCAGTACCTGGATGCGGAGAACGCCACCCGTGGCCAGCTACTCACCCCGGAAGGCCGCCGGAAAGGTATCGACCCGAGATCCCTGTTCTCCGGTTCGAACGTGTTCGCGAACCGGTGGGCATCCGATGAACTGAAAGAGTATTGGGAGACCCATCCGCGCCGTACCTACATCGAATACAAGGCGCACATGCTGGGCCGGGCCGGTGACATCGCCCGGGCCCAGAAGGTTGCCGGTGTGGCGAGGGATCTGGAGTTGGGCCACAAGCGGGCCCGCAAGTCCCCGGTCAAGAAGGCCATCGGATTCGGTGGGGCTGCCGGGCCACCCAACCCGGATGACCTTGAGGGCCGTGACCTGGACCTGGACAAGTCCATCCGTAAGTCGTGGCAGATTCACCAGGACAAGGAAAGCGGCTTCGCCAAGATCGCAGACATCCGTGATGATCTAGACAAGGCCGGATTCAGCCGCGAGGAGCAGGATGTCGCTCTGAAGCGGCTGGCCCGTGGCCGGGACGAGCCGTACTCGCGGGTCATTCCAATCGCCGACCGGGCCAGCCTGGTAGAGCGAGACCGCGCGGCTGCCCTCCGTCTGGGTGGCGAGGATCTCGATCAGGTTCAGTTCCTGGACATGCAGCGGCCGAAGCCCGCCCTGCGGGTCGCGGCTGCTGAGCCGGACATCGACAAGATGACCGTGGCCCAGTTGCGGGAACACTCCAAGAAGATCAACAAGCCGATTCCTTCGAAGATCAAACTGAAGAAGGACATCGTCGCCTACCTGAAAGGCGACAACGAGCAGCCGTCACTGCTCGATGTCACCCCTGAACCTCCGGCAAAGAAGGCTGTACCAGAGGACCCATTCGACCGGATCATGAAACACGGCGGCCAGTTCCTGAAAGGTGGCAAGTACAACAACAAATGGAATGCCACACTCAACCCGAACAAGGGGTCGCTTCTCCTCAAGAACCCGGACAAGCCGGGACAGGAGATCCATCTCACGTATGACACGGACGGCACCCCTCACGAAGGTGCACGCCTATTCCAGGGTGGCGACTTTGTTCGTGACATTCCCTTGGGCCAGCTACCCGCATTCCTGAGCGGCGACTCTTCTGGCACTCTCGCCAAGGGTGAGAACGGTAAGCATGAGATCCGTCTCCCCGACGGGAAGGTCGCCACTCGTAACAGCAAGAACCACAAGTACACCCATGCGGTGATGCTCACTATTGATCACGAGAAGTTTGCCCAGTACCTGGAAGATCGGGTAAATGAACTGGAGGCTTCCGGTAAACAAAGTCCCGAATACCTTGCCCGGCGTCGTGAAGAGGTAGCGAAGGAACGCAGTAAGCCCAGAATCACTTACGGCATCAGCCGGTGGTCTTCCAGCCCGGTTGCGGCACAGCGCGCGCTTGCCAGCAGAGAGGTTGTCCCGCAGGTTCCCGGCTACAGCGGCCGAGTGGTCGCTGTTGGTGACGACCTGAGCGTCGGCAACGAACTGGTCGACGTGCAAACCGGGCGCCCGCAAACCGATGCGCAACTGCGCCGCAACGCCGTCCAGGCCCTGGAGGGGACCGGGGTCAAATATCAGCAACTGGCCCCAGCCGAGCAGACCCAGCTACGTAAGGCGGCAGCACCGTCGAAGGGCCAGGATAAGAAGGCTGTCGCGCAGGCCCTGTTCGATCTGCCTGAACGTTCACAGAATCTGAACAGGGTGGCCGAGTCTTTGCGAACCGGTAAGAGCGTGCAGCAGGTCGGTAACGCTGAGGCGGCACAGGCACCGTTGCCGAAGCGGGTACCGCGTGCCCTCCTGCCGGGCGGCACGGACCTGTCGAAGGCGTCCATGCCGCAGTTGAAGGCTGTTGCTGAGCATGAGGGTGTCCGGGTGCCGGGGACTACCCGGTCCCGTGCGGATGTGGCCAAGTTCCTCACCGACGTGCAGGCACGGAAGGTGCCACTGGGTGGCACTCCGGAGGCGAAGGCTGCTGCTGTGGAACGGTTGCGGGAGTTGGATCGGCAGTTGGCCGGTACCCCCGACTATCACATCAACGTCGGGTTCATGGGTACACCGGAGCAGATCCTTTCGTCTGCCATCCAGAACTTGGACGGCAACTGGGACGTGGAAACGATCACCAAGGATCTGAAGATGTACCGGCAGGGTATGCGGCCGGGTTCACTGCGGGACGCTTTCGACCAGACGTTCAAGGATTTGAACGCGCTGCGCAGTTCCGTCGACACCGGTGACTTCAGTACCGCCAAGTTCCACAGTGACGTGCGTGGCCTGGACGACCTGATCCGTGAGGTGACCCCGGACGCGGTTGCCAACGCCAAGGTAGATGAACTGTCCGGCGGGATGGTGGGCATCTCCCGGAAGCTGACCCTGCCCAACGGGACACACGTGTACCAGAAGGAGTCGAAGAACTGGGGCACCCGGGACGGTAAGGAATCTTCGGATGCTGAGCAGTTGGCCAGCCAGATGGGTACAGCTTTGGGGGCACCGACCCTGCCGACTCTGCGACCGCATGAGGACACCATCTACACGCCGTGGGTGACCGGTGTCGTCGGTGACGAGATCCACAGTGATGTGCTGGGTACGCGTCCCGGCAAGGAAGCCGACTGGGACAAGATCAAGGACAGCAGAGAAGGCAAGATCCTCGGCCTACTTGATCTGCTGACCCTCAACGGGGACCGGCACAGTTCCAACTGGATGGTCGGCGACGATGGTAAAATTGTAGGTATCGACAACGGTCAGTCGTGGTTTGGGACGTTCCCGTACATCTCCGATGACGAGGTCGACGAGATGCTCGGGGACATTTCCGGCATCTGGACGATGCTGAATTTCTGGGACGAGTGGGGCGATTCGTTCAAGGACAACGACTTCACTCTCTCGGACATGGAAACAATCCGGATGCGACTGGAGGCGTTGCGGCAGCAGTTCCAGAAGCTAGGCAAAGAGCACTGGCTGGATGTCAGCCTGCAGATCCTGGACATGATCAAGAAGTATGCGAAGGGAACGGAGGATCTGATTACATGAGCACCATTAACTTCGTCAAATCCGACAACCCGAAGCAGAAACTCGGGTCCATCAGACAGTCCCCCACCGGTCTGCAATTCGACGGTGTCGGCCAGCAGGTGTTCAACTCCCTGAAGCGTGCCTACGGTGCGGACCCGCCGAAAGATGCGACGCTCTTTTCAGTTCTGGCCTCCGGATGGTCAAATGGTCCGGTTAAAACGGTTGTGACGGAGGACTGACATGGGATGCGCGTGCGGAGGATCAAACTCCGATGATGTGGCCGAGTTCGAGGTACGGCTACCCAATGGTGAGATCAAGGTTCTGAAAGGCAAGGTTGCCGCTGAACTGGCCATCGCCGAGGCTGGCGGCGGCTCCATCGTCAAAAAGCGGTAAGGTAAGGAACAGACCTTTTCGGGAGGGTAGATCCGCGCAGGTCCCCCCGGTAGCGGATCCGAAACGGCCCTGGCGTGGTTGCCGCCGGGGCCGTTTTGTTGCCAAAACACTCCAACTGGATCTATCATCCGAAGTTGAATGCTGGCTTCGGGCCGGATGACGGTGGCAGCGCTGAGGGCCGCACCGATGTAGACGACTTTCTTCTCTTCTACAGGGGTGCCTACCAATGGAATTCGAGATTCCCGACAACCTCGGCGACTTGAACGTCGCGGCGTTGAAGGCTAAGGCCGCCGCCGCCAAGGCCGAGTACGACACTCTGTTCGCGTCGGTGGACGGCGAATCCGTCACCGAGGATCAGATCGCAGACCTGAAGGGTCTGCACGCATTCTTCTCCGTCACCGTGCCGAACGAGATCTCCGGCCGGGAGCGCCGGGCTGCCGAGTTCGCAGCCCTTGGCACCGCTCCGGAGGAGCCGGACGGCGACAACGGTGACGGTGGCAGTGACGAGGAACCGGAGACGCAGCCGGAGGCTGTGACCGCTTCGGCGAACCCGACCATCACGGTCACCCTCGCGGACATCATCAAGGCCACTGGCGGTTCTGAGACCGCGACGATGCCGACCCCGGCTGAGCGTCCCCGCTACTCCACCCTGGTGGCGGCTGCGGGCGTGCCCAACATGGAGGCCGGTGCCCAGTACGCGGACATGCTCGACGTCGCGAAGGCGTTCAACGAGCGGACCGCCGGTTTCTCCAGCATCCGTGGGGGCACCTCCGGTCAGGGACCCACCCACTACCCGGTGGCCACCCTGCGGCGTGAATACCCGGACGAGTTCTCTATCAACGACATGGACGAGTGGGGTACCCGCGCCAAGCTGGACGCGGTTACCAATGAGAAGCGCCTGCCGGGTGGTTCGCTGCTCCAGTCCGTGTTGCTGCGGCAGAAGCAGTTGGAAGGCACCCCGGGTTCTCTGGTCGCGGCTGCCGGTTGGTGTGCCCCGTCCGAGACCGACTACGACATCTGCCTGCAGATCACCACCGACGGTCTTCTGGACGTTCCGGAAGTTCAGGCACGCCGGGGCGGTATCCGTTCCAACACCGGCTTCGAGTTCGACGCGATCTTCGGTTCGGGTACTGGCTTCTTCAACCTGACTGAGGCGCAGGTCGCCTCGGGAACGGTGAAGACGTGCCTGGAAATCCCGTGCCCCGACTTCACGGACACCCGGCTGGGTGTGACCGGTCTCTGCCTGACCGGCAACATCCTGTCGATCCGGGCGTACCCGGAGGCGACGGCCACGTTCACCCGTGGCGCGCTGGCCGCCTCCGCACACCAGATCAACCGTGAGCAGATTGCGGCGATGGTCACCGGTTCCACTGCGGTCGACCTGTCCGCGATCCAGCCGTTCCTGTCGGACGGTTCCGTCACGTCGAACGTGATGTCGGCGGTGGAACTGGCGATCGTGGACATCAAGTACCGTCTGCGGCTGATGCAGTCCGCGACGCTGGAAGTCATTCTCCCGTTCTGGGTGCTGGCCGACATGCGTTCCGACTGGTTGAAGCGGACCGGCATGGACAACAGCCAGTTGGCCCTGGCCGACTCGGCGATCATGTCGGCGTTCGCTACCCGTGGCGCCCGTCCCCAGTTCGTGTACGACTGGCAGGACGCGTTCTCGAACGTGTCGGCCACCGGCATGGGCGCGGACACCCCGGTGACCATGTTCAACCGGAACCTGCAGTTCCTGGTGTACCCGGCTGGTACGTGGGTGCGTGCGGTCAACGACGTGATCACCCTGAACTCGGTGTACGACTCGACCAAGCTGGCCACGAACCAGGTGACTCACCTGTTCACGGAAACCGGCTGGGCCATGATTAAGCACTGCCCGGTGTCCCGCGTGTACACGGTGCCGGTCTGCCCGTCCGGTAAGACCACCATCGCCACCACCACCACCTGCCCGTAACTGAACCTGGGGGCCGGGAAACCGGCCCCCAGCAGTCACTGGACAGGAGGTGACCAAGTGGCTGCACTTGCGCCCCCATATCTCTACCTGGATCCGCCCGTCCCGGCCCCGCTGCGGCCGTACGGGCTGGTTGACGTGGCCGCCGGGCCGATCCCGTTCCCGGTCGCCGCAGCACAAGCCGGTGGCGTCATGTACGTCCCGGTTGATTGTGAAGATGACGTGTTCATCCGGGCGGTCGCGTGCCCGCCGATCACCGGGGCGGTGTCGTTCTCCGGCATCGACGTGGCGATCTCCGGCGCTCCGTTCATGGTCTACACCACCTACACCTGCTCCACGATCGGCTTCTCGTTTGAGGAGCAGGAGCAGCGGATCCGGATTCGGCAGCAATTGCGCTACCAGACGGCCCTGGAGCGCCGCCTGTGGCAGGGACAGACTTCCGCCACCGACGGCAACATCACCGGCCTGTTCGCCAATGCTGTCAACCTCGGCACCGCCGGATGCGTGACGGAGGCCCTGGAAGTTCTGGAGCAGACCCTCGCAGACAACGGCGTCTTCGGGGGAATCATCCACGCCAGACCCGGTATGGCCAGTCACTTCGCCGCGTCGCATCAGACGTACGAGCGGGGACGCCAGAAGCAGACCTACTACGGGACACCGGTCGTGTTCGGTCAGGGCTATTCGGGTGTAGGCCCAACCGGTCAGGCCGTCACCGGTGACACGGAATGGATGTACGCATCCGGCCGGGTCGTTATCTGGCAGGACGGTGAAGTGTTCGTTCCACCGGTCGGTGAAACCACCAACCGGTCCCTGAACACAGTGAATCTGGTCGCCCAGCAGACGTTCGCGATGGCAGTCGAGTGCGGGGTCTGGGCGATACAAGTCACCAGGAACTGCACGACAGCGGGGAGTACGTAATGGCTGTGCTGTATCCGGGAAAGGACTTCGCCCGGGTCTACCGAGAGTTGGAGGCGATCACCGGGGACCCTCGGGTAATCGCCACCACCACCGACGGTCCCGGCCTGGGTCTGGTCATTTCAGACGATGTGTACAACCAGTGGGTTGATTCCCAGTCCGCCGAGCCGGAGGAGACCGAGACGCCTAAGAAGCGTCCCGGCCGTCCCCGCAAGACCCAGGAGTCGTAGCGATGACCTCTGTGTGTTTTACCCCGCTTAAGGTCCCTCGGGTTCGGGTCACGCTGCTGAACTCTTGCGGTCAGGCGGTGACCGGTACCTGTTCGACGGTGGTTTCTGACGGCATCATCTCCATCGCCCAGACGAAGGAGTACGAGGACCGGCAGGAGTTCTTCGTCAAGAACGGTGACGGCATCTTCTGCGTCCGGGAGACCAACCCGCCGATCCTCAAGTGGATCAACCTGGTGGTCACGTTCTGCAACGTGGACCCGGAGTTGGTCGGCATCATGACCGGTAACAGCCTGGTTGCCGACGATTCGGCCGCAGCCAGAAAGACCGGCTACAACGAGGACGAGAACTCGGCCACCCTGTCCAACTTCGCACTGGAAGGCTGGACCCGTCTCGCCAACCAGGGTGTCGCCTGCACCGGCGGCCTCCAGTACGGCTACGTGCTGTACCCGTTCGCGAAGGAAGGCACCATCGGCGACATCACCTACCAGAACGATGTGGTCAACTTCGTGGTCAACGCACGTACCTCCAGCGGTTCGCTGTGGGGTACCGGACCGTACCTGGTGGACCTGTCCGACAATGCGGGCACACTGGATACGCCAATCCCGTTGCTGACACCGATCGGGTCGACCACCCATTCCAGAATGTTCATCACCCGTAAGGCGCCACCGGACGCATCCTGCGGCTGCCAGACACTGTTCCGGGCGACCACATAAGATCCGTTCAAGGAATACGGTAGGGAGGGAGTCGAGTGGACGTTTTCACGACACCGGCTCCCTCCCTTCCCTGCAACTGGACTCTCGACCCGAGTGTCTGCTGCGGTAACGACTTCTGGGACGATTTGACGCCGGAACTTCAGCAGAACGCTGCCGAATATGGTGCGTTCACTGTCTGGGCCGCAACTGGCCGCCGGTTCGGTCTGTGCGAGCGAACCGTCCGCCCCTGCGGCAGACAGTGCACCGACTGTTCGCAAGGCTGGTACTGGTCCGACGGCACCTGGATTCCGTACATCCTCAACGGGGAGTGGCGCAACTGCTGGTGCGGTAACTCCGACCCGGGCTGCTGCACGTGCGCTCCCCGCTGCCAAGTGTGGCTGCCCGGGCCGGTCGCTTCGATCCCTGTGACAGGGGTTGGTGTTGACGGTGCAGTCCTTCCCATGGAAGGGCACTGGCGCCTGGACGACGGGCACTGGCTGGTCCGTATCGACGGGGACTGCTGGCCCGACTGCCAGGACTACAACGTCAACTACGGGGACACGAACACGTTCCAGGTCACCTACATGGTGGGGCTGCCGGTGCCGGGCATCCTGGCCCGGGCAGCCGGGGAACTGGCCTGCGAATGGGCCAAATCGTGCATGGGGCAGCAGTGCCGTCTACCGCAACGGATTCAGTCGATCGTCCGTCAGGGCACCACGATCTCCATGGTGGATGTGGACACGCTGCTGAGGAATGGTCTCACCGGTGTCACCACTGTTGACCAGGTGATTTCCATGTTCAACCCGTACGGGCTCAAGTCAAGGATGCGGATCTCGTCCCCCGACGCTCCGGTGTCCCGGATCGTCACCCAGCAGTAGGAGGAACCCGATGACGCTTCCTCCGTCGATCACCCAGGTGACGATCTACGGGACTCTCGTGTACCAGTCCGGTGACCTGGCTGGACAGGTGGTGCAGGGAACCATCACGTTCTCGCCGTCCACAACTGTGGACGTACCTGTGGATTTGATGACTGTCCCCCGGTCCACGATGACCGCCACCCTGGACGCTAACGGATACTTCGCCATCCCGCTGCTGGCCACTGACGATGCTGACGGGGATCCGACCGGCTGGACCTACCAGGTGTCGGAACATTTCAGCCAAGGCGGAGGCCGGGGCACGTTCTCGGTGGAGATCCCGTCAGCGATGGCCCCGTCCGGGTTCTACGGTGACCTGACCCCGGCTGTCGCCTCGTCCGGTCTCACCTCGTACGCGACGGTCGCGCAACTGGCCACCAAGGTGGCCAAGGCTGGCGACACGATGACCGGACTGCTGATCCTGTCCGGGGATCCGGCTGTTGCACTGGGTGCGGCTACGAAACAGTACGTGGACGCACAGGTCGGTGGCGGTACCCCGTCCGGCACAGTGTCGAGTGAAACCACATACGGCATCGTCCCGGCCGCCGGTGCAGCCACCGCGTACAGCCGGGGCGACCACACCCACGGTTCCGTAGCCACGCCGACCGCTAGCACTGTCGGTCTCGGCAACGTTGACAACACCTCCGACGCGAACAAACCGATCTCCACCGCCACCCAGACCGCCCTGAACGCGAAACAGCCTCTCGACTCAGACCTGACCACGATCGCCGGGTTGACCGCCACCACCGACAATTTCATGCAGGCGAAAGCTTCCGCGTGGACTTCCCGGACTCCGGCACAGGTGGCCGCAGATCTGCAGGGCCTTGTTCAGATCGCCGAGTCGCAGGTCACTAACTTGACCAGCGACCTGGCTGGTAAGCAGCCACTGGATGCGGATCTGACCACCATTGCCGGGCTGACTCCTACCACCGACAACATCATTCAGTCGGTGGCCGGTGCGTGGGCTTCCCGTACCCCGGCGCAGGTGAAGACGGCCCTGTCACTGAACAACGTGGACAACACGTCGGACGCGAACAAGCCGGTTTCCACTGCCACCCAGACTGCTTTGGACGGCAAGGTCGACAAGTCCACTCTGACCACCAAAGGTGACCTGTATGTAGCCACCGGCGCCTCGACGGTGGTACGGCTTCCGGTCGGCACGAACACACATGTTTTGACCGCTGACTCGGCACAAGCCTCTGGGGTGAAGTGGGCTGCCGCCGGTACGACGTTGCCGAACATTGACGACCCGACCCAGTTCAATGCGGTGTACGGACCGGACCTCGGCTACGACCAGGAGTTCAATGCAACCACATCGTCTCTGCCGTCCGGGTATTCGTGGGTCAACCAGGGTTCCGGGACTTACAACGAAATGTTCGGTGGCGGTGCGCTGGGACATCCAGGTTCCGCCTCGTTTGACATCAAGATGATCGTTCGGGCGCTCCCGGCTTCTACCTGGACTGCTACGTTCAAGACCACGTTCACCAGTCCCAACGTCGCCGCCACCTCTCAGGCGGGACCGGTGCTGCGTGAGTCGGG
>Ga0075424_100004291_pt1 | contig 13428 bp, 14 predicted proteins | sample SoiMethybrSBSTD3_FD_75301 | JGI IMG/M metagenome (GOLD analysis project Ga0075424, IMG submission 75301) | Bulk soil microbial communities from a Populus tree surrounding site in Tennessee, USA - Soil MetaG P. TD hybrid SBSTD3 | ecosystem: Environmental > Terrestrial > Soil > Tree plantation... | reverse complement strand
CGCTTGAACCTCGAGCCACCGGTTCCGAAGTCGCGCATCCAGGATCCCGCGCTGAAGCGATCGGCCGTCGATCTTCAAGCGGCCGCTGACGTCTGCGGCGCGCTTGCTCGCACGCTCGACACCTCCACGCTCCGTCAGGCGCTCACACACGCAGCGGCCGTGCTCGATGCGCGCGGCATCATTGTCTGGATGGGCGCGGGCGAACAGCTGTTTCCCGCCGTTTCCGTTGGATACGACGAGCGGGTCATCGAGCGGCTCGGCCCCATTCCTCGCGACGCCTCGAATGCCACGGCAGAAGCGTGGCGCACTGCACAACTGCGCACCGTTGCCGGTGATGTGATGGCACACGGCGCCGTCGCCGCGCCTGTTCATGGAGTGGCCGGTTGTATTGGCGTATTCGCGGCCGAAGTGCGCAACGGACGCGAAGACGACCCCGGCACGCGCGCTGTGGCCGCGATGATTGCCGCCCAGCTGGCGGGCATTGTCTCCGCCTGGCCCGCTGCGAGCACCGCCGAAATACACAAATCCGCCTGAAAGCTGCTGTAGCCGGGTCTGGGAGCAGCCGAAATCACATGTATGCTGCTCTCCCTTTTTCTTCTGCTCCTCGCGCAGAATGTCGCGCCGCCCCCGGCCACGGCTGCTGTTGACCTGAACGCCGCTATTCAACTGGCGCAGGAAGGGCGCAACAGCGAGGCGCTCGCCGCGCTCCAGAAGATTGCCGCGGCGGATCCCAACGATCACCTCACGAGATTGTGGATTGCCAACGTGCACGCCCGGATGGGCCATCCCGAGCTCGCCGAAGCGGTCTATCGCAGCATCATCCTCGAGGATCCGCGGAACGCGGACGCGCTGGCTGGCCTCGGCACCGTTCTCCTTCGGCAGGATCGGATCGTCGAAGGACTGGACGTGCTGAAACGGGCAGAGCAGCTTGCGCCGGAGAATCCGAACATCTGGGCGGCGCTGGCGAGCGGATACCGGCTTGCCGGCGACAGCACGGAGTCGATTGGCTATTACGAGCGTGTCGCAACGACATCGCCGACACCGGTAAACCGCGTGAATCTGGAGAACGCGCGGCGCGAGTATCGCCATCGGCTCGAGAGCCAGAGCTTCGGCGAGGACTATAACGGAAGCACTCCGGCCACCCGCGGCGAAGATCTCGCGGTCAACGTCAGGCTGACGGAGTCGATGCGAGCGATCGGCCGCTGGCAGGTGCAGAAGAAGTTCAATCGAAACGAGAATCGGGGCGGCGGTGGCGTCGAGTGGCGCTGGACGCCGTGGGGAACGATTACGGGTCAGGTGCTGGTGAACAACAGTAACCGTGTGCTCCCGCAGCGTGACTATCTCGCCCGTGTCGACTACGGTTACCACCGCGCCACCTACACAGCGGCGCTGCGTTACTTCGATTTCTTCGGCGCCAATGCCACGATGTTTTCCCCGGGAATCACCATCGCCCCGACGCCGATGTGGACGTTCGCGGCGCGTTACGCCTTCACCACAACGGACACGGCGACGGCAACGGGGACCGAGGGCCACACGCTCGATTTGCGCGCCGCCCACGAGATCGCGCCTCGCATCTGGCTGCGCGCCGGCTACATCCGTGGCATCGAGAACTTCGACCAGTTCTCGATCGATCACATCGGCGACTTCCGGGCGAATACCGCCAACGCTGCCGTCCAGTTCCTGTTTCCGTCGCTCACCTCGATCGTCGGCAGCTACGACTACCAGTGGCGCCAGAACGGTGTGAGGATGGGTCGCGTCAACGTGTCGCTCGTCCAGTCGTTCTGACGCTCCGCGCACCACGCGCGCGAAAATTGAAGGCCTGGATGAGCTCGAGGAACTGACCCTTTCGGGTGACGCTCGATTCCTGTCGCCAGATTTCCCGAACGATTCAACCGATTTTCCCCGGGCACATCTTTTGAAGCGCTCGTGACCGTCGCGCCGGGTCACCGGGATGCGTAACTTCAGGCAGGCGCTGGCATCGCCGCATTCCGGGTGTTCTTTCACGACCCGCGCGCGACTACTTCAGGCTCAGGCCTCGGCGCCCAGGGCCGCAGGAGATGCTGACATGATGAAGGCCCCGCGTCTCGTTCTCGCGCTTCTCGGCGCGCTTCTCATTTCGGGTTGCGCCGCGCGCAGCGTTCACGTCGCGCAGTTGAAGGACCAGCCCGCGCGGTACTACAACAAGAGCGTGAGCGTAAATGGCGTCGTCACCCGCAGCTGGGGACTTCCCTTGGTACCGTTCCAGTTCTACAGCGTCGATGACGGGACGGGACAGATCACGGTAATCGGCCACTCGGGCCGTGTGCCGTCAACGGGAACTCGCGTCAACGTCAAGGGGCGCGTGCAGGAGCTGGCGGCGTTCGGCGGCCAGTCGCTCGGACTTCACCTCGACGAACAAAAGCGGAAGATCAAGTACTAGCGCCGGACATTCTGCCGGGTCCGAAAGGGCCCGGCCTACGCCGTAATCTTCACGGCGACCGCAGTCATGTCATCGACCTGCGGCGCCGTGCCTCTAAACGTGATGACGGCGTCGAAGATTGCGTCGACGATCTCTCGCGCCGTTCCCTTCCGGTTTGCATGCACCACGTCGCACAGGCGCTTCGCGCCGAACTCCTTTCCTTCGACGCCTGCCGCCTCGAAGATACCGTCCGTGCAGAAGACGAACACATCGCCCGCATGAAGAGGGATGGTGACCTCGTCATAGGTCACGCCGGAAAACGAGCCGAGCGGCACGCCGGGGAGCTCGATCTGGCCGCACTCCTCGCCCGCGCATCGGACGGGGTACGGCAGCCCTGAGTTGGAAATCGTCACCGACCGCCGCTTGAAATCGAAGAAGGCGTAACACAAAGTGCAGTAGTACTCCTCGAGCTGACGGTCGTGAAGGATGGTGTTCATCGACTGCAGAACGCCGGCGACGCTGAACTTCTCCGGCGTATAACGGCGACGCACCGTGCGTGAACGTACGAGCTCCGCGGCGAACGCGCTGTAGAGCGCCGCCGGCGCACCCTTGCCGGAGACGTCGCCAACTGCGACGACGAGACTGTTGGGTTCCGGCGCGATGAAGTCGTGGAGGTCGCCTCCGAGTTCGTGCGCCGGCGCGAAGCGGCCCGAAACATCGGCGTTACGCAGCCGCGTCGGTGGTTCGGTCGGCAGCAGCGCCGCCTGTACGCGTTGCGCGAAGCGCAGCTCCTTCTCGATGCGTTCTTCGTTGCGGCTCACCTGCTCGTACAGCCGCGCATTCTCGATCGCGACAGCCGCCTGACTCGCAAGGAGTGTCAGCAGCTCCTTGTTGTCCTTCGTGAAGGCGTTCAGTTCGGGACTCTCGAGATCGAACACCCCGATGCACCGGTCCTTGATCAACATGGGGATCACGAGCTCCGAGCGCACATCCTCGACCAGGTTGATGTAGCGCGGATCCTGCGACACATCTGCAACCAGCAGCGGCTCCTTGTGAAGCGCCGCCCATCCGACCAGCCCTTCGCCAAGTTTGATGTTCTTCGCCGCGTTCTCCTCGCCGTAGCGAACCGCCAGCTTCATCTCGAGCATGTTGGTCGCTTCATTGAGCAGAAGAATGCCGAAGGTGCGGTAATCGACGACGCGCTTGGTGAGGCTCGCGATGCGAGTGAGGAGCACGTCCAGATCGAGAATCGACGACATCTCACGGCCGATCTCGGCAAGCGTTTCGAGCGTCTCCGTGTGATGGCGTTCCGAGCGAAACAGCCGGGCGTTCTCGATGGCCACGGCGACGTGCGCCGCAAACTGCCGCAACAACGCTTCGTCCTGGTCCGTGAACGCACCGCTGTGTTCGCTGAGCAGGTTGAGCGCACCGATCACACGCCCTTTGCGTCGCATCGGCACCGCAAGCTGCGACACCATATTGCGCAGCGGGCCCATGAACCGCGGCTCCTTCGCAATGTCGTTGACGAGGATAGGGCGGCCCTGCTCGACCGCCGTGCCGACCACGCCCTGGCCGACCTTTAATCGAAGCGTCCTGACAACATCCTGTGGATAGCCGACTGCGTATGCAATGTGCAGCTCCTGCCTGACCTCGTCGAGCAGGTAGACCGCGAATGCGCTGAACCGCGTCAGCCGCGCAATCAACTGCGGAATTTTTTCGAGCAGTTCGGCCAGGTCGAGCACCGACGTCACTTCGCGGCCAAGCTCGAAGAGCGTGGATAGCAGCTCGGTGTCGGTCGGCGGACGAGACGGTGCGACGTGAGGCTGCACGGGTTGATCGCTCATCAGCTTCTTGGACGCGGATTATACTGAACCGTCCCCGATGGAATCGCTGTCGCTGCCGCTCGACTACAGCGCAATCGAGCGCATCATTCCCCACCGATATCCGTTCCTGCTGGTCGATCGCATCACCGAACTCGAGCCGGACAAACGGATCGTCGGGATCAAGAATGTGTCGTTGAACGAACGCTATCTGTCCCGTCAGCCGGGCGATACTCCGGCGTTGCCCCCCACAATCCTCACTGAGGCGGTGGCTCAGGTGGGCGCTATCCTGATCCTGTCGAAGGCCGAGAATCGCGAAAAGCTGATCTTCTTCATGGGCATCGATCGCGTCCGATATCGCCACGCAGTTCATCCGGGCGACGTCGTCGAGATCGAGGCCCGCGTGAAACGGCTGCGCAGCCGCATGGGTCAGCTCGAAGGCGTTGCGCGCGTAGATGGCCGCGTCGTCGTCGAGGGGACGATGACGTTCGCGCTCGGGCCTATTCCGACTTAACGAGCTTTCAACACCAGCAGCGCCCCGGCGATTTTGACCCCGCGACTCGCCCATCTCAGCGTGCGCGAGTGCGGCCGGTAATATCGGGCACCGTCCAGCAGCGCAGGCGCCAGTATCGTCGCGCCAATCCATGGCTCGTCTATATCGGCGGCGACGGCCATTCCCCGCGTATCACGCTCCACTGGACCGCTTCGAGCGAACGCGGCCCCGGCGTACATCACCGATGTCAACACATTGAACGCGAACAGCCCTTTCGCGACAGGCGCGTGCTCCCCACGCAAGTCGGGGCGCCGTGAAAGCAGGAATTCATTCCCGGCATGCTGCACCCAGAAGCCTGCGGACGAGATCGTAAATTCCTCGATGGACGTGACCGGCTCATGCGTGATGGCAAAGAACGGGATGAAACCGGCCGAGACTTTCCGTACCCCAGGGTGCGAGTCGAACGCCACGTCAAAGACGAGGTGCCCGGATTCGTGCAGCCCGAGCCCAAGCGCAGCGCCGGCGAAAAACTGCATGACGCTGCTGGTTTGCGCCTGAACCGGGTCGGCAGTTCCGCACAAAACGAGTGCGAGCGCGATCCATCGCCCCGCGGTACCCATGTTGCAGCCTCTCAGGCCGAGGCACAGCAACTGCTGTGAGGAGGGTTTGAACGTGCTCGAGACCATTGCGATTATTCTGATCGTTCTCTGGTTGTTGGGAATGGTCAGTGGCTACACGCTGGGTAACTTCATCTGGGTTCTGCTGGTGATCGCCGTCGTGCTGTTCCTGGTGCGCCTGGTGAGCGGTCGCCGAGTAGTCTGAGTTTGAGGGACAAAGGGACGAACGCCGTCCCTTTGTCCCCGAGTCCTTTCATCTGCACGAGCGCGGAGCCGGTCAGCACCATTACCGATGCGACGATCACGCGCGGGCCGAATGGCTCGCCCGCGAGGACCGCGCCAAGCACGATCGCAATGACGGGGTTCACGTACGCGTACAGCGACACAGTGGCCGTCGGCAGGTAGCGCAGTGCGTAGATGTACGCGGAGTACCCCACGATTGAACCCGCGACGGTGAGGTAAATCTCCGCCAGCGTGCTTCGCGTCGTGAACGCAAGGCGACTCCATTCACCTCGCGCCGTCGCTGCCGCCAGCATGAACAAACCTCCGAACGTCATCTGCATCGCGGCAGCTGACAGTACGTTTTCCTGCCGCGCATGACGGCGCGAAAGCGCCGAACCGAACGCCCATCCGACACACGCGATCTGCAGCGCGATGATGCCGACCAGATACTGATGACCGGCCGCATTGCCCACCGTGATATCCGGCCATACGAGCAGCAGAATCCCGCCAAAGCCGATGAGCAGGCCGGCGATGAGCCGCAGTGACAGCGGATCGGCATCGCGACTGAACGCTTCGACGCCGATCATCCAGAACGGAACGGTGGCGACTGTGACGGCTGCGATGCCACTCGGCACCCATTGCTCCGCCCAGATCACCCCGCCGTTGCCGATACAGATTGTCAGAAGACCAATCGCGGCAAGGCCGACCCACTGCGAACGCGGAACCAACCCTTCACCGCGCGACGCAAGGACAGAGGAAAGAAGGAGGCCTGCGGCCGTATACCGCAGCCCGCCAACGAGCGCCGGCGGGATGCTTTCGAGTGCGATGCGGATTCCGAGGTACGTCGTACCCCAGAGGACGCAGACCGCGAGCCACGCCAGATACGCGATGTGCCGATGGCGTGCGTCCGGACCGGGTGTCACCCGTACAGACTACCCGACCCGCCTCCGCAAGGGCCAAGGCCGGTCCACCGTAGCTTTGGCGAAGGCGGACAACGTCACGCGCGTTGTACGGCTGACAGCTCGGCCGCGACCACGCGGTTTCGTCCTTCCTGCTTTGCCTCGTAGAGAGCCGCATCTGCCCGGCCGATGATGGCGTTGGCATCGAGCTCGCCGGACATGACTTCAGTAATGCCGAAGCTCGCGGTGATCACGATCGTCTGATCGTTCCAGTGAATCGGATGCTCCTCGAGATCGCGCCGCAGCATCTCGGCCACGCGCCGAGCGCCCGGGTCCATCGGTGTATCGGGAAGCAGGACGAGGAACTCCTCGCCTCCCCAGCGGCATTTGACGTCGCTGCCACGCAGCACCGCCTTCATGCGATGACCGACCTGCGCGAGCACTGCGTCGCCGCACAGATGACCAAAGCGGTCGTTGACCTCCTTGAAGTGATCGAGGTCGAACATGACAACCGAGAATCTCGCGCGCGACCGGCGGGCTCGACGCAGCTCTGCGTCCATCACTTCCATTGAATGACGGCGGTTGAAGCATCCCGTGAGCGCGTCGCGCACGCTGTTCTCGTGCGCTTCGTTGTAGAGTTCCGCGTTCTTGACCGACGCGGCGAGCAACGCCGCCGCCGCTGTCAGCACACTTCGCTGCGCATCGCTGAGCGGCGGCCGCGGGGCGACGCCAATTGCACCGATCGCGGTGCCGCCGACCACGAGCGGGAAGCAATGGAACGAGTCTTCTGCGGCGTCGACGGCCGCGCCAGAGTCGGCAACGGCGCGCGCCGCTGCGCGCTCGAGCAAGGGACGCGATTCCTCGGAAACTGGCGTCAGCGCACTCCAGTCACCGCTCGTACGGAACATCGCCCATACGTAACGGCCCGAAGCAATCATCGGCAGGTGCTCGGTGGTCGCCGATCGAATCGATTCGCCATCGAGCGCACGCGCGAGCGCCTGGCCGAACGATACGAGGCGCTCCATTTCGGCGACCCGTGACGTCGCCTGCGCCGCTTCGAGGCGCATCTCCTCGCGCTTGCGAACCTGGTGGATCACGAAAACAACGGCGAGGATGCAGAGTCCGGGAACGAGCTGCAGCCCGCGGCTATGGTCGATCTCGCGCGCATGGTCCAGGAGCGTGCCAAGTTGACGTGACGACACGACCCACACGGCCGCGGCGAGGCCACCGATCAGGAACAGGTCGTGACGTCCGAAGATTCGCATTGAGGGCCGCTTCAGGGGTCCCCCCTCTTATCGGCTTTGGGCGGCATTTCTTGTGTGCCGGTTTTCGGCGGCTTACCATTGCCTTATCGCTAAAACTCCCCGTCCGGCAGCTGCGCAAACCCGTGCAGGCGCGTTCGCGCGGCTGTTCGAGGCCGTCCGTGAGGGCGTCTTCATCGGCGCGCTCGCTCCGCCGGGCGTCGATGATGCGGACACGACGCTCGCGGCCAATCCCCACCTGAAACAGATCTTCGGCTATCCGCCGGACACGCCCGAATCGAGCGTCGCGCCGTTTGCTCCGGATCGCTTCGTCGATGGCGATGCCAGGAACGCGCTCGTCACGCGACTGGTTGAAGACGGCGCCGTCACCGATTACCTGCTGCGAATGCGGCGCACGAACGGCTCGCCCGTCTGGGTCGAGGTCACCGCCCGCGCCCGTTCCGCCAGGCGCGGCGGCCTGCTGCGCGTCGACGTGCTCGTCCGCGATGTCAGCGAGCGGAAACGGATGGACGACCAGTCGAAGGACATCTACGAGCAGATTCTCCAGTCGGAAAAGATGGCCGCGCTCGGTCAGACGATCTCCGGGGTGGCCCACGAACTGAACAACCCGTTAGCGACGATTCTCAGTTGGGCGGAACGACTCTCGGAAAAACAACTGGACGACACCTCGAAACGTGGTGTCTCCGTCATCCTCGGCGAGGCCGAGCGCGCCGCGAGAATCGTGCGGAACCTGCTGACATTCGCACGCAAGCGGCAGTCGACCCGCGCGATGATCGACATCAATACCGTCGTCACGGAAACCACGGCGCTGCGCGGCTACGAGCGGATGCCGACGCTGACAGTAATCACGGACCTCGACGCCGAAGCGCCGCGTGTCTTCGCCGACGCGCATCAGATTCAGCAGGTGCTCCTCAACCTCCTGATCAACGCCGAGCAGGCAATGCTCGCCGCCAACGGCCGCGGCACTTTGACCGTGCGAACCCACCACGACGACGCCCGGGATGCGGCGATTCTCGAAGTTGCCGACGATGGGCCGGGAGTGCCGAGCGACGTGCAGACGCGGATCTTCGATCCGTTCTTCACGACCAAGGAGGTCGGTAAAGGCACGGGCCTCGGCCTTACGGTGGCGTACGCAATCGTGCAGGAGCATGGCGGGCGCATCCGCGTGACCTCCACGCCCGGCGGAGGCGCAACGTTCATTGTCGAGCTCCCGGTCAGCGGCGCCGATGGAGCGTCAAAAACACCACGGCAGACACTGCCCCCAATGGATGCCGTACGCGGCGCATCGGTTCTCATCGTCGAGGACGAACGAGCGCTGGCGTCGGCTGTGGCTGAAGCGCTGACCGATGCGGGGTTGCAGGTGGACCACGCAGGCGACGGGCAGGAGGCCCTCGCCTGCGTGAGAAATGCGAACTACGACGTGGTGATCTGCGACTTGAAGATGCCGCGCGTCGACGGGATGACGCTCTACCGCGCGATCGCCGCCGCCACTCCGGAATTGGCGCGCCGTGTGATCTTCGTCACCGGAGACGTTGCGGGCACCGACGCCGAGCGCTTCCTCGAGGAAAGCGGCTGCCGCTGGCTCGCCAAGCCGTTCAGGCTCTCCGACTTGCTGCGCGCCGTTCGCGAGACGCTCGCGTAATCGCTCTTCGCCGAGGCGGCGGACAAGTCAACGACGACTGCCGGCTGCTGCGCCGGGCTGTCGAGCGTTGCCTTGGCCATCCGCGGCTTGTGCTGGAACTCGAGGATCGCCGAGCGCATCGCCTTCGCCACTTCAGCCGCCGGCATTGATCCGGCCAGCGCATCGCGAAGCCTGCGAATCGCACGTGCATGAAGCTGCGATACCCGAGACTCGTTGACGCCGATTTCGGCGCCGATCTGCTTCATCGTGGCTTCCTGGTAGTAGTAAAGCCCGATGACTTTCTGCTCGCGCGCGGGAAGCGATTCGATAGCCGCCCGAATGCGATCCTTGGTTTCTGATTTTTCGTAGGCCGTGTCGGGCTGCTCCGGTTCGGACGGGATCAGAGCGGCAGGCAGCGTCGACTCGTCGTGATTTTCGGCGTTGGCCAGCGGTGAGGTCGACTCGATGGCGTTGATGCGGACGATGGTGCGGCCGAGCCGCTTTTCGTCGGAGCCCATCTTCGCCGCGAGATCCGCAAGCGACGGCTCGCATCCAAGCTCGCGCCGCAACTGTTCGCGGGCGGCCTCCAGTTCGCGCCGCTGACGGCGGACGCCGCGCGGCCACGCGTCCTTGCGAAGCGCGTCGATCATGGCGCCGCGAATGCGCCGTTCAGCGAAGGTTTCGAACTTGATTCCTCGCGACTCGTCGAAACGGTGCGCTGCGTCAATCAACCCGATCACGCCGTCCTGGACGAGGTCACCGATGTCGATCGAATGCGGCATCGTCGCCGCGACCCGGCGAGCCAGCTGCTCGACAAACGGAAGGTGGGCAACGACCCGTGGATTCTCTTTGCTCGAACGCTGACGCGAGCGCATGGATGTGACCTCCGGCGCCCGCAGTAGGCAACGGGTATACCAATAAGCTCAGCTGGGGCTAAAGAGAAGGGGATTTCCAGCCGAGCTTGTCTCGTAACATTTTGGCAGTATTGGGCTTTAACGATATTTTCTGTGAAGCCTGATTCCGGTCGTACAACACGCAGGAACGCCGGAATCGTCAATGGATCGGCGCTTTTTCATGCCGATCTCGCCAATTCGTTGACGATGAGACTTACAAATATAGGGCGCGTTGCCTGATTGAAACAGATCGAGCGGATTTGCGGGTTTTGTGTTTCGTGATGAGACTTACGCAGCCACCTGTGGCTCAGAACGACGCCTGATCTCCTTCGCCGTCCCCATCGCGTCCAGCACACTCTTAACAACCTGCTCGGCGCGCGCGCGATGCACCATGTCAGGAGCCTTCGCCTCGAGGAGCTCCGCGTGCGCCAACACGATGCCGAGTTGGTTATTCAGCTGGTGAAACAGCAGGCGGAGCTGTGGATCTGTGACCGGAGCATCCATTCGGGTCATGTCCCTGTACTGCGCGGCGGCGCTCAGGCAGTGTGCCCAGTCGACGCGGCGTGCTGCACATTGGGAGCGGCCGTGCTGTTTGGCCGGGCGTTCGCGTCGCGCCAAAGCGAATCGGCGAAGATGCGAATTGAACCGCCCGCGGTCCGCACGTACTCCACTTTCCCGGCGGAGATCCAGTTGTAGATGGTGCGTCGGCTGACGCCAACCGCTTCGCACGCCTTCATGATCGATAGAGTCTGGCGATCCATAAGCAAACTTGTTATCGGAGCGTTCGCGGCGGAGCGTTAGTACCCGTATCTTGCTGACTTGTAAGGCCTCCTTACGGGCGCCTCCGGCGTATGTCAAACTATTGGCGGTGCTTCACCTCCTCTTCGTAGACGACGAGACCCCCTTGCGATCCCTGATGGCCGAACGCCTGAGCGAACGCGGATTCGAGGTCCAGGAGGCTGACAGCGGCGAAAGGGGCATTCAACTCCTGGAGCAGTTCGCCTTCGACGTGGTCATCACGGACCTGCGGATGCCAGGCATCGACGGAACGCGGGTGATCGAGACCGCGCTCGAACGCTATCCGGGGATTGTCGGCATCGTTATTACGGGATACGGGACGATGAAGGACGCCGTCGACGCAATCAAACGCGGCGCATCGGATTTCATCGCGAAGCCGTTTCAATTCGATGAACTGATGCACGTGCTGCAGAAAGCGTTGGAGCAGCGGCAGCTGAAGTCGGAGAACGCGTATTTACGATCGCAACTGGAGGAGCGCTACCAGTTCGAAGGCATTCTCGGGCGGAGCCGCGCCATGCGCGAGCTCTTTCAACTGCTCGAAACAGTGTCGCGGTCGTCGAGCACGATTCTCATCACCGGGGAAACCGGCACCGGCAAGGAAGTCGTCGCCAAGGCGATTCATCACAGCAGCCCGCGCAAGGCACATCGATTCGTGGCGCTCAACTGCAGCGCCATTCCGGAAACGCTGCTCGAAGCGGAGCTCTTCGGACATGTAAGAGGCGCCTTCACGGGGGCGGTTGGCACTCGACAGGGCCGGATGGAGCAGGCGCACAAGGGGACGTTGTTCCTCGATGAAGTGGGGACCATGAGCACGGCGCTGCAGATGAAGCTGCTCCGCGCGCTGCAGGAACGCGAGTTCGAGCGTGTCGGCGACAATCACACGATCAAGGTGGATGTTCGATTCATCGCGGCGACCAATTCAGATCTGGCGAGGATGGTCTCGGACGGCACATTCCGCGAGGATTTGTACTACCGCCTCAACGTCATCCCGATCTGCCTGCCTCCTCTGCGCGAGCGTCGGGACGACATCCCGCTGCTCGTCACGCACTTCCTCGAGAAGTTCGCGCCAGCAACAGCCATGCACGCGTCACAGGCCGCGATGCGTGCCTTGATGGCGTACAGCTGGCCGGGAAACGTGCGGCAGCTCGAGAACGCGGTCGAGCGCGCGGTCGCGCTGAGCGCGGGACGCAATGAGATTGACATCGCGGATCTGCCTCCCGAGATCCAGGCGCAGCCACAACCGCCGGCCATGCCGTTTGTCGATTTCCCCGACGAAGGACTCGACCTGCCTGCCTACCTCTCCACGATCGAGAGGGATCTCATCCGGAGATCTCTGGAACGGACGGGGGGCAACCGCAACAAGGCGGCTGAATTGCTTCGGATCAAACGGACCACACTCGTCGAGAAGCTGAAGAGAATCGGCGAGGACTGAAAGGCTCATACATGCCGCCTCGCTACGCATATTGGACGATCATCGCCGGCGGATTGCCGACCGCGTTTCGCGCCGCCGATCGAGACGAGTTGATGCCGACCTTCCAGCGCATCAGGGAAAAGCACCCCGACGCGGAGATGAAATGGTTCGCGCGGGGCAAGCTGTGGGAATCGCAGGATGCCGCACGCGCCGCGGACAAGCGTGGCGGCGATCGCCGAGGGCGACCTTCCGCAGAGCGTAGACGCGCCCCTTCACATGCGCCTGGCGAGATGCGAAGCCGCGATTGGCGGCCGGGCGGCGAACATCGCGATCCGCGACAGAAATTCGTCGACGCCAAGAAACAGCGCAACGCGGCACTCCGGAAAGAGCGTTGGGAACGGAAGAACGGGCCTCGAGGCGGCAAGCCATGGATGCGCGCACAGCGTCCCGAGGAAACGCGGCCACCGCAAAGGCCGCGCGGTCCTGATCGCGAGCCAAAGCCGAACGAGGCGCCGGAACCGACGGCTCCGCCGCGACCTGACGTGCCTGTGATTCCGCCTCCGGGTCCGCCCGAGCGAGGAGCGCGTCCGCGACGCCCATTTCGGCCGCGCAATAATTTTCGCAGAGGACCAAGGCGGTGATCGTTCATGTGGTCCTGTTCCGGCCGCGTCCCGACCTCTCGATGGACGATCGGCGCGCGCTCATCGAGGCGTGGGCCACCGCGCTGCGAGAGATCCCGTCGATTAGTCGGGCGCACGTCGGGCCGCGCATCCGCATCGGGCGATCGTACGAGCAGCTGACTCGTACGGATTTCCCCTACGCCGCAGTCCTGGAGTTCGACCACGCGGACGCTCTGCGCGCGTACCTGGACCACCCTGCGCACGAAGGCATCTCAACGCGATTCTTCGCCGCGATTGCCGACACTCTGATCTATGACTTCGAGATGGAGGGCGGCGCGAACGGATTACGTGGGATGCTCGAATCGTGACCCGAC